>Ga0209172_10004775_pt1 | contig 17499 bp, 12 predicted proteins | sample LarsenN4metaG_FD_184113 | JGI IMG/M metagenome (GOLD analysis project Ga0209172, IMG submission 184113) | Hot spring sediment bacterial and archeal communities from British Columbia, Canada, to study Microbial Dark Matter (Phase II) - Larsen... ... | reverse complement strand
GAAGCCCTCCTGGAACACGTCGCGGAAGTCCAGCGCCAGCCGGCGCGGCAGCGCCTGCAGGTTGAGCACGCCGAGCAGCCGCGCCGCGCCCGGGTCGGCCTTGAGGAACTGGCCCGCGTCGAGCGCCACGTTCACGTCGCCCGACAGGCTCGCGAGGTCGAAGGCCAGCGGCGAGCCGTTCCACGCCACCTGCCCGGTGAGGCGGCCCTTGCCGCCGCGCATCGCCTTGCCGAAGCCCAGGCGCTCGAGGAAGGCGCCGCTGTCGGCCAGGTCGAGGCGGAAGTTCAGCGACGAGCGGCGGCGCGCCGCGGCGGTGTTGATCCACTGTCCGCTCGCGCTCAGCTGTGCCTCGGGCGTGACCATCGCGAGGCGGGAGAGCCGCCACTCGCGCGCGTCGCGCGCCGCGTCGCCGCGGCTGGCCGCCTCGATCTCGATGCGGCCGAGCTTCTTGCCGCGCAGCTCGAAGTCGTCGATCACGATGTCCAGCGCCGGCACGTTGGCGCTGCCGGCGTCGAGCAGCGACTCGACGCCCTCGGCCTCGGCCTTGGGCAGCGACAGTCGCGCGAGCCGCGCGTACACGCGGCCGGCGGCGGCACCCCTGGCGGGCCGCCACTCGGCGTAGCCGGAGAGCTGGTCGGCCTCGAGGTTGGCGCGCCAGACGCCGTCGGCGAGCGACAGGCCGGCCACGAGGCGGGTCAGCCGCCGCGACTCGGCCACGATCTCCTGCGCGCGCAGCGCGATCTGCGTGGGCGCGTAGCCGCCTTCGCCGAGCTCGGCCGCGCCGGCCTCGAACAGCTTGTCGGCCACGCTCTCCCACGCGTCGGCGTTGACCGCGCCGAGGTTCAGGCTGGCCTGCACGCCGGCCGACGGCACGGGCATCGCGTCGAGCACGCCGATGCCGCCACGCAGCACCGTCGGCACGTCCTTCGACAGCTCGCGCAGGTACTGCGCCTGCACCAGCGAGCCGAGCTCGAAGCGCAAGGTGTCGCGCACGCTGCCGGCCGGCGCGTCGGCCACCAAGGTGGTCTGGTAGCGCATCGGCAGCGGCGCCTCGGCGCTCTTGGCCAGCGGCGCGGGCAGGTGGCTCGCCAGCCCGACGAGGTTGCTCGTGACCGTGATCTCGGGCAGGCCCCTGGTGATGGCGAGCGACACGCGGTACGGCGTCTGCCCGCTCAGCGACGGCGCGAGCTTCGCCAGCAGGCCGAACTCGGTGGCGCGCCGCAGTCCCTCGGCCGTGGCCGTGCCCTGGCCGCTGAAGCGCAGGCTGCCGTCGGGCTGCGTGCCGCCGTCGAAGGTGGCATCGCCGCCGAGCACGCGCGCCGCGCCGCCGCCGATCGAGAAGCCCTTGTGCGAGAACTCCACGCGCGCCCGCGCGTTGGCCAGCAAGGGCGTGTCGGGGCGCAGGCGCACGTCGTTGCCGGCGAGCTGCACGCTGCCTTGCACCGTGGTGCGCGCGGTGTCGTGCAGCGGCACGCGCAGCGCGAGCTTCAGCTCGGTGTTGCCGCTGGCGCTGGCACGCGCCAGCGCGCCGCCGGTCCACTCGCCGATCGGCGTCGCGTTCACGAAGCGCAGCGCGTCGGCCAGCGGACCGCGCCCGCCGCCGTCCAGCGCGAGCGTGGGCTGGTTCAGGAAGTCGCGGATGCCGCCGTTCACGCCGACGAGGTCGAAGCCCCACAGGCGCGCGCTCGCGTTGCGGATCTCCATCGACACGCGGTCGAACACCAGGTCGCCGCTGAGCTTCGTGAAGCCCGGCCACGGCGACTCCCACGCGGGCTCGTCGCCGCCCGGCGCGACGCTGGGCACGTAGTCGAACGACACGTCCTGCATCTTGCCGGCGATGCGGAACTCGCCCTGCTTCGCGTTGTAGAAGGGGAAGTCCCACAGGTCGCCCTTGACCTTGAAGGTGGCCGCCGCGACCTGCCCGCCCTTGACCGCGCGCTCGACGTAGCGGCGCGCCGGCTCGGGGATGCCGAGCGGCAGGTAGCGCGCCGTGCTCGCGGCGAGCCCGCGTTCGAGCTTGCCCGCCAGGTCGAGCTGGCCCGGCAGCCGTCCGCCGCGCGCGAGTCCCGCCCCCGGGCCGGTGCTCCACGTCGCGTTGAGTTCGCCCTTCGCGTCGGCATTGGCGAAGCGCGCGTTGCGCACCTGCAGCTCGATGCGCGGAGCGGCCGCGTCGGCGCCGCGACGCGCCTCGATGCGCCAGCCGAGCTGCGCATCGAAGCTGTCGAGCGCCACCGACGGCTGCTCGAACACGCCGGGGAATTCCAGCGCGCCGTCACGGATGACCAGGCTCGCGGAGCCGCCGCGCTCGTTGGCGCTGAGATCGAGGTCGGCGTTCGACAAGCCCGGGCGCCCGACGCCGCCGGGCTCCGTCGACGGCTTCGCGGCGAGGCTCAGGCCCCGCAGCTTCGCGCGCGCCTCGTAGCGCTGGGGCGCATCGAGCGGTCCGTCCCAGCGGGCGCCGAGGCCGCTGATCACGCCGCGCGGTGCCAGCTCCGCGAGCAGCTCGCGCAGCGCGTCGCCGATCGGCACGCGTTCGGCCACCGCCGCGACGAGCGCGAGGTCGATGCGGTCGGCCTCGAGGCGCCCGCCGGTCACCGGCCCGCCTTCGTGCTGGCGCCAGCCGAGCGTGACCTGCCCGTGCGGCCACTCCAGCCCCTCGGCGCTGCGAAAGCCGAAGCGCTCGGCCGACAAGGTGACCCCTTCGTCATCGCGCTGCGCCGCGAGCCGGCCTTCGATGCGTTCGAAGCCCAGCGGCGCGAGCGCGGGCGCGAGGCGCAAGGACACGTCGGCCAGCGCGAGGTCGACGGTCGCCCCGCGCGGCGTGCCGCGCTCGAACTCGAGCCACGCGCGCAGGCTGCCCGCACCTTCGTACAGGTCGAACGGCAGGTCGAGGTGGCGGCGCAGCTCGCGCACGTCGGCGCGCGGCAGGTCGGCGTGCAAGGTGCCGCTCCAGCGCTGCCAGTCGCCCGTGCGCGCGAGCAGCGACTGCGTGAAGCGCCCGGTGACGGTGAAGCGATCGCCCCAGTCGGGTGGCGGCGTCGCGTCGACGCGCAGCTCGTGGCGGCGCAAGCCGTTGCGCACGACCAGCAGCACGTCGGTGAGCTCCAGCGGCGGCGTGATGCGCTTCTCGTCGACCCAGCGCAGCCGCCCGCCGCGGATCACGAACTCGTGCTGCGCGAAGAACCAGTCGGCCGCGCGGCCGTCGTCGCCGGCCGACGGCCCGCCGAACTCGAGGCCCGCGACGAACACGCGGCCCAGCGCGTCGCGCCGGACCTCGAGCTCGGGAGCCTCGATCAGCAGCTGCTCGAAGCGCAGCTCGAACGCGAACAGGGTCTGCGGCGACACCGCGGCGGCCACGCGCGGCAGGCGCAGCGCCTCGCGGCCGTTGGCGTCGACCACGCTCACGTCCTTCAGTTCGAGCGCGGGCACCCAGCCGCCGGAGCGCACCTCGATGCGGCCGATGCGCACCGTCGCGCCGAGCGCCGCGCTGGCGCGCTGCTCGATCTGCGGCCGCCACTCGTCGATGTGCGGCAGAATCCCCCAGTGCAGAGTCAGCCACGCGAGCAGCAATAAGCTCCACGCTGCCAGCACCAGCGCACCGGTCCAGCGGACGGCGGTGCGGGCGATGCGCCAGCCGCTCGTCGCGGGCGTGGCTTCGGGCGGGACGGAGGACATGAGCGGTGGGATACGCCGACGCGCGCGGGGTGTGGGGAGCAACGCCGGATCGGCCGGGGGCGATGACCGCCGGGGCCGGATCAATGTATCAGAGAGCCCGTGCATGACCGCGAGGTTCCGGTGCGATCGTGACCGGTCGCTTCATGGATGAACCGATCGCGCCCGCGCAGGGGCAGGAGCTTCGCGCGGGCGCGCAGCACAGCCGCTTCGTGCAGCGGGTGCGCCGGCGCTACGCCGACGAGCTGGCGCTGCTGCCGCCGGGGCCGCCCGCGCGCGCCACGATCGAGGCGCTGATCGCCACCTTGCGCTCGCGCGGCCGGCCGCTCGCCGCCGCGCTGCGCGTGGCGCGCCACCTGGTGCTGGAGCGACTGGCCGTGCTCGACGTGGAGCAGGCGCTGCCGATGACCGAGGTCACGCGCGTCATGACCGAGCTGGCCGAGGTCACGCTCGAGCTGGCGCTGGCCGCCGTGCTGGCCGAGCAGGACGCACGCCACGGCGCGCCGCTGGACGCCGACGGCCGCCGCATCGAGTTCTGGGTGGTCGGCATGGGCAAGCTCGGCGCGCGCGAGCTCAACGTGTCGTCCGACATCGATCTGGTCTACGTGTACGAGGACGACGGGCAGACCGCCGGGCCCGATGCGATCTCGGCGCACGAGTACTTCGCCAAGGTGGCCAAGGGCCTCTACGCGCTGATCGGCGACGTGACCGACGACGGCCAGGTGTTCCGCGTCGATCTCGCGCTGCGGCCCAACGGCAACTCGGGCCCGCCGGTGGCGAGCCTCGCGATGCTCGAGGAGTACTTCTTCGCGCAGGGCCGCGAGTGGGAGCGCTTCGCCTGGCTCAAGAGCCGCGTGGTGGCGCCGCGCGCCAGCGTCGACAACGGGCGCGCGCAGGCGCTGCGCGCGCTGGTCACGCCGTTCGTCTATCGACGCTACCTCGACTACGGCGTGTTCGAGGGCCTGCGCCAGCTGCACCGCAAGATCCGCGACGAGGCGCAGCGCCGCGCCGCCGGGCGGCCCGAGCGCGCCAACGACGTGAAGCTGTCGCGCGGCGGCATCCGCGAGATCGAGTTCATCGTGCAGCTGCTGCAGGTGGCGCGCGGCGGCCAGTTCCCGGAGATCCGGACGCGCTCGACCTGCAAGGCGCTGCGGCGGCTGGCCGCCGGCGGCCTCATGAAGCCGGCCACCGCCGAGCGGCTGGCCGAGGGCTACGAGTTCCTGCGCCGGGTCGAGCACCGCATCCAGTACCTCGACGACCAGCAGACGCACCTGCTGCCCACCGCCGACGGCGACCTCGGCTGGATCGCCGCCAGCATGGGCCTCGCGTGCAGCGCCGACGCGTGCGAGCTGCTCGAGCGCCTGGGCGAGGTGCGCGAGTTCGTCGCCACCGAGTTCGACGCGCTGCTGCACGACGGGCAGGCGCCGTCGGCCCAAGGCCACAACGGCTGTCGCACCTGCGGCGCCGCGCCGCTGCCGGTCGATGCCGAGGCCTTCGTCGAGCAGCTGCCGCCGGCGCTGGCCGAGCGCGTGCGCCCGTGGGCGGCGAACGCGCGCATCCAGTCGCTGCGCGACGACAGCAAGCTGCGCCTGGCCAAGCTGGTGGCGCGCGCCGCCGAAGGCGTGGCCGCGGGCCGCTGCACGATGGACGCGGCCACGCGCTTCGTCGACTGGGTCGAGCCGCTGCTGCGGCGCGAGAGCTATCTCGCGCTGCTGGTCGAGCGGCCCGAGGTGCAGAACCGGCTGCTGCGCCTGCTCGGCCTGGCGCGCTGGCCGATGCGCTACCTGATGCGCCACCCCGGCGTGATCGACGAGCTGGCCGACGAGCGGCTGCTGCACGGCCGCTTCGAGCGCGCCGCGCTGGTCGCCGACCTCGAGGCGCGCCACGCCGCGTGGCAGCGCTCGGGCGAGGCCGGCGAGGAGTCGCTGCTCGACACCTTGCGCCGCGCGCACCACGCCGAGGTGTTCCGCACCCTGGTGCGCGACGTCGAGGGCGACCTCAGCGTCGAGCAGGTGGCCGACGACCTGTCGGCGCTGGCCGATGCGGTGATCGAGGTCACCTTGCGCTGGGCCTGGAAGCACCTGAAGCAGCGCCATCGCGACGAGCCGCAGCTGGCCGTCATCGCCTACGGCAAGCTCGGCGGCAAGGAGCTCGGTTACGGCAGCGACCTCGACGTGGTGTTCGTGTTCGACGACACCGACGAGCCCGACCCGTACAAGGCCGCCGAGGTGTACGGCGCCTTCGTGCGCAAGCTCATCACCTGGCTCACCTTGCGCACCGCCGCCGGCGAGCTGTTCGACATCGACACCGCGCTGCGCCCGAACGGCAACTCGGGGCTGCTGGTGACGTCGATGAAGTCGTTCGACGATTACCAGCGCGGCCGCGGCAGCAACACCGCGTGGACCTGGGAGCACCAGGCGATCACGCGCGCGCGCTTCTGCGCCGGGCCGGCGGCGCTGGCCGAACGCTTCGAGGCCGTGCGCCGCGCGGTGCTGTGCGCGCGCCGCGACCCGGCCGCGCTGCGCGCCGAGGTGCAGGCCATGCGCGACAAGCTGCGGGCCGCGCGCCCGGTGAAAGCCGGCCTGTTCGACCTGAAGCACAGCGCCGGCGGCATGGTCGATGTCGAGTTCGCGGTGCAGTACCTCGTGCTCGCGCACGGCGCCGCGCACCCCGCGCTGCTCGACAACGCCGGCAACATCGCGCTGCTGCAACGCGCCGAAGCGGCCGGGCTGCTGCCGGCCGGCATCGGCACCGCTGCGGCCGATGCGTATCGCGAGCTGCGCCGCGCGCAGCACCGCGCACGGCTGGACGAGCAGCCCACGCAGGTGCCGCCCGATCGACTGGCCGCGCAGCGCGAGGCCGTGCTCGCGCTGTGGCGGGCGGTGTTCGGCGGCGCCGCCTGATGTCGCGTGCGGCGCTGACGCGCGGCGGGGCGTGGGCCGGCTTCGCGCTGCTGGCGCTGCTGGCCCCCGCGCTGGTCACCGGTGCCGGCCGCGAGCCCGCGATCGACTGGGATCCGTCGCGCGCACTGGCCGAGCCGTGGCGGCTGTGGAGCGCGGCCTGGGTGCATCTCAACACGAGGCATCTCGCGGTCAACGCGCTCGGCGCGGTGCTGGTCGCCGCGCTCGGCGTGGCGGCGCGACTGCCGTGGCGAGCCTGCGCGGCATGGGCGGCGGCCTGGCCGCTGACGCATGCGGCGCTGTGGCTGCAACCCGGGCTCGCGAGCTACGGCGGCCTGTCGGGCGTGCTGCACGCGGGTGTGGCGGTGGCGGCGGTGTGGCTGCTGCGCGCGACGACGCGGCGCGCGCGTGCGATCGGCGCGGCGCTGCTGTGCGGCCTCGCGCTCAAGGTCGTGCTCGAAGCGCCGTGGCGCGCCACCTTGCCGTTCAGCGATGCACTCGGCATCGCGACCGTGCCGCTCGCGCATGCGGCCGGCGCGGTCGCAGGCACACTGTCGGCGTGGCTGTGGTCGTGCGGCACGCCCGCGCACCGGGACCCTCCGGCCGCCTCGTCATCCTCGTAGTCCCTCCACCGCAGTACCCGCCATGACCGACCGCAAGCCCCGCCTCGACGCCCTCGCCGTGATCCTCGTGCTCGTCTGCTGCGTGCTGTGGGGCGTGAACCAGGTGGTGGCGAAGTTCGCGCTGGTCGAGGTGCCGCCGCTCACGCAGGCGGCCCTGCGCTCGTTCGGCGCGGCGCTGCTGGTGATGGCCTGGGCGCGCTGGCGGGGCATCGCGCTGGTCTCGCGCGACGGCACGCTCGCCGCCGGGCTGCTGGCCGGCGCGCTGTTCGCCGCCGAGTTCGCGTGCATCTTCGTCGGGCTGCAGTACACCGGCGCGTCGCGCATGGTGGTGTTCATCTATCTGTCGCCGTTCGTGGTGGCGCTCGGCATGCCGTTCATCGCGCACACCGAGAAGCTCGCGCCGCTGCCGTTCGCCGGGCTGGTGGCGGCCTTCGGCGGCGTGGCGTGGGCGTTCGCCGAAGGCTTCACGCAGCCGGCGCTCGGTCCGAGGCAGTGGCTGGGCGACGCGCTGGGCGTGGCCGCCGCGCTGCTGTGGGGCGCGACGACCCTGGCGATCCGTGCGACGAAGCTCGCGTCGGCCGCGCCCGAGAAGACGCTCTTCTATCAGCTGGCCGTCTCGGGCGTGCTGCTGGGCGCCGGCGCCGCGCTCGCGGGCGAGCCGTGGCCGGCGTCGCTCTCGACGCCGGTGGCGCTCGCCCTCGGCTTCCAGATCGTCGTCATCACCTTCGCGAGCTACCTCGCGTGGTTCTGGCTGGTGCGCCACTACCCGGCCACGCAGCTGTCGTCGTTCACCTTGCTCACGCCGGTGGCCGGGCTGGTGGCCGGCGCGCTGTGGCTGGCCGAACCGGTGACCACGCGGCTGCTGATCGCGCTGGCCGCCGTGGCGCTGGGCATCTGGCTGGTCAACCGGCCGACGCCCCGCGGTCGTCGGGTCGTCCCGCGGACCTGAGCGGCGCCGCGCGCCGCGCCGGCGTCGGGTCGCGGCGGTCGATCAGCCGCGAATGCGCGCGACCAGCGACGTGGTCGAGTAGCCGGCGACGAAGGCGATGGCGCGCGCGTCGCCGCCCCACGAGCGCACGACGCGCGTCTCCTCGAGCGACTCGATGTCGTAGTCGCCGCCCTTGACGAACAGGTCGGGCCGCACGAGGCGGATCAGCTCGACCGGCGTGGGCTCGTCGAACAGGGCGACCAGGCTCACGCTTTCCAGCGCGGCCAGCACGCAGGCGCGGTCCTCCTCGCGGTTGAGCGGGCGCTCGGGCCCCTTGCCCAGGCCGCGCGCCGAGGCGTCGCTGTTCAGGCCGATCACCAGCGACGCGCCGAGCGCGCGCGCTTGCTCGAGGTAGGTGACGTGGCCGCGGTGCAGGATGTCGAACACGCCGTTGGTGAACACCATCGGCCGCGGCAGCGCGGCCAGCCGCGCGGCGAGCTGCGGGCGCGGGCACAGCTTGTCGAGGATCGAGGGCATGGCGCGATTGTGGCGCGCGCACGGTCGCGGCGGCCGCGCCTGTCGCGCACGCGTCAGGCCTCTCGCGCGGGACGCCGCTATGCTCGCGCGACACCCGGACCGGGCGACGAACGGAGCGAGACGAGATGCTGACGCTGTGCGGAATGCCGCTGTCGAACTACTACAACGTGCCGAAGATGGTGCTGCTCGAGAAGCGTGTGCCCTTCGCCGAGCACTACGTGAGCACCGGCAACCGCGACGAGGCGGTGCTCGCGTGCTCGTCGCTCGGCAAGATCCCGTTCCTGCGCACCGAGGACGGCCCGCTGTGCGAGAGCGAGGCGATCGTCGAGTACCTGGAGGCGCGCTTTCCCGATCCGCGGCTGCTGCCCGCCGACCCCTACGCGGCGGCCAAGGTGTGCGAGCTGATGAAGTTCATCGACCTGCACCTCGAGCTGGTGGCGCGCGACCTGTACGGCAAGGCGTTCTTCGGCGGCGAGATCAGCGAGTCGAACGCGGCGCGCGTGCGCAAGCTGCTGGAGAAGAACATCGCCGGCTTCAAGCGCCTGGCGAAATTCTCGCCCTACGTGGCGGGCGACACGTTCACCCTCGCGGACTGCGCCGCCTTCAACCACCTGCCGCTCGTGGGCCTGGCCACGCGCATCGTGCTGGGCGAGGACCTGCTGGCCGCGGCCGGGCTGGAGATCAAGCCCTACCTGAAGCTGGTGGGCGAGCGCCCGAGCGCGCAGAAGGTGGTGGCCGACCGCAAGGCCGACCAGGCCAAGCTCGCGACGAAGTCCTGAACGCGCGAGCGCGGCCTCAGGCCGCGCCGGGCGCGGCGACCGCAGCCGGCGACGCGGCCGCCCCGAGCTTCGCCGCGACTTCCTTGCGGTAGCGGTTGAGCTCCTGCACGCTCGCGAAGCTGCGCTCCATCAGCAGCGACAGGTTGTGCAGGATGCGCTCGACCACGCGGCTCTCCCACGACGCGTCGAACTGGATCTGGCGGTCGAGCCAGTGTTCGAGCCACTGCGGATCGGGCAGCCGGCTTTGCACCGTGTCGCGCGGGAACAGCTTCTCGTTGACGTGCAGGTTGGTCGGGTGCAGCGCCTGCGCGGTGCGGCGCGCGCTGGCCATCAGCACACCCACCTTGGCGAAGGCGGCGCGCGCCTCGTCGCCGAAGCGGTGCAGCGCGCGCTTCATGTAGCGCAGGTAGGCGCCGCCGTGACGCGCCTCGTCCCTGGCCAGGGTCTCGTAGATCGCCTTGATGACCGGCTCGGTATGCCACTCGGCGGCACGCCGGTACCAGTGGTTGAGGCGGATCTCGCCGCAGAAGTGCAGCATCAGCGTCTCCAGCGCGGGCGCGGGATCGAACTCGAAGCGCACCTCGTGCAGCTCGGCCTCCGTCGGCACGAGATCGGGGCGGAAGCGCCGCAGGTATTCCATCAGCACCAGCGAGTGCTTCTGCTCCTCGAAGAACCACACGCTCATGAAGGCCGAGAAGTCGCTGTCGTCGCGGTTGTCGCGCAGGAACATCTCGGTGGCCGGCAGCGCCGCCCACTCGGTGATGGCGTTCATCTTGATCGTGCGGGCCTGCTCGTCGGTGAGCAGCGAGCCATCGAAGCGATCCCACGGGATGTCGCGTTCCATGTTCCAGCGCACGGCTTCGAGCTGCTTGAACAGTTCCGGGTAGAGCATGGTGGTTTCCAACGACGAGGCGCGGATTCTACGGGGGCGACCCTGCGGGACCGTGACGAGGGGCTACAGGGACTCGACGCGCTGCAATACGCGCTGCGACTCGGCGCGGATGCGCTCGCGCTCGGCCGGCGGCAGCCGCGCCACGTTGCGCGCCATCATGGCGGTGCGCGGATGCGCGGCGAGCGCCGCCTCGTGGCGATCGAGGAAGCGCCAGAAGAGCAGCGTGAAGGGGCAGGCGTCGGGCCCGCTGCGCCGGTCGGGCCGGTAGGGGCAGCCGCCGCACAGGTTGCTCATGCGCCGGATGTACGCACCGGAGGCGACGTACGGCTTGCTCGTGAAGCGGCCGCCGTCGGCGAACAGCGCCATGCCGGCGACGTTCGGCAGCTCGGCCCACTCGACCGCATCGACGTAGACGGCGAGGTACCAGTCGGCCACCCGGCGCGGCTCGACCTCGGCCAGCAGCGCGAACAGCCCGGTCACCATCAGCCGCTGGATGTGGTGCGCGTAGCCGTGCTCGAGCGTCTGGCCGATCGCGTCGGCGAGGCAGGCCATGCGGGTGTCGCCCGACCAGTACCAGCGCGGCAGCGGCCGCGCGTGGCCGAAGTGGTTGGCCTCGGCCAGCCCGGGCATGAAGCGCCAGTACGCGCCGCGGACGAACTCGCGCCAGCCGAGCACCTGCCGCACGAAGCCCTCGACGCTCGCCAGCGGCGCGCGGCCCGACCGGTAGGCCGCTTCGGCCGCGTCGAGCACCTCGCGCGGATGCAGCAGGTGCAGGTTCAGCGCGGGCGACAGCAGCGAGTGCCAGCCGAACGGCAGGCCGCGCCACATCGCGTCCTGCCACGGGCCGAACTGCGGCAGCCGCGCGTCGATGAACCGGCGCAGCGCCTGCAGCGCCTGCGCCCGCGTCACCGGCCATGCGAAGCGATCGAGCCGCCCGGGGTGGCCCGGGAAGCGGCGCTCCACCTCGGCGAGCACCTCGCGCGTCAGCGCGTCGGGCTCGAACCCGGCCGGCGGCGGCACGTCGCCCGGCCCGGACTTCGGATAGCCGCGGCGGTTGTCGGCGTCGAAGTTCCAGCGGCCGCCCTCGGGCTGGCCGTCCGTGTCGAGCAGCACGCGATGGCGGCGGCGCATCTCGCGGTAGAAGAACTCCATGCGCAGGCTGGCGCGGCCGCTGCCGGCCCAGCGCGCGAAGTCGCGGCGCGAGCACAGGAAGTGCGGGTCGTCGTGCCACGCGAGCGGCACGCCGGCTTCGCGCGCGACGCGCTCGATGGCCTCGCGCAGCCGCCACTCGCCCGGCTCCAGCACGCGCAGCTCGCGCGGACGCCTTCGGCGCAGCTCGTGCGCGAGGCGAGCGGCCAGGGTGGGCTCGTCGCCGTCGCCGAGCATCACGTAGTCCAGCGGGACGCCGCGTGCGCGCTGCTCGTCGCGGAAGTGGCGCATCGCGGCCAGGAAGATCGCGATGCGCGCCTTGTGGCTCCAGACGTGCATGGCCTCGCCGGGCGCCTCGATCATCAGCACCCGGTCGTGCGCCGGATCGAGCGCGGCCAGCAGCGGATGGTCGTGGGCGAGCTGGTCGCCCAGCACGAGCACCAGCGCGCCGGACGCCGCCACGCTCAGGCTCGCGCGGCCTGCCACGCGCGCAGCGCTTCGGGCAGCTCGGCCAGGCTCGCGAACACGCGCACGCCGTCGACCGGCCGGCGCCGCAGCACGGGCGCCGAGCCACCGGCCCACACCTCGGCCACGAGGCCGCGCTGGCGCAGCTTCGCCGACAGTTCGTCGAGGCCGGTCACCACCTGGTTCGGGTTGGTGCAGCCGGTGAAGCTCAGCGCGACGATGTCGGCGCGGTGCGCGGCCGCCGCCAGCACGATGTCCCACACGGGCGTCTGCACGCCCAGCGACAGGCAGCGGAAGCCTTCGAGCGCGAACACGGCTTCGGCCATCAACAGGCCCAGGCCGTGCGGCTCGCCGGGGAAGGTGGTGAGCAGCACGCGCGGCGCGCCTTCCGGCCCGCCGGGCGGCACCGAGTAGATGGCGTTGCGCAGCACCACGGCGACGCTCTCGGTGTACAGGTGCTCCTCGAAGATCTCGAGCTGGCCGCGCATCCACGCGTCACCGACCAGCGTATTGAGCGGCGACACCACTTCGACCACGAAGCGCCCCAGCCCCATGCGCGCCTGCACCTGCGACAACTGGCGGCGCAAGCCCTCGACGTCATGCTCGCGGATCAACTCGACGAAGGCCCGCAGGTCCGGCGACGGTACCGCGCCGGCGGCCAGGCGCTGCGGCGACCCGACCGTGCTGTCGGCCAGACGCTGCAGATCGCCGATGGGCATCGGCACGAGGCGACCGGGCCGGTGGCCGGCGTCGAGCAGGCGCTTCAGCACGCGCAGCTTCTCCACCTGCTCGAGCGGATAGGCGCGCTCGCCGAGCGGATCGCGGCCCGGCTGCGGGAAGCCGTAGCGGCGCTCCCAGACGCGCAAGGTGTCCTTGCTCAGGCCGGTGTCGCGCTCGACGGCGGCGATGGACAGGGTCAGCGGTCGCTCGGGGGAACGGTCGTTCATGGATGGAGGGCGCTCGAGGGTTGCCCGCCCGTCGCTCGTTTCGTCATGGACAAACAGTTGAAATGCCGGACTCTGACGCTTAGCATAGGCTCGTCTCGCAGTTTTGCCTAGGACAAACTCGATGCCGCTGCACCTCCGACGCGCACTGCTCCTGGCCCTGCTCGCGACGACCGGCCCCGTCGCGGCCGCGTGCCCGGTCAAGCTGCTGGACCACACCGTCCTGCGCCTGCAGGACGAGAAGCCGCAGTCGCTGTGCCAGTACGCCGGCAAGGTCGTGCTCGTGGTCAACACGGCGAGCTTCTGCGGCTTCACGCCGCAGTACCGCGCGCTCGAGGCGCTGCACCAGCGCCTTGCCGGTCGCGGTTTCGTGGTGCTGGGGTTCCCGTCGAACGACTTCGGCGCGCAGGAGCCCGGCACGAACCGGCAGATCGCCGAGTTCTGCGAGAGCACTTTCGGCGTGCGCTTCCCGATGTTCGCCAAGACGCGCGTCGCGGCCGGCGCCGGACAGCACCCGCTGTTCGCCGAACTGTCGCGACGCGGCGGCGGGCCGCCGCAGTGGAACTTCCACAAGTACCTGATCGACCGCCGCGGCGAGACGGTCATCGGGCATCCGAGCCGGGTGAGCCCCGACGACCCCGCCTTCGTCCGGGACTTGGGGAAACTGCTCGATGCAAGATGAGAACTGCTCAGTTATCATGTGCACTGCATAGTACAGAAATGAACCCATGAATTCAATCGCGCCGCCGTCGGAACTCGACCCGCCCGTTGCCCTCAAAGCGAGAGCGTCGTGCTTGTTCGCGGCGCGTCGGCGGCCTGCCGACCTGTGCAGGCGTCGACTTCCAGGCTCTTTTTCGTTGCGCAGCCTGCCGCTCACGCTGGCTGAAATCCCGGGGCGCTTCTCCTCCTCCTCCCTCCCTCCCTCATTCGTTCCGGGGCGCTGCGCAACGCTCTTCTTCCCCCAGGCGGCCGTCGCATCGCGCGACGCCCGCCGCCGCCCGGGCCGGTGACGCCATGCAGCGCGTCGCCGTCGTCGGGTCGGGCATCTCGGGGCTTTCCGTCGCCTACACGCTCGCGGGTCATGCCGCGGTCACGCTGTTCGAGGCCGGTCGCCACTTCGGCGGCCACACGAACACCGTCGACGTCACGCTCGACGGCGTGACACATGGCGTCGACACCGGCTTCCTCGTCTACAACGAGCGCACGTATCCGAACCTGATCCGCCTGTTCGCCGAGTTGGGCGTTCCGGTGGCGAAGTCGGACATGTCGTTCTCGGTGCAGGCCGGCGGGCTCGAGTGGAGCGGTTCGGACCTGAACACCGTGTTCGCGCAGCGGCGCAACCTGCTGCGACCGCGCTTCTGGGCGATGCTGGCCGATCTGCTGCGCTTCAACCGCCTCACCACGCGCCTGGCCGAGCAGGGCAGCGACGCGTCGCTGGCCCAGCCGATCGGCGAGTTCCTCGACGCGCACCGCTTCGGCCGCGAGTTCCGCGAGTGGTACTTCCTGCCGATGATCGGCTGCATCTGGTCGTGCCCGACCGCGCAGATGCTGCAGTTCCCGATCGGCACGATGATCCGCTTCTGCCACAACCACGGGCTGATCCAGGTGCGCGACCGGCCGCAGTGGTACACGGTGGCCGGCGGCGCGCGCCAGTACGTGCAGCGCATGCTGCAGCGCGTGCCCGACGCGCGGCTGGGTGTCGCGGTGCGTCGCATCCGCCGCGTGCCGCCGGGCAGCGCCGAAGCCGGCGTGTGGATCGACACCGACGGCGGCAGCGAACGCTTCGACGAGGTCGTGCTGGCCTGCCACAGCGACCAGGCGCTGGCGCTGATCGCCGAGCCCACCGCCGACGAGCGCGCGGTGCTCGGCGCGATCCGCTACCACCCGAACCGCGCGCTGCTGCACACCGACGCCTCGATGCTGCCCGCGCGCCGGCTCGCCTGGGCGTCGTGGAACTACGAGCGCGCGCCCGATGCGTCGCGCGAGCACGGCGCCGTGTGCCTGCACTATCTGCTCGGCCGGCTGCAGCCCCTGCCGTGGAAGCGTCCGGTGATCGTCTCGCTCAACCCGGTGCGCGCGCCGCGCGACGAAGACGTGATCGCCGAGATCCGCTACGAGCATCCGGTGTTCGACCTCGCCGCGGTGGCCGCGCAGCAGCGCGTGCCCTCGCTGCAGGGCCGCGCGCGCCTGTGGTTCTGCGGCGCCTGGACGCGCTACGGCTTCCACGAGGACGGGCTGACCTCGGGCCTCGCGGTCGCGCACGCGCTGCGCCGCCGGCTCGCCGAAGGCGCGCCGCCGCGGCGCGAGGCGGCCTGAACGCGATGGACGCGCGGCCGCTCATCGGCACCGGCACGGTCCGCCACACGCGGCTGCGCCCGGCCGTCAACGCCTTCGAGTACCCGACCTACTTCCTGCTGCTGCCGATGCGCGCGCTGCGCGCGAACGCCTCGGCCGACCTGGCGCGCAACCGCTTCGGGCTCGTGAGCTTCCACGACCGCGACCATGGCGACGGCCGTGCCGACGCGCTGGCCTGGCTCGAGGAACTGCTCGGCCGCGAAGGCATCGCCGACGCCGACGGCGAGGTCTGGCTGCACACCTACCCGCGCGTGCTCGGCTACGTGTTCAAGCCGGTCAGCTTCTGGTACTGCCACCGCGCCGACGGCTCGCTGGCGGCCGTCGTGGTCGAGGTCAACAACACCTTCGGCGAGCGCCACTGCTACTTGCTGTCCGGCCGCGACGTCGCGTTCGGCCGCGAGCTCAGCGCGCGCAAGGTGTTCCACGTCTCGCCGTTCTGCCGCATCGAAGGGCGCTACCGCTTCCGCTTCGCGCGCACCGCCGAGCGCACCGTGGCGCGCATCGACCACGACGACGACGACGGCCCGCTGCTGGCCACCAGCGTGTCGGGCCGGCTCGCGCCGCTCACGCGGGCGTCGGCGCGCGCCGCGTTCTTCGGCATGCCGCTCATGACCCTGGGCGTCATCGCGCGCATCCACTGGCAGGCGCTGCGGCTGTGGGCCAAGCGCGTGCCGTTCTTCCGCAAGCCCGCACCTCCCGAAGCGTTCACCACCCGATGAACTCCACGACGACGACCTCCACCGCCGCCGGCTTCGACCTGCCCGGCTCGGCGCCCGCCGCCGCACGCGCGGTGTTCCGGCTGCTGCAGCGGCTGGAACACGGCACCCTGGACGTGCAGATGCCCGACGGCGCGAGCGCGCGCTTCGGCCGCGGCGGCGAGCCGCACGCCGCGATCCGGCTGCGCACCTGGGACGTCTGCACCGCCGCGCTGAAGTCGGGCGACATCGGCTTCGCCGAGAGCTGGATCGACGGCTCCTGGAGCACGCCCGACCTGGTGGCGCTGCTGAAGCTGTTCATCGTCAACCGCGACGCGGTCGAATCGGTGATCTACGGCAGCTGGTGGGGCTCGCTGCTGTACCGCGCGAAGCACCTGCTCAACCGCAACTCGCGCCGCGGCAGCCGCAAGAACATCCACGCGCACTACGACCTCGGCAACGAGTTCTACCGGCTCTGGCTCGACCCGACGATGAACTACTCGAGCGCGTGGTTCGAAGGCGACCTCGCGCGCCCGATGGCCGACGCGCAGCACGCCAAGGTGCGGCGCGCGCTCGCGCAGTGCGGCCTCGCGCGCGGCGGCCGCCTGCTCGAGATCGGCTGCGGCTGGGGCGCGCTGGCCGAAGCGGCGGCGCGCGAGCACGGCGCGCGCGTGACCGGCGTCACGCTGTCGACCGAGCAGCTCGAGTGGGCGCAGCGCCGGCTGGCCGACGCCGGCCTCGCCGATCGCGCCGACCTGCGCCTGCAGGACTACCGCGACATCGACGACGGCCCGTACGACGCGATCGCGTCGATCGAGATGTTCGAGGCGGTCGGCCGCGAGTACTGGCCGTCGTTCTTCGCCACCGTCGCGCGCCAGCTCGTGCCGGGCGGCCGCGCCTGCATCCAGAGCATCACGATCCGCGACGACCTGTTCGAGCGCTACGTGCGCTCGACCGACTTCATCCAGCAGTACATCTTCCCCGGCGGCCTGCTGCCCAGCCGACGCGAGTTCCGCCAGGCCGCGGCCGACGCGGGGCTGGAGGTCGTCGACGAGTTCGCGTTCGGCCCCGACTACGCCGAGACCCTGCGCCGCTGGCGCGCCGCGTTCCTCGCGCACGACGCGCAGGTGCGGCGCCTCGGCTTCGACACGCGCTTCATGCGCATCTGGGAGTTCTACCTCGCGTACTGCGAGGCCGCGTTCTCGACCGGCAACACCGACGTCGTGCAGTTCACCTTGCGCCATCGCTGATCGACGCGCGACGCCCACGCTCCGACGACGACACGATGCGCCGACGCACCGCCCTCGCCGCCACGGCCGCGCTGATCGCGTCGGCGGGCCGCGCGCGCGCGCAGCCGGCGCCGCCGCCGGAGGTCGCGGCCGAGCTGCCCGGCGCGCGGCTGCTCGGCCAGGGGCGGCTCACCTTCCTCGGCCTGCACGTGTACGACATCCGGTTGTGGGTGCGCGACGGCTTCTCGCCCGCGCAGTGGGCGGCGCACCCGCTCGCGCTCGAGATCGAGTACGCGCGCACCCTGTACGGCCGCCTGATCGCCGAGCGCTC
>Ga0209172_10004773_pt1 | contig 17501 bp, 15 predicted proteins | sample LarsenN4metaG_FD_184113 | JGI IMG/M metagenome (GOLD analysis project Ga0209172, IMG submission 184113) | Hot spring sediment bacterial and archeal communities from British Columbia, Canada, to study Microbial Dark Matter (Phase II) - Larsen... ... | reverse complement strand
CAGGAACAGCATCCCCCGGCCCACGTAGCGCTTGGCGATCGAGACGACCAGCCGGAGGTTGGCCTCGATCAGCTTGCGCTTGGCCATCTGACCGTCGCGCTCCACGCGCCGCAGGAAGACGTCCAGGTCCTCGCGCGTCTTCGGCCGCCACGCCTTGCGGACCGGGTCGCGGCCGATCCCCTCGACCTTGCCGAACTTCTCCATCTGGTGCTCCCGGATCGCGATCACGGAATCGACGACCTGGCGGAGGGCCTTCTGGTCCACCTTGCCGTCGTCCTCGATCGACTCGCGGAGCGCGGTGGCGAACTCGCCCGCCTCGATCCGGCGCGCGAGGTCCACCTCCTGGGCGGCCGTGAGGAGCGGGACCTTGCCGATCTCCTTCAGGTACATCCGCACCGGGTCGTTGGTGGGCGCCTTGAGGAGATCGACCTCGATCGCGCGCTGCGCGGCGGCGTCGCCGTCGTCGCCGGGGACCTCGATGACCTCGATGCCCTCGCCGCGCAGGTGCTCCTCGACCTGCGAGAGGAAGTCCTCGACCTGCTCGGGCGTGAAATCGTCGACCGGAACCGCTTCGAGGAGGTCCTCGGACGTCACGAAGCCGCGCTCTCGCCCGCGCGCGGTGATCGCTTCCTTCGCTTCCTCCAAGCCCAGGTCGCGGGCCGCTTCGGTCAAGACCTCTCCTCGGCGGGGGGACGGGACGCGGGGAAGTGTACGAGATGCAGGGGACGGCGACCCTGGCGGTCGCGGGGACGGGCTCACGTCCGCGATCAGGCCGGGACGCCCCCGCGCTCGCGGAGCCTGCGGAGCTCGCCGTCGGTCGCGATCAGCTCCTGGAACAGGGCGTCGTACCCCGGATCGCTCGTCGGGTTCAGCCGTTGCAGCCGCTGTCGGAGCTCCGCGCTGCGTCGCTTCAGGCGGAACCCCTGGAGCCGTGCCCACACGTCCTCGGCGTACCCGGGACCCGGCTCGCCGACCAGGGGTTCGAGGGCGAGGGCGGACAGGGCGCGGACGAGCTGCTCGTCATCGCTCGTGGCCACGACGGTCCGGAGGTCGCCTCCGGCATCCCGCAGGGCGGCGAACAGCTTGCGGTTGGCCGTCATCTGGAAGTGCTCGTCCTCCAGGCGCGGCGCGAAGGCCTCGAACAGCTCCAGGTCGCGGGCGAGGAGGCGGAGCATCTCGCGTTCGACCCGCTCCTGCGCAGACGCGCGCTTCATCGTCTTCTGGACCTCCGCCGGCCTGCCCGCCAGCCGCCGCTCGAGCGCGAGGACCACCGACCCCTCGGTCACACCGGCGAGCTCTGCGAGCAGGTGCGCGTACTCGCTCTGGCGGACGGGGTCGCCCAGGCCCTCGAGCACCGGCAGGGCCGCCGCCACCGCCGCGCTCTGCCCTTCGACCGTGGACAGGTCGTGCCGGCCGACCGTCCGCCGGATCATGTACTCGACGAGGGGCTCGGCCTCCGCGGCCAGCTCGAGGAGGGCCGGCCCGCCGTGCCGCGCGACGAAGTCCGCCGGATCCAGGCCCTCGGGCAGGATCAGCACGACCGGCCGAACGGGGAACGCCTCGACGAACGCGTACGCGCGCTCGGCGGCACGCGCCCCCGCCTCATCGGAGTCGAAGGCGAGCACCATGCGCTGCGCGAAGCGCGAGGCGAGCCGGAAGTGGCCCTCGCCGAGCGCGGTGCCGCACGTCGCGACCGTGTTCTCGATGCCCGCACGCGCCATCGCGATCACGTCCGTGTAGCCCTCGACGACGAAGACCTCGCCGCTCCTGGCGACGGCTCCCTTGGCGCGGTGCAGGTTGTACAGCACCTCGCCCTTGCGGTAGACGGGCGTCTCCGGCGAGTTCAGGTACTTGGGACCCTCGACGCGCGCGTCCGGCAGGATCCTGGCGCCGATGCCGACCGCCTTGCCGGACAGGTCGTGGACCGGGAACGTGATCCGCCCCCGGAAGCGGTCTCGGACGTTGCCCTCCTCGTCGCGGATCGCCAGGCCGGCCTCGACGAGGATCTCGGGCGACAGGTCCTTCGCGAGGCGGCGGAGCAGGAAGTCCGGGTACCCCGGCGCGTAGCCGATCCCGAACGCCGTGACCGTGTCGCGGTCGATCCCCCGGGCCTGCAGGTAGGCGCGCGCGTCCTCGCCCTCGCGCCCATCGAGCAGCACCCGGTGGTACAGGCCGAACGCCTCCTCGTTCGCGCGGTGCAGCGCCTGCCGACGCGAGGCCGCCCGCCGCTCCCCCGGCGTGTCGCCCTCGTAGCGGAGCGTGACCCCCGCCTCCTTGGCCAGGCGCTCGACGGCCTCGCCGAACCCGAGGTGCTCGACCTCCCGCAGGAACCGGATCGCGTCGCCCCCGGCACCGCACCCGAAGCAGTAGTAGACGCCCTTGCTCGGCGAGACGGAGAACGACGGGGTCTTCTCCGTGTGGAAGGGGCACAGGCCGCTGAACGAGTCGTGGCCGGACTTCTTCAGCGTGAGGTAGCCCGAGACGAGCTTGACGATGTCGGTGCGCTCGCGGACCGCCTCCAGGTCCTCCTGCCGGATCCGTCCCGCCACGTCTCCCCTCCCCGCCCGCTCGCCGTCACCGGGCGCGCATCGCTACAGCAACCAGCCTTGGGGAAGGAAGAGCTGCTCGTACACGCGGAGGGCGTACCGATCCGTCATGCCGGCGATGTGGTCGGCGATGCGGGTCGGCAGGTCCCCCGGCGCTCGATGGTACTCCGCCGGCACCGCCTCCGGGTGCGCCAGGTAGTACGTGAACAGCGTGCGCACGAGCGCGATCGCCTTGTCCTGCTCCGAGCGGGCCTGTTCGCGCAGGTAGACGTGTTCGAACAGGAAGTCCCGCAGCTCGTCCATGGCGCGGAGGACCGGCTCGGACAGCCGGATCTCTCGGCCGTCGCCGCTGCTCGCCACCAGGTCGGTCACGAGGGTGGCGATCCGGTGTGCGTGGGTCGCGCCCAGCACCTCGATCGGCCCCCGAGGGATCTCCTCGGGCCCGAGCACGCCCGCGCGGACCGCGTCGTCCAGGTCGTGGTTCACGTACGCGATGCGGTCCGCGAAGCGGACGATGGCCCCTTCCGGCGGGGCGGGCTCGGGCATGGACCACGGGTGGTTGAGGATGCCGTCTCGGACCTCCCAGGTGAGGTTGAGGCCCTCTCCGTCGTGCTCCAGGTGGTCCACGACCCGCAGGCTCTGCTCGTTGTGCCGGAAGGGCCGGTCCAGGAACGGCGTGAGCGCCTGCTCCCCGAGGTGCCCGAACGGCGTGTGGCCCAGGTCGTGTCCGAGGGCGATGGCCTCCGTGAGGTCCTCGTTCAGGCGGAGCGCCCGAGCGGCGGTTCGGGCGATCTGGGAGACCTCGAGGGTGTGGGTGAGACGCACCCGGTAGTGGTCGCCCTCGGGAGCGAGGAAGACCTGGGTCTTGTGCTTCAGGCGGCGGAACGCCTTGCAGTGGACGATCCGGTCGCGGTCGCGCTGGAAGCAGGTGCGCAGGGGATCCGCAGGCTCGTCCCGCTCGCGCCCCTTGCTCTCGGCGGACAGGGTCGCGTGCGGGGACAGCGTGTCGCGCTCGATCTGCTCGGTGCGCTCGCGGGGGGCCGTCACCGGCTCATGGTAGCGCGGGCCTCCGACGCGCCCGCGAGCGTGCCACCGCGCCCCTACTCCCCGAAGACCCGGTAGTACAGGTACGCGAACGTCTCGCGCGCGTAGCCCTCCAGGCGCGTCTGCTCGGTCCGCGCGGCCGACCGCCACGTCGCCGAGACGTAGGCCTCCATCCCCAGGTCGGATGCCATGCGGCGCACGCGCAGGTTGTGCCACGGGTCGGAGACGAAGAACGCGGACTCCCGGTCGTTCGAGCGCATCCACTCGGCCGCCGCCTCCAGGCTCTCGTGCGTGGTGCTCCCGACGGGGATCGCGACCACCGCCTCCTCGGGCACGCCCTCGCCGACGAGGAAGTCCCGCCCCGCCTCGGCCTCGGTGGAGCGGTCGCCCGGACGCCCGCCGCCCAGGACGAGGACGCGGTCGGCCCGGCCCTGCTCGAACAGCAGGCGCGCATGCTCGAGCCGCCCCTCGAACACGGGAGATGGCTCGCCCTGGTACTGGGCGGCCCCGAGCACCACGATGGCGTCCGCGCGATCCACGCGGCTGGCGTCGTCGGTGTGCGCCGCCGACCACACCGCCCACGCGGTGAGCCCGACGACGATGGTCACGGCGGCGAGCAGCGCCAGGCCGCCCGCGACGACGGGATGGCGACGCAGGACCCCCACGCGATCGATGCTACCGCCACCCGCGCGGGGCTCAGTCGCGGGGCACGATGCCCGCCGCCTCGAGCGTCTCCAAGAAGTCCGCCTGCGTGAACCCGTTCCCGATGACCGCCCGGACCCCGCAGGGCCCCGGGGCCCTCCAGCTCAGGACCCAGGTCGTGTCCCGACCCTGGAGGGGTCCCTCGATGCCGCCGGCGGCCGGCACGGTGTCCACGACCGGCAGACCCTCCCCGAACTCGCCCGGGATCCCGGCGAAGTAGTGCAGCTCCCTGCCCTCGTCGTCGACGAAGCCCAGACGGATCCCCACGTGGTCCCCGTAGGGGTCCTGGAAGGACTCGGTCGCCCGGAAGCCCGCCGGGGTGCCGAAGCCCGGCTCGCAGACCATGGGGCCGTCGTCGTGAGCCGTGTCATCCGACCCTGCCCGACACCCCGTGACGAGGAGGGCCGCCGCCGCGACGAACACGAGCCCCCGAGGCGCTCGGCTCACGGCAGGGACGCGGGGATCGGTTGGGTGAGCGGGCCCACCCCCGTCGGCGAGGCTTCCTGCCCGAGGCCCGCGTACACGCCGCCGAGGCTCCGGACGCGCGTCGGCAGGACCGTCGCCGGGTGACCGAACGCGGCGGCCGCGGCCGCGAACGCCTCCGCGCCCTCCTGCGTCCGGAACACGGAGACGAGCGCGAAGTCGCCGGGTGCCCCGACCTGCTCGCGGAACCCCTGGAACTGGGCGACCGGAACGACGTAGTAGCCCTGGACGTCGCCGAAGGACATCCCGGCGTTGGCCGCCTCCGCCTCCTGGCGCGAGCCGTAGACGCCGCCGAGCACCACCACGAGGAGCTCGCCGGCGCCGGTGTCGGGCCGTTGGGTGGGCCCGAAGGCCATCGACGCCCCGTCCGTGGCGGCGCTCCCGATCGCCGCGAGCGCTCCGACCGTGACCGACGCGGCGACGGCGAGCGCCGCCAGCGTCACGATGAGCTTCTTCATGCTCCCCTCCTAGTACCCGAACGCGTATTGGAAGTGCATGGGGTCGCAGAAGTCCAGACCCCACCGCCAGCCGTGGTTGCGGAACACGTGCGCGAAGTTGCGGTTGACCGTGCTCGTGCACGAGCCCTGGGGCTCGTAGGCGGCGGAGATGTCGACCGCGATCCCCCAGGCGTGGGTGCTCCACGTGGTCGTGCCCTGGATGTAGCGGCAGAGGTAGCCCCAGATGCCGCTCTTCGTGTACTGCCCGAGGTGCTCGTTCTGGATGTGTCCGTACACGTCGTTGTCGAGGTTGGTGGACTTCCCGCCCTTGTCGGGCACCATCGCCGTCGGGTAGCCGCCCAGCTTCTTGTGGAAGCGGAACGTGTAGGTCACGCCGTTGTCCGCAGCCGTCCACGACATCGAGATCGCCGAGGCGTTGGCGTTGCAGGGTTGCCCGAACCGGTTGACGATCTGCGAGTAGCCGGTCGGCGTCGAGGGGTAGTTGTAGTGCATGTCGCGCCACCCGGCCTTCTGCCAGTGCCAGCCGAGCGTGAGCGGGACGAGCGCGAGCACGCCCACCGCCACCGCGATCGGGAGCCGTCGCCGTCGGCGACGCTCCCGCAGACGCTCCATGGAGCCCACGATCCACCTCCTGTGGTCCGCGGGGGAGGTGGGGGAGTCAAGGCTAGCCGACCGGACCCAGGGCGCGCATCACCAGGATGGGTGAACCTCCGCGTCGTGCGGCGGATTCACGCTCCCCGCACGGAGGCCACCGAGGACCGGCTCTCTCACCGTTGACCGGTGGATGTGCGAGACTGCGCGCGCGCCGGCGAGTGCGCGTATCCGTGCACGCCGCTGCGGCGGGTCCCGATGGCGACGGAGGTGGCTGGAGTGGACACGGAACGTGGAGCCGACGCGGCAGGCGCCCTCAGGACACGCGTACGGGGTCTGATGCCACAGCTCAAGGAGGAGCTGGTCGAGCTCGTGGCCGTCCCGTCGATCTCCGAGCCCGGCTACCCGGAGCCGACGCGCCCGGCGCTTCAGCGGGCGCACGACATGGTGGTCCAGCTCTTCCGCGACGCAGGCTGCGAGGGCCTCAGCTCGATACGGCTGCCGGACACGGCCCCGGTCGTCGTCGGTGAGATCCCGGCGCCGGCAGGCGCTCCCTCCGTCCTGCTGTACAGCCACTACGACGTGGTGCCGGCCGGTGACCTCGCCGAGTGGAACACCGAGCCGTTCGAGCCCACCGAGCGGGACGGCGCGATCCACGGCCGCGGGGCCGGGGACACGAAGTCGAACATCCTCGCCCTCGTCGGCGCCCTGCGTGCCTGGGACGGTCGCCCCCCGGTGGGGATCAAGGTCGTGATCGAGGGACAGGAGGAGGTCGGCGGCGGCGCCTTCACGGACTACCCGCTCGAGCACCCGGAGCGGTTCGCCGCCGACGTCATGCTCATCGCCGACATGGGCAGCGTGCGACCCGGTGTCCCGACCCTCACCGTAGGTCTCCGGGGCATGGCGAACGTGACGGTCGAGGCACGGACGCTCGCGTCAGCCAAGCACAGCGGCCAGTACGGTGGGGCGGCCCCCGACGCGCTGCTCGCCCTGCTGCGGGCGCTCGCCTCCCTGCACGACGACCGGGGCGACGTCGCGGTCGAGGGTCTCCGCCGCGAGGATTGGACCGGCGGCGGGCCGAGAGAGGAGGAGTTCCGCTCCCTCGCGGAGGTCGAGGACGGCGTGCCGTTGATCGGGACCGGCACCCTGGGCTCACGGGTCTGGTCGGGGCCGGCGATCACGGTCATCGGCATCGACGTTCCCTCGGTCGACGGCTCGCTGAACGCGGTCTCTCCGCACGCCCGAGCCAAGCTCAACGTCCGCGTGCATCCCGAGCAGGATCCCGTCGAGGCGCAGGCCGCGGTCGTCGGACACCTGCAGCGGGCACTGCCGTTCGGCATCGCCCTCGACGTGGAGGCGGGCCCGACCGGGCATGGGTTCGCGGCCCGCACCTCCAGTCCCGCCTACGAGGCGGCCAGGGCAGCCTGGTCCGAAGCATGGGGCGCCGAGACGGTGATGGCCGGGGCCGGTGGGTCGATCCCGCTCGTGAGCTCGCTCAACCGGGCCGTGCCGGACGCCGAGATCCTGCTCGGCGGGGCGACCGACGGCTACGCGAACATCCACGGGCCGAACGAGCGCGTCCTGCTCGACGAGTTCGAGAAGGCGACGCTGGCGGTTGCGGACCTCCTCGGGCGCCTGCCCGAGGTGTCGGCGGGGGGACGGCCATGAGCGCGGCTCCTCCCGTCGGAACGGAGCGGGGCGGGCTCATCGCCCGCACCCTCGACGTCGTCGAGCGGGTCGGCAACAAGGTGCCGCACCCCGCCCTCATGTTCCTCGCCCTGTGCATCGGCGTGATCGTCCTGTCCCAGGTCTTCGCATGGGTCGGTGTGAGCGCGACCTACGAGGTGATCGAGCCGCCGGCGCAGAGCGCCGACGCCGTCTACGTCGGCGGTTCGACGCTGCCCGCGCAGGTCCTGCCCGCGGAGCCGCCCGATGCCTCCTCCTACGAGCCGGTCCAGCGGACCGTCGAGATCCAGGGCCTGCTGACCGTCGACGGCGTCCGGTACCTGTTCACGTCGTTCGTGAGCAACTTCATGGGCTTCACGGCGATGGGGATCATCCTGATCGTGATGATCGGGGTCGGGGTGGCCGAGCGCTCCGGCCTGATCGCCGCGCTGATCCGCAAGCTGGTGGCCGTGTCCTCGGCCGGCGCGCTCACGTACATCATCGTGTTCCTCGGCGTGATCTCGAGCATCGCGTCGGATGCCGGCTACCTGGTGCTGATCCCGCTCGGCGCGGCGGCGGTCATGAGCGTCGGCCGTCACCCCCTCGCGGGCATGGCCGCCGCGTTCGCCGGCGTTGCCGGCGGCTTCGGCGTCAACCTGCTCATCACGCCCACGGACGCGGTGCTCACCGAGATCACCAACGAGTCGATCGGTCTCGTCGACCCGACGCGGTCGATCGACCTGACCGCGAACCTGTGGTTCGGGATCGGGTCGACGATCGTGCTCACGGTCCTGCTCGGGGTGATGACCTCCCGCGTGGTGGAACGACGCCTCGGGGCGTACGACCCATCGGTGGCGCCGGATGCCGATAGCAGCCAGATCCAGATCGCCGACGAGGCGCCGGAGACCGCGCACGAGGCCGAGCAGCGGGGTCTACGCCTGGCCGGTCTGTACCTGCTCGGGGCGCTCGCCGCGATCGTCCTGCTCACCGTGCTCCCCAACGCGCCGCTGCGCGATCCCGAGACCGGCAGCATCATCGGCACCTCGCCGTTCATGGACAGCCTGATCGTGATCATCTCGCTGCTGTTCCTGGCAGCGGGCCTGGGCTACGGGCGCGGCGCGGCCACGCTGACGTCCAGCACGGAGGTGATCGACGCGATCACCAAGTCGTGGGCCGGTCTCGCCAGCCTGCTTCTGCTCTTCCTGCTGATCGCGCAGTTCATCGCCTACTTCAACTACTCGAAGATGCCCCAGGTCGCGGCCGTCAAGCTCGGCGACCTCATCGAGAACGTGAACATCGGCAGCACCGGGCTCCTCGTGGCAGCGATCGGGATCACCCTCGTGGTGGGCATCATCATCCCGCAGGCGATCGCCAAGTGGGCCCTGCTCGCACCGATCTTCATCCCGCTGTTCCTGCGGCTCGGGATCGATCCCGAGGTGGTCCTGGCCGCCTACCGCGTCGGCGACTCCCCGATGAACATCGTCACGCCGATCATGGCGTACTTCCCCCTGATCGTCGTGTTCGCGGCGCGTTACGACAAGCGGTCGGGGATCGGCACGGTGATCGCGCTGATGCTGCCCTACTTCGTCGCCCTCGCCGTGGTCTGGACGCTGTTCTTCGTCCTGTGGTACCTGCTCGGGCTGCCGTGGGGACTGGGCGGATGACCCCATCGGGGGATGGGGGGCATCCCCGGAACGCTTGCGACGGAGACCGCGCATGAACCAGGCCTTCGGCGAGATGCTCCCCTTCGCGCTCGTGATCGCGCTCAGCCCGATCCCGATCGCGGCGGTGATCGCGATGCTCTTCTCTCAGCGCGCGATCGGGAACGGCCTCGCGTTCCTCCTCGGATGGGCCGTTGGGGTGACTGGAGGGCTCGCCCTGCTCACCTGGCTCGCCTCGACCCAGGACCTCGGCTCGGGCGGCGAGCCCTCGTCCGTCGCTACCGCGTTGCGGTTCGCCCTCGGGCTCTCGCTCCTCGCCGGGGCGGTCCTCAAGTGGCGGGGACGTCCCGCGCCCGGCGACGACGCACCGATGCCGCGCTGGATGGCGAGGGCCGACACGATCCGACCCGGAGGGTCGTTGGTCCTCGCGGCCCTCCTCGGCGGCGTCAACCCCAAGAACCTGCTGATGAACGTCGCAGCCGCGGCCGTCCTCGCCTCCGCGTCCCTGTCCGGGCAGGACGAGGCGGCCGTGATCGCGATGTACACGGCCGTCGCCTCGAGCACGGTCGCGTTGGCCGTCCTGTATCGGCTGCTGGCGGGGCGGCGTGCCGCGGCCACCCTCGAGCGGATGCGGGGGTGGCTCGTCGCCAACAACGCCACCGTGATGAGCGTCCTCCTGCTGGTGTTCGGCGTGAAGCTCGTCGGTGACGCGATCGCCGGCCTGTAGGGTCGGCCTCCTCGGCTACTTCGAGGCGGACTCGGCGGTGCCGAGCACGGCCTGACCCGCCGCCAGCCGTGCCGTCTCGATCCGGAACGGCGAGCAGCTCACGTAGTCCAGCCCGATCTCGTGGCAGAACGTCACGCTCGCCGGATCGCCACCGTGCTCGCCGCAGATGCCGAGGTGCAGGCCGGGGTTGCCCGCCTTGCCCTCCTCGACCGCGATCCGCATCAGCCGACCGATGCCCGTGCGGTCCACCGTGACGAAGGGGTTGGCCGGGACCAGCTTGCGCTCCTCGTACATCCCGACGAACTTGCCGATGTCGTCCCTGCTGAACCCGAACCCCATCTGCGTGAGGTCGTTGGTCCCGAACGAGAAGAAGTCCGCGACCTCCGCGATCTCGCCGGCGGTCACGGCGGCGCGCGGGACCTCGATCATCGTGCCCCACTCGAGGTGGTCGAGCTCGACCCCTGCGGCCTCGAGCACCTCGCGGGCCACGGGCTCGAGCTCGGCGCGCATCTGCTCGAGCTCGGGCTTCGTCGCCACGAGCGGGATCATGATCTCGACCTGTGGGTCCAGACCCTCGCGCTTGACCTGGGCGGCCGCCTCGCAGATCGCGCGGACCTGCATCGCGTACAAGCCGGGCTTCACGATGCCGAGCCGCACGCCGCGGAGCCCGAGCATCGGGTTGGCCTCGTGGAGCTCGTTGACCTTGCGCAGCAGTCGTTCCTGCTCGGCGACGTCCTCGCCGCGCTCCCTGCCCCGGGCGACCTCGACCGCGAGCTCGACCTGGTTCGGCAGGAACTCGTGCAGCGGGGGGTCGAGCAGGCGCACGGTGACCGGCAGGCCGCTCATCGCGCGGAAGATGCCCACGAAGTCCCCACGCTGGAGCGGCAGCAGCACGTCGTAGGCGGCCTGCTCCTCCTCCGGGGTCTCCGCGAAGATCATCTGCTGGACGGCGGCCACGCGCTCCTGCCCGAGGAACATGTGCTCGGTCCGGCACAGGCCGATCCCCTCGGCCCCGCGCTCGCGCGCGTTCGTGGACTGCTCGGGCGTGTCCGCGTTCGCGCGCACGCGCAGGCGACGGAGCTCGTCGGCGTGCGCCATGAGGCGCTCGAACGCCTGCCAGATCCGCTGCTCGCGTGCCGCCGCGTCACCGCCCCGCGCCTTCTCGAGCACCGAGTCCTCGAGGGGGAGCTCCCCGACGTAGACGTTGCCGGTGAAGCCGTCGATGGTGACGACCTCGCCCTCGGCGACCTTCGTGCCGTTCGCCGTGAAGGCCTTCGCGGCGAGGTCGAGCTTGATCTGGTCCGCGCCGCACACGGCGGGGATGCCTTCGCCACGGGCCACCACGGCCGCGTGCGAGTTGGTCCCGCCCGCGCTCGTGAGGATCCCCTGCGCGGCGATCATGCCGTGGTAGTCATCCGGCGTCGTCTCCCGGCGGACGAGGATCACGCGCTCCCCCTCCTTGGCCCAGGCCTCGGCCTCATCCGCGCTGAACACGACCCTGCCGGTCGCGGCGCCCGGGCTCGCGTTCAGCCCGGTCGCGATCGGCGTGGCGCCCTCCGCCTTCACGGTGCGCTTGAACAGCTCCTCCAGGCGGTTCGCGTCGACCCGCAGGAGCGCGGTGTCCTCGTCGATCAGGCCCTCCTCGAGCATGTCGTACGCCATGACCCACTCGCCGAACGCGGTCCGCTTGCCGATCCGCGTCTGCAGGATCCACAGCTTCCCCTGCTCGATCGTGAACTCGATGTCGCACATGTCGCGGTAGTGCATCTCGAGGGTGTGCATCACCTGGATCAGCTCGCCGTACGAGACGGGATCGAGCTGCTCGAGCTCCGCGAGCGGGAGCGTGTTACGGATGCCGGCCACCACGTCCTCGCCCTGGGCGTTCGGCAGGTAGTCGCCGTACGGGACGTTCTCGCCGGTCGCCGGGTCCCGCGTGAACGCCACCCCGGTCCCCGAGTCCTCGCCGCGGTTGCCGAACACCATCGCCTGGACGTTCACGGCGGTCCCGAGGTCGTCGCTGATCTTGTTCTGCCGGCGGTAGTCACGGGCGCGCTTGCCGTTCCAGCTGCGGAAGACCGCGGCGATCGCCAGGCGCAGGTGCTCCTTGGGCTCCTGCGGGAACGGCTCCCCGGTGTGCTCCGCGTAGATCGCGCGGAACCGCTCGATCAGGTCTTCGAGGTCCGACTCGTCGAGGTCCGTGTCCTGGGCGCCCTCGAACTTGGCCGCCTTCGCCTCGTCCATCGCGTGCTCGAACGCGTCGCCGGGCACGTCCATCACGATCTTGCCGAACATCTGGATGAAGCGCCGGTAGGCGTCGAGGGCGAAGCGCCGGTCGCCGGTCTGCGCCGCGAGCCCCTTCACGGACTCGTCGGTCAGCCCGAGGTTGAGGACCGTGTCCATCATCCCGGGCATCGAGAACTTCGCGCCCGAGCGCACCGAGACGAGCAGCGGGTCGGCGGGATCGCCCAGACGCTTGCCCATCGCCTGCTCGAGCCGGGCGAGGTGCTCGCCGGCCTCCTCGAGCATCTCGGGCGGCGCACCGCCCTGCTCGAGGAACCGCAGGCACGCCTCGGTCGTGATCGTGAAGCCGGGAGGCACCGGAAGGCCCATGTTGGTCATCTCGGCGAGGTTGGCGCCCTTGCCGCCGAGCAGGTCCTTCATGTCCTTGTTGCCTTCGCGGAAGTCGTAGACGTACTTGGTCATGGCAAGCCTCCGAACGGCCGCAGCGGGTTCGAGCCCCAAGTCTACGGAACCCGGCCGGCTCTGCTCCCGCGGTGGATGACCCCATGGGACGGATCGGTGAACGCGGGGGGAACGACCCGGGAACAGGGGCGACAGCGGGCCCACCGCCCCCGTACGATCGCCCGGGTCCAGACCACGAGGGAGCGAACATGAAGCCCGACCCGAGCAGCCTCCGAGGCATCCCACTGTTCGCTGAGCTCTCCGACGATGACCTCGCCCACCTGGCCAACCGGCTGGAGGGCCGCGACGTCGCCGAGGGCAGCCGGATCACGCCCGAGGGCGCATCCGGCTACAGCTTCTTCGTGATCGAGTCCGGAACCGCGGAGGTCTCCAGCGGCGGGGTGCGCGTGGCCGAGCTCGGGCCGGGTGACCACTTCGGCGAGATGGCGATCCTGGGCGACGGCCGGCGCGTCGCGGACGTGGTCGCCACGTCGCCGATGCGGTTGCTCGTGATGTTCGGAACCGCGTTCCGCGAGATGGAGGCGGACATGCCGCAGGTCGCCACCCGCATCCGGGACACGATGCAGGAACGTCTCTCCAGCTCCTGACCGCTACGGCAGGTAGTCGTTCGTGTAGTACTCGGACGGTTCGAGCGCCTCGTCCAGCTGACCGGCGTCCACGAGCGCCTGCGTGAACCCGGTCCACTGGTCGTCGGTCTGCGTGAACCACTCCCCGTCCTTCGTCAGGAGCTCGACCGTGGCCATCCAGGCCGCCAGGTTGTAGCCGTTGTCGGTCGCCGCCTCCGGGTAGGTCTCCTCGAACAGCGCGACGGCGTCCTCCGGGTGGTCGATCGCCCACTCGGAACCCCGACGCGTCGCCTCGAGCCACGCCGTCACCAGATCGCCGTTGTCGGCCGCCCACTCCGAGCTCGCGACGTAGACCCACACGGGGGTGTCCGGCGCCCCGACCTCGGGCGCGAGCAGGACCTGCGGCTCCACGCCGCCGCTCGTCACGATCTCGACGCCGCCCAGGTTGGTGACCTCGGTCGCGACGTCGACCTCGCCCTCGAGCAGCAGCGGGATCACGCTCGCGGTCGCGGATACCGTCTGCACGTCGTCGAGCGTCAGGCCCGCCGAGCCGAGCATCAGCGGCAGCATCGCGGCGGTCCAGGAGTCGTCGTAGATGCCCACCGTCTTGCCGGCGAGCGCCCCGACGTCGATCGGCTCGTCGCCGAGCGCGAACAGTCCCCAGTTGTTCCTCGTCGTCATGTTGCCCACCGAGACCACGGGCAGGTCCTCGGCCCGCGCGAACACCACGTCGGTGATCGCCGAGAGTCCCACCTGCGCATCCCCCGTCGCGAGCATCTTCATCGTCGTCGAGTTGTCCGGCGGCGCCTGGATCGTCACGTCGAGCCCCGCGTCCGCGTAGTACCCCTGGTCGTCGGCGACCAGGAACGGGATCCACAGGGGATCCGGGTAGCTCCATTCGGTGACGATCGTGACGGCGGTGGTCTCGGCGTCCTCGCCGCAGGCAGCGGCCAAGGTCGCGAGCCCCGCGGCGAGCATGAGCACCGGGACCCTTCGATCGAGCCTCATGATCGGTCTCCTTCCGTTCGGGACCCATCTTCCGATACGGCGACGGTCGCCGACATGGCCGGATCGGCGGACGGCTCGGTGACGTCCGCGCCGGCCGGGGGGGTCCGCCGGCGCCACCGACGCGCGGTCGAGCGGGAGCGCCACGGTGTCGCCAGACGCTCGAGCCCGAGCACCAGCAGGAACCCCGAGACGCCGATCGCCGTGAGCAGGAGCACCGCCCCGTAGACCGCGTCGGTGTTCAGTCGGGAGTTCTGGACCAGCAGGTAGTTGCCGAGTCCCCGCGTCGTGGTCGCGATCCACTCCCCCAGCACGGCGCCGGTGACGGCGTACGTGGCGCCGAGCTTGAGCGCAGAGAACAGCGGGGTGACGGTGGCCGGCAGCTCGATCAGGAGGAAGACCCGCCAGGGCCGACCCGACATCACCTTCGCGAGGTTGAGCAGATCGCGGTCGACGTTCGCGAGCCCGTCGAGCACGTTGACGACGACCGGGAAGAACACGATGAACGCGACGATCGAGACCTTCGGCCGCAGGCCGTACCCCAGCAGGATCACGAGCGGGAAGCCGATCGCCACGATCGGGATCGCCTGGGACCCCACGAGCAACGGGTAGACGACCCGCTGCACGAGCGACCACCGGGACATCAGGACCGCGAGCACGAACCCGACCACGGCCCCCAGGACGAAGCCGAGCACGGTCTCGGTCACGGTCGTCCACGTGTACGGGCGCAGGATCTCCCAGTCGTCGGCGATCGCCTGGAACGTCGAGGCCGGGGACGGCACCAGGTACGGCTTCACGTCGAAGACGCGGACCGTCAGGTCCCACAGCACGAACACGCCCACCACCGCGAACACGGGGGTCGCGAGCCGGGCAGCCCGCCGCCAGCCGCTCACGCCGCCCCCTGCCCGTACAGGAGGTCGAGGAGCCGTCGCTTCAGCGCCGTGAACGCGGGCGACGTGAGGGCCTCCAGGCGCCTCGGTCGCGGGATGGAGACGTCGACCTCCGCCGCGATCCGGCCCGGGCGGGGGGACATGACGAGCACCCGGTCGGCCAGGAAGATCGCCTCGTCCACGTCGTGCGTCACGAACAGCACGGTCCGGTCGAGCTCGTCCCAGACCTCGAGGAGCCACTGCTGCATCTCCAGCCGCGTCTGCGAGTCGAGCGCGCCGAACGGCTCGTCCAGGAGGAGCACGTCCGTGTGGACGGCGAGCGTGCGCATGAGCGCGACGCGCTGCCGCATGCCGCCCGAGAGCGCGTGGGGGTAGTGATCCTGGAACCCGGCGAGCCCGTATCGCTCCGCGAGCTCGCGCGCCTCGGCCTCGTCGCGGTCGGTCGCCCCCCGCGTGAGAGCCGCCCCGAGCACCACGTTGCCGACCACGGTGCGCCACGGCACCAGGAGGTCCTTCTGCAGCATGTACCCGACGTGGCCGGTCTCTCCGGTCACCTCGGTGCCGTCGATCAGGACCCGACCCGAGGTGGGCTCGAGCAGGCCGGAGAGGACGTTGAACAGCGTGCTCTTGCCGCTCCCCGACGGGCCGACGATCGAGACGAACTCGCCTGCCGGGATCTCCAGGCTCGCGTCCTGCAGGGCGAGCGTGTCTCCGAACCGATGGATGATCCGCTCGGCGACGAGCTTGGCTGGGGTCACGGGGCGAGTCTATGACCTGGGGCGTCGCCGTCAGCAGACGGCGTTCAGGAAGGCGAAGGGGTTGATCGCGTCCCCGCCCCCGGGGTGATACTCGAAGTGGTCGTGGGGTCCCGAGGCGTTCCCGGTGCTGCCCACGAACCCGATGATGTCACCCGCCTTCACCGGACCGAGCTGCCCGTACGCGGACAGGTGAGCGTTGTACACGTACCCGGTCTTCCCGTAGACCTTCACCGCGATCCCGCCGAGGGTGTTGTCCGCCGTGACGGCCAGCCCATCGAAGGGGGCGCGGATCGGCGTTCCGGGCGGGGCGAAGATGTCGATGCCCTGGTGGAGGTGGAACCCCCCCGACCACCTCGGCGCGTGCCAGTTGTCGGAGTAGACGCGCGGCTCGTCCACCGGGCAGACGCGCAGGACGCCGTCGAGGGCGATGTCCGACATGCCGTCGAACGGGTCGGCCCACTCGGCCAGGCGCTCCCCGACGATCACCTCGGCGATCGCCATCTGCGCGTACAGCTCCCTGGTCGTGCGGCGCGCGGAACGGATCCCGTCGCGGATCTCGGCCGCGCGCTCCTCGAGCGCCACGGCCTGCTCGAGCACCTGCGCCTCGCGCTGTCGCAGCTCCAGCGCGGCGGCGTCGATCTCATGCAGCTCCGCCCGCGCTCGCTCGACCAGCTCCGCCGCCTCCCGCTGGAGGGCCGGGCTGGCGGCCTCCTGGGCGAGCTCGTAGGCGGAGCGGACCGCCGCGGCGAGCTCGGCTCGGACGGCCCGTTCCTGGGTCGCCAGGCGGTACTCGGTCTCGCGGACGCGCGCGAGGAGCCTCCTCGCGTCGGCGACCTGACGCTGGACCCGCTCCTGCTGGCCGAGCAGCTCCACCGCCAGCTCGTCGCTCGCGTGGATCGCGTCGTTCACGACCCGCAGCGGCTCCCGGAGATCACGGAGCGTGATGCGCTCGCGCTCGTGGCCGGGGACGCGGCCAGATGTCACGACCTCGGTCGCCAGCGTCGAGCTCCGATCCAGCGTCTCCTCGCGCACCTGCAGCTCGGCCTCGGCGTCGGTCATCATGTCCCGCAGGTCGGTCAGGTCGGCCTCGACGCGCGCGACGCGCTCGTGGAGGGTCCCCACGATCGCGGTCGCCAGGTCGACGTCGCGGCGCAGGTCCTGGACCGCGGCGTGGGCGGCGAGCAAGCGGGTCTCGTCCCGGACCCCCGCCACGCCAGCGACCGACCCGCTGACGACGACCGCGCAGGCCGCGATCGGCACCGCCGCGCGGCGCGCGAACCGTCGGCGGCGCGTCAGCTCAACTCGTCGACCCGCAGGATCCCGCCGGTCGCGTCCACGTCGGCGCTGCACACGAACCCCCAGCTCTGCCCCGGTCGCCAGTCCTGCTTGTTGTCGATCCCGCTGGCGAGCAGGCGGCCGTCCTCGTCCAGGAACGAGCAGCCGAGCTGCGCGTACGAGATGACCTCGCCGCTGCGGTTCACCGCGATGCCGATGAGGTCGCTGTAGCCGTACTGGTGCGTCAGCTGCACGTCGTGGATCCCGATCAGGCTCTCGAACCCGGTGAGCTCGACGCTCACGTCCTTCCCGTTCGGGACCCACCTCACGACCGTCTCGGTGACGGTCACGGTCTCCGTCTCGACGACCGTGCGGACCTTGGAGGCCTCGAGCTTCGCGTACCGCGCCTGCAGGACCTCCAGACGCT
>Ga0209172_10004771_pt1 | contig 17513 bp, 20 predicted proteins | sample LarsenN4metaG_FD_184113 | JGI IMG/M metagenome (GOLD analysis project Ga0209172, IMG submission 184113) | Hot spring sediment bacterial and archeal communities from British Columbia, Canada, to study Microbial Dark Matter (Phase II) - Larsen... ... | reverse complement strand
GCTCTACGATTTCTACTCCTTCACGCTCCTCGCCCTGCTCGGGCGCATCGTCTCCGGCCATCCCGACGCCTACTGGTATCTGCCGGTCTCCATTCGCCACTGGCTGGATCAGCGGGCGATGCTCGACCTGCTGCACGCCAGTGGGTACTACAACGCGTCCTACCGCAACCTGGCGCAGGGGGTCGTCGCGGTTTACCGGGCGGAGGCCGCTCCGGGTGCCTGAGCTCCCGGAGGTTGAAACCACCGTGCGCGGCCTCCGTCGCCGGGTGATCGGTCGTCGGATCAGGCAGGTTACGGTGCTCACCCCGGCGACCATCCGGTCACCGGCACCGGCGCGGTTCACCCGGGCGCTCCGGGGCCGCCGGGTGCTCGGCGTGACCCGCCGTGGGAAGTTCCTGGTCTTCACCCTCGACCGCGACCTGGTCCTGCTGGCCCACCTGCGCATGACCGGCGACTTTGCATTCACCACGCCCGGGCGTCCCCGGCACCCCTCCACGCGGGTGATCTTCCACCTCAACGGCCGGGACCTGCGCTTCGTGGACACGCGCCGGTTCGGTCACATGGACCTCCTTCCGGCCTCCGCCGTGCCAGGCTTCGAGCCCCTGCGCCGGCTGGGCGTCGAGCCGCTCGCGCGCGCCTTTACAGTCGATCGCCTGCGCGAGATGCTGAAAGTCCGCCGGGGAATGCTCAAGCCCCTGCTGCTGCGCCAGGATGTCCTGGCCGGGATCGGGAATCTGTACGCGGACGAGATCCTCTTTCAGGCCAGACTGCATCCGGGGCGGCGGGTGGAGTCGTTGCGGCCGGCGGAGGTGCGTCGGCTCTACCTGGCCATCCGGCAGGTTCTCCAGCGGGGAGTGCGGGGATCCGCTCGCCCCGGTGAGCCCGTCGGCCGGCTCCTGGACGTGCGCGAGACGGACGGTCCCTGCCCGCGCTGTGGGGCCGCGCTGGTCTCCCGGCGGCTGGGCGGCCGGACGACGTACTACTGCCCCGTCTGCCAGCGGCCGAACGCGTAGGCCGGTGGGATTGTGGGTAGAGACACGATGATGCGAGGTGGAGCCATGGGCGAGCATGAGCGCACCGGGGTGTTCCGCCTGGGACCGCCGCCCGTCCGGGACCCGCAGGAGGTGTTCCGGTACGCGTACCAGGCGCTGGCCGAGAAGGGGTACAGTCCCGTCGATCAGATCGTGGGGTACCTGCTGTCCGGCGACCCCACGTACATCACGAGCCACCGGGACGCCCGCACGGTGATCCGGCAGGTCGACCGGCTGGTCTTGCTGGAGGAACTGGTCCGCACCTACGTCGAGGCGAAGTTGCAGCAGTAGTCCGCCCTTCACGGATCCTGTGGACGGAGCGCGATCGAGGAGGTCAGGTGTGGAACGGATTATCATCACCGGCGGACGGCCCCTGCGCGGGACGGTCCGGGTCTCCGGGGCCAAGAACTCATCCCTGGCGATTATCGCGGCGGCGTGCCTCGCCCCCGATGTCTCGATCCTGGAGAACGTCCCCCACTGCCAGGACGTCCTCACGTTGACAGAGATCCTCGCCGGCCTGGGCATCGGCTTCGAGTTCAGCGGCAGCCGTCTGGTCGTTGACGCCCGCGGGGTGTACAACATCTCTCCGCCCCACGACCTCTGCCGGCGGATGCGGGCGTCCTTCTACGCCGCGGGGCTGCTGCTGGCGCGGGTCGGGCGGGCCGAGGTGCCCCTGCCGGGCGGGTGCTCCATCGGGACGCGCCCCGTGGACTTCCACATGCGGGGATTTGCCGCGCTGGGAGCGGAGGTTACCATCGAGCACGGGTACATGAAGGCCATTTTCCCGCGGCGGGCGCGCGGCACGCAATTCTACGTACCCCGCAGTAGCGTGGGCACGACGATCAACTTGATGATGGCGGCGACCACTGCCCGCGGGACGACGGTGCTGCAGAACGCCGCGCGCGAACCGGAAGTGGTCGACACCGCCGTCTTCCTGAACCTGATGGGCGCCAAGGTCCGCGGCGCCGGCACGGACACTATCACCATCCGGGGGGTCACGGCGCTGCACGGCGCACAGTATCCCATTATCCCCGACCGCATTGAGGCCGGCACGTATCTGCTCTGCGGTGTGGCGACCCGGGGGGACGTGCTGGCGCACGGCCTGATCCCGGAGCACTTTCAGGCCCTGCTGACCAAGCTCACGGAGGCCGGCGCCGAGACGCTCGTCGAACCCGACGGCGTCCGCGTCCGCGCCGCAGGAGACCTCCGGGCCGTGGACGTTGACACCGCGCCCTATCCGGGGTTTGCCACCGACCTGCACCCGCCGCTCGCGGCCCTGCTGACCCGGGCGCAGGGGACCTCGACGATCCGGGAGACGATCTACGACTCCCGCTTCGGCTACGTCGAGGAACTCCGGCGCCTGGGAGCCGAGATGCGTGTGGACGGCGACACCGTGCACATCACCGGCGTGGAGCAACTAACGGGCGCCCCGGTCGAGGCCCGCGACATCCGGGCGGGCGCCGCCGTGGTCATCGCCGGGCTCGCCGCGACCGGGGTGACAGAGATCACCAACCTGGAGAACATCGACCGGGGCTACGAAGGGCTCGTCGAAAAACTCCGAGGCCTCGGGGGGCAGGTGGAACGGGGGTCAATTGAACCGGCGGCGCTGCCGGAGGTCGTGCCGGAAGTCGTCTAAGGCCTACGGCGGACGGCTGAAGCGGCTGAAGATCAGCCAGAGGAAGATCGCCGCCGCCGCCACTCCCAGGATCATTACCCAAAGCGTGTTCTGGAGCTCCGCCTCGGGCTTCGGCGGAGGTGCCTGCAGGATGGCGAGCAGAAGCACAATCATCGTGTCACCACAGCCCTAACCAGAATATCGTACCCGATCGCGCGGAATCGTAGACCCACGCCCTTTTGACTCCCGTTGAGCCGTTCTGCCCGGTCCGGACACTGGCCATCCCGGCGATCCGACATCGACATGTCCGCGCAGCGACGACACGTGGAATGCAGGACACATCGGTGCACAGAAACGATCACCCTTCCGCCTGCTCCCCAGTGGGCAAAATCCTCTGATCCACCACAGCGGAGGGATGACCATGGAACCTCGGCAGAAGGAAATCCACAGTCTCCTGCGGTCAATGCTGAATGTGCTCGGACGCGATGACCTCACGGTCACGGACATTAGTGAAGAGGACGGGACGGTCCTGTTCACGCTGGCGGAAGGGAGGGCGAAGTGGACGCATCAGATCCCGAGCGCCCTTCCGGGTGATCGACGGGAACTGTCCCGGCGGCTTAACGACATGCTCCAGGCCGAGCACGCCGGCCACCTGGAAGGCCGCTCGTCCGGGTAGGGGACCTCTGGCGTTCTTGTGATCCTGGTGCGCTGGGGTTCTGGTGGGCGAGGCAGGAGTTGAACCTGCGACCTCCTCCGTGTAAGGGAGGCGCTCCACCGCTGAGCTACTCGCCCGATGGTGCGAGTATAACATTCCCCGTGCGGCCACCTCGAAACCGGGTCAAATGGGCCATGTCTGGCCCCGAAACAGCGCCTTCCCCGGGCATTAAGGGCGCTTGAAGCCTCTTAATCGCTCAACCGCGCAATTGGGCCTCAGACCGCGTTCAAACAAGGGAAACTGCCCCGGATGGGCGAAATTGGGTCAGAAAGGGACCTGACGCCTGACTACCCCGAGGTGAGGCTGGTTGAAGAGGATCAAGCCGGCGGAGATCGACGTCCTCCTCCGGTTGATGCAAATGGCGGATACCCCCCAGAGCCTGGAGGCGATGCAGTACATCGTCTTTCAGTTCGACTTTAATGACTACGAGCAGTTCATCATCGAGGCGCCTCCGGGAAGCATTCGGTTCAATAACCTGATCCGCGTCGCCCAGTTCTTCGACGGCCTGGGGATCTTGGTCGAAGGGGGCGTCATTGAGGCGGACACGCTCTTCGAGCTCTTTCCGGTGCCCTGGGCCAAGGTCGAGCCCATCATCCAGGGCATGCGCCGCGAACTGGAATGGCCCGACCTCTTCGATCACTTCGAGGCTCTGGCGAAGCAGTACCGGCGATGGTGGGACGAAAAGCGCAAGCGGCTGAAACTGGCGGGCGAGGCCCCGCCGCCGATCGCGAGACCGCGGGCCGCCGTTCCCCCACGTCCCGTTCCCGCCCGGCCGCAGCCTGGCGCACCGCGGCCCGGGGCACCGGCCCGGCCCGGTGGAGTTCCACCCGGTCGTCCGGGTGTTCCTGCCCTTGCCCTGGCCCGAAGGCCCGGGTCGCTGGCGGGAAGTCCGGTGGCCCGTCCCACCGGCAAGGGGCCCGCCAAGCCGACCAAACTCCGGGTGGCCCGACCCTCCGGCCGGAAACTGCGTCCGGCGGCGAAGGGGAAGGCGAAGGCGCGCCGGCGTTAGGCGGACCAACCGGCAAGGGGTCAGGCCGAAACACAGCGGCGCACACCACAGACAGGTTTACGCCGGAGTTTCCTCCGGGGTCTTCCCCGTCTGCGGCGGCGCCGTTTCTCTTTATAGCAGGGTCACCCGGCGCGGACAAGGAAGGCAGGTAATCTGATGACGGCCACTCCGTCCTCTTCGCCCCACCGCCTGCGCGTGCTCTACCGCCTGCAGCAGATTGACACCGACCTGGCGCGCACGGAGGCACACCTGGCCGCCCTCGATCCGGGTGACGCCCTGCGGGCGCGGCAGGAGGCCGCCGAGGCGGCGCTGGCCGCGGCGCAGCGGGAGCTGGCCGCGGTGCAGGCCCGGTCGAAGGACCTCGACCTTGAGCTCCAGTCCGCGCTGGCCAAGCGCAAACACGTCGAGGGAGAGATGTACAGTGGCCGCGTGCGCAATCCCAAGGAGCTGGCGGCGATGCAGGAGGATGTCGCCGCGCTCGGCCGGCACGTGCGGGATCTGGAGGACGCCATCCTGGCTCTGATGGAGGACGGGGAAAGGTTAACGGACCGTGTGCGGGAACTCTCCGAGGAGGCCCGGCACACCGGCGAGGCCTATGAGGAGCAGCGGGAGACCTACGCTCGGGAACAGGCCGAGGGCACGTCGGCGCTGGACGCGCTCCGGCAGGAACGGGAGCGGGTGGCGGCGGCGGTCGAGGAGGACCTGCTGCGCCGTTATGACCGGATCCGGGAGCGGATGGGACCGGTGGCCGTCGCGGCGGTCCGCAGAGGTGTCTGCGAGGGGTGTCACGTGGCCATCCCCGAGGGCCGGGTCCGGCGCCTTCAGGAAGAGGAGGATCTCATCCTGACCTGCGAGCGCTGCGGCCGGATCCTGGTCCTGCCGGAGGAGTGAAGCTAATTTGAAGCGGGTGCTGCACGTGGACGGCGCCGCCCGCGGCAACCCGGGGCCCGCCGGTATCGGCGTGGTCATCGGGGACGCCCGCTGGAAGGTTCTGGAGGAGATCGGCGAGTACATCGGCGAGACCACGAACAACGTGGCCGAGTACCGGGCGCTGCTGCGCGGCCTCGAGGCTGTCCTGGCGCAGGGGGCCACGGATGTGGAGATCCGCACGGACAGCGAGTTGCTGGTGCGCCAGGTGCAGGGCGCCTTCAAGGTCAAGAGCCCGGCGCTGCGTCCCCTGTATGACGAAGTCACGGACCTGCTGCGCCGCATCCCCCGCTGGGTGATCCACCATGTGCCGCGGGAAGGCAACGCGCGCGCGGATGAGCTGGCCAATGAGGCCATCGACGAAGTCTTCCCGCGGGAGGCCGTGGAGTATAGCGTCGTACTCCAGGAACTGCCGGGACGGGTGCGGGCGATCATCCCGGTGCTCCCCGGTATTGAGGCGACGGCACCTTCCCGTGCCGAAGCGGTCGAACGCGTCCGGGCCCGCGTGGAGGGGTACCTGCGGCGCCTCCGGGAGCGCGGCCAGCCCTGGCCCCGGGAGGAACGCATCCGGATCCGCCTGGACGACCGTTAGATGCGCAACCGCACTTGGTGGCCGGACCCGTCGGGGCGGGCCACCGCGCCGCGCTATGGTATCATTGTTGGTGGGAGCAGGTCGGGCAGCCGCAGGCCCGCGGGATTGGCGCGAGGCCTGAGGAAAGTCCGGGCTCCACAGGGCAGGGTGCTGGGTAACTCCCAGCGGGGGCAACCCCAGGGATAGTGCCACAGAAACATACCGCCCCGATCCTAATGGCGGGTCGGGGTAAGGGTGAAATGGCCGGGTAAGAGCCGGCCGGCGGCCTGGTGACAGGCTGGCCGGGCAAACCCCACCCGGAGCAAGGCCAGGTAGGGGGAGATGAGGTGGCCCGCCGACTCCCCGGGTAGGCCGCACGAGACCTCGGGCAACCGGGGTCCGAGAGAGATGGTTGCCCCGGAGGCGCCTCGCGGCGCATCCGGACAGAACCCGGCTTACAGACCTGCTCCACCTCTTTCGTATCACCCCAGTGGACCCCGGCCGTGACGCGTCGGGGTCCGCTCCTTCTTGACGCTTTCTTTACAGGTGATTTGTCAGGCTTTCACGTCGCCTCTCTAGCGTGGGCATCGACCGGTCCGGGCCGTGCGTCCGCCCCCGGTGAATTCGCGGGTCCCGGCCGAGCCTCAGTCGGTGGAGGTGGATGGTCGATGCGCACAAAGGCACGTATCATGGCCGTAGCGCTCGTGGCGGTCGTCCTGCTCGTGGCGGCCGCTGGCCAGGCGGCGATGATGACCCGCCGGGTCAAGCTGGCGCCGACCCCGCTGGCGAAGAATGCGGGTTTAGAGAATGCCACGGGGTTTGCCGACGTTGATGTGGAGAAGGGGAGTGTCAGGATCACCGTGACGCTGGCGGCGGGGACACACTTGCCGATGGGAGCCGTGCTCGAAGGGTGGGTCGTGGACGCGGGCCGCAAGGGCGGGCCGGGCATGTCGCACGCCTCGGATAGAGATCAGAAGTACGGCGTCGCCTTCGGCAACGCGGACTTCGCCGCGCTGTCGCGCGACATCCCCTATGCCCTGTCCACGGGCCTTCTGCGGCTGCGGTCGGGTAGCACCCGCACGTACGTCGTGTCGTTCAAGATCGAGAACACCCTCGCGCCCTACAATGCGGTCGTGGTGACCCTCGAGTCAGACGGCAACCAGGGCGCATATGACCCGCGGCCGGGGACTCCGGTCCTCGCCGGTAACATCGGGAAGTAGGAGTGGGTCAAGCGGTGCAGTTGTGGTGACCACAATCCTGCGCGAGGCAGCGTTGCTGGGCCTGATCGCGGTCCTGGCGGTGCTGCCCGCGCAGGCTGCTCCCCGAACTGCGCCGGCATTTAGCCTCGAGCTCTTCGACGGCAGGACGCTGACCCTGGACAGCCTCCGGGGCTCCGCCGTCATCCTGCTCTTCTGGGCCCCCTGGTGAATCACGTGCAACCGTGACGCTCCCGGGTGGGAGCGCACCTGGCAGCAGTGGAAGGGCCGAGGTGTCGTGTTCGTGGGCGTCGGACTCCTGGATAGCCGGGAGGCCTCCCTGGGCTTCGTGCAGCGGCACCGCCTGACGTTTCCCAACGGCTACGACGGTGACGGCAAGGTGGCCAAGCTGTACGGGTTCACCTACCAGCCGTTCTGGGCGGTGATTGATCGGAGCCACAATCTGATGCGCGCCGGATTCGGTCCCACGAGCGAAACCGAGCTGCTGAGCGCCATCCACCAGGTCGCAGGGAGGTAGGCCGTCCCACCGATGTCCCAGATCGTGCTGGTCGTCGAGGACGATCCCAAGATGCTCCAACTGCTCCGCCTCTACCTGGAGCGGGAGGGATTCGGCGTCGTCACAGCCGGCGACGGGCCGGCGGCGCTGGAGGCGGCCGACCGGACCCACCCGAACCTCGTCATCCTCGACCTGATGCTGCCCCGACTGGACGGCTACGAGGTCTGCCGGCGGCTGCGCGCGACCTCCGACGTGCCCATCCTCATGCTGACCGCGCGCGTCGATGAGGTCGACAAACTCCTCGGGCTGCAGCTCGGTGCCGACGACTACGTGACCAAGCCGTTCAGTCCTCGAGAGGTCGTGGCCCGGGTGCGGGCGATCCTGCGCCGGACCGGCCAGCCGCGGCGCGAACGTATCTTGAGACACGGTGACCTGGAAATGGATCTGGATCGTCACCACGCGACGGTGGGCGGCCGGGAGGTCCACCTCACCCCGATCGAGTTCAAGCTGCTGGAGACGTTTCTGGAAGCCCCGCAGCGGGCATTCACCCGCGACCAGCTCCTCGCCGCCATCTACCCGCATCATGAGGCGGCCGTCGTGGACCGCACCATCGACGTGCACGTGGGGAACCTGAGCGCCAAGCTGGGGGATGATCCCGCCCGGCCGCACTATATCGCCACCGTGCGCGGCGTGGGGTACAAGGTGCTGTAGTGCCGCGCCGGACACTCCTCTGGACGCTGCTGGGCATCAACCTGCTGGTCATCGGCCTGACCGTCGCCGGCACGGCCCTCACCATCGGCCAACTCGCCAACGCCATCTTTGCCAACCTGATGAAGGAGTTCCACATCCAGGTGGACATGATGCACCGGCTCTTCGTCGCCGCGATGGCGCGCTCGCTGGTGCTGGTGAGCTTGCTCGCCGCGGGGGTGGGGCTGCTGCTCAGCCTGATTCTGTTCCGCCGCGTGGTCCATCCCCTGCGGGAAATGACGGCCATGGCCGAGCGCATTGCGGCCGGGGACTACGCCACGCGTGTGGGCGTCCGGGCGGCCGACGAGATCGGGCGTCTGGGTGACGCCTTCAACCGCATGGCCGAGGCCCTGCAGGCGCTGGAGCGCCTGCGCAAGGATTTGGTCGCCAATGTGGCCCACGAACTGCGCACGCCGCTGGCGAACCTCCAGGGCTACCTGGAAGCCGTCGCCGAGGGCGTGACCCCGGCGTCGCCGGAGACGATCCGGTCGCTGCAGGAGGAGGTGCTGCGCCTGGTCCGGCTGGTCGAGGCACTTCACGCGCTCTCCGTCTTCGACGCCCGGCTGCCTCAGCGTCGCGTCGAGGCCGTGGACCTGTCCGGACTGGTGGCCCGGCTCCTGGAGCGGCGTCGCGGGGAATTCACCGCCGCGGGCATCGGCCTCGAGAGCAGCGTGGCGGTCAATGGCGCGCTGGTGGCCGATCCCGACCTGCTCGCCCAGGCCTTGCACAACCTGCTCGACAACGCCTTGAAGTTCACGCCGGCCGGGGGCCGGGTGCGCATTGTGGTGCTGCCCGAAGGGGACGGTACCCGCATTACCGTAACCAACACCGGTGAAGGAATCGCGCCCCAGGATCTCCCCTACATCTTTGAGCGCTTCTACCGGGGCGAGAAGTCCCGCTCCCGCGATTCCGGCGGCGCCGGAATCGGGCTATCCATCGTGCAGGAGGTCGCGCGGATCCACGGCGGCAGGGTGGGAGCGGCGAGCCGGGACGGACTGACCAGCGTCTGGATCACCCTGCCGGGCGCTCCGTCCTGACAGCTTCTTTACACAACGTTTGCGACGGCCTTACGCGACCCTGGCACGCTGAGCGGGAGGTGACGGCACGTGCGCAGACGGTGGTGGCGGCTGCTGATCCTGGCCGTGGTTGCCGGCGCACCCATCGCCTGGTATCTGGCTTCGCCCCTGTTCCTCAACCGGGTTGTGGAGGAGGCGCCGGTCGGCGGTGCCGGGGAACTGGCCCGGGGCGCGTTCGTTGACGCCGACAGTTTCCACAAAGGATCGGGGACCGCGCTGATTGTGCAGGATGGGGCGCAGCGGGTCCTGAGGTTCGAGGACTTCCAGGTAACCAACGGACCGGACCTGTACGTTTACCTGGCGAAACATCCCCAGCCGCGCAGCCGCCAGGAGGTGGCCCAGGGGTACGTCAGCCTGGGGAAGCTGAAGGGCAACATCGGCCCGCAGAACTACGCGATCCCCGGCGATGTGGACCTGACACGGTACCGCTCGGTCGTCATCTACTGCCAGCCGTTCCACGTGGTCTTCTCCACCGCGACGCTGGAGGAGGCACGGTAGTGGTGCGACGCGGACTCGCGGCGGGGGCTGTGGCTGGGGCCGTCGTCGTGGCGCTCATGCTCCGGGGTCTCTTCACGGACGGCCTTCCGGTGGTCGCGCTGGCGCTGTGGGAGCGCGCGACGCGCCTGATCCCGCTGCCTCTCTTCGGCTTCTTTATCGTGCGGTTCAAGTTCGCCGCCAAACCGCTGGGGTTCTGGACGATGCTGGCGACGCTCGTCGCGGTCGGGGCGGTTCTGGGAGCCCTGCTGGCCGGCGGCCCGCGTACCCGCCGCCCCGGAGCGACCATCCTCCTGGCATTCCTCTTCGTTCTTGTTGCGCTTGCGCTGCTTGCCCTGACTCCTGCGGCAGCGTATCTGGGGGCACGGCTGCAGGCGCAGTCGGCGGCGTGGTCACCGGCAGCGCTCAACGGCCGCGTACTGTTGGAACTGATCTGGTATGCGGCTGTCTTCGCCGCGGTCTACGGCCTGCTCGGGATGCGGCGCCGGTCCGGAGATCAAGGTCACGTCCGGATCCGGGAATCCACCGGGGCAGCACAGGGCGCGGACGGCGCTGCGGGAGCAGCGGGCGGGGGACCGATCAGCCGCCGCCGCCTGCTCCACCGGTCCCTGACGGTGCTGGCCGGTGCGGTCGCGGGATCGGCACTCGCCCGCTGGGCGCTGACTGCCGGTCACCAGGCGGCGGCCTACGCGCAGACCCTGTTCGACCGCATCAGAGGGCTCCCCGCCGAGGTCACCCCCACCGACGAGTTCTACACCGTCAGCAAGAACCCGCCCGGATTCGATCCGGTGCTGGAGGCGTCGCGCTGGCGACTCGAGGTCGCCACGCAGCCCGCTCGTTCGGTGACCCTCACCCTCGACGAGATCCGGGCGATGCCGTCGGTGCGGCGGGCGCATACTCTGGAGTGCATCAGCAACGAGGTCGGGGGAGATCTCATCAGCAACGCGATCTGGCGCGGCGTCAGGCTGCGCGATATCATCGCGCGGGCCGGCGGCGTTGATCCGACGGCCCGGGAGATCGTCTTCCGCTGCGCCGACGGGTACACAGAGTCACTTTCCGTGGTCGACGCGCTGCACGTGGATACGCTGCTGGCCTACGAGATGAACGGCGCGCCGCTGCCCCCCCAGCACGGGTTCCCGGTGCGCCTGCTCGTGCCCGGCCGCTTCGGCATGAAGAACCCGAAGTGGATCACCCGGATCGAGTCCACCGCCGTAGACTTCCAGGGATACTGGGAGCGCTCGGGGTGGAGCAAGGCCGCCATCGTCAAGACCATGTCCAAGTTCGCCGTGCCCAGTCGGGCCGTTGGGAGCGGCACAACCGGGCGGGAGATCGCCCTGGGGGGCGTGGCCTACGCCGGCGACCGGGCGATCAAGGCGGTAGAGGTCTCGACCGACGACGGCCGGACGTGGGTGCCGGCTCAGGTCAAGCCGCCGCTCGGCCAGTACACCTGGGTCCTCTGGGCCGCTCTGTGGACGGCGACCGGTCCGGGCGAGTACACCCTCAGGGTCCGCGCGCGGGACGGCACCGGCGCCCTGCAGACCGCAGCGGAGGCGGCGACCCTGCCGGACGGCGCCAGCGGGTACCACCGGATTCGAATCCGCGTGAAGAAGTAAGGACTCCCGAAAGGCCCCTCAGAGCCGTCTCCAATCAGATGCGGGAAAGACCGTCGGGGCCGCGACCGGACTGGCGGCGTGGGATGTGGTCGCGAACCCCGACGGCATGAGATCTCTTCCTGCGAGGGCCGGGGAGGAGGCCCCTCACCGGGCCAGGCTAACGGTCAGCGCACGCGCACGGTCAAGGTTGTCGTGGGCGATGTCTGCCCGCTCACGATGGCTCGGACCGCCACGCGATAGGTCCCCGGTGAGATCCGCGGAGAAGGAAAGATCCTGGCCACGAAGATCCCACCCTGGTCCGCTGTGACGTCGGCGCGGCCGACGACGCCCGTTGAGAAGAACCACGAGGCTATCAGTTCGACCTGAACGCGTGCCCGCGGCGCCGACTCGCCCACGATGACCAGGTCATCCCGATCCACCACCGCACCATCCCGCGGGAAGAAGACCTGGGGGGCCCGCAGCGGGAAGGGCGGACGCGGGTTGGGGAACGGCGGGCGCGCACCTCGGCCAATGACTGTGATCTCCCGTGCCGCGACCCGACGGCCTGCGGTCACGCGTCCCTCCACTTCGACCACCTGGCCCACCCGCAGGAGCCAGAACCGGGAGCGCAGCCCACTGAGCCCGGGGCTGCCCCCGGACCCCGGCCCGAGGCCCGGCGCGTCGTCGTCACTCAACCAGCGCAGATCCACTTCGATGCGCGTGCGGGGCAGGATCTGCACAAGCCACAGGCGGTCGGGTGCTCGTCCCCGCCCCTCCCGGACGAGAATGGTCTGGTCGTGCGCGTCAGTTGCGACGATGACGCCTCTGAAATCGACGCGATCCTCGTCCCGCTCGTGGCCGGCCCCGGCGGGCACGGCGATCCCGAGGAGCAGAATCGCGGCCACAATGGCAGCCATCCCCCGTGACAGCGTCATGTTCGTCAACCCCCTGTCGGGTGGATTCTCTTCCGCGTAGTGGTACGGAGGCGGGTCTCCGGGAGTTCCCGAATCGCCCCACGGACCGGGACAATCCCCCCGGCCGACCGCGGAGGGAACGGGCCTAGGGCGCCGAAAGAATATCGAGACCCGGAAGTCCGCCGAACGGTGAATCCACTTATGCTGACCCGGACCTGTCCGCACTGCGGTAGCCAGAAGGTCGTGACCAACATCACGGTCCGCTGGAACCAGACTCGGGGGGCCTTTCAGCCGGAACGCGGGATCTTCTGCACTACGTGCGGGAAAGCGTTTCGCGGTGGCGATGCCGGCGAAGGCGGATTCCGGACCGTGCGAGTGGGGGGCATGACGCCGGCGTTGCAGAAACTGCAGGAGAGTGGCGACCTGGTCGTCGTGCGCCACCGCAACGGGATCACCGAGGTCATCTTCTAACTTAGTTCGGTTCCCGCTAGCTTTAGTTCCGCTGCTGCCGCGGGATCTGCCAGCCGCGTCGCCGTACCGGGAACCTGCGCTCCCGGCCTTTCACCTCTCCCGCGTCCCGGTGTCACCAGCACCGACTAACCCTCCCATGCCCATGGGCAGGAGGAGAGGTGATGACCCCGGAAATCCATGGAGATTACAGGAGCGATCCGGAGTCTGTCGTGTCGCCCGAGGTGATCAGCCCCCCGCAACGCCGCAGCGGCTTCCTGGCGCTGATGCGCCATCGCGACTACGCGGTGCTGTGGACCAGCCAGGGCATCTCTCTCCTCGGGGATCGCTTCCATTGGGTGGCGATTTCGCTGTGGGTGTACGCACGCACCGGCTCCGCCCTGTCAGTCTCCTACGCGGTGATCGCGTTAATGCTGGGTCCCGCCGCCGTCGGACTTTTCGCCGGTGTCCTGGTCGACCGCTGGAACCGCAAGTGGACGATGATTCTGGCGGACATCGTCCGCGGCATCCTGGTGGGTATGATCCCCTGGCTGATGGCCCAGGATATCCGTCTGGTCTATGTCGACCTCTTCCTGGTCTCCTGTGCCACAGCCTTCTTCCGGCCAGCAATGCTGGCCACGATCCCGCATACGGTGGGCAGAGAGCAACTCATGCCAGCGAATTCGTTCTTTGCTGCTGCGGATACCGCTACCGAGATCTTAGGCCCGATCTTTGCTGGACTTCTCGTTCAAGCCACGGGTTACTCGTGGGCTATGTACGTTGATGGGGCCTCATACTTCTTGTCAGCGTCAATCCTATGGTTCCTCGCCGTCGGCGGAATCGTGAGGGTAGCAGATCGACGCCCCCGAGTAAGGGTGCTGGCGGACATCAAGGAAGGCTTCGCCTACATCCGTGGTGACAGAATTCAGTATGGCCTTATTGCTCTGATAGTCCTGGGCTGGTGGGTATCTGGTTTGAACTCACTGCAGACACCACTGGCTAAGGGTGTCATTGGCCTCACAGACGGACAGTTTGGTTGGTTCAATGGCGTGTGGGGTCTGGGTTACCTGACTGCCTCCCTCGTCCTCGGTTGGTATGGCACGCGGTTCGCAAATGGCCGCCTCATTGCTTTTGGGTTCATCGGCTGGGCGGTCGCCACCGGTGTTACCGGCTTATCTGTAAATGCCGGAATGCTCTTCTCATCGATCTTCTGGGTGGGAGCAGCCAACATCATCCTGTACGTGAGCCTGTCGACGACCATTATGGAAGTCACGCCCGAGCACATGCTGGGGAGAGTTCTCACCACACGCCAGGTTGCGTTAGCGGTGATCAGGGTTCTGGCAATGCTCCTGTTTGGAGCACTCGCCGACCTGATCGGAATTCGCCAGGCAGTTGTACTGATGGGAGTAGTGTCTGTGGCTGGGGTAGTTGCGGGTCTCATCCGCTTTCCCGAGATTCCCGCGATCGGCACGGTCATACGACCAGGTGACGCGAGTGTGCGGAAGCCTGCGTTCTCTAGTATCCGATTTGGCGGGTTACTATTGAATGCCTGCGATCCGGGATATGCTGGAGTCCCCCAGCGAAATCTGAACGCTGCCGTCCTGGTAATTGTAGTGGTGGCATGGGGTTCACTTCTACTCCTAGAAACTCGCGGTGCCCTTGGTATTCTAGCCGTAGTGGGTGCCGCAGTCGCAGCCAAGGCGATTCAGCAATGGTGGGCGGTTCGGCGTGGTAGCAAGAATGTGCGACAGCCACAAACTCCGGCTGGTAGGAGGGAATTTGATCAAGGGAGGCGAAGGCCACTCACAACCGGACCGACAGCCGAGTAACACGCACTTCACGCGATAAGACCACCAGAACAGGACGAGTCGTCCTTCAGGTGGCAACGGGTCGATGGCCTCCCGACCGGAGGCGGTATGCTCCAATGGTGATGACCCGTTGAACATCCGGCTCATTCGTAGGCTGCTCCTGGGCATTGACAGAGGACTCTGAGCGTCGGTCTGGTTTCTTTGTGTCCCCCAAGCTTGATGCGACCAACTAGGGCAATCGACTACTTCATTCTTTCCGTTATCGCCCTAGCCTCGGTGCTACTTGTCGCGCATTCTCGCGACGTCTCATGGGCTCTCTGGCCGCAGATTCTGCTGTTCCTCGCTCTCATTGTCTTGCCATCTTATCTGCACGCGCAGGATCCCGCGGGGGGAGTTGTTAGCTCCACGGCTCTCCTATTCTATGTCGCAATTTACGTCTTTACTCCGATCACCACGTTCGTTGTTGTAGCTTTGGGTTACGCGATCGGCAATACGTTTCCTCGTCGATGGGTTACGTGGCGAGTGTGCTTCAATGGCGCACAGATGGGGTTAAGTGCGCTGATTGGATCCGTTGTGTACCGACTACTTGGCGGCGACATAGCCTCCACCGATCTTGCCCGGCAGGTGATTCCGACAGTCCTCGGGCCAGTTGCCCACCAAATGGCGAACAACTTCTTCGTCGCCTTTCCAATCAGCCAAATGCGAGGCACGGGTTTGGCCCGAACTTGGCTCAGTTTCATACAGGAGATTCTGTGGTCCAATCTTCTAAGCATTCCTACTGCGGCGTTAATTGCCATGTTGTACACGCGCGTACACCACGGTTATGTCCTGATCTTCCTATTCTCGCTACCATTTCAACGGTGGGCGATGAGGCTGTATCTCAGCAGTAGGAGTACGTACACGCGGGTGATTGAGGCCCTCGTAACGGCCGGAGAGCTAAGTCTTCCTAGAACTCGCGGTCATGCACGTCGTGTGGCGGATTTGACGGTAGCGATCGGGCGGAGGATGGGGATGATAGAGCGTGATGTCGAATCGTTTGAGTTCGCGGCACTACTCCACGACGTTGGAATGATAGGGCTTGATAGTGAGATCATGTCGGAAAGTGCGTACACCAAATCCCAGGAGTTAATAGTCGCGCACTCGAACGCTGGTGCTGACATTGTGGCCGAGCTGCCGCGACGAGGGATCTCGGAGATGGTGCGTGACCATCACGTTCCGTTCAATGCTCAACGTCCTATTCGACACTCGCGGCGCGAGGGGTTGTATATAGGCGCGCGGATAATTGCTTTAGCCGAGGACGTGGATAGCCGCCTCCACGGGCTTTTCCCCTATAGGGAACCGCAGGGCTTATCCGTGGTAATCGAGGCGATTGTTGACGATCGGGGAAAGCGGTTCGATCCGAGCGTGGTCGACGCGTTTCTCAGCGCTCTCAAAGACATGCAAGGGTCCGGTACTGAAGATGCTGAGGCTGAACAGGGTCGCTTGGAGAATCTTGCTCACAATGAAGGATAGAGTTCTTTGGCATGCGGTATTCGCGGGGGCGGGTGGGCTTCTCTTGGGCTCTTCCTTCGTGTTTGCCTTGCCATCGCTGGAAGTGCGTTGGGGATGGATTGTGTCAATCGCGTTCCTGGCGGGGCTTGCAGGGACCGTGACGGTCTCTTTTGAGCCTCATGGTTCTTTGTCCCTATCGCCCTTGGTATTCACCGTGGCTGCCGTCTTTTTCGGTTTGCCCATAGGCATCTTGACTGCCGGTTTAGCCCCGCTGGTGACCTGGGCGTCGACGCGGGGGCGATCACCTATGACTCGGTCGATAGATGAGGTTCTTTCTCTGGGTGGCGAATACGCGGTCGCGATCGCCACCTCCGGCGTGCTTCTTGAATCGATCCGTGTCTCTTCGCTTCCATGGGTTCATGCCAACGCGCTGTCTGTTCCAACGATCATCCTAGTCCTACTGTTCCAGATGGGACGCATTAGTGGTACTGAGGGTATCAGGTTTCGCAGGCTTATTGCCCCGATATTGCGCTCGAGCTCGCCACACCTTGTCTTCATGGCAATTGGGGCGAGCCTGGTTCTGGCTGCGAAGACAGTAATCGGGCCTTTCGGGATACTCCTCGGTACTGTTGTGATCATCGAACTTTACTATCCATGGAAGCTTCTTGGTGAGCAGAGGGAGCTGTTCCTCAAAAGCCTTCAGATGATGTCGAACGCAGTGGATCTAAAGGATCCGTACACCGCACACCATTCGCGAAGGGTTGCCGAATACGCAGTCCGGATGGCCCGCCACCTAGACATTCCGGAACATGAGGTGCAGCGGATTCATATTGGTGCGTTGATGCACGATATCGGCAAGGTTGGAGTCCCGGGAGGTATCATTCGGAAGCCCTCGAAGCTCACTGCTGATGAGATGGAAATAATGAAGCGGCATGTCGAGGCGGGAGCCGATCTTGTGCAAGGGTTGGAAGTGCTGGACAAGTCAGCGGACATCGTTCGACACCACCACGAAAACCTGAACGGGACTGGCTATCCAGCCGGACTGAAGGGGAGCGAGATCCCGCTTGGTGCACGGATCGTTTTCGTGGCCGATGCGTTTGATGCCCTCACAACAGATCGACCCTACCGAAAGGGAAGGTCAGCAGAGGAGGCGCTACAGGTATTAGAGGCCAACAGTCAGGCCCAGTTTGATCCTGTCGCGGTTGACGCGCTAAGACACATCCTTCGTTTGAGTTCCCAGTAGCTCCTTTCGTGGGCCTGCAAGTGTTGTCGTAGAGAAATCGAACGAAGTCGTGGGCCAGTCGCATCACTGCCCGCGAGGGGGTGGTGTTCGTGCTGGATCTGCACATCCAGCTATTTGGC
>Ga0209172_10004770_pt1 | contig 17514 bp, 10 predicted proteins | sample LarsenN4metaG_FD_184113 | JGI IMG/M metagenome (GOLD analysis project Ga0209172, IMG submission 184113) | Hot spring sediment bacterial and archeal communities from British Columbia, Canada, to study Microbial Dark Matter (Phase II) - Larsen... ... | reverse complement strand
TGGGCACCCTCGAGTGGAGGCTGTTCTTCCAAAACGCCGAGAGATTCAGGCTCGACATCGGCCCCGCCGGCGCCGCCGAGCGAATCGTGATGGTTGAGGGCGCGCGCGTTACAGCCTATGAGCGCGCGACGAACCAGTACGTCGTCAAGCGGGTTTCGGGAAGGATGTTCGACGGGCTTGCCGCGATCCTGGGCTCTCTCGATCCAATGCTCGAGGTATACCTTGATCCGGCAACGGGGCTGTTCAGTTTCCTATCAGGCTTCGGTTCCCTACAGTTCTCTCGAGCAAGGGAAGACTCGCCGGTGTACCGAGCTTCGCCGGAGGAGGGCTATGCAGTCGAGATCGAGGTGGGCGCCTCTGACCACCTGCTGCGCCGCTTGACGCTCGACTCTCCGCAGGGGGCGGTCGCAGAGTGGCGCATAACCGCTGAAAGAGGAGACCTCGAGGCCCCGTTGCGCTATGCCCCCCCTGAGGGCGCGCAACGTGTGGAGATGTTCGGGGTCGTGGGCGACCCGCCTACCTTCGCCGAAGGTGCGCTCGGCGTGGTGCAGCGGTCGAAGGAGAAGTACCAGAAAGTCCCGACTCTGATGTACTCATCCCGCACGTATCAGTTCACCGAAGGCCAGCAGCGAACCCTGAAGTCGAACGGTTGGTGGGAACGGGGCGGACGGTTCCGCTTTGGGGTTACCCTCGACAGCCCCTCGCGCTCGTTTGCGGTGCTTTACGACGATGGGCTGCTCGTCGGCTGGGATAGAGTGGAGCGGCGCGTCTATCGAGGGGCTGTGTTGCGCGAGGAGGCGTTCGACCGCATTCGCCGCACCGTCACGGTCATGGAGCCGCTGATGGTCGCCTTGCTCTCGGGTGCAGACCCGTGGCGCGCTTTGGCCTCTTCGGGGGCTAAAGTGTCGCTACGCGGGGAGTCGGCGCTACTCGGCGGCGAGGAGCACGACGTTCTGGACATCGAGCAAGCGGACGGATGGTTTGCCGTGGTGTACGTGAGGGGCGACGGGCTTATTAGTCGAGTGGAACGCTCGCGCCGCGTAGAAGAGAGCACGACCTTCGCCGAGACGGTTCTGTACGACTACTTCATCGTCGGCGACCCGATTCCGTCTTCTGCGTGGGACATCGGCGCGCCGAAGGACTTGACCCCGGTGGGATGGCCGCCGGGTTAGCGAGAGACCGCCCACACGTGCTTGCCCGCGCCGAATCGGCGTGACCAGTCGCGGCCGCCGTGCCTCACAATGAGGGTGAAGGCTTCGTTCGTTTCAATCTGGACGGTTGGCGCGGCGAAGCGGGACGCGCGCTCGTCGCACACCAGAGAGACGGTCGCGGAGCCGAATCGCAGGTTCTTCAGGCCGTGTCGGTCTCGACGCCAGGGTGACCAGTAGACCGTTTTCCTCGGGGCGTCCACGTTGATGCCGATGACCGCCTCGATGAGGCCGGCGATGGTAATCGGTCCGGCGGCGAGTGCGCTCTCGTGCGCATTGGGCGCAGGTCGAAGCGTGTCGGGCCCGTAGTCGCTGAACACTCTTCTACCCTCTGCACCGCTGCGTTCAATGACGCGAAGGAACCCCTCGGTTGCGTACGCCGCTTGTTCGCGCTTGCCCGAATCGAGCAAACCGCGTGCAGCGAGATAGACGAAGAGTGGTCGCGCGCCGGCGTCGCCGCGGTACTGTGAGTGGCGATACGGGAGGAGCGGCCAGCACACCCTGCGCCCGAAGAGGTCGGGAGATGAGAGCGCAGCGCTGAGGCGGCTCGTGGTTGCCTCATCCAGCGCTCCGCCAAGCAACGCCCAAGCCGTTACGAGCGACGGCTGTTCCGCAGGCGCATCCGCCTCGTCCCTCCCGATGGGCATCCCGAATTCCTCGTGCCACAGAGCTGCGAGTTTGGCTGCATCGGCTCTCATCAGGCGGCGATAAAGCGCTGCAGATTCGCGCAAGCCCAGAGCGTCCGCTCCCCGCGCAAGGTGCACGTTCGCCTGGATGGACAGGGCAAGCGCTTCCGCCGACACCAGAACGGATGGCCCCGGGCTTACGGGCAGCACAGAGAACTCGGGCGGCACAAAGCGCGGCCCTTCGCGCGTCTTGATGATTGGGCGGCGCGTCTTCGGGTCGAGCAGGATTGCCCCCGTTGCCGGGTCGGTCTCTGCCTCCGATTCGATGTGTCCATACACCGACTCGAGGAACGCTTGCCTTCGCACAGCGGGCGAGAAGCAAGCTTCGAGGAGTGCGGGGTCGCCGCTGAGGAGGTAGGCGTCGTAAATCGCGAGCGGAGCAAGCGGCGGACCCACCGCGACGCCGTCAGTGGCTCCGGTTGCCACCGAGATCGCTCGTGGCGCTTTGCCGGTGGGTTCGACCGCCTGAAGCGCGAACTTCAGCGTCTCGTTCGACGGCGCCGCCTTCCAGCCCCACTTACTGAAGAGAGTGATGGCAACGGCGTCGTCGAAGGCTATTTCGTCGTTCGGCGCGGCGTACCGCGGGGGGAACAGGGCAAGCCGCACATCCTCCCGGACGCAGTCGTGGTACGCCTCCCAGGTCTTCCAGTAGAGAGCGACGAAGCCCGGGTCATCGTCCAGGATCGGCTCGGGCGTCCCGGCGCGCCAGCCGAGTTGCGGCGAGGCTGCAAGAGCGAGCGCGCCGACGAGAAAAAGCACGACCGCAAGTCTACCGCGAAGGGGTGGGCGGCGGGTACCTACCCCACCGCCCACTCATGTCGGCACGCCGTTACGGCGTGATGTTCCAGACCGTCTGGTCGTACCGAGCGCCCCATGCGGGGAAGGTGACACCTCGGTCGTGGTAGCCGATGCGCGCCCTAATCTCCCGGGTGCTCTGGTTGATAAACCGTGATGCGTTGTTCGTGATGACCACATTTACGGTTGTGTCGTTTGGCACGCCGTCCCTCTCATCCACGGTCTCCCACGTACCACTGACGTAGTTGAACAGTTCGATGCGCTGGCGGGCCGGATCGCCGCTCGTTGCCGCCTCAAGCACGAACTCGAAGCGAGAGGCTGAGGTTGACGGCGCTGTTCCTGTTACGACGATCTCCGCCGAGGCGGCTGCAATCTCCGTAGGACGTCTGGCCTCGACGTTGTAGTATGAGTTGTCGCTGTTGAAGAGGTCGGGAAGTCCTCCACTCTGGAACGCGCCGCGTGTCACCTCGACGCTTTGCGGCAGGATCGGGCCGCCGACAGGCTGGAACTCGTACGCTCCCATGTCAACGATCGGCGCTGTGCCGTTGCCTGTGTCCTGCGTCGCAGGATCGTCAACGAACCGGTCATTGCCTGCGATGTCCTCGGTCACCCCGGAAGGAACTGCGTCGTTGTTGGCCGCATCAATGGCCGGGGACCCGCTGCCTATGCTGTAGTCACCGTTGGACGCGTCTACAAAAAGCGGGTCGGCGTCAATGTTCCCCGCGCCGGTGAAGCCCCCTTCGATGTCCGAATAGGTTGCGACAGCCTCGCCGGCATCAACGCGAATCGCCTGGGGCGCTTGGTTGCCGTAGATGATGCAGTTGACGAACGTTGCGTCAGGGTCGGCGCCGCCGAGCAACACTGCGCCGCCGGGAGACGTGTTGCCCGCGATCGTGCAGTTGATGAAGGTTGCGTTGCTGTTGTTGAACACGTTGACCGCTCCGCCTCCACCGCCTGCAGTGTTGCCAACGATTACGCAGTTGATGAAGGTTGGGCTTGCGCTTCCGATACCTATTCCGCCACCGTCAAACTCCACGTCGTTTCCGACGATGATGCAGTCCTTGACGATGGCCGTTGTGCCAGAGCCGCACCGAATCCCGGCGCCAAAGTTGCTTGAGCCGCCGGTGATGGTGAAGCCCTGAAGGATCGTGTTCTGGTCTTCCCACGGGTGGTCAAGCCAGAAGACGGTCGAAGCGTTCTCCGCGTCAACGATGCAATTCTCCGGACCGTTTGCGCTCATGACGGTAATCTTCTTGCCGTTGAAGCGAATGTTCCGGTTGCCGTCGCCGCGATACACGCCGTCTGCGACGATAACACGATCGAAGTCGCTGGCTACGTTGATCGCTGCCTGAATGGTCGGTTGCTCGCCGGGAACGTGGATGTCCCGCGCGATGGCGCTCGTCGAAGTGAATGCGAGCGCAAAGACGGTCAGCGCCAGACCCGCCCGAGCGCCCACGATGGATCGCATTGCCTGCATTGTTGGTCCTCCTTTTTTCTCACGAAGCGGCTATTGCCGCTTCGTGAGAATTGTAACCGGCTCACGCAGGACAGGGTGCCATAAGAAGTACCGGGTTCTGCCGGCAGAAGGGCGTAACGGGGGCGCGAGGCGGCGCGTCCAATGAGCGAGACTCGGAGATTCCTATGAGTATTGCTGTGCTGTTGCTTGCCTCCGCCCTCGCCGGGCAAGGTTTTGGAGGTCGCGCTGGCTACGACCCGATTCCGCCGACGACGCAAAGCCCGGCGCAGGTGCGCTGGATCAACGCCATGCCGGAAGAGAGCGCCTACTTTCTCTACGTCGGCGAGTTCGGCCGCTACCTACCCTACGGCCAGAGAACGACCTACGTCGAGATCGAGGGCAAGAAGGTTGCCGCGTATGTCGGCTCCCTGCAGGGAGAGCGAATCGTGAACGACGTCATCGTTTCGATTCAGCCCGCCTATCCACACACGATCATCTTCACAGGAACGCCGTCCGCAACCGGAACGTTTACGCCGATCGTGCATCGCGACTCAACGTACGGGCCGCCCGGCAAGAGCCAGGCGCAGTTTCAGATCATCAATGCGCTTACTGGCGGGCCGGCGGTTGACATCTACCTCGACGGCAAGCCGTGGGCAGGTGCTCAGGACATCGCGTTCGGGAAGTCAACGAAGATGCTCGGCATCAGCCCGAAGGTCGCGGAGTTCGAGGTGCGAGCTGCAGGCGGCGGGGCGAGCCTGTTCAAGATGCAGTTCGCCGCACAGGGCGCCGTGCGCTACACGGGCGTAGTCATGGGCAGCGTCGGTGCGCTCGGCAATCGCGGCCCGAGGCTCTTCTTCTACTCGTTCTGAAACGGTAGCGGCGCCTCCGGTTCAAGCGCCTCGGTGAGCAGGTCGCCCAACTCGCCTGGGTCGCGGATAGCGCGGGCGCCGCTCTCGACGAGAGCCGCGTTTCCCGTCGAAGGGCGTCCGGCGAGGTACGCGAACACGGGGCAGAGGCGTGAGCGAATCGCCGCCACAGCGGCGTGCCAACTTCCTCCCCGATTCAAACGACTCGCGACGACCACCGCCGCAACGGACGCCGCATACACCCACCGGTTCCGCGTCAGCGCTTCGATTCGTTCGAACGGGGCACCCTCTGGGTCGCGGCAGGCGACGGGAAGGCGCCTATGGCGTGCGGTGCCCGACCCGGGAAGGAAGTGAAGCCCAATGCCAGCCCCATGCAACCCGAGCGTGTCCGCCCCGACCGCGCCCCCAGAAAATACCTGGAAGCCCAATCGGGCGCACTCTCTACCGACCGCAACGGCAAACCTGCGCTCATCCGCGGTGAGTGCGCGGCTGCCGACGATGGCGACGCCGGGAAGGGTGCCGTCGCACTGATAGCCTCGCGACCAAAGAAGGGGTGGGGCGTCCCGACCGAGCCGCTCGACCAAGCGGGTCGGATAGCCCTCGCTCCACGGGGCGAGCATCGTCCAGCCACCCGCTGAGAGGCGCTCTCGACGAGCCTCCGCGGCGGTGCGGAGGTTCTCGTCTCGAAGAAGGTCGGCGACATCACGAGTGCCGCAGTTGCCGAAGTGGTACGCGGCCGCCTCGAAGGACGGCGTGCTTCGCAGGGTCGCGACGAGTTGCTTCCATGCGCGCGGGTTGATGCACGGGGCGGGGCGCGCTGCCCAGTCGTCGAACAGCGCCTGCCAAGCCAGTTCGAGAAGCGCTCCTTCCATCGTGGCATTCGCTCGCGGTGTGCGCGTTGCGCGCATGGTACTTCACGCCTCGCTGTGCGCGTATATCGGATGGTGTTGGCGGGGCAGATCCTCATCGCGGACGGGGATGCCTGCGCCCGCTCGCAGCAGGTACTTTGGCGCTTGGCGTTGAACCAGAATAGCGGCCCATGCTGAAGCATCCCCCGTTGACCCGCAACCGAATCCGACAGTTCGTGCGCGAGACGCTCGCGCGAGACCTGGTCGTCGCGACCGAGCCGTTGCGCATCTCCGTGAGCCTGCAGCCGCATCGCAATCGCCAAGAGGCAGAGAAGGCGCGGTTCAAGCAGATCGAGAGGGGCTTCGCTTGGGGGCCTGTTTGGTCAACGGCGTGGTTCCGGGTGCAGGGGCGCGTTCCGAACTGGGAGGGGCTGGAGGTCTTCGCCTGCCTCGACGTCGGCGGCGAGCGCACGGTGTGGGGGGAAGATGCGCCGCTACAGGGCGTTGACAGCAAGCACAGGCTCTTCCCCGTCGCACGAAGGGCGCGTGGCGGCGAGAGCGTAGACCTGTTCGTGCAGGCATACGGCACCAACCCCAATGTCAGCGTTCACGGCAAGCCGACCGACCCGCCGGCGAAGCCGTTCGTCGTTGGGGACGTGCGGCTCGAGGCGATTGACGGCGATATCTTCGACCTGCTGATGGACTGCTCGTTCGCTGAGCGGCTGCTTCAGTCGCTCGACGATCGCGACCCGCTTGCGGCGAGGCTGCTGGTCGCCCTTAACGATGTTGCCAACCTGTACACCGACCGCAGCGCCGCACCCCGCTGCCGGAAGGCGCTCCGCGAGGCGCTGGAGGCTGAACAGCCATCGCCTTACCACATCCTCACGCCCGTCGGGCACGCGCACTTAGATACCGCCTGGCTCTGGCCGCTCCACATCACGCGCAAGAAGATGGCGCACACCACCGCCACGCAACTTGCCCTGATGGACGAGTACCCCGAGCATCACTTCGTTCACAGCCAGGCGGCACAGTACGAGTGGCTCGAAGAGGAGCACCCGGTGCTGTTCGACCGGGTAAAGCGAATGGTGAAGCGCGGGCAGTGGGAGCCGCTCGGGAGCATGTGGGTGGAGGCGGACACGAACTTGAGCGGCGGCGAGGCGCTCGTTCGACAGTTCCTCTACGGCAAGCGCTACTTTCGCGAGCGATTCGGTATCGAGCCGAAGGACATGTGGCTGCCGGATGTGTTCGGCTACTCCGCCGCGCTGCCGCAGATTCTACGCCAATGCGGGATCGACTACTTTCTTACGCAGAAGATTTCGTGGAACCAGTTCAACCAGTTTCCGCACACGACGTTCTGGTGGGAGGGGATTGACGGCAGCCGCGTGTTCGCGCACTTCCCGCCCGCGAACACCTACACGGGAGACGCCTCGCCAGAGCAATTGCGCAAGCATCTGACGGACAACAAGGACGCCGGTCGGTGCGACCGAGGGCTGTACGTGTTCGGCTTCGGCGACGGGGGCGGCGGACCGACGCGAGAGCAAATCGAATTCCTGCGCCGAGCCGAGTGGATGCCGGGAATGCCGAGCGTTCACCGCACATCCGCGCTCGAGTTCTTCCAGGAGGCGGCGGCGAGCAGCCGCGACCTGCCCGTGTGGGTGGGTGAACTGTACTTCGAGCTGCACCGCGGCACGTACACAACCCAAGCGCTCGCCAAGCGAATGAATCGCCTTTGCGAGTTCCTGCTGCGCGATGCCGAGGCGCTGTGCTGTTTATCCGATGGTTTTCCACACGATTATCCGCAACCGGAGTTGGAAAGGCTGTGGAAAACCGTGCTGCTCAATCAGTTCCACGACATCCTTCCCGGCAGCAGTGTCAAGGAGGTCTACGACGAGGCGGCTCAGCAGTACGCGGAGGTTCGAGAGACGCTCGACGCGCTCATTGACGAGCGCCTGCGCCGCGTTGCATCGAAGTTGGACTGCAACGTCGCACGCCCGGTGGTGCTGTTCCACTTCGCCGAGGTGCAGAGTGAAGGCTCGATTCCGTGGAAGGGCAGGGGCGCACCGAAGTCGCTCGCATGCGGGGGCGAAGTCGTTCCGGCGCAGGTTACTGACGACTTCGGCGAGCGCAGACTGATCTTTCCGGTTCCGGAGGCTGCGCTCGGCGCGGTGGCGGTGGGCTCGCTCGAGTCGCGGCCCGCGCCGAACTTGCCCCGCCGCCGGGCGAAGGCTCGTCGGCTCGAGAGCGACGAGTGGGCGGTGCGCTTCGACCGCCACGGCAACATCCGAAGCATCCGGTCGGTCGAGGACGGAACGGAGTACGTTGCGGAGGGCGAACTGGCGAACGTGTTCCAACTGTTCCGCGACCAGCCGATGTTCTGGGATGCGTGGGACGTGGACGCGTTTGCGCTCGAGCAGTGCGAGCCGCTGCTGAAGAGTGAGCGATTCGAGGTCGTCGAGGAAGGGCCCGTGCGATGCGCGGTCATGGTAGAGCGCCGATTCGGCAACAGCCGGATTCTGCAGCGCATTAGTCTTGGTCCCACGCCCGGGATACGATTCGATACGCTGGTGGACTGGCACGAGGATGAAAAGATGCTGAAGGTTGCCTTTCCGGTCAACGTGCGATCTGCAGCCGCAAGGTATGAGATACAGTTCGGCAACATCGAACGCCCAACCCACCGCAACACCTCCTGGGACGTTGCGCGCTTCGAGGTGTGCGCGCAGAAGTGGGTGGACCTAAGCGAGGGGGATATCGGAGTTGCGCTGCTGAACGACGGCAAGTACGGCCACGACGTTCTGGGCAATGTACTCCGTCTGACGCTGTTGCGTTCGCCGATGGCGCCCGACCCAACGGCGGACCGCGGGAAGCACCGCTTCACCTACGTTCTGCTGCCGCACTTCGGGCCGTACAACTGGGCGGGTGTGGTGCAGGCGGCGTACGCGCTCAACGCGCCGGTACACGCGGTGCCCATCGAACCGAGCGAGGGCAGCGGCGGACGCGAGCCGCTCGTGTGGTGCGAGGACCGGAACATCGTTGTCGAGAGCGTGAAGAAGGCTGAGGACACCGACTCGATCATCGTCCGCCTTTACGAGTGCCACAACGCCCGAGGCAGGGCTGACCTCCTGTCTGCAAGGCGAATCGCGGCTGCAGAGCAGGTGAACCTGATGGAAGAGAAGGTCGCCGATGTTCACTTCACGCATCAGGGCGTTGAGTTTGAGTATAAACCGTTCGAAATCATCACCCTCCGCCTCACTTTGGCGGAGTGAACACTCATCATGAGACTCTCGAAGGGCAAGTGGTTGTCGCTCGGCTGCGCGGTGGTTCTCATCGGGCTGGGGGTGTGGCTGTTTCCGTTTCGTGACTTGCTGTTGCTCTACATAGCTGAGGCGTTCCGTGGCAAGAAGCAGTTCAACCCGGAGGGGTGTATGCAGAACCTCAAATCGGTCGGACAGGCGCTCAACCTCTACCTGCAGGCGAACGACGCTTACCCCCCGGCGGACCGCTGGATGGACGAGTTGATCCTCTATCTTCACGCGGACGACATCACCAGGGAAAGCCAGAAGCGCAAACTCGCCTGCCCCGAGGTCGGCGACGGTGAAAGCACCTTCGGCTATGCGTTCAATGGAGAGATTTCGTCGCTCTGGTCGGACGAAGTGCAGAACCCAGCCGAGACCCCTGCCATCTACGACAGCGAGAAGCTGGACTGGAACGCGTTCGATGCGAAGGCGCTGGACTCCTTGCCCAAGAAGGAGCGAGAAAGCGGTAACAACGCTGTTTTTGCTGACGGACACGCCGCCCCCGTGAAGAGGAAATGAGGATCGCCTTCTTCAGCGACACGCACCTCGGGCACAGGCGCTTCGCGCGCGTTGACGAGCGCTCGGGCCTGAACGTGCGGGAGTTGGACGTGATGAGGACCTTCGAAAGGGTCCTGAAGAGCATCAGCGAAGAGCAGCCCGACGTAGTGCTGCATGGCGGTGACTTCTTCGACATGGTGCGACCCGGCAACCATACGATTCTGAAGGCGTTCTCCGCAGTATCCGAGTTTCAGAAACAGCGGGACGGCGCTGAGTTCATCGCCGTCGCGGGGAACCACGAAGTGCCGCGCGTGCAGGGCACCGGCTGTATCCTGAGCCTGCTCGAAGAGATTCCCGGCGTGCAGGTGTTTTGGAACCAGCCGAAAGAAGTCGTGCTCGAACGTGACCGCGAGCGTGTCGGCATCCTGTGCATCCCGCACAACGCATACCAAGCCGCTGCGGAGTTAGCGCCGCGCTCGGACGGCCTTGACCGGCGGCTTGTGCTTGCCCACGGGGTAACGCCCGGCGTTCCCCGTATCAAGGAAGCGGACATCGAGGTCGAACCTTTCAAGAAGACATGCGACCTCATTCTGCTCGGCGACTACCACATTCACCGCACGGAAGGTCAGAAGGTGGTTTACGTCGGCTCGACAGACTACGTGAGCGCAAACATCTGGGAGGAAGTCGAGCAGCCGAAGGGCTGGCTCTTGCTGGACACAGCGACGATGAAGTGGACGTTCCACGAAGTAGAGCCGACGCGTGCGGTGTTCGACCTCGATCCGATTGACGCCTCGCAGCTTGGGCCTACCGATGTGTTGGATCGAATGCTGCGCGCGATGGAGGAGCTGCGAGAGGGGAGGACGTGGGACGAAGGCTCCCTGCCGATTGTGCGCCAGCGTATCCTCAACGCGCCCGAAGGCTTTCGGCGCGAGATCCCCTTCGACCTGCTGCAAACGTTGCGCGGCATGGCTCTCGACTACACGCTTGACGCTCGAAGCCACGAAAGCAAAAAGCAGAGCAAAGCGACCGATGTGGACAGCCGGGCGCTTGAAGAGCACTGGACGGACTTCGCCAACGAGTACGAGACGCCGGAAGGAGTGGACCGGGAGCGATTCGTCGCGACCGGCTTGGCTTACTTGAAGGAGGCGCGTGATGCTGCTGAAGCGGCTTCTTCTTGAGAACTTCCGGCAGTTCGAGCACGCGAACGTTCCCTTTCAGCCGGGCCTTACCGCAATCGTAGGCCCAAACGGCGCGGGCAAGACGACGCTCATCGAGGCGATAGGCTTTGCCCTGTATGGTGAACAGCGCGGCGCCAAGAAGACGATTGAGCCGATCCACGGGAGCGGAGCGAAGCCTCGCGTCTTACTCTGGTTCGAGTTGGGCGGCAGAGAGTACTTGGTGTCGCGCGAACTCAATAAGGCGCAACTCGTAGACGAGACCGAGGACAAGGTCATCGCCGAGACGCTGAGCGGGGTAACGCAGGAGGTGGAGCGACGCTTTCACCTTACGTACGAGCAGTTCACAAACAGCTTCTGCACCGAGCAGAAGGGTCTACCGTTTCTTCAGTTTCGGGACCGGCAGCGAAAGATTGACGAACTCGCCCGCATGCTCGGCTTCGATCGCCTTAAGGCCGCCGCGCGCATCGCCGACAAGCATGCCACCGAGGCGCGCGGCCGGCGAGAAGGTGCCAAGGTGGCGGTGGAGCGGCTGGCGGAGGTGCAGAAGGAACACGAGTCTGCCGAGAAAGAGCTGATCCTCGCCCTGGAAAAGCGCGACGCGGCTGAAAGCACCCACAAACAGCACCTCGACGCGCTGAAGGAGTTGGAGCCACGGTGGAAAGCCGCGAATGACGCGCTCGTTCTGCTCGCAGAGGTCGCCCGGCTGGAGGAGATGAAAGAACTGCTCGAGCAGTCTGCCGGAGAGCGCGAAAAGGAGAAGCACGAGGCGGAGAAGCGGCTCGCCGAGCGCAACGCCCTCGCCGAGCGGGCAAAACGATACGAGCAACTGGAGACCGAGCGCCAAACCCTTCAGGCGCTTAAAGACAAGGCGGACGCGCAGGCTCACCTAAGGAGTGAGATCTCGCACCTCGAACAGCAGGTCGAGGAGATCAAGGAGCGAATCGCCCAGATCGGGGATGTTGATCTGCAGTCGGCACAGGCGGAAGTCGAACGAACGAGTCGCGCGCGGTCGGAAGCCGAGGCAGAACTCGAGGCGCAACGCAAAGCATGGGATGAGCGGAAGGCGAGCGCACAAAAGCAGGTAACGACCTTGAAGGAGCGCAAGTCGGGACTGGAGCGCGAAATCCGCCAACTCGAAAGCGCGGTGAAGGACGGCGTGTGCACTACGTGCGGCCAGAGCTTGCCGGGCGGGCGGCTGCCCGCGCAAGCCGAGAAAGAGAAGAGCCTCAAAGAGGTTGCCAAGGAGTTGACCATCGCCGAGAGCGCGCTGGCTAAGGCGGAAGAGGAGCCGAAAGAGTTTGTTGCTGCGAGGGAGACCCAGAGCCAAGCGCGCGAGAGAGAGGCGCGCGCGGTGGAGGCTCTCGCCAAGCTGAGCACGCAGGCGAAACTGCTCGAGAGCGAGCAGGCTGCCCTTCGCAAAGCCGAGACGAGCCTAAGCCAGAAGCGAGACGAACTCGGCGAGCCGGTTCCGTTCGACGCAAGCGCGTGGGCGAAAGTAACGGCGGAGTTGGCCTCGCTCCAGGAGGACTACCGGCGATATCTCGCGACCGCGGACGCAGAGACGCAGTTTGCTACCGTCGTTGAGCGCTTGCAGGAGGCGCAGAAGAAGGTCGCCGGCGTGCTCGCCGAAATCGAGCAGCGCCGGAAGAAGGTCGAGGCGTCCGGTTTGGATGAAGCGGGCGCGGAGCAGATCGTTCAGGAGTACGAGGATCTCAAGGGGGCGGTGCAGGTGGCTGCCGCCAATCTCGACGCGGCGTCGCAGCGTGTCGCCGACATGGAGCAGAGGTTGGCAACCGCAAAGCAGAACCTCGAAGCGATCGAAGAGGCGTTGCGCGAGGAGCGAGCCGCGGCGGCGGATGAGTTGCTGAACAAGTCGCTCGCGAAGGCGCTCGAAGCGCTTTCAAGGGAGTTGACGGAAGGGATTCGACCGCAGTTGATGAGAGTTGCCTCCGAGTACCTTGCCGCGCTCTCGCGTGGGCGCTACACCGAAATCGAATTGAACGCAGAGTTCGAGCCGACGCTGGTTGATCAGTCTGGATCGCAGACGGGCAGGAAGGAAGTAATCAGTGGGGGTGAGCAGGACATCGTGATGCTCAGCCTGCGGCTTGGGCTGTCGCACCTGATACGGGCGCAGTCGGGCCAGCCGTTCGGGCTCTTGATCCTTGACGAGGTGTTCGGATCTCTGGATGAGGATCGGCGCCAAGCTGTGATGGAGCAGTTGCGCGAGTTGAGCGATATGTTCGAGCAGGTGCTCGTGATCAGCCACATCGAGGGAATCAACGAGGCGGCGGATCGCGTGATCGAGGTGCACTTCGACCAGGCGCGGCGATGCTCATTTGTGCGTGGCCACGATATCGCAGAGGGTGAGATGCAGTTGGTCGGGCGTTAGCCTGGCAGATGTTGTAACTGAGAGCCTTGCGTGCGGCGGGCTTCGCCCCGAGTGGAATCATCTCGGTACAGCCTGAGCATCCCTGACCGCTTAGGCAGTCCACCGCTTGGAGGAGTTTACGAATGAGCCTTTCCCGCCGCGAGTTTTTACGAGTTGCCGGTATGGCGACCCTGACCGCCACACTGCCGCTGGGGCTTGGCCGCAAGCCCGCGGCCGCCGCAATGCCGCCTGCAGGGCGCACGCCGCGGCGCTACACGTCGCGCATCATGGGCGCCAACATCAAACTGTGGACCTTTGACCGGGATCGGTCCGTTCGCCAGCGGCAAGTTCAGAAGGTGTTGGAGTGGGGCTTCGAGAGCCTTCGCGACAACGAGCCTTTCGGGCTGATTCCGCAGTACGACCTGAACCACGCCAAGGCGGTCGTGGAGGAACTGGCTGAGCAGGGGGTCAGCTACTTGTTCACGGGCGCAGACCGAACCCCCGGAGTTGAGAACTTTATCTCCCCGTCTGCTTGGAGCGCGATTCGCCAACGATATCCGGATATCGGCGATGCGCGGCGTTGCCTTACCGCCATCGCAACTGGCTCAAACATGCAGAGCCTCAACGAGTTCATGCTCGACCACGTTCAGATGCTCCGCAACTTGATGCCGTCGAACACAAGGATGCAGGCGTTCAACGGCCCTGAGTTGCTCGGCTATTTGAAGTGGAACATGTTCGACCCGGAGTTCCGGCAATGGGTTCGCTCGATCGGCCTTCCTGCACCTCCGCCGGTGAACGACCCAGGGATTGATGCCGAGATCTGGACCAACTACCGCACGTTCCGCGGCCAGATGAAGCAGATCTGGGGCGACGAATGGATGTACGATTCATCGCACGTGTACGCATATGATGGTCCGATCGGCCAGGCAGTCTACTTCGCGCCTTGGCCCGGAGGGCACGCTGCCATCACCGAGCTTGGCGTGAGTCTCTATGCGGTCGAGGACCCGCCGTCCTGGTGGGATCGTGTCGTGGACGAGACCATCGAGTACTGGGCAAGCCTTGGCCTACAATGGGTCGGTCGAGACGGCTACATCTACAACGTCGAGGAGTTCTACATCCACTCCGCCGTGGACCCGCGCTTTTTCGACCTCTGGTTGACAGGGGAGACCGAGGCGTTATGGGATCAAAGCCAGTACCGGCAACTCCTCGAGCGCGTGCGCGGCACCGACCGGCAGGGCTTCCCGGAGTATGACGCGGTCATGCTCGACCCGGCGATGGAAGCCGCAGTCTTGCAGATGATGGACCGGTACCGCTCAAATCGCGGAACCTACGAGCCGCCTCTGCCGCCGGACCCTGAGTGGGGAAGCGATACCATCGGAGGACTCCCGCGAGACGGAGCCATCGGAGGTGCCGACGGCCAGAGCATCGAGCGCGGCTACGGCTCGGGTCCAGGGCCGGGAGTGGGAGCGGGGAACCAAAGCACGCCCAAGGTAACCGTCCTGCCCAGGCCCGGCGGTGGAACCACGCCTGTCGAGAAACTGGGCGGCGGTCGCTAACGCTCCCAGTCCACGACCTCGAGCGTCGTGGACTGGGCAGAGCCGCCAACCTTCAGGCGAACGCCATAGGTGCCCGCGTCCACTGTGCCGCGGGCGCCTTGTCGGTTCAGAGGCCATACCACGCGGTTGAGACCCGCCTCGCCCTCGACGCGCAGTTCTCGAATCACCTGGCCCGTCGCGTCGAGGATCTCGACCGTCACGGACTCCTCAGCCGACTTCAGATAGTACCAGATAACCGCACCGAACTCCGGGTTGGGCGCCGAGTAACGCCCGTGGCCTTGAAACGCGTCAAACATATCCGCGATGAAGTTGTGCGCCAACGCCCGATTCGGCTGGAAGAGGTGAGCGTCCTTCTGCAGAACCTCGGGGGTCAACTGCCGGAGCGGAGTGATGTCTGCGATGAACACGCCGCGCCCGTGAGTGCCGAGGATCAGGTCGCTCTCGCGCGGATGGATCACCAGGTCCTGGACCGGCGTCGTCGGCAGGCCGTTCGTCAGTCGCACCCACTGCGCACCGCCGTCCAGGGATGCGTAACAAGCGCGCTCCGTTCCAACGATGAGCAGGTTCGGATTCATCGTGTCCTGTCGAATGACAGAGATCTGCTCGTTCGCCATGTTGCCCACGATAGAGGTCCAAGTCTTCCCCATGTCCGTGGTTTTGAAGATGAACGGAGTGAAGTCGTCCTCTCGGAAACCCGTGTAGGTGACAAAAGCGGTGTTCACGTCGTGTGGCGAGGCGACAACCCGACTCACCCACCACTCCTTCGGCGCGCCCGCGATGTTCTGATTCACCTGATTCCAAGTGTGCCCTCCGTCGGGCGTTACCCACACGTTGCCGTCGTCCGTACCAACCCAAATGACCCCCGCCTCGATTGGCGATTCGTCAATGGTCGTAATGGTGCAGTGTGGGACGTTGCCTCGAATCTTCTCCGCGTTGTTCGTCGTTAGGTCTTCGCTGATCGCTTGCCATGAGTCTCCACGATTCAGCGAGCGGAACAGCTTCTGCGCGCCCCAATACACGATCTTCGAATTGTGCGGAGAAAGCAGAAACGGCGTCATCCAGTTTCTGCGAAGACCCTGCTCGCGGGGCGCAATCGGACGAGAGGTCCGCGTCTTCATGTCCACGCGCGCAAATCCGCCAAATTGCGACGAGGTGTAGACGGTCGCCGGGTCCTCCGGGTCGGCGATGGCGTAGAAGCCGTCGCCCCCGAGGATGTTCTTCCAGTCCGCGTTAGCAATCCCGCTCGGCTTGCGTGTCCTCGAAGGGCCGTGCCACACGCCGTTGTCCTGCAACCCGCCGAAGACGTTGTAGGGAACCGCCATGTCCGCCCCAATCGCGTAGAACTGAGGCAGCGGAAGGTTGTCTATGAAGCGCCACGTCGCCCCTTTGTCATACGACATGTAGAACCCACCGTCGTTTCCAACCAGCAGGCGGTCAGGGTTGCTCGGGTCTATCCACATCCCATGATGATCCACGTGAATCCGTGAGTCCAACCTGCGAAACGCCTTACCGCCATCGTTACTCACGAGGAGTTGGACGTTCAGCACGTACACGATGTCGGCGTTCTTCGGGTCGACCCGTATCTGCGAGTAGTAGTAACTCGCGGGGACTGAGCGCTCGCTCATGCGCGTCCAGCTCTTTCCGGCGTCGTTCGTGCGATACACGCCAGAGGCCTCGCCCTGATTTCGGTTCTCGATAACTGCGTACACAATGCGCGGGTCCTCGGGGAAGATGGCAAGTCCGATGCGGCCGAGTTGTCCGCTTGCAGGAAGCCCCTCGGTGAGTTTCTTCCAGGTGACCCCGCCGTCCTCACTCTTGTAGATCGCGCTGCCGGGACCAGACTCGCGAATGTGCCACGCTCGCCGAAGGCGGTCATACGCCGCCGCGTAAACCTCGCGCGGGTTCTTCGGGTTGATCGCGATGTCAATGAACCCCGTCGTGTCGTTGTCGCCGTCGAGTGTCTTCGACCACGTCTTGCCTCCGTCCGTCGTTCGATAAACGCCGCGGTCGCCGCCGGGCCGATAGAGGGGCCCCGAGGACGCAACCAGCACGACATCCGGGTTCGTCGGGTGAATCGCGATGCGGCCGATGTGGATGCTGTCCTTCAGCCCCATGTTCGTCCACGTCTTCCCACCGTCCGTTGACTTATAGACTCCGTCGCCGTAATGACAACTGCGCTGGTTGTTGTGCTCGCCGGTGCCGACCCAAACGACCTCGGGGTTGCTGGGCGCGATCGCAACGTCCGCAAGCGATACCGTTTCCTGGTCGTCGAAGATCGGCTCCCACGTCGTGCCGTTGTTGATCGTCTTCCACAGCCCACCCGACGCCCCGGCGGCGTAGATTGTCTGCGGCTGCGAAGGGTGAGCCTCTACGTCAATGATCCGCCCGCCCGTTACCGCCGGGCCGATGGAGCGGAAGGTGACCTTGGAGAGAAGGTCGGCGTTCGATGGCTGCGCGGCGGCGAAGCCGGCGGCAGCGATGACGGCAACTGCGATCGAGGTCAGTCGTTTCATGCGCATGTCCTTGGGTGAGCGTGTCTACCCTATCCGAAGGAATACGCACGCGCCCGTGGGTTGGGTTTCCGCCTCGCACGGCAGCGCAGGCGCTCGCGCTAACTCTCCACCGGCTCGAACGCAGCGAGCGCCTCATCGAAGTCAGGGTGCTTGCGGCACAGGCGCAGGAAGTCGCAGGAACGGCAGATGGCCTTCGGTCGAGGCTCGATCTCCTGAAATTCGCGATTCAGAATCTCAGAAGCCAATCTG
>Ga0209172_10004767_pt1 | contig 17531 bp, 19 predicted proteins | sample LarsenN4metaG_FD_184113 | JGI IMG/M metagenome (GOLD analysis project Ga0209172, IMG submission 184113) | Hot spring sediment bacterial and archeal communities from British Columbia, Canada, to study Microbial Dark Matter (Phase II) - Larsen... ... | reverse complement strand
GGGGGGGGGGGATAACGGGCGGGGTCCTTGTGAATATTTCCCTTTTGAGTCCGAGAAGATATATTATGTAAACTTCGAGGGAGAAAGTCTAAATCTTTCTCTTTAGCCATCCCATCGGCCCCGGTTTCCCACGCTGCTCCTTATAACAAAGTGCCGGCAAGAAAATCTTAGCAGGGCCTCCTCTCCCCTGTTCTGTTTTTCCTTCCCTTCTGATTGGATTACGGGTTTTGGATTGGACGTTAGAGGGGGTTTTGGAAATTGAATCGTTTTACTTTTCCACGGTTGCTTTTAAAAAGTATAAAAATAGGAGAAGTAGGTGAAATGGATTGGAAAACTTTTTGGACTGTTTTTGGAACCATTTTCTTGGCTGAGCTGGGGGATAAAACTCAGCTCACTACATTAACCTACGCTGCGTCCAGCAAGGCTGTTTTCTCTGTTTTTCTAGGAGCGACACTAGCTCTAACCCTAAGTTCTCTGGTGGGAGTTATTCTCGGTCAAGTCTTGACACGCTATGTACCTGTCCAATATATCAGGATCGTAGCAGGAAGCGTCTTCATCCTTATCGGAGTTTGGATGCTGCTGGGCAAGAATTAGGGAAACGTTTCATTTTGACTTCGGCGGTATTAGCGATGGACCTTTTAAATCAGCCGGTAAAATCTCGAAAAGCAGATGCACCATGGGGGTATCGGTCTTGTTGTACACAGTATGTTTGACATCCCCCGATTCAAAAAAGTAATCGCCTGGATTGTAAACAACGGTTTTATCTGGTAAAACGTAAGTCATCTGGCCAGACGTGACAAGGCGAATGCCAGGACCCACATGATTGTGTTCATTAACATATCCCCCTGGTTCCAGGGTCAACTCTGTGATTCTCAGTTTGTATTTGCTATTGAGTTCAGTTAAAAATCCGGAAAGTACACTCTCAAATTTGATTTTTGCCACCAAGCCTTTTGTGTCCACTTTAACGGGTTCTTGCCCAAAGGAGTTTGTTACATAAAACGTCACTATGAAAAGTGCTAGGGTAAGTCGTTTCATCGTAACCTCCTTTTATAAAAAAGCGACTGCCAGAGCATCTGTCCAACAGTTGCCTTTTTCTAAACCTTCAACTGTTTTAGAGACCTTGAGGCATTTTGCTTGAGTAACCGTTCCCTATTAATAATAGGATAGATTTCCTTATGCAAGGAAAATGTTAGAGTCTACCCTAAGTTTTCAGGGGGCTTATTACTACCCCCCTGAACGGTTACTTGCTTGAATCTTCTCAGAGCTCTAGCATCAAGTCAAGGAAAAAGTTAATAAACAACTGAAGTTTTGATATAAGACAAAACCTATGAAGAATCAGAGGCTACTCCATACTTTGCTAACACTTCCTGTTCCGTTTTCGCTCCCTCAGGGGCTTCTTTGACTTTTAACCCCAGCATCATCACTAACTCCCATACCCAATAGATCCCGTATTTATCCCCAGCAAACACTATCACCTTATCCCGATTCTCTTCCTTTAACTCCCGTCTCCATTTGCGCACTCCTTTCTGGGATTTATATTCATGCACACTCTCGATCTGCTTCGTCTCAATACGATACGCTGTCGTTAGCGCCAACACCAACATGACCACAAAGCTATGCACCAAAACTCCCCGCTCGTTCTTCTGCGGGGGATGCTCCAGATACAAACTTTGTTTAATCTCTCTAAAACAGGTATTCTCTATTAACGATCTCTCATCATACCCCTGGAACACTTTCATCGGTTTGCTCACCGGTTGGTTGGTTAGATAAACCACCTCCGAGGGCTTATGATCCCACGTCTTGACCACTACCGCGTTGATCGGGTTCGCTTGAAAATCCTTCCGGTTCTTCTTCTTTACATGCTCCTCATCCCCATATTCATCATAGCTTAATAACCCTTCGATCCCTACCACGTCGGTTTTATAGTTCTTAACTTCTGCCTGTTTGCCATATCCGTGCTTCTGCGCTCTGTCATAACTCTCAAAGTATACCCCTTCTGCATCGGTCATCTCCGATAGGCTCAACGCATCGGCCACTACTTCCATGTTCTTTTTGGCGGGCACTATAAACTCCATATCCTCCTGAGCCACCCACCATAAATTGATCCCATCCAAAAACCCCCGATCTAGGGCTATACTCTTAATCACGGCGAACCCAACTACATTGGCCTGCGCTTGCTTAACTAAATCAACAAAATGCTCGCTCTCATGCTCCTGGATCTTGACCACCTTCATCGCCAACGGCATCCGCGTCCTCACACACCAAGCCACCAAGATCTTCCAACCGTACACCGTCACTTCTATCTGCGTCTGTCTACCTCGTTTATCGACCAACTTCTTCTTTCGGGTTACTTGCCCGCATCCTTCATACTTCTCCGTCGTCTCGATGTCTGAGGCATCTACTACACTGACAATCTGCTGACCATAAAAACCTTCCCGGGCTAGCATTCTTATCCCCTCATTAAACAACCTCTCTACCTCTTCCGGGCTTAGCTTCACCACGTTCTGGGCTACACTCTGGGCACAAATCGGCTTACTTTTATTGGCCTCCTCATATAACCCATCCTCCCCTCGCTTACAACTCCCCTGCTCTATCTGATGCCCGTTAAATCCTACCAACTTCATGGCTGCTCGGTTGCTGAACAATAATTCAGGCATCCCATTTATCGACTCTACCCCGTAGAGGGTCTTCTCCATGTACACTCATACATATTGAAATAACGAGGTCATCACCCGCTCTCCTCTCTTCTGACCCCACCTGCTGGATTAGATCGATCATCCCCTTGCTCCTCATGAATTCAAAAAATCCATCCAGTAAGCCAGCTTCTTCCAGCGTATAGACCCCATCTACCTGATGACTTCCTTTGATCACCTTGGCTACATACTCATCATCCCTTTCCGCACACTGCCAGCTTAGGGTCTTAAATAAGTTCTCCCGGATTTGTTCTTTAGTTTGTTTCTTCATGAATTTATCATCTCGTGATTCCCTCTCTTTTGTCCACTCCTTTCTTATATCAGTATCCGTATCAATTTAGTAGGTGGGAGTAGATTTAACTCGTTCCCAGGCAGTGCCTGGGAACGAGAGTTCAGGACAAAAAAATTATGCATCATCTACTAAATTGATACAGACTCCTTATATCAAAACTTCAGTTAATAAACAAGGGTTGCCTAGAAATCTCTCTAGTAGGTACTTAGAAAAGATCTGCTACGTTTTTGCGTACATCCTTACCACATTCCTTGAAGCTCTATTTCAAGCTATTGAAAACAAAAGTGTTACATATACGTATTATAGGGTTTTATACCTCCAGGGCTTTTAAAATATCCTGGTTGTAGGCAAAAAGTGCCGGGGTGCCGCCGGTGTGAACAAAAATGACAGTGTGGTCCGGGCCGACTTTCCCCTGCTTAATGTGAGCCATCAACCCGGCGAGGGCTTTAGAGGTGTAGACGGGATCGAGTATAATCCCTTCGGTCCGGGCCATGAGCTTCATAGCTTCCAAGCCCGCCGGGGTGGTCTTGCCATAACCTTCGCCCACGTAGTCTTCGTAGTTAACAATTTCGTCGGGTTTTACGGTTACGTCTAAGTTCAGGATCCGCGAGGCATCGGTCGCCTCACGGGCTAATCTCTGGTGAATATCCTCATCCCAACGGATCGGGGTGATGCCTACCACCTGCCAGGGTAGGCCCAACACCTTGGCACCCAGAACCATGCCCGATTGGGTTCCTCCGGCCCCTGAGAGGTAGATAAAATCGGGCCGGATTCCCGAAGACTCAACTTGTTCCTGGAGTTCCAGGATGAAACGGACATAGGCCACCGCGGCCAGCGCTTCGCCCCGCGCGCTGTCGATGACGAAGACGTTGTGCCCGGCCCGGCGCAGTTCTTCTCCCAGCTTTTGTTTAGCGGCCTCCATGGGTTCTCCCAGGGGGGCGTCCATGAGGTGCACGTCCGCGCCCAAGAGATAATCCAAAAGCAGATTTCCCTGGACCTCTCTGCTAGGATCGTACTTATGGAGGATTAAATGGGCTTTTAGACCGAGCCTTACGGCGGCGGCGGCGAGCTGACGGCAGTAATTGGACTGATGCCCGGCGCCCAGAACCACCGTATCCGCCCCGGATTCCATAACCTTCCCCAAGATAAATTCCAGGGTGCGGGTCTTATTCCCCCCGAACGCCAGCCCTGTGCAGTCTTCGCGTTTCACCCAAACGCGAGGACCTCCGAGGGCTTCTGAGAGCCGGGGACAGAATTCCAGCGATGTAGGCAAGTGGGCCAGTTGAACTCGCGGCTGTTGGTCAAGACGTTGCTTAAGTTCTGTCGAGGAAAGGATCGCTGTCCGAGGGATAGATGGCATAGAACACCTCCTCTGCAACCCGAGCATTCGGGCAAGTAAGGTTTTTCATCATTTCAAAGCTATAGGCAGAAAAGCATGACGGTACGGATCACGCCTCTTGTTGAGCTACAGATCGTAAAAGCCGGGCATAGATCTCCGCAAAATCTGCCCGGAAATCGTACAGGCGCCCTCCTACTCCGATCCATACGTGGGGAAGCGGTTGGGCCACCTGCCGGATCAAGGAAACGATGCTTGGCGGCGCCTGCAGGGGTAGTTGCAACAGCTGTTCGACGGAAAGAGGCCTTTGGGGCGTCCCGGTTCGGAGGATCAGAAAAGGAATGCCGAACGCCGCATAGGACCAAACCTCCCCCCTCAGGGTATCGCTGTACCATTCAAATTGTTCTGATTCCTCGGCAGCCGGCATTTTCAACTGTCCAGGATCGAATCCTAGCGAGACCCCTTCCACCAGAAATTTATCTAAAAGGTCTCTAAAAACCTCCTCCATATACATCATCCTCACCAACATGGGTGCCATCTGAATCTCTTCGTTGGAAGAGGGTTTCATCAACTCAACATAATGGGACTGGATCTGTTCGGCGATCGCCTCATCCATTTCAAAGAACTCCTCCCCTTGAAACAGATCTACCTCTAGCTGGCCTTTCACAGCGAACAAGACAGGCACAACCTGGGGGTTTACATAGATATTTTCATCACGGACCTGGGGTTTTCGACGCTTTTTTCCCATAAACTTCATCGATTCTATCTAAAGTTTTAACCAAATCCCTTTTACATAAAGGTTTTTTTATTTAATATCCTCCAAACCCCTGCGGGCATCAACGGCTCCGGGATAAGAGGAGCCCCTTGCCTTCGCAAAGGTGTTTGTGAAAAAGAGTTATTTCACAAATAAACCTCCTCCCCCTACCTACCTGCCACCGGTGGTAGGGCCAGATTGAAGAGCTACCCAGGTGAGCGCTCCCTTTCCCCGTTCTTCCATTTCTACTTTTCGAAGACCTCCCCTTCCCTACCGAAGAGGGATCTCCTCTTTTTGTAACCGTTCAGACCCTCACCCCCCGGTTCCCCAAGGGCCTTATAGTGAAGGCCCCCTTCCTGACCTCTTTCAGGAATATCTTTTTGGACCTAACCCTTCCCACTAACCCCTCCCACTCCCCTTCCCTGCGAGGGAAGGGGAGGGTTGGGATAGAGACCATCCCCATGTTCCCCCTTCCCGTGTCGGGAAGGGGGCTAGGGGGTCAGGTCAGTAAAATAGATACTCCTAAAAGCTTCCTGACCTTAGGGCAGTTCGGACGTTTATCTGCTCCCCTCTCCCACAGCGTGGGAGAGGGGCTGGGGGTGAGGGTGACCCGCACCCTTCTATTTGGGCCTGATCCCATAGGGTAAGATCCAAGCCAGGCCGTCTGTAGTCTTCCCTTTAGGATGATATTCACAGCCAATCCATCCCCCATAGCCTATTTCATCCAGGACCTTGAAGAGATAGGGATAGTTGATTTCACCGATATCCGGTTCATGTCTTCCCGGCACCCCAGCGATCTGGATGTGGGCATATTGACCATGCATCTCCCTGATGTGGACGGTCAAATTCCCTTCCATAATCTGACAGTGATATAGATCTAGCTGGATGGACACGTTGGGTTCCTGGATGAGTTGGATGAGCCGCTGGGCCTGGTCTTGTTTAGTTAGAAAGTAGCCCGGCGTATCTCGCGTATTAAGGGGCTCGATCAGAATCTCAATCTGGTGCTCCGCGGCCTTCTGTGCGGCAAGCTTGATATTGCGGACGTAAGTGGCTTCACAAGCTTGAAAATCCGCACCTGGACCGATCAAGCCAGCCATAGCATGGAGCCTCGGGCACTGCAAGGCCCGGGCATATTCTAGGGCCCGATCCACGCTGGCTTCAAATTCAGCCTCGCGGCCCGGGATACAGGCCATGCCTCGGTCCCCTGCCTCCAAATTGCCCGGAGGAAGGTTAAACAAGACCTGGGTTAATCCGGCGCGACGGAGTTTCTCCGCAACGGCGTGGGGCGGGTGGGCGTAAGGGAACGCGAACTCAACCGCCGTAAATCCGGCATGCGCCGCCGCGTCAAACCGGTCCAGGAAAGGGACCTCGGTAAACATAAACCATAAATTTGCGGCAAATTTTGGCATTTGAATTACTTAGCCATCGAGATCCAGGGGATATTGAAAACGAGCTAACGTTTACGAGCGTCTAAAGGCGGGTTGTCCACTTTGGGCACTTCGAGCACTTTTCAACTCCAGGCGCTTCTGGGGTCCCCAGATCCTGATGGCTAATTTGAGAATCGGAGAATCGGGGAACCGGAGAACCGGGGAATTTAATTCTCCGTTTCTCCGTTTCTCCGTTTCTCCCCCTCATAGTAGTTTAGGGTCTGGGAAAGACGCGATTGAGTTCTGCAATCTGATCTTCGGTTAAACAGCGCGGATTCTGCCCACGGAGGAGCAAATAAAGTTTGGCCGTTTCTTCCAGTTCTTCGATGGCGTATACCGCAGCCTCCAGAGAGTTTCCGGCGACGATCGGTCCGTGATTGGCCAGAAGCACAGCCGAATGTTCACCGGCTAACCCGCGGATGGCATCGCCAAGCCTGGGATCTCCGGGACGATAGTAAGGAACCAGCGGTAATTTCCCAACCCGCATCACATAGTAAGCGGTCAGAGGGGGCAGTACATCCTTATCATTCATATTGGGCAAGCAGGATACGGCCACGGAATAGGTAGAGTGTAGATGCACGATGGCCCCGGAGGGGCTACGCTCCTCGTACATAGCCCGATGAAGAAAGGACTCCTTGGAGGGAGGATCGCCGCCCAGCAAGTTTCCTTTCCAATCGAGCTTAGATAAACGGGCTGGGTCGAGATTTCCAAGGGATGAGCCGGTCGGAGTCAATAACCAGCCGTCGTCTACCTTTGCGCTGATGTTGCCAGAACTTCCCGAGGTTAAACCTCTATCAAACAAGGACTTACCGAACTTGCAGATTTGTTCACGGAGTTGATGTTCAGTCATGGTTGCTTCTCCAAAGCTTCCTGGAAAAAGTTCCTCGACCCAAAATTGCCGGATTTAAGGACCAGAGCCAGGGGGTTAGCGTCCAGGCTGGTGGTCCATGGCACGCCGGGCGCAATTTGCGGGCCGATGCGCAAGGCGGTGACATTCAGCGCCTTAACCACAGCCCCTGAGGTTTCCCCTCCGGCCACCACAAATTTTCGCACACCCAAACCCTTCAGACGTTTGGCGATCTCAGCAAAGGCATTTTCGATAACCTGGCTCGCTTTATCAACCCCCAATTTGCTCTGAACAGCTCGTACTTCTTCCGGCTTGCTGGTGGCGTAAATCAGTACAGGGCCTGCTTCCAGCAAAGGCCTGGCCCACGCAACCGCTTCGTCTATTTGCTCCGGCCCCTCGGCCAGGCGCAGTGGGTCCAGCTTAAAGGAGGGCCTCTGCTGCTGCAGGACGGCAACCTGTTCTTGGGTGGCCCGGGAGCAACTGCCGGATAACACCACCGATTTACCCTCCACGGCAGGCAACTCGGCGGCCTGGGGGTTGGCCTTCAAAAGCCCCTTACGGCGAAAGTTATCGGGTAACCCGATACAGATCCCGGAGCCCCCTGTGATCAGCGGCATATCCGCGCAGGCATGGCCGATCTCCCTGAGATGGGATTCATCCAGAGCATCCACGATAGCATAGCGGTATCCATCGGCGGCCAGGGAGGCAAAGGCTTGTGCAATAGCCTGCTCACCTTGCCGGACCGTATCGTACTTGACCAGACCCACCGGATGCTTGGCCTGCTTGCCCAACACCTGGACCAAATTGGCATCCGTCATGGGCGTGAGGGGGTGATGCTGCATCCCGCTCTCATTCAAGAGCACGTCGCCGACGAACAGATACCCCTTGTAGATCGTCCGTTGGTTTTTGGGAAAAGCCGGGCAGGCGATGGTGAAGTTTGAGCCCAGGGCGTCCAAGAGCGCGTCGGTCACCGGGCCGATATTTCCTTTATCCGTGGAATCAAAGGTCGAGCAGTATTTGAAAAAGTATTGCCGGCAGCCCCTGGTCTGGAGCCAGCGCAGTGCAGACAAGGATTGCTCGACGGCCTCTTGCGCCGGAATGGTCCGAGATTTCAGGGCAATCACGACGGCGTCCGCCTCTAGGGACGCAGGATGGGCCGGCACATCGATGGTCATGACCGTCCGCATCCCCGCGTCGACGAGCATGCCCGCCAGATCGGTTGCTCCGGTAAAATCATCCGCGATACATCCAAGCAGAATGGACATTTTCTACAACTCCTTTAAATGAGTCAGTTATAAGCCTTTTCAATACCGCGTACGGTACCTCCAACCCACAAATCTGAAAACAAAATACCTTGGGAGGCGCCCTTCGTCAAGCGAAAACAGATCGGATATACGAAGTGGGGGTGTTTTTCCCTCTAGAATGCAGGTCCACGATGATCAAAAGGATTCTCTGCATCTCAATAGCGCAGTACATAGCTCCCCAACCCCCCATCCTATACGCGCCAGGATAAGGCTGAAAAGGGTTGTAAATACAGGGAAATCCCCCTACCCTCCCCTTTATAAAAGGAACCGGGGAATCGGGGAATCGGAGAAACGGAGAGGGGGGAATTTTTTCTTATCCTGGCGCTTATGCCCCAATCCCCAACCTTCCACCTTCCCAACCTTTTTGATCAGAATCAGAATTCTTCCTTGACTTAAGTGTTCAGATTATAGTAGGGTGCATAACGACTAGACTTTTCTAAGTCATGAGGTTGACCCTGTTACGCTTTCATTATGGAGGTCGCTATGAAGATCACCCGCATTTATACCGGTTCCGACGGGGAATCTCACTTTGAAGACATCGAGATCCCGCTTCAGGACCGTGGGGACATCGGTAAATTATCACAGCTTCAAAAGGCAACGGGCATTATTTTCAGAGAAACGGGGCCGGACTACGACTATGACTGGCATAACGCGCCGAGAAGACAATACGTGATCATGCTCAGTGGCGAAGTCGAACTGGAAGTTGGGGACGGCACCACGCGTCGGTTGGGTCCTGGGGACATTCTCTTGGCGGAAGACACTACGGGGCGCGGGCACAGAAGCCGGACGGTCAATAACCAGCCGCGGAGATCGGTTTTTGTGACGCTCGATTAACTTTAAGGAGGAGGCCACGGGATTCGAGACATGACTATGAAAGCCATTGTACTCCATGCATTTGGTGGCGTTGAACATCTTCAACTTTCGGATTGGCCCAGGCCCGAGCCGAAGGAGGGTGAGGTGCGTATCCGGGTGCGGGCCGTATCTTTTAATCCCGTCGATTACAAACTGCGCCAGGGCCGCTTCGGCGGAGAGCTGCCCCTCATTCTCGGTCGCGATTTGGCCGGCGTCGTAGATGCTGTGGGGGGCGGTGTGGCCGACCTATCCGTTGGAGATGAGGTCTATGCTTATTTGGGGGGGCCGAAAAGCAACGGTTCGTACGCCGAATATGTATGTACGGCGACGGACTTTGTCGGCAAGAAGCCCACCAACCTGTCGTTTAACCGGGCTTCCGCGGTTCCTCTGGTCGGATTAACGGCCTACCAATCTGTGGTGGACAAGGCCAAAGTTCAGGCTGGCGAGTCCGTATTTATCGCCGGGGGAACCGGGGGGGTGGGATCTATGGTCATCCAACTCGCCCGCCACGTTGGAGCCCACCCGATCCTCACCACCGCCGGGAGCGATCGAAGCGTCGAGTACCTGACCCAGGTCCTGGACATCTTGCCCGGGCACATCCTCCGCTACAAAGGCCTCTCCCTTGCGCAGCTCAAAGGGCGCGTGCTGGAGATGAACGGAGGTCGAGGGGTAGGCGCCGCCTTCGACTTTGTGGGCGGAGACATGAAGCGGTTGTGTTGCGAGGTCGTCGACTTCGATGGGCGGGTCGTGTCCATCGTCGAAGAACCGGAAGATTTCTCCCTCAACATCTGGCATGGCCGAAAAAGTCCTATGTTCGCCAGGTCCGCCACGTTCCACTTTGAACTGCTCAGCGCCCGCGCGATGTTTGGGGGGCCGGAGACCTGGAAGATCTACCACAAGGAACTCAACACCTTAACCGCGCTTATCGAAGCCGGCGCCCTCAAACCGCCGGCGGTCACCGAGGTTGGCGGGCTTTCGGCGGAATCCGTTCGCCGGGCGCATACCCTCCTCGAGGAGGGTCATGTGCAGGGGAAATTGGTCATGTCGGTGAGCTAACCCAATAACCACAAATACTGGCCTCTTGCGTATAACAAGCCCTGGAGGGGCAGAAGATAGCGAGGCCTGATGAAACCCCATGGAGGTATTTTTATGATGACTATCAGACGTCCGGAGGATTTTCAACATCACTTTGCCCAGCTCCCAGATATTAAATTACATTATGTCCGTGAGGGGAGTGGACCGGCTATCGTGCTTTGCCATGGCTGGCCCGGCTTTTGGTGGGAATGGCATATGAACATCGGCCCGCTGGCCGAGAACTTTGATGTCATCGTCCCAGATATGCGGGGCTATGGAGAATCTGAAAAGCCGCCCCTCGATCAGATCCAACTCTTCCACATTGACCGCGTGGTCGATGACTGGGCCCATTTGCTGGATCACCTGGGCATCGATCGGGCTTATATGGTAGGCCACGATTATGCAGCCCTTGGCCTCCACAAATTCGTGCGTAAATACCGGGATCGGGTGATCAAGGCGGCTATTTTTGATCCCATTGTACCCGGCTTCGAATCGCGCTATCTGAGCGCCGCCCACTTTCCGGAGTCCTGGTACTCCCAGTTTCACCAACTCGATATGGCCGTTGACCTTGTCTCCTCAAGCCGTCAGGCCACCAAGATTTACTTCAAACACTTCTTATCGCACTGGTCTTATAATAAAAATCTCTTTACTGAGGAAGAACTCGAGATCTACACAGACAATTTTGTCAAGCCGGGTAACATCCATGGGGGGTTTAATTTCTATCGCGCCAATCTTTCGCTCTCAAGTCGGCCCTGGACCGAACTGGATCGGACGATTTCAGATGTTCCGGTGACTTTTATACAAGGTATGGGAGATACGGTCGTACCCTCGGTCTGGACAGATCTTGTGGCTAGCTGGTATAACAATTATACCATCGAGTATGTGCCCGATGGCGGGCATTTCATCATGCGGGAAAAGCCGGACTATATCAACCGAAGATTGAAAGAAGCCTTTCTCGGCGCGACTCAGTAAGGAAACGAAGGATAAGGGGATCTCTACATGCCCTTCTTAGCGCGCATAACTATTTATCCCATGAAGTCTCTAGATGGAACTACCGTGACTCAAGCCCGGATCCTATCGAGCGGAGCCCTGGAACATGACCGGGAATTTGCCCTGTTCGACGAGCGGGGCGATTTCGTGAACGGCAAGCGAAACCCCCGGGTTCATCTGCTTCGTTCGGTCTTTGAGGTGGAGGCCGGGAAGGTGACGCTTCAGGTTCAGGGAACGGAGCTCAGGCAGAGTTTTCAGATCCAGGGGGATCGTCAAGAACTAGAAGCCTGGTTAAGCGGTTTCTTCGGCTTCCCGGTCAAAGTCCTGCGGAATCCAGAGGGAGGGTTTCCGGACGATACCAACGCCTCAGGGCCGACCGTGATCGGTCTGGGAACCCTGGAGGAAGTGAGCACCTGGTTTCCCGGATTGTGCGTGGAGGACCTCCGGGTCCGGTTTCGCGCGAATTTAGAAATTGGAGGGGTCCCCGCATTTTGGGAGGACCGTTTGTTCGGGGAACCCGGTACCGTCGTGGAGTTTAAGGTGGGCTCCGTACGCCTCGAAGGGGTCAACCCTTGCCAGCGCTGTGCGGTGCCAACGCGGGACCCCCGCACGGGGGAGGCGTATCCCAAATTTCAGAAGGTCTTTGCCACCCGGCGAGAAGCGACGCTCCCCCCCTGGGCGACCCCGTCTCGCTTCAATCATTTTTATCGGGTGAGCGTAAACACCCGGATTCCCCCCTCAGAAGCCGGCAAGGTCTTGAAAGTCGGTGATGAGGTACGATTGCTTGGAATCCGTTACGTTGAGTAGGAGCGGGGCATTTTCAGATCAAAAGCAAGAGGTGCCCTCGAACCCATCTGCGAAGGCTTCGCTCCCACCTCCAGAGGAACGTCGATGGCAGGATTTAACGGTCTTGGAATGAGCCTGGGAAATCTCCCGCGGCTATCGTCTGCCAAATCCCGGTCCATCAGTCCGGAAAATTTCACCGGAGAAAAAGGAAAAGGAGGCATGGCCCTCGAAGGGACCGGAGCCCTCTGCGCACGGGATCTGGGCCGGGGATGGAAGATCTCGCCCTCCATCCGGATTACCCCGGGGGAGACCTTTACGTTGGCCGATATTCAAGGCTCCGGAGCCATCCAGCACCTATGGATGACGCCCACCGGCCACTGGAGGCATAGCATCCTGCGCATGTATTGGGATGAATCTGAGATTCCATCTGTAGAGTGTCCTGTGGGCGATTTCTTTGCCTGTGGATGGAACAAGTACGCCCAGGTTTCTTCTCTGGCGGTCTGTGTAAATCCGGGCAGCGCGTTTAACTGTTATTGGGAGATGCCGTTCCGTCAGCGCTGTAGAATCACCATGACCAACATCGCCGACACCGAAATGACCCTTTACTACCAAATCAACTACACCCTGACCGAGGTACCGGAGGAGGCCGCTTACTTCCACGCCCAGTTTCGTCGCGTCAACCCGTTGCCCTACAAGGAAGTTTATACCCTCCTGGACGGCGTGCGGGGACAGGGCCACTACGTCGGAACCTATATGGCCTGGGGCGTTCATAATACGGGCTGGTGGGGGGAGGGTGAGATCAAGTTCTACATCGATGGAGATGATCCCTTCCCGACCATCTGCGGTACCGGAACCGAGGACTATTTTTGCGGATCCTACAATTTCGACGTGGGCAAGGAGCAGGGAGGCTATCGGGAGTTTACGACCCCCTATTCCGGCCTGCCCCAGGTGATTCGCCCCGATGGGCTTTATAGTTCCCAGATGCGGTTTGGCCTGTATCGCTGGCACATCATGGATCCCATTCGCTTCGAGAAGGATCTCCGGGTAACGATACAGGCCCTGGGCTGGCGAAGTGGACGCCGTTACCTGCCCCTCCAGGATGACATCGCATCGGTGGCCTATTGGTACCAGACCCTACCTCCGTCCCCCTTTCCGCCGTTGCCGGATCGGGATTACCTGGAGATCGTATAGGACCTGCAACCTCGTAAAGTTAATTCTGTGGAACGCTCTACTTAGGCTTAAAAATTTCCCTTTACAGCGCAGGCCGTTTTTTTTATGATACGAGCAGTTGCATCTACTTCCCATGCTAAACCCCAGATCACCAAGGAGAAACTCTTATGTCAAGAGAAGGGAAACGGAAAGGAAAAGAGGCTATCTTAATGCCCCCCCGTGTGGCCGGCAATGGCTTGTTGGACCGCCGGGCTTTTCTTACCGGCATCGCGAAGGCTGCCGGCGTGGTCACGGTGGCCGGCCTTTCAAGCGATATCCTGGCCACGGCGCAAGCTATAGAGACCCCATCACCCGCAGTGCCGCCATGGATGAAGGTGCCGGGAAAGCCGTTCCGAGGTTACGGGTCGCCCTCCAAGTATGAAGATCAGGTCAAGCGGACCATCTTTCAACCTTACAAGGAGCTTGCCCCAGGCGCCGGGGCGTCCATGACCCCGCTGCACCAACTTCATGGCACGATCACCCCCAGCGGCCTCCATTTCGAGCGCCATCACAACGGCGTTCCGGACATTGATCCCTCCCAGCACCAGTTGCTGATCCACGGCCTCGTCAAGCGACCCTTGATGTTCTCGGTCGAAGCGTTGCACCGCTATCCAACCATGAGTCGGGTATACTTTTTAGAATGTTCAGGCAATAGCTTTCCCAATGCGGCGGCGGAACCCCCACAGATGTCCTGTGGAGCCATCCACGGGCTGGTCTCTTGCAGCGAATGGACGGGCGTACCTGCGGCCTTGTTGTTGGAGGAGGCGGGCATAGATCCCAAGGGCAAATGGGTTATCGCGGAGGCCGCGGACGCCGCAGCGATGAACCGGAGCATCCCCCTGGAGAAGATGCTCGACGACGCCATGATCGCCCTCTACCAGAACGGGGAGCACCTCCGTCCTGAGCAAGGCTACCCCGTGCGGCTCCTGTTACCCGGCTGGGAAGGCAACGCCTCGGTCAAGTGGCTGCGTCGCCTTGAAGTCACCGAAGGACCGGCTTACAGCCGGGAGGAGACGTCCAAATACACCGACTTGATGCCGGATGGAAAGGCCCGGCAGTTCACCTTTGTGATGGGAGTCAAGTCCGTCATCACCCATCCCTCAGCCGGCCTGCACATGCAGGGACCGGGTTTTTACGAGATATCGGGTCTGGCCTGGTCCGGCTCAGGGCGTATTACCCGGGTAGAGGTTTCGGCAGACAGCGGCAAGAGCTGGGCGGAGGCTGCACTGCAGGAGCCCGTCCTCTCAAAGTCCCTGGTACGGTTTCGTATCCCTTGGGAATGGAATGGCGGCCCGGCGTTGTTGCAAAGTCGAGCTGCCGACGATAAAGGCCACGTCCAGGGTACCCGCGCCTTATGGACGGCGCAGTACTCTACAGGCAACGTTTATCACTATAACGCCATCCAGACCTGGCGGGTGAGCCCTGAAGGAGAGATCACCAATGTCTATCTTTAAATCTTCAAGCATTTTAAGCCTCTGGGGGGTCATCCTTCTGGCCACCGGGGTCGCCCTCGCCGGTGCCAACTTCGGGCGCGAGGCGACCCCGGAGGAAATGGCCGCCTGGAACATCACGATTCTGCCAGACGGTCGCGGGCTGCCGTCCGGTGGGGGTACCGCCGTCGAAGGCGCCGCGGTTTACGGTGAGAAGTGTGCCGCCTGCCATGGCCAGAACGGCACGGGCGGGCCGGCGGATCGCCTTGTAGGCGGAATAGGAACGCTGGCATCGGACAAGCCCATAAGGACCGTGGGGAGCTACTGGCCTTACGCCACGACGCTGTTCGACTATATCCGTCGAGCCATGCCTTACGACATGCCCCGGTCCCTCTCGAACGATGAAGTCTATGCGGTAAGTGCCTATATCCTGTTCCTGAACGGCCTCATCGATAAAGAGGCCCGGATGGACGCGACCACCCTGCCTAAGGTTGTGATGCCAAACCGGGATGGCTTTATCAGCTACTGGCCAGAATGAGGGACAGGCAGCGCGTCCCCCCCTGATAAAACTGCCGTACGGGGATAATCTGCTTCTAAAATCCTGAAATGCCCTCAGTGCTTGCAAGCGCTGAGGGCGCTTTAGTAACATAACAACATGGACAACGTTTGTACCTTGCTCTCTCTGAATTTTTCTCAGCGCTCCCTTTCAGAATCAGCAAAGCGCCGTCTTTTCTTTCCATCACCTCTGTTGTTGAGAAGGGTCAGCTTCGGTTCTTAGTGCACGTGCTCAAATTTTTTTCTTAGATGCATAGACTCCCCTCTACTTCTATCTTTTTGCTTTCCCTTCAATAAAGGTTTTCCGAATATATTTGATCACACTCCAGATCTCTTCGTCACTTAAAACTTCCCCATAAGGGTTCATGGTATTAAATCCCAGTTTATCTACCGTATCGATCTTGCCCGCTTTAATTAAAGCCTCCCGATAATCATCGCTGAAGCGTTCCATCAGTTTTGCATTAGAATAGTCTGCCGGAGGAGGCTGAATCTCGCTAACAAAGCGCTCTGGCGGTGGTTGCATAACCACCCGATCTCCATTCCCTTTTCCCTGAGATCCATGGCAGGTGGCACAGGCATCCATGAATATTTCTTTAATTTCCTCCGAAGGCCAGGGGTTAGCTATTCCCTGCGCCAGGTTCTTTTCAAATTGAATGAGTCCTTGGATCTGTTCGTCCGTCAGTACGTCTCCAAAAGCCGGCATAGCAACGGGGATGCTAGTTTTAGAGAATTCCGAAGGGGTTGCCTTCTTGAGTACTGCCAGTTTCCCGTACTTGACTACATCGAACATATACTGATCCATAAAGCGGGACATATAATTGGGGTTGGCAAAGACCTGAGGAAAGGGTTTAGTGTTGAAGTAACTAGGACCGCGACCATCTCCCTCCTTACCATGGCAAGAAAAACAAATCTCATTATAAACTTTCTCCCCCAGAGCGATATCTCCCCGATCAGAGGGTTCTGTCGAAAAGGATATGGGGGTCCAGAACAGGAATAAAACGCTGATACCACTTAGAAAAGACAAAGTGCGCAGTCTCATGATTTCTTCGTGACCCTTCCTTTCGAGCTTGCAAGGTAAACAGATAAAAGATTTAAGGGATAAGGTTTAGGATCTAGGGTTTAGATGTTCCCTAAACCCTAAACCCTAAACCCTAAACCCTGTTATAGATACATCAGAGAAGTTAAGATGAAGGAACTAGGGCTTCTTCTCCATTTTCTTCATCATCTCCATCATCTTCTTCTCCTGCTCCTTCATAGCTTTGAGCACTTCGGGTGTCAGAGAGGCGACATACGCCTGAAGGTCCGCGTATTCCTGAGAGTTGGGATCTAATGGCTCACGGCCAAGAAATACCGTATTTCAAAGGTCGTTCATCTGGCCCAGATCCACCAGGATTGCCTTAGGTGTAGACACTCTCGGGAAGTGAGTTGCCGCCCCTTTTAGCTGCGGAATAGGGACAGGCATCTTCATCCCTGTGGAAGTCACTGCCGTACCCCCGATCGTTCCCCCGCGGGGATGGCATCCTGCACAGCCCAGGTCATTGAAGACTTTCTCGCCCCTTTTGATAGCGGCCTCTATGCTATCCTGCCCTTGACGCGCGTCAAAAAAGGCCCCCATTCCTTGTTTAGCCATTTTCTTCGAGTCCTCTGAAGTACTCTTCTCTACGGCAGTAGCGGAAGGAAGATTTAAGGCCAGAATAAGGGTCGTAACGATCAAGGTCACGAGGCTGAGTAGAGCTAAAGTTTTCCTCATAGTTTTCACCTCCTTTCATGTAGATAGGAACAATTCCTCGGGCGAAAGGACAAAGACGGTTCTTCCTTTTGATCTTCGCCCTTCACTTTTCGCCCTCTTTAGGCGTAATAGGCGTCCAAGTGGCCCCGCTATCCTCACTTTTGAAGACAAGACCTCCACTGCCAGCATACACAACTCCTGGCCGTAAAGGGTCTGCCAGCAAGGCGGTAATCGTTAGGTGCCCCAACTCATT
>Ga0209172_10004765_pt1 | contig 17550 bp, 12 predicted proteins | sample LarsenN4metaG_FD_184113 | JGI IMG/M metagenome (GOLD analysis project Ga0209172, IMG submission 184113) | Hot spring sediment bacterial and archeal communities from British Columbia, Canada, to study Microbial Dark Matter (Phase II) - Larsen... ... | reverse complement strand
TCGGCGGCCTCTGCTATACTACCCCCATTCTCTATGTACTCTATGACTCGTTTTCTCAAGTCCAGACTATAAGCCATTCTGACCCCTCCCTCATAATTCTTCTCAATTTTAGCACATCTGGCTTCCCTCTCACTCTTATTTGAAATGACTATAACTATAATTTGGTACAAAAGTCACTTGGTGGAATAAATATCCAGATTATGATTAAAAAGCCAACCAGCAAACTGAGTGTGACATTAATCACTGGTTATTGGGAATAAATATCATTTATCTCGATGATGGGGGTCACTAGCAACCGGATGGCCTGCCTGTAAGATCGTAAATAAGAGAACATATCCCAAGGTAAGGATAATTATATGAACAGTGAAGCCGATCGGCCATTGACGACCCTAGCCACAGAAGCCACAGAAGCCACAGAAGCCACAGAAGTCACCACGCCGAAAACTAGAGACGTGGTGACGCCAGACCCCCGTCCCAAACCAGACGACAACTTATCCGATGCTTTGAATGCTTTTGCCAAAGCAGCCGCCGTTGAGTTGATGTGGTCTTGGGTGGGTTTGCTCGACAAAAAAAGTTAGGGTTTTCCGTATCTTGCAGTAGGGGCGAAGCATTCGCGCTGAATATCTTCTGTAAAAAGAACAGTCTCTCTGCGCGAATGCTTCGCCCCGACAATCGCAAAAACCCGGCTTGTTTCTCTCACTTACCCGAAAAACCCACAGCTTCAGTAATGGAATTTAAACCATTTTCCTCTAATTTGGGCACCAACCCTTCTAGAATATTGCGCACCATTAATGGCCCTTCATAAATCAATCCGGTGTAGGCTTCTAAAAGGGTAGCGCCAGCGGTGATTTTCTCCCAAGCATCGGCGGCGGTGAAAATGCCCCCAGTGCCAATAATCGGTAATTTACCGCCAGTTTGTTGGTAAATAAAGCGGATAACTTCTGTGGAACGCTGGCGGAGGGGAGCGCCGCTAAGTCCTCCGGCTTCTTCGGTGACAGATTTGCCGGTTAAGTTGATAGTTTTAGTTTCCAGATTATCGCGGGAAATTGTGGTGTTGGTGGCGATAATTCCGGCGAGTTGATATTGATTGACTACGGCAATGATTTCGGCGATGTCTTCCCATGCTAAGTCTGGGGCAATTTTGACTAAAATGGGTTTTTCGCCTTGATTTTCTTGCTGTAAAGCGTCTAAAATTGGTGCTAATTGATTGGCGGCTTGGAGCGATCGCAGTCCGGGAGTGTTGGGAGAGGAGACATTAACCACAAAATAGTCTCCCCACGGTTTGAGGAGGCGAAAGCTGGCTAAATAATCCCCTGATGCTTCTTCAATAGGGGTGATTTTAGATTTACCTAAGTTGATACCAAGTGGCACTGACAGATGAATCCCTTTTTTTTCCTTGACAAAAGCTAACTTTTGTGCTAAGGATTCGGCTCCTTGGTTATTAAACCCCATACGGTTAATAGCCGCCAAATCAGCCGGGAGGCGGAACATCCGGGGACGGGGGTTGCCCGGTTGGGGGTGGTAGGTGACGGTGCCTAGTTCCACGAAACCGAAGCCGAGACAGGGCCAGATGGTACTGGCTTCGCCGTTTTTATCGAAACCCGCCGCCAGTCCGATCGGGTTAGGAAACCGCAACCCCCACAAATTCACCTCTAACGATCGCGCCTGAAAACCGCAAATGCGCGCAACCTGAGATTTCACCCAATCACCAGGAGGACTACCGCTGGTAGCTTCCAGAGCCCGGAGGGTTTGCATCGTTTGATGGTGCCACCATTCCGGGTCCGGTTGTACGTTAGAGAAAATCAGGGGGCGGAGTAGGGTTTTGTAGATGTCCATTCTCAGGTTCGTAGTAGGGCTTCAGCCCATTATCAATTATCAATTGATAATTGATAATTAATAATTAATAATTGATAATTATCAATTGTCAATTATCAATTGTCAATTATCAATTATCAATTCGAGAGAAACCCGGTTTCTTGAGATTAGGTACTAACGGGAGTTTCCACTTGGGTTTGGGCTTGGGGTTGGAACTGGAATAGGGAGTAAACCACATCGCGACGGATATCGGTCATCATGTCCAGGAACAGCTCGTAACCCTCACTCTTGTACTCAATCAGGGGGTCTTTTTGACCGTAGCTGCGCAGTCCCACCGCTTCCCGGAGCGCATCCATTTGTTGCAGGTGTTCTCGCCAGAGGGTGTCCAGACGCTGGAGGATGAAAAAGCGCTCGGCTTGACGCATCAAACCGGGTTGGATGCGCTCTACCTGTGCCTCTTTCATGTCATAAGCGATGCGGACTTGTTCGTAGAGGAAAGTTTTGATTTCATCCACGGTGAGGTCTTCGAGTTGTTGGGGTTCCATGTCTTGGAGTAAATACACAAACTCCTTGACTTTGGATACCAGTTTTTCTAAGTCCCACTCTTCCGAGGGTAGTTCGGAGTTGACATAGTAGTTGACGATATCTTCCATCGTCTGCTCGGCGTATTTGATCACCTGTTCTTTCAGGTCTTGGCCTTCGAGGACGCGGCGGCGTTCGGCGTAGATGGCGCGACGCTGGTTGTTCATCACTTCGTCATACTCGAAAACCTGCTTACGCATATCGTAATAGTAGGTTTCTACTTTTTTCTGGGCGCCTTCCAAGCTGCGGGTGAGCATTCCTGATTCAATGGGCATATCTTCTTCCACCCGGAAGAGGTCCATTAAGCCTTTGACCCGATCGCCCCCGAAAATCCGCAGTAGATTATCCTCCAAACTGAGGAAAAACCGGGTTGAGCCCGGGTCTCCCTGGCGTCCAGCGCGACCTCGGAGCTGGTTATCAATGCGGCGGGACTCGTGACGCTCCGTCCCGATGACGTGTAAACCGCCGAGACGTACTACCTCTTCATGCTCCGCACTGGTAAACTTCTCATACTCATCGCGAATCAGGTTATAAACTTCCCGGAGCTTTTGAATCGCTGGGTCATTAGTCGGGGCTTTTTCCGACGCCACCGCCACCTTATCTTCTGCCTCCAATTCTGGCATCGATCGTTCTCCCCAGGTAGCCGTAGCAAATTCTACCGCTTCTTTTAACTGCGCTTCCGTAGCGCGAGATAGCTCTGTGGGGAAAATCTGCGGCGAAGCCTTCCAAGTTTTCACCTTTTTGCCGGGGACAAAACCCTTAGCCTGCTTGGGACTCTCCAAACCGGGGATATTTTGTACCCCGAAATTATCCTCATCCTCCGGCTTGACCACACGGGGTAGCAGGTATTCCCGCACCTTGAGGCGGGCCATATAATCGGCGTTACCTCCCAGGATAATATCGGTTCCGCGTCCCGCCATGTTCGTGGCGATCGTCACCGACCCCTTGCGACCCGCTTGCGCGATAATTTCCGATTCCCGCTCCACATTCTCCGGCTTCGCATTCAGCAGCTCGTGGGGAATTTCCATCCGATTCAATATCCGCGATAGCACCTCCGACTTTTCTACCGAAGTCGTTCCCACCAGAATTGGACGACCCAAAGCGTGCATTTCGGCACACTCAGAGCCGATCGCCTGCCACTTCGCTTCCTCGGTTTTATACACCACATCAGCTAAATCCTGACGGCTCAGAGTGCGGTTAGTGGGAATCACCGTCACTTCCAGATTGTAAATCCTCTCAAACTCTGCTTCTTCCGTCTTCGCCGTCCCCGTCATCCCTCCCAGCTTGGGATATAGCAAAAAGAAATTCTGATAAGTAATCGTCGCCATCGTCTGAGTTTCCGGCTGGATCGTGACCCGCTCCTTCGCCTCGATCGCTTGGTGTAACCCATCACTCCACCGCCGACCGGGCATAACCCGCCCAGTGAACTCATCCACAATCACCACTTCATCATTGCGGATGATATAGTTCACATCCTTAATAAACAGCTCCTTCGCCTTAATCGCATTAAACACATAATGCGCCCAAGGGTCTTTCGGGTCGTAGAGGTCCGTCACACCCAGAAGCTGCTCCGCCGCCTCGAACCCCTCATCACGCAGAATAATATTGCGCGCCTTTTCGTCAACTTCGTAATGTTCCCCATCTTTGGGATTTTCCGCGTCTTCCGCTCTAGTGAGCTGATTGGCGATTTCTGACGCCTTCTGGTACTTCTGCGTGGGACGCTCCACTTGACCAGAGATAATCAAAGGCGTGCGTGCCTCATCCACCAAAATCGAATCCACTTCATCGATGATGCAGTAGTTGAAGGGACGCTGCACCACCTCACTCATGGAAGTGGCCATATTATCCCGCAAGTAGTCAAAGCCCAGCTCGCTGTTCGTGCAGTAAGTAATATCGCAGGCGTAGTTTTTCTTACGCTCCGCCGGGTTCATCCCCTGCTGAATTAGTCCCACCTTCAAACCCAGGAAGCGATGCACTTGTCCCATCCACTCCGCGTCCCGGCGTGCTAGGTAGTCGTTCACCGTCACCACATGCACCCCCTTGCCCGTGAGCGCATTGAGGTAGGCGGGCAAAGTTGCCACCAGGGTTTTACCTTCCCCAGTTTTCATCTCCGCGATTTGCCCTTTATGGAGAATAATCCCCCCAAGTAGCTGGACATCAAAGTGGCGCATTCCCAGCACCCGCTTACCGGCTTCTCTGACCACGGCAAATGCTTCTGGGAGTAGCTCGTCCAATATCTCCTTAGTCTCGTTGTCATTGCGAGCTTTCGAGAGCCGCTGTTGGAATTCTACGGTTTTGGCAGCTAAATCGGTATCGCTGAGGATTTCGATTTCTGGCTCAAGCACTTTGATGTCAGTCACGAGCGGCTGAAATCTTTTCAGCTTGCGGGCATTGGGGTCGCCTAGAATAGTTTTAAGCATGGCAGGAGATAAGCGATAATTGACAATTGATAATTGATAATTGATAATTGATAATTGATAATTATCAATTATTAATTATCAATTATCAATTACCAGTCGTTGAACTTGAATGTTTATGGTGCCTTGCCCCTACACAATGCAGGTTGGCAATAGGCAATCAGCAAGATACAATTAATTTTTTGTCTTATTTATCCTATCATTTTCCCTCATCGCGATTACAAACCGGGGATGGGGATGCTATCGAGGAGCTGGTGAACGATCGTCCGTGCTTGGCGACCGCCAGCGGGGATGAGGCGGTGGGAAAGCACATGGGGGGCGAGAAATTTCACATCATCGGGGATCGCGAACTCGCGACCTTCGAGAAAAGCATAAGCCTGGGTGGCGCGTTGCAGAGCCACAGCACCCCGGGGACTGACGCCGAGCGTGATTAAATCATTCTCTCTGGTGGCACGAACTAAGTTAACGATGTACTGCTGGAGGGAAGTTTCTACCTTAACTTGGCTGCACAGACGGCATAACTCCAAAACTGTATCCAATTCAATACAGGGCTGTAATTCATCCACATGAAGGCCAGTTTGGAGACTAGAAAGCATTTTCAGTTCTTCGGCTTCCGTGGGGTAGCCGAGGGAGAAAGAGAGGGTGAAGCGGTCCATCTGGGCTTCTGGGAGGGGAAAAGTGCCTTGATACTCCACTGGGTTTTGGGTGGCGATCGCGAAAAAAGGCTTCGGCACCTTGCGCGACACCCCATCCACGGTCACTTGCCGCTCTTCCATCACTTCCAGCAAAGCCGACTGGGTGCGGGGAGTAGCGCGGTTAATTTCATCGGCGAGCAACACATTGGCAAACACCGGACCGGGGAGAAATTCAAACTCGCCAGTGCGGGGGTTCCAGATATTCGTCCCGGTGATATCCGTGGGGAGGAGGTCAGGGGTGCATTGAATGCGTTGGAACTTACCGGCGATCGAGCGGGCCAATGACTTCGCCAGCAGCGTTTTGCCCACTCCCGGCACATCCTCAAGCAAAGCATGACCCCCGGAAAACAGGGCCACCAAAACCAGACGGATGGCATCACTTTTACCAACAATAGTTTGGCTGAGGTTAGCCTTGAGTAGCTCGATAGATTCGCGAATCATAATTACCGGGGTAGAGATGGTATTGGGAGGGTGGGGAAAAACAGCAGACTAATTGTTATGTAATGCCTTGCCCCTAACTGGGAATAATTGCCCCAACCTCACTCAAGCAGGTGCGGACGGCGGCACAGTCGGCAGCAATTTGAGCTTTGAGCTGAGTCAAGGAGGCAAATTTCTGTTCTGGGCGCAAAAATTGCTCCAGACTGACTGTGAGAGTTTTGCCGTACAAATCCCCACCCCAGTCTAGGATGTGGACTTCCACCGTAGGCACGCTATCGGCTCCCACCGTGGGACGATGGCCGATATTCACCGCAGCCGCCATAGGCGTATTGTCGGTTTCTGTGGTGACACGAGCGGCGTACACCCCCAGTCTGGGGAGAAACTTTTGGGGGGGCAGCAGTAGGTTAGCTGTGGGGAACCCGATCGTCCGCCCGAGCTGCTGACCAGTAATCACTTTACCCACCAGAGAATAGGGACGCCCCAGACGGGAGTTAGCCCCGTCCATGTCCCCCTGCAGCAGCGCTTCGCGGATAGCAGAGCTGCTGATCCGCTCATAGTGACGCTTTTGCAGGGGGATGATATGGACGCGGACACCATAGGGTTGGGCGATCGCCTCCAGGTCCGCTGCCGTTCCCATCCGCTCTCGGCCAAAGCGAAAATCCTCCCCAACGCTAATCTGCACCGCTTGCAGACGGCTGAGGAGGATTTCTTCGACAAAATCCCGAGGGCTGAGTTTTGCCAGTTCCTCATCGAAAGGCAGCAAAACTAGCTGTTCTACCCCCATCGCCTTCAAAAGCTGCACCTTTTCCGCTCCAGGAGTCAGAAGCGCACGCGGTTGACCAGAGAAAAACTCTTGCGGATGGGGCTGAAACGTCACCACCGTAGCCCTAGGGGTGGACGGCGGCTGGGATACAATCGGTTCGACCACCCGGCGGTGCCCGCGATGTAGGCCATCAAAATTTCCCAGAGCTATTGCCGTGGGAGTAAGAACATTAGTTAAAGAAGAGGTTATCCACACAGTGAGAGGCGATCGGAAAGACAGTTGAACAGATATAGCCACACCTTTGATGCCGATATCAGGGATAATCAGCCCGATTGATGCCGCTCAACCTGGATCCGGCGGCGCAATGAGCTGGATGGTCAACCCCTCTCTAGCCATCAAAGAATTGGGAAATTGCTGCGCCACCTGCTCCCCTACACGATCTAAAAAATCGTCGTTATGTAGGGGGTCGTGGTGGAAAATCACCAGCTTTTCCGCATTAGCTGCCTTCGCCACCTTTACTGCTTCCTGCCAAGTGGAGTGACCCCAACCCACCCGGGATGACTTGGTGGAATAGTATTCCTCATCGGTGTAGGTGGCATCGTAAATCATCACATTAGCATTGCGGCACAGCTTGAGGACGTTTTCATCAATCCGATCGGGGAAATGTTCTGTATCGGTGATATACGCAGCCGCGTAACCCCCCCAGTTCACCCGGTAGCCCACCGCTTCACCGGGGTGATTGAGCAGGGCGGTTTCGATTTTAACTTCCCCTAAAAGTAAGGGCTCCTCAATCATCAGGTCGTGAAATTCTAGCTGCGCCCCCATAATCTGCAGGGGTACAGGAAAGTTGGGGTGGAGCATTTGGTCATTGAGGCGCTGTTGAAGAGTCGCCCCTTGGGGCGCAACCGCTCCATAGAGGTGGAACTTATTGCCCGGAATGAAGGCGGGGACAAAAAAGGGGAAACCTTGGATGTGGTCCCAGTGGGTGTGGGTGAAAAACATGCAGGCTTCTACAGGCATATGCGAGAGCAGATATTGTCCCAAAACTCGCAACCCCGTGCCCCCATCAAAAATCAGGCGTTTGCCGCCTACCCGCATCTCCACGCAAGGCGTATTGCCTCCGTAGCGGACTGTCTCTGCACCCGGGCAGGGTATGCTCCCTCGCACCCCCCAGAAATGAACTGTAAATTGGTCTTGCATCTCTTGCATGGGTGTGTTTTGCTGTTCGTGTTTAGGCATTAGCAGGCAGGAAGCCTGCTTCTCCGTGATGGCCGTCTATTTTTTTTGGTGGGGCTGAGGCAGCGCCCTCCGAAGTGGTTCGGGAAGTACGGCATAATCAGGGTCTTGGTTGTTTTGGCAAACCTTCTTGATGCCTTGCTCCGGGCTGGTGGTAGGAGCGAAAAATTTTTCGTCTCTACTATCCCGGTGGGCAGGGGGCGACCACGGGGGGGACGACCAAGGGGGGTCGCCCCTACAGGGCTGGCGTGCTTCCTGGTGGTAGTTATAACTACAGCACCTTTTGGGCGCGCTAGCGCGCTGTTGGTCAGGGTGTTTACCATGAGTCAGATCGGCGTCCCAGATAGAAACGGCTCTCTACCAAGAGGCGCGAAATACCGAGGGGCGGTGGCAGCCCACGGGTTTTCGGGTCTGAGTTTCTGCTCAATTCTAACTTTTGAGCTGTTAAAGAACGCAAGGATAACCTCGAAAATGTCTGATAATTTTGCCTCCACCACGGCATCCGGGCTGCCGATCGCCAACGTGTGGGGGGGAGTATCCACCATTATAAGCATCTGGCTAACCGAATTATCACTGCCTCTGGTGGTTGGGCAGAGTCCCGGCGGTGGTGGATTGACTGCCTACCCCGGAGATAAACCCCGCAAGGCGGCTCTGACCTGATGTGTTGATTTTACATCCTACACAATAATGCCCTTCCGGAAAAATTTTCTAAACTATTGACGATTATTCTAGCATAACTCAGTCCCAAATCACGGGATATTTAACTAATTTTTATGTTTGAGGCAACTCAATTAATGAGGGATACATTTAATTGGCATTAATCGAGGCTTTCTTTCCTAATATCAATGATGAAAATTTCAACAATATTAAAATTCTGGTAATTTTAGATACCTGAAATAAGTGTTTATTTATGTATGGTTAAATCCAGTCAGGTACTAGGGGATAAAGTACAGGTATATGGGGAGGGGGCTGGGTTGGGGGCTAGGGGCAACCACTGGCACCGGGGTGATGTGGGGAGCGATCGACTCAGAGCCAGACAGGGCGCCTAACTGACCAATCATGGTGGGCGTGCCTGCAGGGGGGATCGGCACCTTTAAAAAGTCACCAAAAAAACCCATAAGTGATAAAATATTAACAATAATCGGCAAGGCTCAAGATGTCAGGGAGGATCCATCGGCTAGGATGTGGATTTTGACTGCCCAAATCTCGCGCCAAAAAACGCAACAAGAGGAGTTTTTTACTGTATGACAACATCCCAGGAGCGAATTATTCTTACGGATCTGGGTAATGAAATGTCCCGCTCTTACCTAGAATACGCCATGAGCGTAATCGTGGGTCGGGCGCTGCCAGATGCGCGGGATGGGCTGAAGCCTGTACACCGGCGAATTCTGTACGCGATGCACGAACTGGGTTTGATGCCGGACCGCCCTTTCCGCAAGTGCGCCCGGGTGGTGGGGGAGGTGCTGGGTAAGTACCACCCCCACGGGGATACGGCGGTTTATGATGCCTTGGTGAGGATGGCGCAGGATTTCTCGATGCGGGACCCTCTGATTCAAGGTCACGGGAATTTCGGCTCGATCGACAATGACCCGCCAGCGGCGATGCGTTACACGGAATGCCGCCTACAAGCGCTGACTACCGAATCCCTCCTGCGGGATATTGACTCGGAAACGGTGGATTTTGGCGATAATTTCGACGGTTCCCAGCAAGAGCCTCTGGTGATGCCCGCTCGCGTGCCCCAGCTCCTGCTCAATGGCTCTTCGGGGATCGCGGTGGGGATGGCTACCAATATCCCCCCCCACAATCTGGGGGAATTGATTAATGGTTTGGTGGCGTTAATCCACAAACCGGACATTACGGATTTGGAGCTGATGCAGTACATCCCCGGTCCAGACTTTCCCACTGGGGGTAAGATTCTGGGCATTTCTGGCATCCGAGATGTTTACACCACGGGCAGGGGTTCGATTTCTATGCGCGGGGTGGCGGAAATCGAGACTCTGCAACAGCGAGGAAGACAGGATAAAGAGGCGATTATTATTACGGAGTTGCCTTATCAAACCAATAAGGCGGCCATGATTGAGAAAATCGCTGAGTTGGTGAATGATAAGCGGATTGATGGCATATCGGATATCCGGGATGAGAGCGATCGCGACGGGATGCGCATCGTGATCGAGCTGAAGCGGGATGCTTATCCCCGGGTCGTCTTGAATAATCTCTACAAGCAAACTCCCCTTCAAGCTAATTTCGGGGCGAATATGCTGGCGCTGGTGAACAGCGAACCCCAGTTACTCACACTCACGCAATTCTTGCAAGTCTTCCTGGACTTCCGCATAGAAGCAATTACCCGCCGCACTCGCTATGAATTGCGCAAAGCTCAGGAAAGGGACCACCTGTTACAGGGTTTGTTAATTGCTCTGGCGAACCTGGATGCAATTATCCACTTAATTCGCGCTGCTGCTGATAGTTCGGCTGCCAAGCAGGAGCTGATGGATAGTTATGGGCTTTCTGAACCGCAATCAGATGCAATTCTGCAAATGCAGCTCCGTCGCCTCACGGCTTTGGAAGCAGAAAAAATTCAAAAAGAACATGAAGACTTAGTGGGGGTAATCGCCGATTTACAAGATATTCTGGCGCGGCGAGAGCGGGTTTTAGAAATTATCGAAACGGAAGTGGCTGCCCTGAAGGAGAAATTTGCCACACCCCGCCGCACGGTAATTGAACCGGCGGAGGGGGAAATCGAAGAGATGGACCTGATTGCTAATGAAAAGGCAATTATTCTGGTGACGGAACAGGGTTACATCAAGCGGATGCCTTTGAATACTTTTGAGGCACAAAGCCGCGCTACCCGGGGCAAGTCGGGCACGAAGATGAAAGAGGATGATGTGGTGGCGCATTTTCTCACTTGCTGCGACCATGATTCCGTGCTATTTTTTACCGATCGGGGCGTGGTCCATGCGCTGAATGCCTATCAAATCCCCGCTAGTTCCCGCACGGCTCGGGGGGTTCCGATTGTCCAGTTGCTACCGATACCCCATGAGGAAAAAATTACCTCGATCATCCCCGTGGCGGAGTTTTCTGATCAGGAATATTTGGTGATGTTGACTCAAATGGGTTACATCAAAAAAACAGCGATTTCGGCTTTTAGCAATATCCGCGCTAATGGTTTAAAGGCGCTGGTTTTGGAGGAAGGTGATGAGCTGCGGTGGGTGCGTCGCGCTACTAATGCTGACAGCGCCATGATCGGGACTCGCAATGGTATGGTGATTCACTTCCAAACTGATGACACCCAACTGCGCCCCCTGGGCCGCAATACTCGCGGTGTTAAGTCGATGAAATTGCGCCCGGGAGATGAAATTATCAGTATGGATATCCTCTCGGCGAGTACGATCGCAGGGCTGAAGCAGGCAGCGGAAGTTGAGGACCTCGAAGAGGACGAAGATTTGGAAACTGTCGCCGATGATGATAGCGACACCACCGAAGATGGGGAAGGCGAAATCGAGGCTCAAGCTGGTCCTTGGTTGTTGGCGATCACGACCAACGGTTTTGGCAAGCGGGTGCCTGTGGGACTCTTCCGCCTACAACGTCGCGCTGGTAAAGGCACTATTGCGATTAAATTCCGCAATGAGCAAGATAAATTGGCCGCTCTGCGGGTGGTGAATGAAGATGACGAACTGATGATTATTACTGCCCGGGGGATTATCATCCGTCAGGCGGTGAAGGCGATATCTTCTCAATCTCGCACGGCTCGGGGCGTGCGGGTACAACGTCTGGACGAGGACGACGCGATCGCCGCTGTCGCCTTGGTTCCCCCTACCGCTGAAGGAGAGGGAGGCTCTGGCTTAGAGGATATGGAAGAAATCGAATAATTCCCCAAGAGCTTCTGGGAGACTCCCGTCTCCCCGTCTCCGGCTCAAACCATCGCCCCTACTCCCCAGCTTCAACAACCCGTGACAGAAAAGCAGACTAACGAACATACCAGGGCACTAATTCTCGCACTCGCCGCTAGCGGTTTAATTATGGGGCTGACACCAGCACCCCAAAACCTGTGGCCCCTAGCTTGGGCAGCCGCGATTCCTCTCTGGGTGGCAGTGATTCGCCCTACCCACCAGTCAAAACTGATTTCCCATATCCTCCTCCCCTCGGTTTGGGGTATCTGCTACCACGGTGTGGCGCTATTTTGGATGACTGGCATTCACCCCCTCACCTGGATGGGAGTGCCTTGGCTGGCTTCTCTAGGAATTGCCTTTTTTACTTGGGGCTTGATCACTCTATGGGGAGCCGCCACTGTGACTCTTTGGGGCGCTACTTCTATTTTTTGGCATCGCTGTCACCCCCTCCCCCGCCTGTTAATTGCTACTGCAGTATGGTGTGGGGTGGAATCTCTCTGGAGTGCTTCCACCTTGTGGTGGACTGCCCTTGCCTACACCCAAAGTCCCGGCAATTTGGCAGGTTTACACCTGGGGCAGTTGGCTGGGCCGAATACTGTCAACGCTGCGATTATGGCAGTTAACGGTTTACTCGCTCAAGCCTGGATTAACCGCCGAGAATTGACCGCTAAATTTCCCGTTTTGGCCGCCATTGGTCTGTTTATTTGTTGCCAAATGGCGGGTTTGTGGCTGTACAGTCGTCCCCTGAACGATACTGCTAATACAGCACTGAAAATCGGCATTATTCAGGGCAATATTCCAAATCAAATTAAGTTTGCTTCCGAAGGTTGGCGCCGCGCTTTAGAAGGTTATACTACCGGCTACCGAGAATTGGCCGCGCAAGGTGTGGATGCGGTACTGATTCCTGAAACGGCTCTGCCTTATATCTGGACAGAACCAAATCAGCAATCCATTTCTTTTTATCGCGCCATTTTGGAAAATGGTGTGACGGCTTTTGTGGGTACTTTCGGCACTAAAGATAATAGTTTGACTAATAGTTTATTTTCGGTCAATGGCCGGGGTGAAACTATCAGCCGTTATGATAAAATTCATTTAGTGCCCTTGGGGGAATATATCCCTTTTGAAAAATATCTAGGTAAGATTATTAATCGCCTGTCGCCTTTGGACGCTCATTTAGTCCGGGGGGAAAAAAATCAGGTTTTTGAAACTCCTTTTGGGAAGGCTATAGCTGGGATTTGTTTTGACTCGGCGTTTGCGGAACATTTCCGCCGCCAAGCTGCGACTGGGGGGGAATTTATCCTCAGTGCGGCTAATGATGCTCATTATGCGGCGGATATGATGGCGCAACATCATGCTCTGGATTTGATGCGGGCGATCGAAGTGGATAGATGGGCAGTCCGAGCCACTAATACCGGACTTTCCGCCATCATCAACCCCCACGGTGAAACCAAATGGCTCTCCCAAATCAACACCTATGAGTTGCACGCGGATACTATCTACCGACGCACCACAGAAACTCTTTATGTGCGATGGGGAGATTGGCTGACACCCCTTTTAGGATGTTTAGGTATTGCCTCCCTGATAATTACTAGGATTATTGGGTTGAGATAATATAGTGATTTCAAATACAGCCTGTGCTGAAAAAATGTGGTACATATTCAAATCCCGGCTCCTCTCTGATCGAGGAATTTAGGGTGAGGGGTCGAGCTTTGAAGCTGTACTAAGTGACTGTTGAACAAGCTGTACTGGGATATTCACGCCGAAAATATCCTCCCATCTGGTTGAAAAATGGCCGAGAAACGGTATAATAGGCGAATACACATGACTATGCAGCGCCACCAGACGTGAATCTACTACAAGTACAGGCTCCTACGGGATGCCCACGCCTGCCCTCAACCCTCCACCTGCGGCCATACCAGAAACAAGCCGCAGCTAGTTGGTTTGCCAATAAAGGACGGGGGACGCTGAAAATGGCTACTGGGACGGGCAAAACCATCACTGCCTTGGCCATTGCTACGGAACTATACCAAAAAATCGGTCTGCAAGTTCTCCTTGTCCTCTGTCCCTACCGCCATCTCGTCACCCAGTGGGCAAGAGAAAGTGAGAAATTTGGACTGCAACCGATCTTAGCTTTTGAAAACGTCCGCAGTTGGCAAAGCGACCTTTCTAACCAACTCTACAACGTCTGCTCTGGTGGCCAGCGATTTCTGTGCGTTATTACTACTAATTCTACTCTAATTAAAGAAGGATTTCAATCCCAACTGCGCTATTTTCCCGCCAAAACTCTCATCATCGGGGACGAAGCCCACAATTTAGGCGCGCCACGCTTAGAAGAGAGTTTGCCCCGCAATTTTGGCTTGCGCCTCGCCCTTTCCGCTACCCCAGAACGCTATTTTGATGAAACCGGCACCCAATCTCTCCTCGACTATTTCGGCCCGGTATTGTCTCCAGAACTGACTCTGGGTGATGCTATCCGCCAAGGGGCTTTGGTTCACTATCTTTATTACCCGCTCTTAGTCACCTTAACTGAAGAAGAAAGTATCGTTTATGCGAAATTAACTAAACGAATTGGCTGGGCATTGTGGAATAATGAACAAGATGGTGGCAGCCCAGTTTTGACGGGGTTGCTGATGCAAAGAGCCCGGTTAATTGGGGCGGCGACGAATAAGTTAACTGCTTTGCGGCAGTTGATGGCTCAGAGAACCCACACCAGCCACACTCTGTTTTACTGCGGTGATGGTTCCGTGGAGGATGGGGGGTCTTTTGAGGGGAGTTCTCTTTGGGAACGCCGCCAACTCCATGCGGTGACGAAAATTCTGGGTAAAGAAATCGGCTATCGGGTCAATACTTACACTGCCACCACTCCTTTGCCGGAAAGGGAAAGATTGCGCCACCAATTTGAAAGCGGGGAGTTACAAGGATTGGTAGCGATTCGCTGTCTGGATGAGGGGGTGGATATCCCGGCGATCCGCACGGCTGTAATCCTGGCTAGTACGGGGAATCCCCGCCAGTTTATCCAGCGACGGGGACGGATTTTGCGCCCCCACTCAGAGAAGGAGCGGGCGACTTTGTTTGATGCGATCGTCACGCCGCCGGACTTGGGACGGGAAGCAATGGAAATTGAGCGGAATATTCTGCGCAAGGAGCTAAGGCGGTTTTTAGAATTCGCGGACTTAGCGGACAATGCGGGGGAAGCGAGAAAAACCCTGCTGTCCCTGCAGAAAAAATATGACTTGCTTGATATGTAATTGCCGCTTACAATGATAAGCAGAGATTTTTCCCCAGTTCCCTCACCCCCCCGCGATCTACTATGAACTTGCCATACCAACCGAGCCAAATTGCTGCTATATCGAGCCTTTTGGGTGAAAAACGCGCCTCTGGCTATGGCCGTAAATTCCAGAGCGGCGATGTGGACGAGCCGATCGTCACGGCGCCGCCGGAAGTGCGGCAAATCATCGATCGGGTGTTGGTACTGGAGAAAGAGAAAATGTACCAAAAAATCCCCCGGAATATCAAGGATGATATTCTCACAATTATCAAAGAAACCATCCAACAATGAAGCTGATTTACCTGCAACTGTGCAACTTCCGCCAGTTTTACGGCAAAACTCCAGCCATGTTGCTGGCGGCCACCACCCGCAACACGACGATTATTCACGGCAACAACGGAGCGGGTAAAACCACTCTGCTAAATGCTTTTACCTGGGTATTGTATGAAAAATTCAGCCCTGCTTTTGCTGCTGAAGAGCAACTGGTGAATAAGCGCGCTCTCAGTGAAATAGAATCGAGAAAACCGGTAGAGTGCTGGGTAGAATTAGTGTTTGAACACCACGGCAAACGCTACCAAGCTAAGCGCCTTTGTCGAGCTTATAAAACTGAATCTGGGGTAGAACAAGGGGCTAGTGAACTGTCCATGTATGTGGCGGGAGATGACGGCAGGTGGGTAATACCTCCTCAGCCACCAGAGGATATCATCGGGCGGATTTTACCGGAAAGTTTACATCAATATTTTTTCTTTGATGGGGAGCGGATTGATAAAATCGTCCGTCCCGATAAAAAAGCCGAAATTGCTGCTGCTACCAAGGAACTCTTAGGGGTGGAAGTATTTAACCGGGGGATCCGCCACTTGGGCGAGGCGAAAAAAAGCCTGGAAAATGATTTAATGGGCATTGGCAATCTGGAAACGAAAAAATTATTAGCAGATAAGCGCAAACGCGAGGAAGAAGTAGAAAAAATCTCGGCTCGCTTGGAGGAAATCGCTGGGGAATTGGCGAGTTTAGGAGAAGTGAAAAAAAGCATCAATCAACGGTTTCTGGAACTGGGGGGTGCGGGGGAGTTGCAGAAGCGCCGCCAAACCTTAGAAGGGCAGGAAAAATCTCTGCGCGAGCAGCTCAAACAAGGTCGATCGGGTTTGCAGGGTGCCGTTGCTAGTCGGGGTTATACGGTGTTGCTGTCTGAGGCGGTGGCGGAATTCCGGGGGATGTTTGAAAATTTACGATCGGGGATGCCAGCGGGGATTAAGCAGCCGTTTGTGCGGGAATTATTAGAAAGGCAGGTTTGCATTTGCGGCGGCGAACTGCATGAGGGGACTCACGCCTATCATTTAGTGCAAGAGTGGATGGAAAAAGCGGGGGATGCGGATATTGAAGAAACCGCGCTGCTGATGCGGGGGCGGATGGATGAGATCGATAAGCAAGTGCCAGAATTTTGGCGAGAAATTGATGGCATTCAGCAGAGTATTCAGCAGTTTAGGGCTGATTTATCCGGGGTGGAAACCCAACTGGATGATATTAAGGATAATTTGCGCCGCTATCCTGATGAAGATATTCAGCAGTTACAACAGCGTTTAGATGAAATCGAGGGAAAAATTGAGGCACTGAATCGGGAAACTGGTTCTCACCAGCAGCAGTTAGACAGCTTGAAGCAGGAAATCAGCCGCTTGGGTAAGGATATAGATAAGCAGCAAATGAATGAAATGCGGCAGGTTTTGGCACAAAAGCGGATTGCGGCGACAGAAGATGCGATCGCTCGGCTCACCGAAGTGCGTTCCCGGCTAGAATCCCAATTTCGTGCCCAACTAGAACAACGGGTGCAGCAAATCTTTTATCAAATTTCCTTCACCCCCTACATCCCCAAACTGAATGACAGCTATGAACTCAACCTCGTAGAGAATACCTCTGGGAGGGAATTACCCGTAGCCGCCAGTACCGGCGAGAATCAAATTCTGAGTTTATCATTTATCGGCGGTATTATGGAGGCAGTACGGGAGTGGAGCAAAAAAAATACCCTCATGGGACCCGATAGTAGCAATTTCCCCATTGTTATGGATTCGGCTTTTGGCAGTTTAGATGAAGTCTATCGGCGACAAATTGCCAAAACAATTCCCAAGTTAGCCAATCAGCTCCTGGTTTTAGTCACTAAAACCCAGTGGCGGGGAGAAGTAGCCGCCGAAATGGCTGATTTTATCGGTCGGGAGTACGTCCTGGTTTACAATTCTCCTAAGCCTGATTGCGAAGAGGATGTGATCGAGTTGGGTAACGGCATCTATCCTTTGGTGCGTCGCAGTCCCAACGAGTTTGAATATACAGAGATTATCCAGGTGGAGCGAGATAGTTAGTTCCTCTTTGGGGGATGGGGGACCTCTGGAGTGTGGGGAGTGTGGGGAGTGTGGGGAGTGTGGGGAGTGTGGGGAGTGTGGGGAGTGTGGGGGGTGTGGGG
>Ga0209172_10004761_pt1 | contig 17562 bp, 19 predicted proteins | sample LarsenN4metaG_FD_184113 | JGI IMG/M metagenome (GOLD analysis project Ga0209172, IMG submission 184113) | Hot spring sediment bacterial and archeal communities from British Columbia, Canada, to study Microbial Dark Matter (Phase II) - Larsen... ... | reverse complement strand
TGCGGCTCTGCGCTGCGGCGTCTCCGCGCACAGCGTAATCCGCGCCTTGCGAAATGGAGGTCGGTCTTTTTCTTTTGTTACGGACGCGCATAGTCGTTCGGCTCAGTGCGTCCATAGTGACTGACCGCGGCCGGTCTCGATTCAGCGGAGTCTGTGATGCCTGACCAGCCGACGTACCGCCCAGTGCAGAAGGCGCTGCACCGGCCGCTCACCGTCTGCGGCGTCGATCGGCGGCTGTTCTTCCTTGCGCTGCTGATGGGCGCGGCGACGTTCAATCTCTTCTACTCGTTCTGGGCCGGCGTCCTCGTGTTCACCGGACTCTACGGCTTCTCGCTGTTGGCCACGAGCCACGACCCCGACATGCTGCGCATCGTCATGGCCTCCTCGGGAGCACGCCGGCGCTACGACCCTGGGAAGCACGAGCGGTTCGACGTGGAGGTCGTGCGATGGTGAGACTCTCGCGGATTCTTCGCGACTACAGCGACGCCGGCGGCGTGAACACGCTGGTCGCGTTGTGGGGCTTCGTCGATGGCGGCACCTTCCTGACCAAGGCGGGCCACGTCGGCATCGTGTACAGCCTGCGCGGAATCGATGTCGATGGCCTCACGCACGCGCAGCGAAGGGCGTTGACCCACCGCATGGAGGCCGCCCTTCGGCAGTTGGACGAACGGAGCCGCGTCTATCAATACCTCATCAAGCGGACCGTCGAACCGTTCGTCGCGCCGCCCTGCGCGGAGGCGGTGGCGCAGGAGGCGCTGGCTCGCCGCACGGCCTACCTCAATGACCGTCGCCGCGATCTGTACCACCTCGCGCAGTACGTGGTGCTGCTCCACGAATCGGCGCTCGGCGCGCGAACCAGCACACCCCTCGAGCGAATGCGGCGCGAGCCGCGCGAAGCGCTGCGGCGATGGTTGTCGACGCAGCATTCGCTGACGCTGCTGGAGTCGGAACTGGACCACGCAATCGGCGTGCTCGAGCACAAGGCCGAGACGTTCGAGTCCCAGTTGGCTGACTTCGGACTAGGGCGGCTTGGGCGGGCCGACGCGTTTCGCTTCTTCCGGCAACTGGTGAACTATGACCCGGCGGTGCTGTCGGCGACACCGTCGACCGCGCCGGCCACATACCTCGACTACTTCGTCGCGGACTCACCCGTTGACTGTCATCGCGACCACCTGATGGTCGGATCGCAGGTTGTGAAAGTCCTCTCGATGAAGGAGCCGCCGAGCCAGACGTTCGCCCACATCCTCGGCGACCTGCTGGCGGTGCCCGGAGAGTTGATCGCCTGCCTGGAGTGGCAACGAGTCGGCCAAGACCGGATGCGGCGCGAGATCCAGTCGCGGCGCCGGCACTTCTTCAACAAGCGCGTCTCCCTGATCAACTACGTGACACCCGCGCCCGAAGCGAAGGGCGAGGAGATGCTGGTCGACGAATCGGCGACTGCGACCGTGAAGCAGCTCGGGGACGCCCTCACGGAGATGGAGGTAAACGGGCACGTATTCGGCCGCTGTTCGCTGACCCTGGTTCTCCATCACGAAGACCGCCGGGCACTGGACCGCCACGTGGCGCAGGCAATGAAGGTGATGGCCGCTCACGACGGCGCATTCTTCGACGAGACCTACAACCTCCTGAACGCCTGGCTGAGCATCATCCCAGGAAACGGCACGCGGAACCTTCGGAGGCTCGCACTGCTCGAAACGCACGCCGCAGATCTCAGCTTCCTCTTCGGCATCGATCAAGGGCAGTCGGGTTCCGCGCTCTTGACGACGCCGCTGGCCACCTTCGAGACGCCGCACAGCACTCCGTTCGCGTATCACTTGCACGTTCAAGACGTGGGGCACACCCTCGTGCTCGGCGCGACCGGCAGCGGCAAGAGCTTCCTTTTGAATTTCATAGTCACCAGCGCCCAGCAGTACGACCCGTTCACCATCGTCCTGGACCTGGGGCACGGCTATCGCAAGCTCGCGGCCCTTCTGCACGGCGGCTACGTGGAACTCGGGCTGCGACAGCGCGACGTGAGCATCAACCCGTTCTCGCTGGAACCAACCCCAGAGCATCTGCACTTCCTGCACGGGTTCGTCCGCGTTCTGCTCGAGGGGGAAGACGGCTACCGTCTGAGCGAACACGAGGACCGCGAAGTCTACGAAGCCGTCGAGAACCTCTACGTCCTCGACCGGAATCAGCGCAGGCTCTTCACCCTAGCGAACCTTCTGCCGCGGCCGTTGATGGCACGGCTGCAGAAGTGGGTCGAGGGCGGGCGGTACGCGGATCTGTTCGACAACGTGGAAGACACGCTCGGCTTCGAGCGGCTGCAGGTCTTCGACTTCGATGCCATGCGGGCGTACCCCTCTCTGATCGAGCCGCTGCTGTTCTACATCCTCCATCGCGTGAATGAACGGCTGGTCGACGAACAGGACGCGCGGACGGTGAAGCTCTGCGTGATGGACGAGGCGTGGCGCTTCATTCAGAACCCTACCCTTCGTGGCTACGTGCAGGAGGCCTTGAAGACCTGGCGCAAGCGAAACGCCGCCATGGTTCTGGCGACACAGACGATTGACGACTTCGCGTCCGCGGACCTGCTGCGGACGGTCGTCGAGAGCTGCCCGACGAAGCTGTTGCTCGCGAATCCGGCACTGGACCGTTCCCGATACGCGGAGCTGTTCCAGATGAACGAAATGGAACTGGATCTTCTCGCTGGCCTGATGCCGCGGCGGCAGATTCTGTTGAAGCGGCCAAACGTGACGAAGGTTCTGACCCTGGCGGTCGACCCCAGAAGCTACTGGATCTACACCAACACTCCCATCGACAACGACCGGGTCGCCGCGGTGTTTCGAGAGCACGGTTTCGAGGCGGGCTTGGACCGGCTCGCGGCCTCGGCCTGAGCGTTGGAGGTGTGCCATGCAGTGGAGTGGTCTTCGCCTGTTCGTGTTGACGACAGCAGTAGTGACGTTCTCCGGAGCGGTGACGTGGGCCGGTGCGCAGTCGGGCGTCCGCGAAGTGTCGGCCAGCGAGCGTGGAGTGATCCCTCTGCAGACGCGACTGCGCTACACGACGATGGTCATCCTTCCGGATGGCGAGGAGATTTTGGACGTTCTTTGCGGCGACCGGGATTGGTGGGTGATCAGCGCGACACACAACATCGCTCATGTGAAGCCGGCAAAGGCTGGAGCGGAGACGAACCTGAACCTCGTGACGTCGAGCGGAACGATCTACTCGTTCATGCTGACGGAGAAGTCGAGCCCGCCAGATCTCAAGGTCTACGTTCAGGGCGATCCGACTACCGCCAACGGGAAACCCAAGTACTACTCGGCGGCGCAGGTCGAAGCGCTGGAGGCGCAGATCGCCAACCTTCGCGAGTCCCTGCGTGACGGCGAGCGCAAGATGGACGAAGCGATCGCCGCGTACCGGCAGGAGTACCCGACGCGACTCGAGTTCCCGTACGGCTCACCGAAGTACGAGAAGCCGTTCTTCGTTCGGTCGATGTGGCACGACGGCCAATTCACATACGTGAAATCCGACGCGACGGAGCTGCCGGCGCTCTACGAGGTGAAGGACGGCAAGCCTGCCATTGTCAACTTCCAGGTTCGCGAGGGCACCTACGTCGTCCCGAAGGTTCTCGACCGCGGCTACCTCGCGCTCGGCACGCAGCGATTCACATTCGAGCAGCAGGGGCGATAGCGATGGCCGAACAGCCGGGAACACCTGCTCCGCCGCCAGTCAGCGATCATCGCCCAATCCCTCGCGGTGTGCTGCCTCGCGGTTTCCAGACCTGGCTGATGGCTGGCCTCGCGCTTGGCATCGTCCTGATCATTCTCATAGCGGGCCAACCGGAGCCGCCTGCAGCTCCATCGCAAACGGCGCCCGCCCCTTTGGCACCGAATCCCGATCGCCTGCGTGATTACCAGGAACGTCTGCGTGCCATGGAAGCGCGCCAGACGCAGGAGGCGCAGGCCACGACACCACCTGCCGCGGTGCAGCAGCCGCTCGCAGAACCGACCGCGCCAGCACCGGAGGATCCGATAGTGGCCGATCGCAAGCGCCGAGAGTACGAGAGCTTGTTTGCGAGTAACGTTGTGCTCAGCCGGCGTCCAGAGTCTGAACGTCCTGACGCTGGCGTAGGCAGCGGCGAGCGTCCGTTCGCTCGTGAACCTGTGAACTCCGACGTTCCCTCGCTGCAGGAGGTCGCGGACGCGGTGGTTCGCGCAACCGGTCGACAGAGCGCCGGGCCTACGCCGGCCGCCACATCGGGCAGCGAGAGTCAGGCGTCACCCGAAAGCCGCCCAGCCACCGCAACAAGCGCGCGGGACCGCACTCCAGACCGGACGGAGGCAATCAGCGCCGCCGGCCCGCTCCATCCGCTCCTCGAAGGAAGCGTCATCGACACGGTTCTCACCAACAGGCTCGATGGCAGTGGGACCGCCCCAGTCAATTGCCTCGTGACGAACCCGGTGTACTCACACAGCGGTCAACACATTCTCATTCCTGCCGGGGCACGTATTCTCGGTGAGACCAGGCCCGTTCAAGCGCTCGGTGAGACGCGGCTCGCCGTGGCGTTTCACCGGGTGCTGATGCCCGACGGCAGCACGCAGCGTCTCGACCAGTTCATGGGCTTGAACCAAATCGGCGATTCGGGTCTGCGAGACAAGGTGAATCACCACTACTGGTCGATGTTCGGCTCCGCCGGCGCCGTCGGCCTGATCAGCGGCCTCGCGCAGTGGATTGGAACGGCGGGCCTCTCGGGTGGTTCCGGCGATCGGACGGTGATCATCGCTGGCGGCGCGGACGCCGCGTCTCAGGCAAGCCTGCAGGTCATGAGCCGGTTCCTGAACCGCCTGCCGACCATCACGATTCGGGAAGGACATCGGGTGAAGGTGTACCTGACAAGTGATCTGCAGCTCCCGGCGTACCGGGATTCTCGAGCGAATAGGTTCTGAGCCAGAGGAGGAATGCAATGAAACGCCGCGCTCTTGTCGGACTGGTTCTTCTGGTCCTCGCGACCACGCCAGCCAGCGCGCAGTTCGCTGTGATCGACCCGGCGAATCTGGCACAAGCGATTCTCATCGTTCAACGAACGCAACGTCACCTGGAAGAGCTCCGCGAACAATACCGAACCATCGTGCGCATGGCGCAGGGACTCGGGCGGATGGACCAGTATCGGACGCCGCCGTTCGCGATCTCACAGCACGATGCGGGACGCTGGAGCTACGGCCGCCCGTGGATCGCTGCACTCAACAGCGGTGACGCGACGGGCGCTGCGTACTGGGCCACGACCTACCCGTTGGCACCGCCGAGCATGCCGGCGAGGCTGTCGGGTGTGGCACGGCGAGCCTTCGAGCGTCAGTACGCGACGGTCGAAATCTCCGACTCCGTCGCGATGATGGGCGGCCACCAGGTCGGTCTCATGCGCGGGTATTTCGGCGAACTGCAGCGCGCCGTGCAGGCGCTGGAGAGCGACGTTCTCAACACCAGCTCGTCGTACCACGAGATGACCGCCATTCTCGACGAGGTTGCTGCTGGCGAGCTTCTGGGGCGCCGGCAAGACATGGCGGCGAACCAGTTGCTGTCTCACGCTCTTGAGCAGCTGCTCGCGAGGAGTAAGAGGCAGCGAGACACCGAGGCATCGACGCTCAACATGCAGCTCGTTACGTGGCGAGACGGAGAGGCGGCGAATCGGGCGTTTCGAGCGGGGACGGGCCACGCTTTGGCGACCTGGCGGCAACCGTAGCGCGCAAAGGAGGTGCTGCGATGTTCCATCGTTCTTCTCGACAACCCCGTTGCCTTCCGGCTTTTCACCGGACCGCACGCTCGATAGGTGTTGCCGTTCTGGTTTGCTCGCTGCTTTCTGCGAGCAGCGGCGATGCGTGGGCGCAATGGGTGGTGTACGACGCCGCCACAACCGCTCGCAACACTGTGACGGCCACGCTGAAGGAGTACCTGCATCTGGTCCAGCTCCAACAGCGCCAGAAGATCCGTGACATGGCGCGCCGGCTCAGCGCCCTCACCAGCTTGAGGAAGTACTTGCTCGAGGACGTGCCGCGCTGGCGGACACACGGCGGCGACTACTTCTATGTGCAGCCGTACAACGACGCACTGATCTTCGGCGATCCATCTGGCGCAGCGTTCGTTGATCTGAGTCATCCGCTCGTCTCGGACCCAAGACTTCTGGCTCGGCTGGACCCTGCGGCTCGTCGCCGAATGGAGTCACGGTTGGCCACAGTGAACCTGACCGACGCGGCGGCCATCGCGGGAACGCACGGCACCGGCCAGCTGCGTTGGCTCGGTCGGAAGCACGAACTGCAGGCTATCGATGCTCTCGAGACTGACGTTATCGACCCGTCAAGCGACCAGAGCACGACTGCGGCTCTCGACAAGATCAGCGGCGCCGCGCTGATTGGCGCGCGGCAACGTCAGGCGCGCATCCAACTGCTGGTCGGCGTGGTGGAACAGCTCCTGCTGGACACGAAGCGAGCGCGTGACACAGACATGGCGGCTTTGACGATGCAGATGGTGACGTGGCGCGACGGACGGACTGCGAACGAAGCATTCGTCGCCGGCTCGGGCGACGCGCTCAGGACCTGGCGGCAGCCGTAACACGCGCGAGGAAACCTCCGTGGAGCTCAATCTTCTCCCGACGATCCAACAGGCGATCTCGTCGTTGCTGCTGACGTACGAGCCGGAGTTCCTCCGGTTCGGCAACCGTCTGTTCATTGCGCTGGCGACCATCGTCATCGCGTGGCACGGGATCCAAATGATGTTCTCGCGGGACGGTCTCAGCGACTCGTTGTTTGAGTTCGCCAAGCTGCTGCTGGTGGTGTCGATCGGCTACTCGTTTATTGCCTTCTACGAGTCGCCGCTGCCAGGCATCGGAGTGTCCTTCAGCAACCTTGTGACCGACCAGGCGTTCTACTTCCAGTCGGTCCTCGAGGCCAGGGCGTTCGACAATATCTATCAGCACTTCGACGAGCTGTCTGACCGCTTCATGCAGCCGGACGCGTGGTCAATACTCGCCAACCTCATCTACTGGATGGTGTTAGTGCTCGTCGCGTTCGCAAAGGCCGTATCGATGGCCGTGATCGCGTTCGGCCTGATCGCCAGCGCCGTCTGCGCGCTGCTCGGTCCGCTATTCGTTCCGTTCTTCATCATTCCCAAGCTCGACTGGCTCTTCTGGGGCTGGTTCAAGTCGTTCATTCAGTACTCGTTCATCCCGGTGGTCGCCATCGCGTTCCTCATGATTTTCGAGCGGTTTGTGTTCCGGTACGTCACAGCCTTGCCGCCGACGATTACCCAGGCGGAATATGGGATCTACGGACTGCAGGCCGTCGCCGTGATCATCACGTTCTGCAGCGGTGTCGTCCTCGTGCCGTCGCTGACCACGTCGATCTTCTCCGGTCAGGGCGGGCAGGCGTCATTTCCGGGCTTGGGCCGGTTCATGAGGCGCTAGACGCGCGAAGAGGCAAGCCATGCCGAAGCGATTCTCGAACGTTCCCGAGCATCTGCGAGAGCCGCATCAGGTCTCCTGGTCGGATCTGCCGCCGCTCTACTGGAAGGCCCTTGGGATAGCGCTCCTCCTCGGGTTTGTCTCGGGACTCCTCTGGATCGGCTGGCGGCTGTTTGACCTTCACGTCCTGAGGTGAGGGAGGAGCCCTGTGGCCGGCGTCGTTGGCGACATCAATCCGAAGACGATGGAGAGCGCGAAGCGTCAGTTCGTGGAGCTGTACGGCTCTGCGCTCGTGATGAACACGTACCTCAAGATCGCGCTCGTTCTCGTCTCCCTGGTTGCGCTCGGTCTGCTTGGCCTCAACTTCCACACGGCCGCCCGGTATTCCCAGGTCAAGCCGCTGGTCGTTCGCATCGATGAGGTCGGGCGCGCGGAGGCCGTGCAGTACGACGCCTCGCGATACCAGCCACAGCCTCCTGAGCTTCGGTACTTCCTCACGCAGTTCGTCGTGAAGCACTTCAGCCGGATTCGCTCGACGCTTCAGCGCGAGTATCCCGAGTCGCTCTTCTTCCTGGAGCCGGTTCTCGCCGACGCGACGATCGCCCAGAACGAGCAGAGCCGCGTGCTCGAGATGTTCGTGACCAATCCATCCGCGGACGAGATCGAGATCCTGGTACAGAACGTCAGCCTGAGCGAGCTGGCCAACCCGCCGTTCAAGGCGGCTGTGACCTTCCAGAAGGTTTACTACTCACCTGGTTCGCGGACCGAGCGGCACCGCGAAACCTATGTCGCGCAGATCGACTTCGTCCTGCGCGACCACGTTCCGAACGAGTTCGTCCGGGTCAATCCGTTGGGTCTCCAGATCGCATACTTCCGCGTCGATCAGGCGTTCGAGGAGGGACGCCGATGATCGCGAACGCGGCGCTCCTGGCGGCCCTCACCGTGTTTCTCATCGCCGGATGGCTTGCCGGCGAGCTGCGCTTCCTGGCGCCATACAAGACTGTTCTCTTCCGCGAGCACGCGGCCCTCATCGGGTGGGCTGCCCTGATTCTTTTCCTGAACCTCACTGCGACGTACTACAGCGTGGCCCGCTGGCTGTTCCTGCGCGATACCGGTCGCAAGCTGCTGCACCTTGATCGTCAGCTTGCGACCGACGATGCCGTGCTCGATGACCTGCGGTCGTACCTGAAGTAGCAGCGGGAGGTTCAGATGTGGAGAGACATTGATCCGCGCCCCATGGAGCGCGAGCGGCCGGAGCCCGGCCGAGGCAGGGTTGGAGGGAGTACGGAGATAGAGCCTGTAGCGGCGTCGGAGGACCCGCGCGATGTGTTCACGCGGGATCTCGATCTGCCGCGGGGTCCATCCCGGGAACGCGTGCGTGCGAACAACCGGGAGTATCGATTGTCTGGTGACGATGTCCGCGTGCTGGCGACGGTTGGGGCATTTCGAGTGGTGCCGGCGACAGACCTTCGCGAGCCCAATCCGAGGACGCCAACGCGTCCAGCCCGCGACCTCGAGCGGCTTCGAGAGCTCGGCCTGGTGCGCACGACCCCGTACGTGACTGGGCGTACGCGGACGACCTTGGTGACGCTCACGGGCGAGGGTCGCGAGGTTCTGGAACGGGGCCGGCGGCTTGGAGCCGGAGAGGGTCGCCAGGAGTTCTATGTCGGAGTGAGGAAACCTCGTGAGCTTGCGCACGACTCCAGGGTCTACGGCGCTTACGTGAGGGCTGCGGACCGCATTGCCGAACGGGGCGATCGCGTCCGTCGCGTCGTCCTCGAGGAGGAACTGAAGCGCGAGTACCAGCGGTTCCTGCAGGCCGACAGCCGGGCTCGTCGCGAGAATGGAGGAGGGTCCGACGGCCGAGAGGAAGCAATCGCTCGCTGGGCCCAGGAGCACGAGCTCCCGCACGAGGACGGGCACGTACAACTCCCAGACGCGCGCATCGAGTACGAGGACCGTGACGGGCGCCGCGCCGTCGAGGACATTGAGGTCGTTACCCCTCACTACCGTGGCGCTCACGCTGCCGCAAAGGCCCGATCCGGATTCACCCGCTATCGAGCGTTCGGCGCGCGCCTTGGTGGGCTCCGAACGATCGGACGGAGTGGACGAAGCATCGACCCGCGGCTTGCAGAGGAGCTTCTGTCGTGACGTTCGCCGAGCGCGTCCAAGCCGTCGCTAAGAAGGGATTCACCGAACGGCAGGCGGGGTTCCTGGTCACGGTCATGCTCCACTCTGGCGTCTGCATCGGGCGCCAGTACTGCGCCTACGCTCGCATCGCCCGCGGACAGAAGATGTACGACTTCTTCGGCTCCCTGGTGGCGAAGAAGTTCGCCACCTCGTACGCCGCGGCGCATCGGCGAGCGCACATTCTCCACGTCCACAGTAAGCCCCTCTACGCGGCGATTGGAGAGCCTCACAACCGCAACCGTAAGCCGGTCACGCTGGCCCGCGCCGTCGAGCGGCTGATGCTGCTCGACGCAGTGCTTGCTGAGCGCCGCCTTCAGTGGCTAGGGACCGAGCGCGAGAAGATTGAGTACTTCAGCGCGGCGACGGGTCTCAGACTGAAGGAGCTGCCGCACCTGGTGTTCGGTGCGGGATCGAACAAGACGATTCGCTACTTTCCCGACAAGCTCCCGATCGGTATCACGGGCGACGGTCGGACGCATGTGTTCACGTATCTCGTGAATCGCCCAACGCCCGTCGACTTCCGTGCCTTTCTCCACCGCCACGCGGAGCTGCTGCGGGCTCTTCCCGAGTGGGAACTCCGGCTTCTGGTGCCGCACCACCTGCTGGAGTCGGCTCCGCTCTTCGAGCACGCCGCGCGGGAAGAAATGACCCGCCCGCTCCGGCTGGATGATGTCGCTGAGCTCCGCTGGTACTTCGAGCAGCAGGACCAGGTCGATCGAGGTGGCGCCCCGGACGACTTCCGGCGCTTTCGACGGGCGTGTCGATCGTTCAGAGCGCCTCGGTTTCACGTGCTCTATCGGCTCTGGAAGAAGAACGGCGACGGGCCCGTGGACGCGACCGTGTCGCCCGTGCTCGAGGACAAGGTCGCGCGCCGGCGAGGCCAGGTGACCAGCCACTTGCTACCGCATGCCTATGCCCATCTCGCATCCCTGGTCGGCTCGGCGTAGTTCGCGAGTCCCGCGAAAAGTGGGGGGAACACAGACTCGGGAGCAGTGTTCCCCCTCCTGGGGCCTCGTACTGTCGTCGTGTGGGCGTGACGACGAGAGCGCGTGGGCGAGCAAGCCGTCGCGTAGGTCGTTGTCACTGAATAGGTTGCGGTCGGCGAATTCGCGCGGCGGTCTTTGCCGCGCGTGCGTATCCAGCGGAGCAGAGACGACAGTGGAGCAGCAGCCGGGGCGTGAGCGACCCCCGCTGCCACCCCCCGGACCCGGTCCCGAGCCCGTCCTGACGGGGGTCGCTCACGCCCCGGCTGCGTGTCTCGTCTGTCCGGACGAAGTGGTCCACGCACGCGCCATCCAGAAGACACGCCGCGAGTCCCGCAACAGGCAGTGCTATGGACACGCACCGCACGCCGCGACCGTAGCCGCCGTCGTCCACGTTTTCATGAACCGGAGAGTGCCATGCCACTGATCAAGCCGCGCACGCGCGGCAAGCATCTTGTGAAGCACCGTACTCGGCTCGATCACGAGAACAACGAGACGCTGTACGCGTACGCGCAGTTCCTCGGTGAATCAACCGAGTACGTGCTCAATCAGGTGATCGACACCGTGCTCGCTCGCGACAAGGAGTTCGTCAAGTGGCGAGAGTCGCACCAGGGCTCGTACGTACCCCGCGCGAAGGAGCAACCGCGCCGGACGAAGGCAAGCGTGCGGCGGGCGCACACCGATGCCGCGGCGTCCGGAGAATCGGCGCACTCCGCCAGCGCCACACCGTAGGTGTCCTGTGCTGCTGCGCAAGATCGTTGAAGCGCGCGCGGTAGTCGCCTTGGCGTTGGCCGGTAGTGTTGGCGCGTGGGGCGTCCACGCGTACCCGGTTGCGCGCGATGACGTGTTCCTCGGCTTGATCGGAGAGCAAGCTCCGCGAGTGCTCTCCGTTCTGACCTACGGATACGCCACTTTGTGGTTCACCACACCGTATTACGCAGCATCGTTGTTGATGTCGCTGCTAGCGATCGTGGTCTATCGACGTGCGCCGACTGCACGTGTCCGGCCGCTGCCGCCATATCCGCACCCCGAACAGAGGTCCGCTCCGATGCTTGTTCTTGGAGAGACGCACAACCATACGACTCCCGGACCGGCGGCGCGTCCTGAATGGCTGACGATCCCGCAACGGGGCCTCTACACGGGCGTCATGATCCTGGGCGCCGTCGGAACCGGCAAGACGTCCGCCTGCATGTATCCGTACGTGGATCAGCTCCTTCGCTGGAAGTCCGACGATCCTGCCCGGAAGATTGGCGGCCTCGTCCTGGAAGTGAAGGGGGACTTCTGCGGCCAGGTCCGTTCGATGCTTCGCCGGGCCGGACGCGAGGACGACTACGTCGAGATCGGGCTCGACAGCGGCGTCTGCTACAACCCGCTGCACAACGAGCTCGACCCCTACGCCGTCGCGTATGCGGTGGCGACGCTCTTGAACAATCTGTTCGGCCGATCGAAAGAGCCGTTCTGGCAGCAGGCGTACACCGATCTGCTCAAGTTCGTCATCCTGCTGCGACGCATCAGCGACGGCTACACCACGTTCTCGGAGGTCTACCGATACATCCTGGACGATCAGCAGATCGATCGGGATATTCGCCGGCTCAAGGGCGACCTCGCTGCGCCCCCGGACGTGCTTGTGATCAGCCAGGGCGACTACCGCGAGCATTGCATCCAGAAACCGTGGGGACACTGGTTTGCCGACGACCCCGATCACATGGCGCACCCGTACGAGGCTGCTCTCGAGACGTTCCTGGCTGCTCGCAGCGTCGTGTACGAGGTCCGGAAACCAAAGGGCGCTGGGTGGGCTGCGCGGAAACACCAGCTCGAAGCCGTGGAGCGGTGGTATCTGCACGGATGGAGTCGACTCGACGGCCGGCTGCGGTCGTCCATTACGGAAGGCGTTGTCGTGTTCCTGTCGTTGTTCGACGACAGCCCCGCGGTGCATCGCGCGTTCTGCCCTTCGCGGAGTGCCTATGCCGAAGAGCCGCCGCCCGGCGAACCGAAGCCACTGGCGCCCATCGACGCGCTGCTGGAGAAGGGCAAGGTCCTGGCCCTCAATTTCCCGGTCGGGATGAACCCGGGCCTCGCGCGGATCCTGGGCGTGATGCTGAAGCTCGATTTCCAGCGTGCCGTGCTCCAGCGCATTCCGCAGATCACCGCAGACCCGAAGCGCACCTGGCGCGACGTGCTGTTTGTCTGCGACGAATACCACGCGTTCGCCACTGTCGGGGAAACCGATCCGACCGGCGACGAGCGCACGTTCGCGCTGTCCCGCCAGGCGCGGCTGATTCCGATCGTGGCCACGCAGAGCATCAGCTCGCTGCGCTCTGCGCTGCCGGGCGAGGAGAGCTGGCGAACGCTGCTCCAGTGCTTTCGCACAAAGCTGTTCCTCGCTACGAGCGACGAGTTCACGGCTCGCAATGCCGCCGAGCTGTGCGGACGGCGGGATCGCCTGAAGGCGCACTACAGCGTCTCAGAGTCTGGACGGGACGCGTACATCTCGCTCCTGACCGGGCGGCCGACAGCGGGGAGGCAGTCGCTCAGCGCGAGCAAGAGCTATGCACCGCATCACGAGTACATCTTCTCGCCGCGCATCTTCACGCAGCTCCAGAACGCTCAGGCGATTGCGCTGCCCTACGACGGCATCAATCCGCTGCCGGCGCAATACTGTTACCTGAAGCCGCATTATCTCGACGTGCAGACCAGCTACTTCGAGCATCTCGAGCGGGGCGCGATATGAGCAGCCTGGATCGAATCCTCCCGTTCCTGAAGCCGATCGAGGACCTGCTGGTCGATCCGGCCATCACGGAAGTGATGGTGAATGCCGGAGGGCGGCGCGTATTCGTCGAGCGGCATGGGTGCATCGAGGCTGTGTCCGATCGAACACTGGAGGTCCGGAACCTCACGGTAGCAATCAAGAACATTGCACGCGCGTGCGGCGACGAGATCTCCGAGCGCCAACCTATGCTCGACGCGCGACTCGAAGACGGTTCCCGGGTCGCTGCCATGTTCCCGCCGTGCGCCGTCGACGGACCGACGCTCACGGTCCGGAAGTTCACGCACCGTTACACGCTGGACGACCTCGTCGCGGTTGGGACGCTGACGAGCGCGCTCGCAGCGTCGCTTCGCTCGGCCGTCGTCGCGCGGCACAATATCCTCATCTCCGGCGGGACCGGCACCGGCAAGACAACGCTCCTCAACGCCGTCGCGCAGACGATTCCGCCTGAGGACCGCATCGTGTTGATCGAGGAGACCTCTGAGATTCTGATCGACAAGCCCAATCTCGTGCGGTTCGAGGCGCGGCGAGCGCAGGCGCCGCTCGGCCAGGAGGAGCCGATGCCGGCGGTGACGATCGCCGACCTGGTACGAGCGACGCTGCGACATCGTCCGGACCGGATCTTGGTCGGCGAGGTGCGTGGTCCGGAGGCCTTCGATCTCCTCCAGGCGCTCAACACAGGACACCTTGGAAGTCTCACGACGATCCACGCGAATAACGCCGAGCAGGCGCTCACAAGACTCGCGCACTGTGTGCTGACGGCGAACGTCGGCCTGCCGCATCGGAGTACCCGTGAAGCCATCACGCTGGCGATCCATTTGGTCGTCCATCTGGCTCGGCTGGAGACGAGGCGCGTCGTGACCGAAGTGGTGCGCGTTCGGGGTTACGATCCGCACGTCGATCGTTTCGTTGTGGAGCCATGGCCGTCGGAGGCCATCCTCCAGGAGGGAGCGAGGGTATGACGGGATCCGCGAAGCACGCGATCGCGATTCTGGTCGCCTCCGCGCTCGCGAGCTGCGGCCGTGAGGCCACGCCGACCGGGCCATCCGGCCAGACGTCGTTTCTCACTGGCACGTGGCGCGGCACCGTCACCATCCAGGTCAATCCTGGCGACCCGAATCCACCGCCGCCGACGAGCGGAGAGATGACGTGGACGTTCGAGGTCGTGCCGCAGACGGACTTACGGTCGCTCCGCGCCACGATCCGATCGACGCATCCGTGGCTCACGATGGAGACCACAGGGTCGACTGCGCTGTCACCAAGCAACAGCCCACCGACGCAAATCAGCACTCACGGCGAGTTCAATTCACCGCGCGGCTGTCGAGGAACGTTCGGGAGCGTCGGGACCGCCGAGGCCACGCGAATCGAGGCGGACTTCACCGGCACGGACTGCCAGCTCGCAACGTTCACCGGTCGGCTTGTTCTCACAAAAGGTTAGGTGCGAACGAGGTGCAGACCGAACCATCGCGCCGCTATTGCTTTGGGTCATCTCTCGAATCCCTGAAGCGCTTCAGCGAGAAGCTTGAAGGGTCCATAGTGCCGCCTCGAGGGTAGCGCTCGTCATCGACACCGTCAAAGGGCGCATAGACAAGGATCCCGCCTCCACGTGGCCAGTCCTTGTGGAGTGGACGCTCTTCGAACTCCTGAAGGAACGGATGTAGTTTCGCAAGCATCTCGTAGCAGTCGTACTGTTGCCAGTAAATCGAACGCCCGACATGCGCAGACGGAGCGATCCAGAGCAGCGCTATAGCTTCCAAGTACGTCCAGAGATCTCGGCAGGTTATGGACGGAGCGCCGCGCACGTGATAGTGCGCCAATGCATCTCGAGCTTCCACTGCACGTACGCCGTTCTGCCAAAACTGCGCTCCACGATCAACTTCGAGGGAGTATCCATGCTGCAGTAGTAGTGCGTATCGGTCGAGCACCGGCCGTCGTCGATTCCGTGTCCTGATACGTCCGCGGTCGTCTACGTACTCTTCTTCCTCGGAGAGAGCCAGACGAATCGGATGCGGCAGGGACGACTTCATCGCGAGAAGATATTCGCTCTGAAGGCGAACGAAAGTTTCGAATGCCGACCAGAACGTAATCAAAACCGACGGGTAATACCGAAACACGCCCCATCCTTGTTTGACGAACTGATCTTCCTGATCGGCGTACGCGATCAGGCTCTCACCGAAGAGCCTGATAGCCGCAACCGACAGGCTTCCTGGAACTGTGAGGCTTTGTATTGAGTCGTGGAGAGGATCACGAGCGTCACGGATCAGGCGATTCCAGATCGAAGTGCTACTGGACTCGTACGGGCTCCAGTAAGAGCAGTCAAGCCCGTGCACCTCGAAGAGCCTCTTGTGGGGCGGGCTGCCGCCAGGACCGGAGTCTTCGTCTGGCTCCGGGTGAAGAATCGGCCAAAGCCGCTCTCTGAGTTCTTCAGGATCCATTCGCGCCACAACTCTAGCTCATACGCAGAACGGTGGCGGCCCTCAAATAGGGCGAAGGCGTCACCATCCTGACAGGTTTTGCGCCGCCCATGCGTTCATTAGGTATGGGCGCGCTGTTGTGCCCGGCCTGCAATGTCAACGTTGCCGACGGCTGGAGTCGATCGCCTGGCGCCACGCCAGTTCCTGGAGACCGCCTTCGAACCGCAGGACTGGGTCGCCATTTTCCTGAAGTCGTACGAGAGCGGTGGAGTCGTCCAGCGCGTAGGACCAGTGTCCTGGCTCCGGAGCGAACGCCTTCAGCGATGGCTGCGGGCGATGAACTCACGGAAATACAGCATCTTTGTCAGCGTGAACGCGATCACTTCCGGTCGTCGCTCGCGCACGCGCGATGCGATCGGCTCTGTTCGACACGTCTTCCTCGATGCCGACGATGATGGCTTGGCGGTCCTCGCACGCGTGGAAGCCCGTCGCGACCTGCCGCCCCTCAGCTACGTTCTGCACACATCGCCGAATCACGTCCACCTGTTCTGGCGTGTCACGGGTTTCGATGGTGATCTGGTGGAACGGTTGCAGAAGCAGCTTGCACGGGAGTTGGGAACTGATCCCGCGGCGACGCCGGTGACGCAGAACACGCGGCTGCCGGGCTTCCTCAGCCACAAGCGCGCCGAGCCGTATCTCGTCACCGCCGAATACCGAAATGTGGACGTCTGCTATCAGCCTGAAGACTTTCCTGCGTTGAAGGAGGCGGGGACACAACCGCGCCAGATCGAGCGACGGCAGCCTCGCGAACTCGATCTGTCGATCATCGAGCGCGCGAGACGCTACCTGGCGTCCGTGCCGCCGGCGATTGCCGGTCAGCACGGCGACGTCCACACCTTCCGCGTCTGCTGCCGGCTCGCGCGAGGGTTCGCGCTCGACGACGAGCAGGCGCTGCACGTGCTGGCTGACTGGAACGCCCGGTGTCAGCCGCCATGGTCGGAGGCGGAGCTGCGCGACAAGCTCCGCCGCGCTACTCGCTACGGGCGGGAACCCGTCGGAGGACTGCTGTGAGATTCGAAATGACTCGCGATGATGTGTGGCGCACATTCATCGAAGTCCGCGACAGGATGCTGCTGGAGATGTACGAGCTGGTGGACCTGACGCTTGCCCGGTTCTCGCGGTTCATCCCCGAGCGTCTCTATCAGCGGCTTGAGCGAACGTTGTCGCGGCGTCAAATGGAGCTCTTACACCTGCCACCCTATTTGGTCGCGGAAGGACCGGACGGCTTCCAACCGGAGAACGTGATCGACACCGTCCTCGCGCACGGTGCGCCGAACCCCGACCGGATTGGATGCTGCTCCGAAGCCGAGTTGATCGAGTTTGCGAACCGCCGCCGCCCCATTGACGATCCCGGATTCAAGCACATCATGAATTGTTCGCCCTGCTATCGGCGGCTCCGGACCCTTCAGCGTCTGAAGGTCGGTTAGCCTCATCCCCACACGCCCGAGGCTGGTCGCTGTCAGGTTTTGCCGATTTCCTGCGTTCATAGGGGTACGTCGACGGATCTCTCCGTCACCACGCACGAACCTTCAGGGATCGTGCGTCCTACCTCGTCCGCGGTGTCCTCAGGAACCGCCGGACTTCACCCGCACCGCTGGTCTCAGACAAACGGTGCCCCAGGAGGACGTTATGTCCAAGCAGAACGCAGAGGTCGTGTCTGTCCGGATCATCCCGAACGACAAGGGCAATCCCCCAGGGAAGCTCGCGGACGCG
>Ga0209172_10004757_pt1 | contig 17601 bp, 19 predicted proteins | sample LarsenN4metaG_FD_184113 | JGI IMG/M metagenome (GOLD analysis project Ga0209172, IMG submission 184113) | Hot spring sediment bacterial and archeal communities from British Columbia, Canada, to study Microbial Dark Matter (Phase II) - Larsen... ... | reverse complement strand
GGACGAACAGCAGGCCGCGTGAATGTCGGAACCCAAGCAACTCGTGATGACGCTCATGTTCAACGCACGCATCCGAACGATGGCAGGCGAGCTTCGAAAGATGGAACCGGGCGAACTCGATCACTCGGCGTTGCTTGAGATGCACAACGAAACCTGTCGCCTGCTTCGCGGCGACGTCGCGTCGGACGACGCGTATATGCGGGCCTACGGCCTGCCCCAGGAAAGCCATGAAGGTTGATCCGAAGAAGTTGATCGTTTTCCTGCCCGACACCCGCGGCACCACGATCTCGCGGTTCGGTGCCGGCAACCTGAAGATCGGCCCTAACGTTTTCACCTACTCGCGCCTGCCAGGGCTTCCGACCGAGCCAGCGCTCGGGTTCGAGGGCCACTACTTCATGGACCGGGAGTCGTGGCTCCGGTCCGAATACGTGACGGAAGGCTATGAGGGCACGTGCCCCGGCGCCACCGACGAATGCCGAGCGATCTGTTACGCCGCTCGGCCGGTTGCGGAGAACGGCCCGGTCTTCCAGATGTGGTGGAAGAACTCGCGCACCGAGGACGTGCCCGAGGAAGTTCCCGCGGATTGCCGCCTGCTGCGGCTGCACATTTCCGGCGACTTTACCAGCGTCGAATACATCGACGGGTGGACGTCGTTGATCTCTCGCAACCCGGACGTGACGGTCTGGGCTTACACGCGCAGCTGGCGCGTGCCCGCCTTACTTCCCGCCCTTGAGCGCCTTCGGGCGCTTCCCAACATGCAACTCTTCGCATCGATCGACAAGTCGTGCGAAGAGTTGCCTCCCACCGGGTGGCGACGGGCGTGGATCGATGGCGACCCTCGGGCGGGCACACCGCTCCGAATTCTCTCCCATTCCGAAGCCGCCGAGACCTTCGCGGCCTTCGAACTTCAGCAGACCGCTGACGACGTCAAGTCGCTGATCTGTCCCGAGGAAACCAAGGCCGTGAAGAACTGCGAGGAGTGCGGTTTCTGTTTCCGCGGCAAGCGGAACGACGTGACGTTCCTTCTTCACTAACGAGGACCCATGAGGACATCCATCACAAGCGCCATTTCCGAATCGGATGGCCGTTCGCTCGTGAACGGCTCGCGCCGGGCCGAAGGCGAGTCTCGGGCTTCGGTGCTCCGCGACCTTCTCGCCAAGGCCGACGCCCAGCCCGAGCCGTTCGACGCTCGCGTGCTGGTCCGACGCGCCTGGGCGCGACTGACTGGAGCGGCGGCATGAAGGAAGTCCGCACCGAAGCCGGCCTGGTGGTGCCTGCCAGCGCCATCAGGAAAACACAGCGCGTCATGCCGAAGGACAGCTTCAAGCACATCGTGCGCTTCGTTCGAACGATGAAGGCCGAAGGCATCCAGATTCTGCTCGAGTGCGAGCACTGCAAAAAGCCGCTCGACCTCGCGATGGTCGACCAACTCATCGAAGAACTGCCGGTCGGCGGGCGACCGGTGCTCACGTGTGCCTGCAGCGAACGGGTGGTGCGGTGACGCGTCGCCAAGCCTGGCTCGCCGTGATCGGGTTGCTGCTGACGACGCGTCGCGTGACCTACGCCGCCGAGCCAGGGGTGCTGACGATCGACCTCAACCAATGGGACCGCGTGGTCGTGAAGCACGGCAACGAAACGATCACGGCCCGCCCGCAGGCGATCTTTGCCGCTCTCAAGGAGACCAAGTGACCAGGATCACCGGAACCATCACGAACGAACTCGATCCCCGCGGGTTCGGCTTTATCGAGTGCGAAGACGGCGTCAAGCGGTTTTTCAATGCCAAGGAACTCCGCGGCGGCCTCGCGTTCGGCCGCGTCGCGAGCGTGCTCGCGTCGATCGAGGCGCTGCTCGCGGTCATGGGGCCCTCTCCGGCGCGATTCGTCCGGCGCTTCGATCCGGCGGCCGACGGCCGCCGGCTTCGCTCGATCGGCCATCGCTGGATTCGCGGCCGGGATCTCGTCGCGCTCATGGTCGTCCTGCAGCGCATGCTGCGCGACGCAGGATCCATCGAGGCCTTCTTCCTCGCCGGCGACGATCCCGCCGCACCCGATATCGGACCTGCGCTCGACGCCTTCGCGGCGCGGGCGCTGCAAACTGACCTACGGCCTGCGTACGGGCGGCCGCCGAAGCGGCCGGGCGTCTGCTACTTTTTCCCGCGGCCGTCCGCCGGGAGCGCCTGCAAGCGGCTCAACCTGTTCCTGCGCTGGATGGTGCGCAAGGACGCCATCGACCTGGGCGTCTGGTCACGCGTCTCGCCGGCGCGCCTCATCGTCCCGCTCGACACGCACGTGATCCGCCTCGGGCGATGCCTGCGGCTGACGCGCTACGCCACGCCGGGGTGGAAGATGGCCGCCGAGATCACGGCGGCGCTGCGCGCGCTCGACCCGGCCGACCCGGTGCGGTACGACTTCTCCCTGTGCCACGTCGGCATGATGAACGCCTGCGGCTACGGACGGGCGCAGCGAGACTCGCAGTGTCCGCTGAGGGGACTCTGTCGCCCGCCGGGGCGGTTGCCCGCCCGCGTTTCAGCCAGAAATGTCGGCTGAACGAGTCGTCCGTACAAGCATGTAGTCTCACACCCTCTTGTCCCGTGTCGCCGGAGTGTGTATCTTCGACGTGCCGGCGATGCCGGCCCCGTCCAGCAGCGCGCAGCACGCTCCCCGTCCGAGCGAGCGCACCATCCGCGTTGCGTCACGCCACTCCCAGACGAGTCAAGGCCTGCGTACGTCGATAAACCGGGTTCCGCGCAGCGGACCCGACGGGAGTCAGCCGTCCGATGCCGTCTTCGGCCGTATTGCCGTTACTCGCGCGCGCGACGCGCGATCATCGCGGGCTCACGTATGTCACGCCGCGCATGCCCGGCCGTGTGCCCGGCCGCGGCGAGCAGTACCGCTTTCACTTCGACATGCGGAAGTGCATCGGCTGCAAGTGCTGCGTGGTCGCCTGCAACGAGCAGAACGGGAATCCCGCCGCGATCAACTGGCGCCGCGTCGGCGAAATCGAGGGCGGCTTCTTCCCGCACGCCACGCGGACGTTTCTGTCCATGGGCTGCAATCACTGCCTCGAGCCGACGTGCCTGAGCGGCTGTCCCGTCGACGCGTACTCGAAGGATCCGGCCACCGGCATCGTGCGCCACAGCGCCGACGCGTGCATCGGCTGCCAGTACTGCACGTGGAACTGCTCCTACGGCGTGCCGCAGTACAACCCCGAGCGCGGCGTCGTGGGCAAGTGCGACATGTGCCACGGCCGGCTGTCGCTCGGCCAGGCGCCCGCCTGCGTTTCGGCCTGTCCTGAAGGCGCGATCCAGATCGAAGTCGTCGCGATCGACGAGTGGCGCCGGGCCGTCGTGTCCGATGCGCCCGCCGCGAGTGTGCCCGTGGCCGACGGCAGCCTCTCGACCACTCGCGTCACGCACCCCGCAGAGATGCACCCGAATACGCGCCCGCGCGACATCACGCACGTGGCGCCGGCTCACCCGCACTGGTCGCTCGTGCTCATGACGGTACTGACGCAGCTCTCGGTGGGCACGTTCATCACCATCTGGGTGCTCCACCTCGTGGGCGGTTCGGCCGCGCTCGGGCCGGCGGCGCTCGCCTCGCTGGCGGTCGGCGGCCTGGCGCTCACGGCGGCGACGTTCCATCTGGGCCGACCCATCTACGCGTACCGGGCACTGCGGATGTGGCGCCGCTCGTGGCTGAGCCGCGAAGTCCTGCTCTTCGCCTTGTTCTCCGTGGTCGCCGGGGCCTATGCGGCAGCGCTCTGGCTCGGGCTGTCGAGCGGCGTGGCGATCGGCGGGCTCACGGCACTCCTCGGCCTGGCCGGGGTGACGGCGAGCGCGTGCATCTACCGCGTCCCATCGCGGCCGTCCTGGAACACGCCGCTCACGCTCATCCAGTTCGCGCTGACGGCCGGTCTCCTCGGTCCACTGTGTGCTGCCGCGGTCGGTGCGGGCGACGTGCGGGGGCTGGGCATCGCGGCCGCCGCGATGGGCGGCGGCCAGCTGCTGCTGCTGGCGGCGCGGTTCCTGCGCTGCATCGCGGCCGACAGCCTGGAGCTGCGAGGCACGGCCCGGCTGCTGTCCACGGTTCTCGCGAAGTCGTTTCTTGCGCGCGGTGCGCTGCTCGTGGCGGGCGCCATCGTGCTGCCGCTGGCCGTTCCTCAGGCGGCGGTGCCTGCGCTCGTTCTCGCGCTGGGCGGCGAGATCCTGGGCCGGTATCTCTTCTTCGTCAGCGTGGTGCCGACGCATCTGGCCGCGCCCTATCTGCCGGCGGCCCGGGAGGCGGCATGAGGCTCGGTCGCCTGCTCGGCCTCGACACCCACGCCGACCGGTACGCCTTCGGCGTCGATCCAACGGCCGGCTACGTGTCCGCGCAGAAGATGGCCGACCGCTGGGTGGCGACGACGTGCGGCTACTGCTCGGTCGGCTGCGGGATGTTCATCGGCGTCAAGGACGGTCGGGCGGTCGCCGTTCGTGGCAATCCGGACCATCCGGTCAACCGCGGTCTGCTCTGCCCGAAAGGCCTGGCGGAGCACCACACGATTGTCGCCGACACCCGTGCGCGTTACCCGCTGCGGCGGCACGACGGCGCGATGGTGCGCGTCGGGTGGGACGAGGCACTGGAGACGATGGCCGCACGCTTCCGCGACGTGCAGCGCCGCTTCGGTCCCGGTGCCGTCGGCGTCATCAGCACCGGTCAGCTGGTGACCGAGGAGTTCTACACGCTCGGCAAGCTCGTCCAGCTCGGCCTCGGCACCTCGAACTACGACGGCAATACGACGCTCTGCATGGCGACCGCCGTCGCCGGCTACAAGCGATCGTTCGGCAGCGACGGCCCGCCGGGTGCCTACGACGACTTCGAGACGGCAGATGTCGTGCTGCTCATCGGCGCCAACATCGCGGAGAACCATCCGATCCTCTGCTCGCGGCTTCGCGCCAATCGGGACGCCACGATCATCGTCGTCGACCCGCGCGTGACGAAGACGGCGATGCTCGCCGATCTCCATCTGCCCATCCGGCCGCGCGCGGATCTGGCGCTCGTCAACGGCCTCATTCACCTCGTGATCGAGCACGACCTGATCGATCACGAGTACATCGCCGCGCACACCACCGGGTTCGACGCGCTCCGCGAGTCAATACGCGAATACACGGTCGACCGCGTCGCCGAAATCACCGGTCTCTCGCCGGACGCGATCGTGCGGACGGCGTGGACGTACGCGACCGCCAAAGCCGCGTTCATCGCCTGGACGATGGGCGTGAACCACAGCACGAAGGGAACGGAGACCGTCAACGCCATCAACAACCTGGCGCTCCTCACCGGCAACATCGGGCGCGTCGGCGCGGCGCCGTTCTCGATCACGGGCCAGTGCAACGCGATGGGGACCCGTGAGGCCGGCTTCACGTCCTCGCTGCCCGGCTACCGCCGGTTCGAGAGCGCGGAGGACCGGGAGGCGCTGGCCCGCCTCTGGCGCATCCCCGTCGAGCGGATTCCGACCGCGCGCGGCCTGGCGTATCCCGACATCATCGAAGCCGCGCTCGAGCGGAAGATTCGAGCCCTCTGGATCATTGCGACCAACCCGATCGTGTCGTTCCCGAATCTCGGGGCGCTCCGGCAGGCGCTCGACTCGCTGGAGTTCCTCGTGGTCCAGGACGGCTATTACCCGACGCCGACGTCCGAGTACGCGCACCTGGTGCTGCCGGCGGCCATCTGGGGCGAAAAGGACGGGACGTATACCAACTCCGAGCGCCGCGTGAGCAAGGTGAATCGCGCGGTTGATCCGCCAGGAGAGGCGCGCGCCGACTTCGACATCTTTCTGCACCTGGCGGAGGTCCTCGGCGTGCGCGACGAGCTGTTCCCCGGCTGGCGGGCGCCGGCCGACGCGTTCGAGGAATGGAAGCGCGTGTCGGCGGGGCGGCTGTGCGACTACTCCGGGATGACGTATGCCGAGATCGAACGGCACGGCGGACTTCAGTGGCCGTTCCGCCCGGGCGCCGATCCGGCGGGCGTTCCCCGCCTCTATGGCGACGGCCGCTTTCAGACCCCCGACGGCCGCGCGCGGCTGCTGCCGACGACGTGGGAGCCGTTTCCCGAGCCGCCGGATGGGGAGTTCCCGTTCGTGCTCAACACCGGGCGCACGGTGGAGCACTGGCACACGCGCACGAAGACGGGCACGGTGCCGATTCTCGAGCGGCTCTCGCCGTCCGCCTGGGTGGAGATGAACCCGCGCGACGCCCGGCAGCTCCGGCTCAAGCCGCAGGACCGCGTCGACGTCGTCTCGCGCCGCGGCCGCGTGCAGAGCATGGAGCTGCGCATCACCGAGACGGTCGCGCCCGGCCAGGTGTTCGTGCCGTTTCACTACGCCGAGGCCAACGCCAATCAGGTCACGCAGAGCGCGTTCGATCCGATCTCGCGCGAGCCGAACTACAAGCAGTCCGCGGTGCGGATCGAGCGCAGTGGGAGCGCCGCATGAAGCGTCTGGTCGTCGTCGGCAACGGGATGGCGGGGATGGCGTGTCTCGAGCAGATTCTCGCCCACGCGCCGCGGTTCGAGGTGACGGTCTTCGGCGACGAGACGCACGTCAACTACAACAGGGTGCTGCTGTCGTCGGTGCTCGCCGGCGAGAAGACGGCCGACGACATCGTGCTGCACCCGATCGAGTGGTACCAGCGCCACGACATCGACCTGCGCCTCGGCGTGCGCATCGTCGATGTCGACGCGGAAGCCAAGACGGTCACGGGTGATGACGGCCGCATCACGCCCTACGACACGCTGCTGCTCGCCACGGGCAGCCGTGCGTGGCTGCCGCCGATCGCCGGGCTCGATCAGGATGGCGTGTTTGCGTTCCGTACGCTCGACGACACACGGGCGCTGCTCGATCGATCGGGTCCTGGCGTGAAGGCCGTGGTGATCGGCGGCGGCCTGCTCGGGCTCGAGGCCGCGCGCGGCCTGCAGGTCCAGGGCTGCGACGTCACGGTCGTCCATCTGATGGCGACGCTGATGGAGCGGCAGCTCGATCCCGACGCGGGTCACTACCTCGCCGGCAAGATGGAGGATCTCGGCGTCCGCGTCCTCCTCGGACGATCCACGGCGGCGGTGCTCGGAAACGGCCGCGTCGAGGGCGTGGCGCTCGAGGACGGCACGCTCCTCGAGGCGGATCTCGTGGTGGTCGCGGCGGGAATCCGGCCGAACGTCGAGCTCGCCTCCAAGGCCGGTCTTCACGTCAACCGCGGGATCGTCGTCAACGACTCCATGGAGACGAGCGATCCCGACATTTTTGCGGTTGGCGAATGCGTCGAGCACAACGGTGTCTGCTACGGCCTCATCGCGCCGCTCCTCGAGCAGGGCAAGGTGCTGGCCGCGACGATCACGGGCAACCGCGGACCGGTCTACGTCGGCACCGTGCAGGCCGCCACGTTGAAGATCATGGGCGTCGACGTCTTTTCCGCGGGCGACTGGAGCGAGCAGCACGCCGAGCCGGTGCGGTACGAAGATCGCGCGCTCGGCGTCTACAAGAAGCTCACGCTGCGCGAGGGCAAGCTGGTCGGCGCCATCCTCGTCGGCGACACATCCGACAGCCACCGGTACATGGAGTGGCTCCGCAGCGGCGCCGACCTGACCCCGCAGCGACGCCATCTGCTCTTCCCGCCGCCGGCCGCCGACGCTGGCCTCGACGTCGCCGCGATGCCGGAGAGCGCGACGGTCTGCGGCTGCGTCGGCGTGACCAAGGGCGCGATCGTGCGGGCGATTCACGACCGCGGCGTCAACACGCTGTCGCAGCTCAAGGAGTGCACGCGCGCCAGCACGGGGTGCGGGAGCTGCACGCCCCTCTGTCACGAGCTGCTCCGGGCGGTCGCGCCCGAGTTCGAAGAAGAGCAGAAGAAGGTCATCTGCGGCTGCGTGCCATTTGCCGAGGATCGTCTGCGCGACATCCTGCGCAGTCAGAAGCTGCGGTCGGTCCAGGAGGTCCTCGAGATCTACGGCAACGGCATCGGCTGCGAGGTGTGCAAGCCCGCGCTGAGCTACATGCTCGACATGCTCTGGTGCGGCGAGCACGACGAGGATCGGTCGGCGCGCTTCATCAACGACCGCGTCCACGCCAACATCCAGAACGACGGCACGTTCTCGGTGGTGCCGCGCATTCGCGGCGGCGTCACCAGCCCCGCCGAGCTGCGCCGCATCGCGGACGTCGCGGAGAAGTACGACGTCCGCATGGTCAAGATCACCGGCAGCCAGCGGATCGACCTGCTCGGCATCCGCAAGGAGGATCTGCCGGCGGTCTGGGCGGATCTCGGCATGCCCTCGGGCCAGGCGTACACGAAGGGCGTACGCATGGTGAAGACGTGCGTCGGCACCGACTTCTGCCGCTTCGGCACGCAGGACTCGATCGCGGCCGGCATCGAGCTGGAGCGGCGCTTCGAGCAGCTCTACACGCCGCACAAGGTGAAGATGGCGGCGGTCGGCTGCCCGCGCAACTGCGCCGAGGCGACCGTCAAGGACATCGGTCTGGTCGGCGTCGAGGGCGGCTGGCAGGTCGTCGTCGGCGGCGCGGCGGGGAAGGGCGTCCGCAAGGCCGACCTGCTGGCGACGGTCGAAACGACGCAGCAGGCGCTCGAGGCGGCGGAGCTCTTCTTCCAGTACTACCGCGAGAACGCCAACTATCTCGAGCGCACCTACGACTTCGTCGAACGCCTCGGCATCGAGAAGGTCCGCAAGGAGACCGTCTACGCGCCGACGGCCGTCAGGCACGCGCTGCTCGATCGCCTGCGCAAGTCGAAGGCGCGCGCGCGCGACGCGTGGCACGAAGGCCGACAGCCGCGCCATCCCACGCAATTCATTCCGCTCACGCCGATGGAGACCCTGACATGACCGAGTACCGGTGGGTTCGCGTCGCGTCCTGCGAGAGCGTTCCGGTTCGCGAGGGACGCGCCGCGCAGCTCGGCGATCGTGAGATCGCGATCTTCAACCTCGGGGACCAGTTTCTGGCCGTGGATGGCCAGTGCCCGCATCGCGGCGGTCCCCTGGCCGACGGAATCGTGAGCGGCACGTCCGTCGTCTGTCCCCTGCACGCCTGGAAGATCGATCTCGGCACCGGCTGCGTGCAGCGCCCTGCCGTCAACGGCTCGTGCGTCGCCACCTATCCCGTGCGCGTTGAAGACGGGACGATCGTCGTCGGCCTGCCCCTTGACACGCCGGTCGTTGCCGTCCGGCGCTCGAACGGAGCCGCGGCATGAGCGCACCGGCCGCCGCGAGCGGCGGGTTCCTGCGCGCCGGCCATCTGCCGACCCTCGTGGCCGCTCTCCTGTACTTCGACGTGAGCTTCATGGCCTGGGTCGTCCTCGGGCCGCTCGCGCCCTTTCTGCGCCTGGACTTCGGCCTGAGCGCGAGCGAGCTCGGGCTGCTCACGGCCGTGCCGCTCCTCGGCGGATCGCTGTGCCGGCCGATCCTCGGGCTGCTGGAAGAGCGGCTGGGCGGCCGGCGGACCGGGCTGCTCGGCCTGACGCTCACCATCGCGACGCTCTTCGTGGGCTGGCGGCTCGCGTACGCGCCGTGGCACTTCTACGCGATCGGGTTTCTCCTTGGCATTGCCGGCGCGAGCTTTGCGGTGGCGCTGCCGCTGGCGAGCCGGTGGTACCCGCCGCAGTATCAGGGCCTGGCGATGGGCATTGCCGGCGCCGGCAACTCGGGAACCCTGCTGGCCACGCTCTTCGCGCCGCGGCTGGCGGAGCGGTTCGGCTGGCAGGCGACGTTCGGGATTGCGATCGCGCCGCTCGCGGCGGTCCTCCTGGTGTTTGCGCTGCTGGCGCGCGACAGCCCGCGCCGCCCCGCGCCGGTCTCGGCCGCTGCCTATCGCGCCATTCTCCGCGAGCCGGACACGCTCGCGCTGTCCTTCCTCTATGCGCTCACCTTCGGCGGCTTCGTCGGGTTTGCGACGTTCCTGACGACGTTCTTTCACGAGACGTATGAGGTGTCGCGCGTCGCCGCCGGCGACCTGACGACGGGCGTCGTCGTCGCGGGGAGTCTGCTGCGGCCGGCCGGCGGGCTGTTGTCGGATCGGGTGGGCGGGTACCGCGTGCTCGTCGTGCTGCTCGCGGGGTTCGCGGCGTGCGTGTCCGTTGTCGCCACCCTGCCAGACGTCCGCGTGGCCGTGGCCGCGCTCTTCGTCGGCGTCGGCCTGCTGGGGATGGGAAACGGCGCGGTGTTTCAGCTCGTGCCGCAGCGCTTTCCGGAGCGGATCGGCGTCGTCACGGGCGTGGTTGGCGCCGCGGGCGGCCTCGGCGGCTTCTTCCTGCCGTCGGCGCTCGGCGTCGTACGGGACGCGACCGGCTCGTACGCCGCGGGTCTGTTCGGGTGCGCGGCGCTGTTCCTGGTCGGGACCGTCGTGCTGCTGGAGCTGGGAGCGCGCTGGTCGGTCCGATGGCAGACGACCGCGGTGCGGCGCAGCGGTGTCTATTCGTACCGCGCCGCGCTGTTCGGCGCCGTGGAGCGCGGCGCGACCGGCCATGGTGGATGACGCTCGTGACGCTTCCGCCACAAATGTCAGCGGTTGGCGTGCTTGCGACACGAATGTAGCGGCCCGTACAATCGCGCGCCGCAAAAACGGCCTGTTTTCGCCGGAACACGGGGCGCGTTCCGGTTCGCAACTTGCACCGTCGTCATGGCTCTGGATGTGATCACTCCGCCATCGTTCGACCCCGGCGGCGACGCGAGCGACATCGACTGGCTGCACGAGATCGGCAGCCGGATCGCGGCCGCCGACCCGCTGCATGCGGTCCTCGCGCGTGTCGTCGAGTTCGTCGCCAGCATCGTCGCGTGCGACTCGTGCTTCGTCTACGTGCTCGACGGCAACGACCTGGTGCTGCGCGCCTCGAAGACGCCGCATCCCGACGTCGTCGATCGGCTGACCCTGCGCGTGGGCCAGGGCATCACCGGCTGGGTGGCCGAGCACCGGGAACCCGTCGCCGTGTGGGAGCGGGCGTTCGAGGATCCGCGGTTCCAGACGTTCAACGAGCTGCCCGAGGACCGCTATGAGGCATTCCTGTCGGTGCCGGTGCTGTCTCGCGGGAAGCTGGTGGGCGTCATCAACGTGCAGCACCGCGAGCCGCACGTGCACACCCGGCGTGAGATTCAGACGATCTCGATGATCGGCTTCCTCGTCGGCGCCGAGATCGAGATGGCGCGGCTCGAGACCGAGAACACCGAGCTCTCCGAGCAGCTCGAGACGCGAAAGATCGTCGACCGCGCGAAGGGCATCCTGCAGCGGGATCTCGGCGTGACCGAGGAAGAGGCGTACCTCACGATTCAGCGCCAGAGCCGGCAGCGGCGCAAGACGAAGAAGGAGATTGCGGAAGCCATCGTCCTGGCCGACGAGCTCCGCCGCCGCGTGTAGCCTCCGGACGTGGCTGCTACCGCGCTCGGCCGGTCGTGTTCAGCTCCCGGTAGAACCCCAGATCCTCGCCTCGGAGCAGTTTCGTGATGTAGAGGATCTGCCCGTAGTGCATGGCGAAGTGCTCGACGACGTGAGACACGACATAAAGGCCGGTGACGGTATAGCCCTGAATGTGAAACGTCGTGAGCAAGTCGCGTTCGGTCAGCCGGGACAGCACGGCTGACGCCTCCTGCATCGTCGCATCCAGCGTGGCGAGGAGAGTTGCGGGTGGAATCGTCTGTCGCTCGGCGAATTCGGCGGGCCGATTCCGTGCGTCCTCGCCACGATTGAACGACGTGACCAGCCACTGGCGGACGTTGCCATTCAGATGCAGGAGGAGATTCCCGACGCTGTTGCTCGCCTCGTTGGGACGCCACCACACCTGCTCCGGCGTCAGCGACCGACGCAGGACTTCAGGCGCGGCCAGTAGCGGTCCATCAGGTCCGCCCGCGAGTACTCGAGGAAGAGGGCGGTCACGTTCGAGTCAACCGCGGCCACTGGGACCTCCCGGCGACTGCCGCCGCTGCAGCTCCCACAGCTTCGCAAACTTCAGGAAAACGGAGTACGCGTTCATCAATGAGATCGTCAGCCCCGCGGTGCCGTCGAGGATGCCGCGCCGCAGCAGATAGTTGCGAAGAAATGCGGCGGGCGGGTGCACGAGCAGGTGCACGGGGCCCGAGCGTCGTCCGGACTCGTGCATCTGACGCGCCGCCAGCGTCGTGTAGTGATTGATGCGATCGAGCTGGTCGCGCAGGTTCCGGAACGAGTAGTGCTCGAGCTCGTGCTGGAGACGTCCCACGGGTCCATCGACCGCCACCGATTCGTGGACGTATTGCCCGCGCCAGCGCGCCGCCCGGCGGTCGTACAGCCGCGTCTGGTAATCGGGATAGAAATCGGTCGTCCGCACCCATCGCCCCAGGTGATAGGTGACGCGTGGAAGCCGATACCCGCGCATCGGCGGTTCCGTTGCGACGAGCGCCCGCACCTCCGCCGCCAGCGCCGGCGTGATGCGCTCGTCGGCGTCGAGCGAGAAGATCCAGTCGTTCGAGGCGTGCTCGGCCGCGAAGTTCTTCTGATCGACGTACCCGGTCCACTCGCGGCACAGCACGCGCGCCCCCGTGCCGCGTGCGATGTCGACGGTCCCGTCCGTGCTCCCGCAGTCGACGACGAGCACCTCGTCGGCCCAGCGGGCGCTGTCGACCGCCGCGGCGACGTGGTCCGCCTCGTTGAGCGTGATGATCGTGACCGAGACCTTCGGCACGGTGAGATGTTAGCGCAGGGGCGCCTCCTGCACGGTCTCGAAGTCGACGACGGAGCGGTTGTAATCGAGCGTGGCGCGGAGCTCGTTGTTCCGCGCCTGCGCCAGATCGCGCTGCGCCTGGAAGACGAAGAAGCTCGTCGACGTGCCGGCCGCGAACTTCTGCTCCTCCGCCTGGAGCCGTCGCTCGGCGAGCTGCCGCGACACGCGCGTCGTCTCCACGCGCCGCTGATTCGTGAGCACCTGCCGCGCCGCTTCGCGTACTGCGGTCGTCACCTGCAGCTGCTGGTTCCGCAGCGCCGTCTGCGACTGCGCGTACTGGAGACGGGCGCGGGCGAGACCGGCCTCCTGCGGCGTCGGTCCGATCGGGTAGCTGACCGTCAGCGACGCCGTCCAGCTCGGAAAGTCGCTGGCGAACAGGTCGCCGATGACGTCGCCAAAGCTGCGCTGACGCTGTCCCGTGATTGGTCCCGGAAAGCCGACGCCGCGAATGAATTCGGTGCCGCCGAGGCCGGTCAGGCCGTAGTCGACGCTCGCCGTCACGTCCGGCAGCGTCTGGTTCCGGAAGTACCGCAGGTTGATGTCGGCCGTCTCGATCGCTTTCTGCGTCTGCTGCAGGTCGGTGCGGGTCGCAAGCGCCGCCCGCACCGCCGCATCCACATCGACCGCGATGGGCGTATAGGCTGGCGGCGACACGGGTTCGATCCGGAGGGTCCAGAAGTCGGCAGCCACCGGGTCGTAGACGAGCGCGCGCAGCGCGTCCTCCGCGCTCGCGATTTGCGCCTCGCCCACGATCACGGCCTCCTCGCGCAGCGCAACCTCCGCCTCCGCCTCGACGACGTCAATCGGCGCCGTCGTGCCGATTTCGATCCGCGCCCGCGTGTCGCGGAGCGAGCTGCGCGCGAGATCGAGCGACTGCTGCTGCACCTGAAGGCTGGCGATCGCGAAGACGAGGTCCCAGTAGGCATGACGGACCGCGCGCGCGGTGGCGGCGATCGACTGCCGCAGCGACACATCCGCGATCTCGCGGTTCTTCCGGCTGACCTGGAGCTGCTGGCGCGCCGGATCGATGCGGAAGCCGCGCAGGAGCGGCTGGCGATAGGTCAGGGCCAGCGACGAGCGCAGCACGGGCGAGAAGTTCGTGAAGATGTTGGTGGTCGTCGCCCGTAAGCTGTCCCAGCCGACGCTGTAGCTGCCGCCCCACGGCAGCGCCTGCGCGACGCCCACGTTGGTCGTGACGCGCTCGTCCGTCGTCTTGGGGCCGAGCGCGCCCGACAGGAAGCTCGCATTCGGCGTGTCGACGCTCGAGCCCTGCAGCGTGCTCGTGAACGTCGGCGCCCACGCAGCTTGCGCCTGCGCGACGCCGAGGTCCTCGATCCGCGGGTCGATGCGCGCCACCTGCACGCCGAGGTTGTGCTCGAGCGCGAGCCGCACGGCGTCGTCGACCGTCAGCCGCCGCACGTCGGTCTGCGCCGCGGCGGTAGACGGCAGGATGAGCGACGCCGAGAGCACCAGCGTCGTGCGCAGTCGTCGAAGCAAAGTCGTCCGCATGTGTGTCACTCCAGGTCAGACGATATGATGACGCGAATGGATGCGGCAGATGTTCTCACGCGATTCCGCCGGGCCGGCGCCCTGCTCGAGGGGCACTTCCGTCTGACGTCCGGGCTGCACAGCCCCGGCTACCTGCAATGCGCGCTCGTGCTCCAGCATCCGCGCGACGCCGAAGCGCTCGGCGCGGCGCTGGCGGCGCTCGTCCGCGGCACCGCGCCGCAGGCGGTCCTCTCGCCCGCGCTCGGCGGCATCGTCATCGGACAGGAAGTCGGGCGTGCGCTCGGCATCCGCGCGCTGTTTGCCGAACGGCAGGAGGGGAAGCTGACGCTCAGGCGCGGATTCGCGTTCGCGCCCGGGGAAAAAGTCGTCGTCGTCGAGGACGTCGTCACGACCGGGGGATCGACGCGCGAGACGATCGACGTCGCGCGCGCGGCGGGCGCCGAGGTCGTGGCCGCGGCGGCGATTGTCGATCGCAGCGGCGGCGATCGGCAGCTCGACGTGCCGTTCCACAGCCTGGTCCAGGTGTCGTTCCCGACCTATGCCGCGGACTCGTGCCCGCTCTGTCTGGCGGGGCAGCCGGTCGTCAAGCCGGGATCGCGAACATGAGGTCCGGCTGAAGCCGGACGCCACGTACGTGACGCGCACGCTCAAGCTGACGGTCAGCTACGACGGCACGCGCTTCGTCGGCTGGCAGCGGCAGTCCGAGGGCGAGTCGGTTCAGGGTCTGCTCGAGGACGCGCTCGGCCGCTTCGAAGGCGCGCCGGTCACCGTGCACGGCGCCGGACGGACCGACGCCGGCGTTCACGCGCTCGGACAGGTCGCGAGCGTCCAACTGACGTGCACCCATCCCCGTGATGCGCTGCTGCGCGGCTTGAACGCCTCGCTCCCGCCCGAAGTCCGCGTGACGGCGGTGGACGATGCGGCGCCGGAGTTCCATGCGCGCTTCAGCGCGCGATCGAAGACCTACCGATATGTGATTCGCAACGCGCCGATCGTGAGCCCGTTCGAGCGTGCGTACGTCTGGCACGTTCCGGAGCCGCTCGACGCGCAGGCGATGCAGACGGCCGCCGCCGCGCTCATCGGGACGCACGACTTCGCGGCATTCGGCAGCGCCGGCGGCGAGGTCAAGGACACGGTCCGGACGATCACACGGTCGGAGATCCAACCCCCAACCACCGACCATCAACCAGGTTTACTCGTCTACGAGATCTCCGGAAGCGGCTTCCTCCGCCACATGGTCCGCGCCATCGTCGGCACCCTGGTGGAGATCGGTCGAGGCTGGCGTCCGGCCGCGTCGATGTCGTCGCTCGTCGCAGGACGGCGCCGCGCGGATGCGGGCGCGACGGCCCCGCCGCACGGGCTGTTCCTGGTCCGCGTGGACTATGATTGACGTTCGACCGTGTCTGTAGAGCAGTTGCTGGCAGCGATTCCGGCCGGACATCCCGACGAGGCGCTCGCCCGTCAGCTCGATTTCGCGCGGCTGCCGGCGCACGTCGCCATCATCATGGACGGCAACGGCCGATGGGCCGCCCAGCGCCACCTGCCGCGCGTCGAGGGCCACCGCGCGGGCATCGACGCGGTGCGCGACACGGTCGAGACGAGCGCGCGCCTCGGTCTTGGCGTGTTGACCCTTTACGCTTTCTCCGTCGAGAACTGGAAGCGCCCCGCGTCCGAGGTCAACATGCTGATGCTCCTGCTCAAGCGGTTCCTCCGCTCCGAGCTCGAGACGCTGCTGACCAACGACATTCGGTTCCGGGTGATCGGACGGATGGACGAGCTGGCGCCCGACATCCAGGACGAGCTGCATGCGGCCATCGAACGAACGTCGAGTCAGCGCGGCATGCTCTTCAACGTCGCGTTGAACTACGGCGGCCGCGCCGAGATCGTCGACGCCGCCCGCCGCGCGATTGACGCAGGCGTTCGCGCGGACGAGCTCGACGAAGAGCGGTTTGCGTCGTTCCTCTACACCGCGGGACAGCCCGATCCGGATCTGCTCATTCGCACGAGCGGGGAGATGCGGGTGAGCAACTATCTCCTCTGGCAGATTGCCTACGCCGAGATCTACGTGACCGAGACGCTGTGGCCCGATTTCCGCCGCCGCCATCTGATCGAGGCGATTCTGGCCTACCAGAAGCGCGAGCGGCGATACGGCGGGATCGCTCCGGCGCGGGCGGCGATCGGCGCGCCGTGACATGACCCGGCTCCTGAGCGGGGTCGTCCTCGCCGGCGCCGCACTCGCGGCCATTCTCTTCCTGCCGCTCGTCGGACTGCGCCTGCTCGCGTGCGTCGTGGCGCTCGTCGCCGCGCGCGAGTACCTGCAGGTGCTGCACCACGACGGCCGTCGTGCGAACCCGCTGCCCGTGCTGGTCCTCGTCGCGGTCACGTGCTGGTGGATGGGGAGCCCGTCGCGCACGGACGTCCTCGCCCTCCTGCTCGCGGGCCTGGCGTGGCTCGCGATCGAAGTCGTCTTCCGCGGGCTCACGGTCGACCGCGCGGCGGCGCGCTTCCTGGCGCCGTGGTACATCGGCATGCCGCTCGGCATGCTCGCCGCGGTCCAGGCGTCCGGCGGGCGTCTCGCGACGCTGCTGCTCATCGCGACGGTCGTCGTCAGCGACTCGGCTCAGTACTACGCAGGGCGGATGTTCGGCCGGCGGCCGCTGGCGCCGACCATCAGTCCGAAGAAGACGATCGAGGGCGCGATGGGCGGCGCCGTGCTGGCCACCGCGTTCCTCGCCGTCGCGGGACCGCGCGTGCTGCCCGCCGCCGACGTCCTGTCGGCCGCGGTCGTCGGACTGGCCGTCGCCGCGCTCGGCATTTGCGGGGATCTGTTCGAGTCGCGGCTCAAGCGCATTGCGGGCGTCAAGGACAGCGGAACACTGATTCCGGGCCACGGCGGGCTGCTCGATCGCATCGACGCGCTCCTGTTCGCCACGCCTGCCTTCTATCTCTATCTGCACACGACGTGAAGCGCGTCGCGATTCTCGGCTCGACGGGGTCCATTGGACGCAGCGCGCTCGCGGTCGTCGACGCGCATCCGGCGCGGCTGAAGGTCGTGGCGCTGGCGGCGGGCGACAATGCGGCGCTCCTAGCCGAGCAGGTGGCGCGCTACCGCCCCGACACGGTCGCGATGGCGTCGGGCGACGGCATCGACCGGCTGAGAGCCCTGTGCGGCGCGGATGCGCCGGCCACGATCGAGGCCGGCAGCGCAGGGCTCGTCGCGGTGGCCACGCATCCCGCCGCGGACATCGTCATCTGCGCGTCGGCGGGCACGGCAGGCCTCGAGGCCGTCCTCGCGGCGATCGAGGCGGGGAAGACGATCGCGCTCGCCAACAAGGAGGTGCTCGTCATGGCGGGCCCGCTCGTCACCC
>Ga0209172_10004756_pt1 | contig 17601 bp, 14 predicted proteins | sample LarsenN4metaG_FD_184113 | JGI IMG/M metagenome (GOLD analysis project Ga0209172, IMG submission 184113) | Hot spring sediment bacterial and archeal communities from British Columbia, Canada, to study Microbial Dark Matter (Phase II) - Larsen... ... | reverse complement strand
CCAGCAGCGGCCGGCGCCACTGCAGCGACAGCGGCTCCAGCACGCCGAAGCTCGAGGCCAGCTCCCAGTAGGCCCACGAGAAGCCCCGCGACTGCGCCTCCTCCCGCACGGCGAGTGTCCAGGCGATGCGGGTGGGCTCCGGGGCGCGCGAGTAGGCGCCGAACTCGCCCAGCAGCACCGGCCGCCGCTCGCGCGCCGCCCAGCGCGCCACGCGGTCGAAGTCCTCGCGCAGCCGCTGGCGCTGCGCCGCCGTGCCGCTCCATGTGGTGCCCACCCAGGCGCCCGACCCGCTGACCCACTCGGCGCCCTGGTGCGTCACCTCCATCGGCACGTAGTAGTGGAAGGTGGCGATCAGGTTGCGGTCGTCGGCCGGCAGCACCAGGTCTTCCAGCGCCGGGCCGCTGTTCCAGTCGCCGCCCCCGACGATCAGCGTGCGCTGTGGATTGCTCTGCCGCACCACCGGCAGCACGGCGGCCAGCGCCTCGTTCCATCGCGAACGCGTGAGCTCGCGGTTGGGCTCGTTGAGCAGCTCGAACATCACGGTCGGGGGCGCGTCGCGGTAGTGCTCGGCCACCTGGCGCCAGACCGCGACGAAGCGCTCACGCTCGGCCTCGGGCTCGAGCATCATGTGGGCGTAGTGGTGCATGTCGAGCACGATCGCGAGCCGGTGCTCCAGCGCCAGCTTCACGACACCATCGACCCGCTCGAAGAACTCCGGGGCGATGCGGTAGGGCGGCTGCACGCCGGCGCGTGCGTCCCAGCGCACCGGCAGCCGGATCGCGGTGAAGCCCGCCTGCGCGGTGAGGGCCACGAACTCGTCGCGCAGCATCGGTCCGGCCAGCCCTTCCCGGGCGTGGTCGAGCATGTTGCCGAAGTTGATGCTGCGCGCCAGCAGACGGTTGCAGCTCGCTGCCCGCTCGGCCGGCGGCTGCTCGAAGGTGCAGGCCAGCGCCGGCGTGGCGGCGGCCAGCGCCAGTGCGGCAGCAAGCAGCCGCGAAAGGAGTCGGTGAGCGGGCATGGGGTCTCCTCGGGACAGTACGGAAGGCTGAAGGGTGAGCATGAAAACGTTATCATGGCACTGACGACATGCACAATCCGGCGACACCCCGCCGATCCGCCCCGTGGCTGCCACCCCTGACACCGACGCCCCGCCCTCGACCATCACCGTGCTGGACGTCGCGCGTGAAGCCGGCGTGTCGCCGAGCACGGTGTCGCGCATCCTCAACGGCACGGCGCGGGTCACCGCCGACAAGCGGCAGGCGGTGGAGCGGGCGATCCGCAAGCTCGACTTCAAGCCCAACCTGTTCGCGCGCAGCCTGAAAACCGGCACCACGATGACCGTGGGCATCCTCACGCAGGACGTCGAGAGCCCGTTCTACGGCCGCGCGATGAAGGGCATCGAGGCCGGCCTGGCCGGCACCGGCTACGCGCCGATCATCGTCAGCGGCCACTGGAATGCCGCCGAGGAGGCCGAACGCGTGCGCCTGCTGATGGCGCGGCGCATCGACGGCCTGGTGATCCTGACCGGCCACCTCGACGACCGCCAGATCGCCGACTTCGCGCGCCACCAGCCGATCGTCGTGACCGGCCGGCAGCTCGAGGAACCGCAGGTGCGCGCCTTCGCGCTCGACCAGGAGGCCGGCGGCCACCTCGCCACGCGCCACCTGCTGAGCCTGGGCCACCGCCGCATTGCCCACATCGCCGGCCCGGCCGACCACACCGATGCCACCGAACGGCGCGCCGGCTACGAACGCGCGCTGCGCGAGGCGGGGCTGCCGCTGCTGCCCGAGCTCGTGGCCCAGGGCGACTTCATGGAGAGCGGCGGCCTGCTGGCGATGAACCGCCTGCTCGACAGCGGCCAGCCGTTCACCGCGGTGTTCGCCGCCAACGACCAGACCGCGTTCGGCGCCCGCATGGCCATGTACCGGCGCGGCGTGCGCGTTCCCGACGACGTGTCGATCGTCGGCGTGGACGATCTGCCGGGTGCGGCCTATGCCACGCCGCCGATGACCACCGTGCGACAGCCGATCTACGAGATCGGCCTGGCGGCGGCGAACGCCCTGCTGACCCTTCTCGGGCACCCGATGCCCGAGGTGGCCGTGCCGCCGCTGGAGCTGGTGGTGCGCGAGACGACGCGCAGGATCTAGGCGCGCTCGCGCGCCACCGCGGCTTCGATCTGCTCCTGCACCTTGCGGGCGCCGCGGATCACCAGCGTGGCATCGAGCTCGGCCTGCGGCGCCACCTTGGCGGCCACCGCGTCGAGCGTGTCGGGGTCGCGCATCATCGCGTTGGCGATCGCCGAGATGGCGCAGATGGCGCGACGCTGCACCTGCATCGGCAGCTGCAGCGTGGCGTTGACCATCACGTGGAAGCGCACGCTGTGCACCGCCGCCGGCGCCAGGCCCCAGGTCTCGCACAGCGCCGCGCCGAGCGCGTCGTGGCTGACGCCGAATTCGTCGTGCTCGAGCAGCAGCAGGTCCTCGTCGTTCTCGGCGGCGCGCAGCAGCGGCTTGTAGCGCTGCGGCGCATGGCGGAACAGCACCGCCTTGCCGCACTCCTCGAACAGCCCCGCCGAATGCGAGGCCCAGGGGTCGACACCGATCGCCTGACCGATGCGGCCCATCAGCAGGCCGCGCGCGCTGGCGCGCTCCCACACCGGGTCGAGCTCGGGCGCGGTCGGGAATACCGCCTTCAGGCCCATCTCGAAGGTGACCGCGGCGACCTCGCGCGTGCCCAGGTAGGTGATCGCCTGCTGCACGCTCTGCACCCGGCCCGACAGGCCGTACAGCGACGAGTTGACGGCCTTGAGCACCGCCGCAGCCAGCGCCATGTCGGAAGTGATCAGCGCCGACAGCGCCTGCAGGTTGACGTCCTCGTCGGCCAGCAGCAGCGACAGCTTGACCAGCGCCTCCGGCTGGGCCGGCACATCGATGTTCAGGGATCGCAGTTTCGGGTCGACAGGCATGGCGCGCTCGCGGGCTCGGGCTCCTGCAGGGATGCTAGGCGCGTGCCGCGCCGGCGATGCCCGGAACTGGGCGGCCTTCGGGCCGCAATTCAGCGAACGAAGGCGTCCCAGCCGGTCTTGGCGATGAGTGCCGCCACCACCACGATGAAGGCCACGCGCACGAAGCCGGCGCCGTGGCGCAGCGCCAGCCGCGTGCCGATCAGGCTGCCGGCCACGTTGGCCACCGCCAGCACCGCGGCCACGTGCCACCACACGTGGCCGCGGCCGGCCAGCAGCAGCAGCGCCGCCGCGTTGGTGGCGGTGTTCAGCAGCTTGGCGCTGGCCGAGGCGTTGAGGAAGTCGAAGCCGAGCAGGCGCACGAACAGGAAGACGAAGAAGCTGCCGGTGCCCGGGCCGAAGAAGCCGTCGTAGAAGCCGATCACGGCGCCGATGGCGCAGGCCAGCCCGGTCTGGGCCGCCCCGTCCAGGCGCGGCGCGTGGTGGCGGCCCAGGTCCTTGCGCGCCAGGGTGTAGGCCAGCACGGCCACGAGCACGAAGGGCAGCGCCTTGCGCAGCAGTTCGGGGCTGGCCAGCGTGAGCGCCCAGGCACCGGCGAAGCTGCCGGCGAAGGCCGCGGCCGCGGCCGGCAGCATGGCGGCCCAGGGCAGCTGCACGCGGCGCGAGAACTGCCAGGTGGCCCAGGCCGTGCCCCAGATGCCCGAGCCCTTGTTGGTGCCCAGCAGCGTGGCTGGCGCGGCGCCGGGATACATGCCGAACAGCGCCGGCACGAGGATCAGCCCGCCGCCGCCGACGATGGCATCGACGCAGCCGGCGAACAGCGACGCCAGTGCGACGAGAGCCAGTTCGGTCATGAAGTGGAAAGGGGCGCCGGGTGATGGCCCGGCGCCCCTTCAATTGTGCATCGGCCGCTGTCGCGACCTGAGTGCTGGCGTCGACCGCGTTGCCGCGACGCGCGTTCTTGCGTCTCCTCAGTCCCCCGCCCAGTCGGGCACCCGAGGGTGCCGCCGCGCAGTGGGCGAACTGTAGGGGGCGCCCGCCGCGAGCCGCAGCGGGACTTACCCTGCCCCGAGCGCAGCCCGCTCCCGTTCGAGCGACGCCAGCCAGTCGAGCAGCAGCTGGTTGATCGCCGCGGGCTTCTCCATCGTCAGCATGTGGCCGCAGTCGGGCAGCCAGGCCATGCGCGCACCGGGAATGGCCTCGGCCATCTCGCGCGAGCACGCCGGCGGCGTGACGCCATCGTGCTCGCCGCACACCACCAGCGTCGGGCAGGTGATCGATCGCAGCGCGGGGCGCATGTCCGCTGCGGACATCATCGCGCGGTTCTGCCGCGCCAGCTGCGCGAACCCGGTGCGGCGCAGCATCGCGCGGTAGCGGTCGAGCAGCGGTTCGTCGTCCCAGGCGCTGCGGTGGAAGACGAACCAGACGTTGGCCTCGAGCAGGTCGTCGCCACGACCGGCGTCGAAGTGCGCCACCGCCTCGCTGCGCACCGCGCGGAGCTCGTCGGTGTCGGCGCGCGCCGTGCTGCCCAGCAGCGCCAGGGCGCGGACGCGGCCCGGCGCCTGTCGCGCCGCCTCCAGCGCGATGCGCCCGCCCATGGAGGCGCCGATCAGCACCAGCTCGCCGGGGTGCTCCGACAGCAGCGGCGTGGCCATCTCGGGCAGCGTCGGGGCGCGAGTGTGAACATCCGCAACACGCGGCGCGTGCCGCGGCCCGAGCGCGCGCAGTTGCTCTCGCCACAGCTCGGCGTCGCAGGCCAGGCCGGGCAGCAGCACGGTGGTGGGGTTCGCAGGGCGTGACATGCCCGGAGTGTGCCGTGCCGCAGCACTCGGTTACCACGGCTGACTCAGCCAGCGCCTGCGATGCGACGAAAACCCGGGCACCACCGTGAAGGAGTTGCCGATGCACGCTTCCTGCTGCCACGCCGCCCGCCCCTCGTCGTTCGATGCCGCCACCGCCAGCCGTGCGGCCGAGCGTGCCGCGCGCCTCGAGCGCAGCCAGCGGCATCCCGGCCGCGACGAGGCCGACGCCCCCCCCGCACGCCGCACCGAGCGCAGCCACCCACTGGTGGCGGCAATGACCGAGGCGCTGCGCAGCCTGATGCCCGCCGACCGGCCCGCCGAGCAGAGCCGCGAGCTGAAGGACAGCGCGCGCGCCTTCGCCCACGAACTGGCCGACGCACTGCGCGGCAGCGGTGGGCGCGGCCACGGCCTGCACGGCGCGCGCCACGGCTACGACGATCTCGCGCAGCGCGTCGAACGCCTCGCCGGCGAGGTGAGCCGCCCTGCTGCCGCGACCGCCAGCACTGTCTCGACCACGCTCAGCGCCAGCCTGAGCACGGCGTCGATCGAGCTCACCGTCGAGGGCGACCGCGCCAGCGCCTCGCTGTCGATGACGACGATCGCGCTGGAGGTGTCGCAGCAGACCGGCACCGTCGGCGCGGCAACGGCCGAGTCACCCCTGCTGAGCGCCTTCCGCCGCCTGATGAGCGCGCTGCAGCCGGCAGGGAACACCGCTGCAGGCGCCGGCGCCGACCAGCTCGGCAGCTTCCTGCGCCAGCTGGCCAGCGCACTGCGCGGCGGCGAGGAGGCGAGCGGGGCCCCGTCCGGTTCGCAGATCAGCCTCGCAGCCTGAGCGGCGCGGACGAGCCGGGTTCCGCCCGGTCCAGCCAGCGTGCCGCCTCGGCCGGCGCCAGCGGCCGCGCGTACAGGTAGCCCTGCATCAGACGGCAGCCGGCCGCGCGCAGCGCCTCGGATTGCGCCGGCGACTCAACGCCTTCGGCGATGACGTCGAGGTCGAGCGTGGTGGCGAGGTCGCAGATCGCCTTGACCACGGCCGTGGCGTCGGGCGCCGGCAGCGGCTCGATCAGGCTGCGGTCGATCTTCACGGTGTGCAGCGGCAGGCTGCGCAGCATGTTCAGCGACGAGAAGCCGGTGCCGAAGTCGTCCAGCGCGACCTCGATGCCGTGCGCGCGCAGCCGCGCGATGCGTCCGCGCGCCTGCTCCATGTGGGCCACCGCCACGCTCTCGGTGATCTCCAGCGACAGCAGCGCCGGCGGCACGCCGTGGCGGTCGAGCACGCGAAGCACCTCGTCTGCGAAGTCGGGATCGAGCAGCTGCAGCGGCGAGACGTTCACCGCCACCGGCACGGCGCGGCCGAAATCGCGCCGCCACTGCGCCACCTGGGCGCAGGCGCGGTCGAGGATCAGCGCGCCGAGCGCGCGGACCATGCCGGTGCGCTCCGAGGCCGGCACGAACTCCAGCGGCGAGATGCGGCCGCGGCCCGGCGGATCCCAGCGCACCAGCGCCTCGAAGCCGACCAGCCGCGGCGGCCGGGCGGCGCTGCGCACCTCCACCTTGGGCTGGTAGACGAGGCTGAACTCCTCGTTCTTCAGTCCGGCCCGCAGGGCCTGCTCGGCCAGCAGCGTGACGCCCGAGCCGCGCTCGAAGCGCTCTTCGGCGAACTGCAGCGAGGTGCCGGGCACGCTCTTGGCCTCGTGCATCGCCGCATTGGCGGCACGCAACAGCGCCTCGGCGCCGCGCCCGTGCACCGGGTGCAGCGCCACGCCCATCGAGGCATCGAGGAAGAACTCGTGCCCCGGCAGCGCCAGCGGCACGGCCAGCAGGTCGCGCACGCGGCGGGCCAGCTCGTGGGCGGCGCGCTCGGGATCGTCGGCCGGGGCCAGCAGCGCGAACTCGTCTTCGCCGAGCCGCATGGCCTCGGCATGGCCCTGCTGGCTGCGCGCGAGCTGCACCGCCAGCGCACGCAGCACAGCATCGCCGACCGACGGGCCATGGGCCTCGTTGAAGAGCTTGAAGCGGTCGACGTCGAGCAGCAGCAGCGCGAAGCCGGCCTCGGCCGCGCACAGCTCGCGCAGTCGCGCCAGCAGTGCGCTGCGGTTGGGCAGGCCGGTCAGCTCGTCGTGCGTGGCCTGGTGCAGCAGCGCGGCGGTGGCGTCGTGCTCGGCGGTCTCGTCGCTGACCACCACCTGCTCGGCGGGCTCGCCGTCCCAGTCGACGCGCCAGGCGGAAAAGCGCAGCCGGATCGGCGTGCCGTCGAAGCGGTAGCGCAGGCCGGACCAGTCCTCCCGATCGGTCTCGCCGCGGATCAGCCGCCGGTGGCGCTCGCGGCCGGCGGCCCGCTCCGCCTCGGGCATGGTGGCCTCGCGCCACAGGGTGCGCACCTCCTGCAGCGAGCCCAGGCCGTAGATGCGCAGCAGCGCCGGGTTGGCGTAGAGCAGCTGCTCGCCGCGCACGACGGCCACGCCCTGGTGCGAGTGCTCGGTCAGGCGCTCGAAGCGCACGCGCGCCACGCGCGAGGCGTCGGCCGAGCGGCGGCCGGCGGCATGCAGCAGGGCCAGCGTCACGCCCAGGCGCAGCACCATGCCCATTGCCAGCTGCCGCTCGGCTGCGCCGGGGCCGTCCACGAACACCTGCAGCGCATTGAGCGCGAGCAGCACGAGCAGCGCGCCCGACAGGCGCTCTGCACCGCCGCGGGGCCACAGCCAGACCAGCGCGGCCGCACCGAACAGCGCATTGAGCAGCGCGGGTGTCACCACCGCCTGCGGCGGCCCCAGCGGCAGCAGCGCCACGGCAACGACGACCAGGACCACCGCCACGATGCGCTGCTCGCGGCGCGTCAGCGGCCGATCGGCGAGGTAGCCCACGCCCATCAGGATCAGCCCGGCCGACAACACCGCCACGGTGACCAGCACGGTCAACCCCGTCAGGTGGATGGCCGGCTGCGCCGACTGCATCAGCGCGTAGGCCGGGGCCAGCGCCGCATGCAGCATGAAGGCCAGGCCCATCATGCGCAGGAAGGCCTGTTCGTGGTCGCGCCTCCAGGCCAGCAGCAGTGCTGCGCCACAGCCCAGACAGGCGGCGGCGTTGGCGAGGTAGACCCAGTCCACGATCACGGCGGAGCCTTCAGCGGCTGTCTTCGGCGATCCACTGGGCAGCGCGCTCGGCGATCATCAGCGTCGGCGAGTTGGTGTTGCCGCTGGTGATGGTGGGCATCACGCTGGCGTCGGCCACGCGCAGCCCGGCCACGCCGTGCACGCGCAGACGCGCGTCGACCACCGCGGCCGGGTCGCCGGCCGGCCCCATCTTCGCCGTGCCCACCGGGTGGAAGATGGTGGTGCCGATGTCGCCGGCCAGGCGCGCCAGTTCCTCGTTGGTCTGGAACTGCACGCCGGGCTTGTATTCGCGAGGGCGGTACCTGGCCAGCGCCGGCTGGGCGACGATGCGCCGCGTCAGGCGCAGCGACTCGGCGGCGATGCGCCGGTCTTCATCGGTCGACAGGTAGTTCGGTGCGATGCTCGGCGCGTCGGCCGCGTCCGGCGTGCGGATGCGCACCGAGCCTCGGCTGGCCGGGTTGAGGTTGCACACGCTCGCGGTGAAGGCCGGAAAGCGGTGCAGCGGCTGGCCGAAGGCGTCGAGCGACAGCGGCTGCACGTGGTACTCGAGGTTGGCGTGCGGCCGGGCCGGGTCGCTCTTCGTGAAGGCGCCGAGCTGCGACGGCGCCATGCTCATCGGCCCGCTGCGCTTGAACAGGTACTCCAGGCCGATGCGCGCCTTGCCCCACCACGAATTCGCCAGGGTGTTCAGCGTCGTCACGCCGTCGACCTGGAAGACGGCGCGGATCTGCAGGTGGTCCTGCAGGTTCTCGCCGACGCCGGCGAGCTCGTGCTCGACCGCGATGCCGTGCTGGCGCAGCAGCGCGCCGGGGCCGATGCCCGAGAGCTGCAGGATCTGCGGGGTGCCGATCGCGCCGGTGGCCAGCACCACCTCGCCACCATCCTTGAGCCGGGCCTGGATCGGCGCGCCGCCGCCTTGCGGCACCACCTCGATGCCCACGGCCCGCCGCGAGCCATCCCACGAGCCCTCGCTGTCGCGGTGCGCGAGCAGCAGCCGGCGCACGTGCGCGCCGGTCCAGACCTGCAGGTTGTCGCGCTCCTGCACCGGGCGCAGGAAGGCCTTGGTGGCGTTCCAGCGCACGCCGGCGCGCTGGTTGACCTCGAAGTAGCCCACGCCTTCGTTGTCGCCGCGGTTGAAGTCGTCGCTCGCCGGGATGCCGGCCTCCTGCGCGGCCTGCGCGAAGGCGTCGAGGATCTCCCAGCGCAGCCGCTGCTTCTCCACCCGCCACTCGCCGCCCTGGCGCGCACCGCTGGGGTCGAAGCCCGGGGCGGCGTGGAAGGCGTCGGCGCCCTTGTGGAAGTCCTCGTGCTTCAGGAAGTAGGGCAGGCACTCCGCCCAGCTCCAGCCCGGGTTGCCGAGCGCGCCCCAGTGGTCGTAGTCGCGCGCCTGGCCGCGCATGTAGATCATGCCGTTGATGCTGGAGCAGCCGCCCAGCACCTTGCCGCGCGGGTAGCGCAGCGATCGGCCGTTCAGGCCGGGGTCGGGGTCGGTGGCGTAGAGCCAGTCGGTGCGCGGGTTGCCGATGCAGTAGAGGTAGCCGACCGGGATGTGCACCCAGACGTAGTCGTCGTTGCCGCCGGCCTCGACGAGCAGCACCCGCTTGGTCTGGTCGGCGCTGAGCCGGTTGGCCAGCAGGCAGCCGGCGGTGCCGGCGCCACAGACGATGTAGTCGTAGCGGTTCTCGCTCATCCCAGCCCTCGTGTCGTGGCCGCGATGATAGGAGCAGCGCCGTTCAGCGCAGCGTCGAGGCCAGAACCGGGAACAGCTTGACCAGGCCGTCGCTCATCACCTCGACCGCCAGCGCGGCCAGGATCAGGCCCATCAGCCGGGTCATCACGTTGATGCCGGTCTGCCCGAGCACGCGCGCGATGCGGCCCGACAGGCTGAACGCCGCCCACACCGCCAGCCCGATCACCACGCCGTAGCCGACCAGCACCGCCAGCTGCCACCAGTGGCGCGTCTTGTCGGCGTAGATCACCATGGTGGAGATGGTCGCCGGCCCGGTCAGCAGCGGGATGGTCAGCGGCACCACGGCGATGCTGTCGCCGGCATCGACCTTGCTGTCGCCGGCGGTGACGTCTTCCTTGCGGCCCTCGGCCGGCTGGGCGTTGAGCATCTGCAGCGAGGAGATCAGCAGCAGCATGCCGCCGCCGACCTGGAACGAGGCCAGCGAGATGCCGAAGAACTCGATGATCTTGATGCCGGCCAGGGCGCTCACCGCGATCACGCAGAACGCACTGAAAGCGGACACCCGGATGGTGCGCGCGCGCTGTTCGCGGCTGAAACCCTGGGTGAAATGGATGAAGAAAGGGATAACCCCTATCGGATTGACGATGGCCAACAGGGCGATCAGCGGCTTGAAGAGGTCCATGGCCGGATCCTAGGGCCGACGCGGCCTGGCGGGCGATTGCACGCTCACTCCGCTCGTCAGCCCGAAAACAACACTTTCTCGCTTGACACGGTACGTACTTTTGCGCAGTTCACTTATATTCGTCAGCCTGTGCATGGACGCGGCGCCTTCGCTTGAATGGTTCACGATGGGTAGAAGCTCCACATGTTCTGCAGGTAATGGAAAGGGGCTCTCCCATGGGCAACAAACTCTACGTCGGTAACCTCGCCTATTCGATCCGCGACGAAGACCTTCAGCAGTCGTTCTCGCAGTTCGGTACGGTGACGTCGGCGAAGGTCATGATGGACCGCGAGACCGGCCGCTCGAAGGGCTTCGGCTTCGTCGAGATGGGCTCGGACGCCGAGGCGCAGTCGGCCATCAACGGCATGAACGGCCAGGCCCTGGCCGGCCGTGCGGTCGTCGTCAACGAGGCCCGTCCGCGCGAAGAGCGTCCGGGCGGCTTCGGCGGCGGCCGTGGCGGCTACGGCGGCGGTGGTGGCGGCGGCTACGGTGGCGGCGGTGGCCGCTCCGGAGGTGGCGGCGGCTATGGCGGTGGTGGCGGCGGCTACGGCGGTGGCGGCGGTGGCCGCTCCGGCGGTGGTGGCGGCTACGGCGGTGGCGGCGGTGGCCGCTCCGGCGGTGGTGGCGGCTACGGCGGCGGTGGCCGCGGCGGCTACTGATACCGATCCAGGTTTCGGATCACCAGGCGGGCGCTGCGGCGCCCGTTTCCATTTTGGCCTCGGGCCGGCGCGGTCTGGCCGGCTCAGGAACCCAGTTCGAAGGAGAGCTTGGCGAAGGCCTCGCGCTCCCACTGCGCTGGTTCCCCGGGCGCCGGGCGCGTGCTCTGCCGGCTCAGGCCCAGGGCGAAGGTCCTGCCCGGACCGACGCGCCGCATGAACACCAGCGAGTTGACGCGGCTGCGTTCGTCGGCCGGCGCCAGCGCCTCGCCGCTGCCGTAGCGCACGAAGCGCGTCGATTGCCAGACCGCGCGCAGCGAGTCGCGCGCATCGAAGTGCAGCACGCCCAGCCACTGCAGCGCGGTGTCGGCCAGCGCGCGGCGGCCGTCCGGCGCGGCGATGGCGTTGCGCTCGAGGCGGTGCTCCGATTCCAGCCCCCAGCGGCCCAGCGGCGCGCGCAGGTTCAGCTCCACCTGCAGCTGGTGGCCCCGGCCGACGCGATCGGCCTGGACATCGAGCTTGTGGCCGACGCTGCCTTCGAGATGCAGCTTCGTCAGCCACGGCGCCGGGTTGACGCTGTAGCCCGCCGCCAGCGCGCGCAGAGGCCGCAGCGCAGTGTCGGCGCGCGCCCGCTCGGCGTCAACTGCAGCTGCACCCAGGCCTCGGTGTTGCGCGCGGCGATCAGCCAGATGCCCGGGTGCACCTGGCGCAGCACGGTGAGCCCGCCCGGCACCGCGGCGCCGTCGGCCAGCGTGCCGCGGTGCTGCACCCACAGGTAGGTCTCGAACTCGTGGGCGGAGAAGCCGATCGGGCCGGGTACCTCGACCTCGCCCCAGCGGCGGATCAGCTCGGTCTGCAGGATGCGCGCGCCGGCCTGCTCGAGATAGCCGTTGTCGTTGCGAAAGCGCGGACTGACCTCGGTGGCCTCGGCGCTGAGCGCCCAGTCGGTCGTGCGCATCAGCCAGCCGGCGTTGAGATGGTGGCCACTCGTGCCGAGCAGGCCGTCGCCGTCGCGGCTGCGCGAGCCCATCGCACGGGCGCGCCATTGCTGGTCTTCGCTGGCGCGCCAGACCATGTCGACACCGGCGACGCGGTTGCTCGCGCCGCCGCCGCTCTCCTCGCGCTGGGTGGCCAGCGCGCCCAGGCTGAGCGTCTCGCCGAGCCAGCGCGCGCGCAGGAGCTGCACCTCCGAGCGGCGCAGCTGCGGCAGCGCAGTGTTGCCGAACGGACCGGGCCGCAGCGTGAGCCCGCCGCCGTCGTCGAGCAGCGCCAGTGCCGTCGCGTCGGCACGCGCGCCGCGCCAGGTCGCGCGAAGACCCCAGGCCGGGTCCGTGACCGAGCGCGAGTAGAAGGCCGGGATCGGCAGGTCGATGACGTCGGTACTCTCGAGGAAGAACGGCCGCTTCTCGATCACCGCGCGCTCGAAGCGTGTCTTGCTGGCCAGCTGCGGCACGTCGAGCTCGACCTGGGAGAAGTCGGGGTTCAGCGTGGCGTCGAGCACCCAGTCGGCGCGCGGGCGCCACTTGATCTCGGCACCCAGCGCGCCGCGCGTGCGGCGTGTTCGCTGCAGCCCGTCGCCGCTCTCGGCATGGCGCAGGGTGAACTCCGGCCGCACCGAAAGCAGCCCGTGCGAGCGCACGCGCTCGGCGATGTCCTCCAGGCCCTCGATCGGTTGCAGCTCGGCAATGAAGTTCAGCGCGTCCTTGGTCAGCGGCGCGCTGACCAGCAGGACGCTCTGATCCCGCGGGATGCTGCGCGTGGCCATGATGCGCCAGGGGGCACCGTCCTCGTACGGATAGCGCAGCGTCATCAGCGGCAGGCGCAGCTCGACGCTGTAGCCGTCGGGCAGGCGCTGCACCGCGGCCTCGACGTCGAAGTCCGGCGCGAAGTCCTCCAAGTTCGTCGACGCCATGAACATGCCGTCGGTCAGCACGCCGGCGGCGCTGACGCGGAAGAACTGCGCCGCCCGCCGCGAGCCGACCGGGTCGATCAGCACCGACACGAAGTCCTGGTCTCGCGCCACCTTGTCGCGACGCATCAGCGGCGCGCGGATCTCCTGCGGCCTCGGATCCCAGGCGCGGATGCCGACCACCAGCGCATGCTCCTCGATCACCAGCTGCATCGTCGTGCGGTAGGCCTCGGGCGCCGGCTGGCGATCGAGCGGCAGGTACTGCACGAACTCGTCGTGCACCGCGGCCTGCTGCCAGGCCGCTTCGTCGAGGTGGCCGTCGATATGCAGCGGCGGCGCATCGGCGGCGGGACGGAAGGCGCGCGGTTGCGCCACGGCGCCGGACAGCGCCAGCGCAGCCAGGGCCAGGAACGCGAGCGGGCACCTCACTCGCCCTGGCGATGCTTGCGCGGCCGCCCGGCCAGCGCGCGGTCGAACAGCGGGTTCGGCAGCATGCGCAGCAGCTTGGCCACCACGCCCATCTGCCAGGGGATCACCCGGTAGCTGGTGCCGGCGTCGATCGCCCGCCAGGCGCGCTCGGCGAACTCCTCGGCACTGAGCAGGAAGGGCATGCTGTAGCGGTTCTGGCGCGTCAGCGGCGTGTCGATGTAGCCGGGCAGCAGCGTCACGACCTTCACGCCGCTGGGTCGCAGCTCGCCGCGCAGGCTCTCGCAGTAGCTGATCACCGCCGCCTTGCTGGAACAGTAGGCGCCGTGGCCGGGCAGGCCGCGGATGCCGGCCACGCTGGCAATGCCCACCACCGTGCCGCTGCCGCGCTGGCGCATCGCGCGCAGAAAGGGATGGAAGGTCGCGGCCACGCCGATCACGTTGGTCTCGTAGGTGGATCGCATCACCTCGAGGTCGTCGAAAACCTCGGTGTCGATGCCCACGCTGATGCCGGCGTTGGCGATCACCACGTCGGGCACGCCCTGCGCGGCGATGCAGGCGCGGCCGGCGGCTTCGATCGCGGCGAGGTCGCGCACGTCGGCAGCGTAGACGCCCGCCTCCGCCTCGCTGCAGCCCTGCGATCGCACCCACTCGCGTACTTCGGCATCGCGGCGCGCCACCAGGGCGAGCCGGTAGCCGGCGCGGCGAAAACGCGCCGCCAGCGCCTGGCCGATGCCGCTGGAGGCTCCGGTGATGAAGACGAGCGGGGGCTGGCTCATGGTCTGGGCCTCAGGGTGCGGAACCGCGGGCGCGCGAGTCGAACGTCGCGCGCTGGCGGCCCTTCAGTTCCACGGTGCGCGAGAGGTTGTCGTACTCCATGCCGTCGGCCCGGAGCTCGGCGCCGCGCTGGCGCATCACCACCGGCAGGTGCGACCGCACGCGCTCGGCGTCGAGAAAGGCATGCAGGAACTCGCTGCGGAATTCGACCACGTCCTGCGGCTGCGGCGCCTCGCGCACCACCTGCGCCGAGCCGAACAGCTGCACCTCGCTGCCGTCGCCGTTGGCCAGCGCACGGATCGCCGAGGCCACGGTCACGCGGCCGTCCGGCCCGAAGGCGCGGATGCGCGGGGTGTCGATCTCCAGGGTGTCGGTGTCGGGGTAGTGGCGCATCTCAGCGCCTTCGATCTGCACGCGCAGCCGCCCGTCGCTGGCGAAGCGCTGCACGGTGAAGCGCTGCATCGTGTAGTCGGGTTCGTGGCGCGGCGGCGCGGGCTCGCGCTGCACCTCGGGGGCAGGCGACACGTTCACCAGCCACCAGGTACCCAGCGCCAGCGCACCCATCAGCAGCACCGGCAGGTAGGCGGTCGCGGCCTCCAGCACGCGCAGGTGCCAGGGCAGGCGCAGGCGGCGGCGGTCGGTGGCCGGCGCCGGTGCCAGCACCGCCAGGTCGTCCAGCGTGTCGCTCACCGCCCACCGTCCAGCGTGAGGAGGTGGCCGTGCAGCAGCTCGACATAGCGGCCGGCGGCGGTGAGCAGCAGGTCGCAGCACTCGCGCGCGGCGCCATGGCCACCTTCGGCGCGCGTCACGTGGTGGGCGACGGCCCGCACTTCCGCATGGCCGTTGGCCGGGGCGCAGGCGAACGCGGCACGGGTCATCAGCGGCAGGTCGGGCCAGTCGTCGCCCATCGCTGCCACCTGTGTCCACTCCAGGCCGAGCGAGGTCAGCAGCGGCACGGCCGCGGCCAGCTTGTCGCCGGCGCCGTAGACGGCATGGGCAATGCCGAGGTCGGCCACGCGGCGGCGCACCGCCGGCGAGTCTCGCCCGGTGATGACCACCGGCACGATCCCGCCCTGCGCCAGCAGCTTCAGGCCGTGGCCGTCGAGCGTGCTGAAGGCCTTGAAGGCTTCGCCCTGCTCGCCGATGTAGATGCGCCCGTCGGTGAGCACGCCGTCGACGTCGAAGATCGCCGCGCGCACGCCCTGCGCGGCGAGCAGCAGCTCGGGAGCGAAGTGGATCACCGGGTTGATCGCTGTCAGCGCCATGGACGGCGCAGTCTAGCCGAGGGTCGCCGCTCCAGTAGCATCGACGCATCCCCGCTCGCACCGCGCATGGCCACCACGCTCGAACTCGTCCTGCTCTACCTGGTGGCCGCCGTCACCGGTGTCGTGGCCTGCCGGTTGGCGCGGCTGCCGCCGATGCTCGGCTACCTCGTCGTCGGGGTGCTGATCGGGCCCAACGCCACCGCGCTGGCCAAGGACTCGGCCGGCGTGCAGTACCTGGCCGAGTTCGGCGTCGTCTTCCTCATGTTCGTCATCGGGCTGGAGTTCAACCTGCCCAAGCTGAAGAGCATGCGCAAGATGGTCTTCGGCCTCGGCCTCGCGCAGGTGCTGCTGACCATCGTCGGCTCGGTGGCCGGCCACTTCCTGCTGACCTGGGTCTACTCCTTCACCGACCGCCCCTGGGAGCTGTCGTGGCAGGGCGCCATCGTGCTCGGCTCGGCGATGGCGATGTCGAGCACGGCCATCGTCGTCAAGCTGATGGCCGACCGGCTCGAGCTGGAGAGCGAGCATGGCCGCCGCGTGATGGGCGTGCTGCTGTTCCAGGACCTGGCCGTGGTGCCTCTGCTGGTGCTCATCCCGGCGCTGAACTCCAGCGGCACCGACATGGCGGTCTCGCTCAGCCTCGCGGCGGTCAAGGCGGTGGCGTTGCTGGCCATCCTGCTGGTCGGCGGGCAGAAGGTGATGCGCTGGTGGCTCACGCTGGTGGCGCGGCGCAAGAGCGAGGAGCTGTTCATCCTCAACCTTTTGCTGATCACGCTCGGGCTGGCCTGGCTGACCGAGCACTTCGGGCTCTCGCTGGCGCTCGGCGCCTTCGTCGCCGGCATGCTGGTGGCCGAGACCGAATACAAGCATCAGGTCGAGACCGACATCCGGCCCTTCCACGACGTGCTGCTCGGCCTGTTCTTCATCACCATCGGCATGAAGCTCGACTGGCGGCCGGTGCTCGACCAGTGGGCGCTGGTGCTGCTGCTCACGCTGGCGCCGGTGGCGGCGAAGTTCGTGCTGGTGGCCGCGCTGGCCCGGCTGTTCGGCGCCAACCCGGGCACCGCCTTGCGCACCGGCCTGTACCTCGCGCAGGCCGGCGAGTTCGGCTTCGTGCTGCTGACGCTGGGCGCCGCCAACCAGCTGATCGACCCGCAGTGGCTGAGCCCGGTGCTGGCCAGCATGGTGCTGTCGATGATGGCCACGCCGCTGCTGATCCTGTACAGCAACCGCATCGTGATGAAGCTGTCGGCCACCGACTGGCTGATGCAGTCGGTGGCGATGACCACCATCGCCAAGCGCTCGATCAACACGGCGGCGCACGTCATCATCGCCGGCTACGGGCGCAGCGGCCAGAACCTCGCGCGCATCCTCGAGGGCGAGCGCATCCCCTACATGGCGCTGGACCTCGACCCGGATCGCGTGCGCCAGGCCGCCGCCGCCGGTCAGAGCGTGGTCTTCGGCGACGCCGCTCGGCTGCAGAGTCTGATGGCCGCCGGCCTGGCGCGCGCCAGCGCGGTGGTGGTGAGCTACCAGGACACCGCCTCGGCGCTGAAGATCCTGCGGCTGGTGCAGGAGCATGCGCCCAAGGTGCCGGTGATCGTGCGCACCATCGACGACAGCGAGATGGAGAAGCTGCGCGCCGCCGGCGCCACCGAGGTGGTGCCCGAGGCCATCGAGGGCTCGCTGATGCTGGCCAGCCATGCGCTGGCGCTGGTGGGCGTGCCGATGCGCCGCGTGATCCGCGTCGTGCAGGATCAGCGCGATGCGCGCTACGGCCTGCTGCGCGGCTACTTCCACGGTGCCGACGACGACACCGTCGACGACCTGCAGACGGCGCGGCTGCTGAGCGTGACGCTGCCCGCGGCGGCGGCGAGCATCGGACAGTCGCTGGCCGACCAGGCCCTGCATGCCGTGGGCGTGACGGTGGTGTCGGTGCGCCGCGCTTCCGGTGCCGTCACCCGGCCCGACGACACCCTGGTGCTCGATGCCGGCGACACCCTGGTGCTGTCCGGGCTACCCGAGCCGCTGGCGCTGGCCGAGGGCAAGCTGCTCGGCCGTGCCTAGAGCGCACCGGTCCGGTACACAATCCGCAGCGATGAGCGACGTCGACCTGCCCGGGCAGTCTCCTGCCGAGTACATCAAGCAGCACATCCGCACCGTGCCGGACTGGCCGTCGGCGGGCATCCAGTTCCGCGACATCACGCCGCTGCTGTCCAGCCCGCGCGTGTTCCGCGTGCTGATCGACCAGTTCGTGCACCGCTACTTCGACCTGCGGCC
>Ga0209172_10004752_pt1 | contig 17621 bp, 14 predicted proteins | sample LarsenN4metaG_FD_184113 | JGI IMG/M metagenome (GOLD analysis project Ga0209172, IMG submission 184113) | Hot spring sediment bacterial and archeal communities from British Columbia, Canada, to study Microbial Dark Matter (Phase II) - Larsen... ... | reverse complement strand
GAAGTTGTTACACAGAGAGGCACGGAGAAGTCACAGAGTTTCTCAGAGGAATTTTTAGAACTCTCTGTGTGCCTCTGTGGAGTCTCTGTGTAGCTCTGTGTTCCTTTTTGGTTCTGGCTCGGTCAGGTTAGGGAATTAAAGTTAGTATTATTTGAAGGAGGTACAATGACTGGAAAACTTAACCGAGGCGTCGCTATTGTGGGGGCCGGCATGACCCAGTTTGGCGCGTTCCCCGGCAAAGCGACCCGTGATTTATTTGTCGAAGCATTTCGTGAGATGTCCGAGTCGGTTGACAAGGGGTTTGACCCCAACCAGATTGAGGCTCTTTATATCGGCAACTACAGCAGCGACCTGTTTGAAGGCCAGGGCCACACCGCCCCCTTTATGGCCGACTATGTTGGCCTGACTCCCCGCCCGGCCACCCGCTGTGAAGATGCCTGCGCCAGCGGCAGCGCTGCCTTGCGCAGCGGTTTGTTAGCCATCGCTTCTGGCATGTACGATATGGTTTTGGTGGGCGGGATTGAAAAAATGACCGATTTGCCCACCGAGCGCGTAACCGATACCCTGGCCACCGCCTCGGATGCGCTGTATGATGTTCCGGCGGGCTTTACCTTCCCCGGCCTGTATGCTTCAATCGCCACGGCCTACATGGACCGCTATGGGGCTACGCCTGAAACCTTTATGAAAGTGGGCCTCAAAAACCACAATCATGGCTCGCTCAACCCCAAAGCCCAATTTGGGCAGACGATTGCCAGCATTATGGAACGCCAAAAGAAGAGCGCCGAAAAGAAAGGCCGGCCTATCCCCACCTGGACCGACGAGATGGAATTTCTCCATGACGATAGAGCCAACCTGGTTATTGCCTGGCCCATGCGCCTGTATGACTGCTCCCCCGTTTCCGATGGCGCCGCCGCTATCCTGCTGGTAGCCGAAGACCTGGCTAAGAATTTTTCCGACAACCCCATTTATATCATCGGTTCTGGCCAGGCCAGCGATATGACCCTACGCCATCGCTCTGATTTAACTACCCTCCCTGCCGCCCGGATTGCCGCGCAAAAAGCTTACGAAATGGCCGGGGTAAAACCCGCCGACATTAAAGTAGTCGAAGTTCACGACTGCTTCACCATCGCCGAGATTATCGCCACCGAAGACCTGGGCTTTTTCAAGCCCGGCCAGGGTTACGAAGCGGCCGAGGAAGGCGTCACCTCCCGTTTAGGCCCGCGCCCCATTAACAGTTCGGGTGGGCTTAAATCCAAAGGGCACCCGGTTGGCGCATCGGGCGCAGGCCAGGTGGTTGAAATTTGGAAGCAACTGCGGGGCGAAGCCGGAGAACGGCAACTGCCCGGCGGCAATCTTAACCTGGGCTTAACCCACAACGTCGGTGGCACCGGCGAAACGGCCATCGTCCACATTTACGAGAGGAGATAACCCATGGCAGAAAATGTTGCCCCTCCCTTTACTGCGGCTGAATTTAATCAATATCTGGCTCAGCATAAATTGGTCGGCTCCCGCAGTCTGACCAGCAACAAACTCTATGTGCCGCCGCGCCCAATGTGTCCGGCCACCTATTCCTTCGATATGGAATTAGTTGAACTATCCGGCAAGGGTAAGCTGGTTGCCTTTACGGTGATTACCATCGCCCCGACTCTAATGATCGAAGCCGGTTACAATCGTAACAACCCCTACTGCGCCGGAATAGTCGAACTGGATGAGGGACCCAAAGTGAGCGCCCAAATTATTGGTGTGGATGTGGCTCATCCAGAAACCATTAAAATTGGCGCCCCGGTAAAAGTGGCCTATGTCGAGCGTGGCCAGGATGATAAGCGCCGCACCTACCTGGCTTTTGAGCCGGCCTGATGCTTTAATTTTAGGGTCAAATCCGAGATTGTTGCGGGAAGCAGCAACTTGAGTTAAACTGATGGGACGACATTGACGGTGGAGTCAACAGCTTAAGCTGTTGACTCCACCGACTATTCTCATAAAAATCAGGAGACAGAGCGCAATGCAAAATCTACCCAAAGGAGTTCAGATTCTGGGGCCAGCGTTGCCCGCATTTGCCCAGGTGCTCACCCCGGAGGCGCTGGCCTTTGTGGCCAAGCTCCATCGCCATTTCAACCCGACCCGAGAAAGGCTGCTGCAACGGCGAGCCGAGCGCCAGCTTGAACTTGATGCCGGCAAGCTGCCGGATTTTCTGCCCGACAGCCCGGCCAGAGGCGACTGGCAGGTTGCGCCTGCCCCGCCCGATTTGCAAAAACGCTGGGTGGAAATCACCGGCCCGACCGAGCGCAAAATGATGGTCAACGCGCTCAACTCCGGCGCCAGCGTTTTTATGGCCGATTGTGAAGATGCCCTCTCCCCCACCTGGGCCAACGTCGTCGAGGGCCAGCTTAACCTGATTAACGCTGTCCGGCGGCAGATTGATTTTGTTAGCCCCGAAGGCAAGGCGTACAAGCTTAATGATAAAATTGCCACGCTCCTGGTGCGCCCCCGCGGCTGGCACCTCACCGAGAAAAACGTCTTGGTAGATGACCAGCCCATCTCGGCCAGCCTGTTTGATTTTGGATTGTACTTTTTTCACAATGCCCACGAGTTGATAAAGCGCGGCAGCGGCCCTTATTTTTATTTACCCAAACTGGAAAGCCATCTGGAAGCGCGGCTGTGGAATGAGGTCTTCAACCTGGCTCAGGATGAATTATCAATTCCGCGCGGAACGATTCGAGCCACCGTGCTGATCGAAACGATTATGGCCGCCTTTGAGATGGAAGAAATTCTGTACGAACTGCGCGATCACATGTCGGGCCTCAATGCCGGCCGCTGGGATTACATCTTCAGCGTTATCAAAAAGTTTAGCCGCCGGGCCGAATTTATGCTGCCCGACCGCGCCCAGGTCACGATGACCGTGCCGTTTATGCGTCCCTATACCGAACTGCTGGTCAAAACCTGTCACAAGCACGGCGCGCACGCTATCGGCGGGATGGCCGCTTTTATCCCCAGCCGGCGCGATCCTGAAGTTAACGAGCGGGCGCTGGCTAAAGTGCGTGAGGACAAAGAGCGCGAGTCAAGCGACGGTTTCGATGGTACCTGGGTAGCTCACCCCGACCTGGTGCCGGTGGCCTGGGAGATATTTGAGCGCAAGTTGGGCGACAAGCCGCACCAGAAAGAGCGCCTGCGCCAGGATGTGCAGGTAGCGGCCAAAGATTTGGTCAATATTCAAGTGCCCGGCGGCCAGATAACCGAAGCCGGGATACGCTTGAATGTGAATGTGGCCTTGCAGTACATCAATTCGTGGTTGGACGGCAACGGCGCGGCGGCCATTTACAATTTGATGGAAGATACCGCCACCGCCGAAATCTCTCGCGCCCAACTGTGGCAGTGGCTTTGCCACGGGGCCAGGCTGGATGATGGCCGAACCTTTACCAAAGCCATGTATGAACAAATCCGCACCGAAGAGCTGGCCAAGCTGGGCGGGGCTGATACCGCTCATTATGGTAAAGCCGTCGCAATTTTAGACGAGTTGGTGCTGAATGATAAGTTTATTGAGTTTTTGACCTTTGTGGCGTATCCTTATCTAAGTTAAAACCTTTCCCTACAGATAAGAAGCCTGGCTCCGGTCAGGCTTTTTGTTTTGTCTGAGGTAAACAAAAAAGGGTTGCAAAAAATCGCCTGTTGACAAATCCCCTAACTTGTGCTAAGATTGCGCCCCAACACGATATAACCCTTTTTGAGCCGCGATGCTCCCGACCGCAAACTCTTTAATTTGGCGGTGGGAGCTTTTTTATTGGCCTGCTTATGGGTTTTGATTCTCAAAATCGGTAATCTTGATAATTCAGGAAGATTGGAAGGCTGGAAGGTTGGTCAATATTTACCAGTCTTCCAACGCCCGTCTGACGGGCAGTCCAACCTTCCAGGCTTTACCGAATTTTGCTTGCAGTCAAATCTCATGAGGACAGGGAGACAAACCATGATCGAAACCGTAAAATCATCCGCTCGTTTGATGTTCCAGCCCCCCTTTACCCATTACGAACTTGACGTCGCTTACGACGAACTGTTTTACCCTACCGGCCAGCCGCGCCCGCATTATCACGCCTTGTATCAACGGCTGCTGGAACTACCCGCTGAGGAGTTGCAGCGCCGCCAACAGGCCGCCGATTTGTCCTTTCTCCATCAGGGCATCACCTTCAACGTGTATGGCCGCGAAGAGGGTACCGAGCGAATCATTCCCCATGACCTGCTGCCGCGCATTCTCACCGGCGCAGAGTGGGCCGACATCGAGCGTGGGCTAAGCCAGCGCATCACCGCGCTCAATATGTTTTTGCAAGACATTTATCACGAGGGCCGCATCCTGGCCGATGGGGTGGTGCCGCGAGACTTAATTTATAGCTGCCGCCACTACCGGCGCGAAATGCGCGGGCTGCGTGTGCCGCGCGGCATTTATATCTCCGTGGTCGGCACCGATTTGGTGCGTCTGGCCGATGGCAGTTTTGCGGTGCTGGAGGATAATCTGCGGGTGCCCAGCGGCGTGTCTTACATGCTGGCAAACCGGCAGGTGATGAAGCGGGTCTTTCCCCACCTCTTTAGCAACTACGGCGTGCGCCCATTGGATCACTACGGCCAGGCGTTACTGGCAACGCTGCGGGCGTTGGCCCCCGGCCATCCTGACCCGACCATTGTGCTGCTGACGCCCGGAGTCTACAATTCAGCCTACTACGAGCACACTTTTTTGGCCCGGCAGATGGGGATTGAACTGGTGGAGGGGCGCGATTTACTCATCCACGATAACGTGGTCTACATGCGCACCACCGCCGGTTTGCAGCGCGTTGATGTTATCTATCGCCGGGTTGACGACGATTTTCTCGACCCGCTGGTTTTCCGGCCCGACTCCGCCTTGGGGGTCGCCGGGCTGTTCAACGCCTACCGGGCCGGCAACGTCGCCCTGGCCAATGCCATCGGTACCGGCGTGGCCGATGATAAGGCTGTCTATGCCTATGTCCCGGCGATCATTCGCTATTATCTGGCTGAAGAACCCATTCTACCCAATGTGAATACTTATTTGTTAAGCGACGAACAACAGCGGCAGTATGTCTTGGAGCATCTGGACGAACTGGTAGTCAAAGCGGTGGGCGAATCAGGCGGATACGGTATGTTGATTGGCCCGCACAGCACTGCGACCGAGCGCGAGGAGTTTCGCCAGCGCATCCTGGCCCAGCCGCGCAACTATATTGCCCAGCCCACCCTGGCCCTGTCTCGCGCCCCCAGCTTTATTGACAACCGGGTTGAAGCTCGCCACGTGGACCTGCGACCTTACATTTTGTACGGTGAGCAAGTGACCATTGTGCCGGGCGGCCTGACCCGCGTCGCCCTCCGGCGCGGCTCCCTGGTGGTCAACTCTTCCCAGGGTGGCGGGAGTAAAGATACGTGGGTGTTGTATGAATGACATATTTCTATTTTCGCCCGCTCAGGTAAATACTCCGTGTTGCGTCTTGCGTAAATTTAACGCAAGACGCAACACGCAACACGCTAGAGGTTTCCATGCTGTCACGAGTTGCTGACCATTTATACTGGATGAGCCGTTACCTGGAGCGGGCCGAACATACGGCTCGTTTGATTGGAGTCCACCTGGACCTGATGCTCGATCAGACCCCGGCCACGGCTGCCTCGCGTCGAGAACGCCTGGCGGCCAGCCTGGCTACGCCCTTGCCGCCGGAAAATTTGCAAGATGATTACAGCATGACCCAGGCATTGACCTTTAGCCCGGCTAATAAATCCTCTATTGTGGCCTGTATTGCCGCTGCCCGCGAGAACGCGCAGAACGTGCGCGAGCGGATCAGTTCAGAAATGTGGGAGCAGATCAATCAGCTTTATCTCTCCCTCAAACAGGCCAATCCCGAAAAGATCTGGCGGACAGAACCGCATCGCTTTTTCCGCTCGGTCAAAGAAGGGGCGCACCTGTTTCAGGGGTTGACCGACTCAACCATGAATCATGGCGAGGGCTGGCATTTTATCCAGGTAGGCCGCTTTATCGAGCGGGCTGGCGCAACCGCCGCTTTGCTGGATGTTCATTACAGCGCGGCTAACCAGTCGCTCCAAAATTTTAGCACTCCCGATGACTATCTGGAATGGATTGGTCTGCTGCGGAGTTGCACTGCTTTTGAAGCCTACTGCAAGGTCTACACCGCCGATTTTCAACCCCGCACGGTGGCCGAATTTTTGCTGCTCAACCACGAATTTCCGCACTCGGTTTATTTTGCGGTTAATGAAATCCAGACTGCCCTGCACGGCATCGCCGAGGCGACTGAGACACGCAAGGTGGGTCGGGTCTATCGGCTGGTGGGCCGGCTGCGGGCCTCGTTTGATTTTGACCAGATTGACGACATCATGACCGCCGGCCTGCATCTCTATTTGCAAGACATCCAGAGCCAATGCCGCCAGATTCACGAGGCTCTGTATCAAACTTACATTACCTACCCCATCGAGGCGGCCCTGGCTGCCGAGGGGCGCTAAAGGATTATGCCATCCATGTATTACTCTATCCGCCATATCACCCGCTTTCGCTACAGCGCGCCCATCCATGAAAGTGTCATGGAACTACGCATGCAGCCCCGCGACGAGGGCCGCCAGCGCCGCCATTCCTTTGATCTGACCATTAATCCCCGCGCCCAGGTAATACAGTATCGGGATTATTTAGGCAACACCGTTCATCATTTTGATATTCCCGGCCAGCACAACCAATTGATTATCACCGCTCAAGCCATGGTCGAGTTGACTCTACCGCCGCCTTTGCCCGACGCCCTGGGAGCAAATGCTTGGGAGTCGCTGGATCAATTGGCGCAGCAGGGGGATTATTGGGAAATGTTAGCGCCGAGTCACTTTGCCCGACCCACCGGCTTGCTGGCCGATCTGGCCGCCGAATTAAACCTCCAGCGTGAGGCCGACCCCATGACGACCCTGCGCCGCCTCAATACGGCCCTGCACGACGCCTTTGATTACAAGCCTGACGGCACCAAAGTTGACTCGCCCATTGACGAAGCGCTGCAAAAGCGGCAGGGCGTGTGCCAGGATTTCGCCCACATTATGACGGCCCTGGTGCGGCAATTGGGGATTCCTTGCCGTTATGTCAGCGGTTATTTGTTTCACCGGCGAGAAGATCACGACCGCTCGGAGGCCGATGCTACCCATGCTTGGGTCGAGGCGCTGCTGCCAGAATTAGGCTGGATTGGCTTTGACCCAACCAACAATCTCATCGCCGGCGACCGTCATATCCGGGTGGCAATTGGGCGCGATTACGCCGACGTGCCGCCAACGCGAGGTGTTTTCAAAGGCGATGCCCGCAGCGAACTCAGCGTGGCCGTGCAAGTCCGCCCGGCTGATGAAGTCGCCGTCAATAAACTTTCATTGGCAGAACCAGAACTGCCACCCCTCACCTGGCTCCAGGCCGAGGTCGAACCTGAAACCGAGGTTGATCTACTGCGGCAGCAACAGCAGCAGCAACAGTGAGTCCCTTTTTACCCATCATTCCACCGTTGTAACAATGGTTCCAACTCCTCGTGGCTCTGTATTACCGCGTCTGGGGTGATTTTTCTGCCATCTTCCAACCCATTGGCCTGATCGTGATTGATGCCGACGTACTGCACGGCCCGCATGCCGACTGCCTGCGCCCCGGCAATATCCGTGCGGAGGAGGTCGCCGATGTGAACCGCTTCGGCGGGGGCAGCGCCGAGGGCGGCGAGGGTGGTCAAAAAGGCGGAGGGGTGCGGTTTGCTGCGGCCGATCTCATCGGAAAAAGTGAGATGGGTAAAATATTGGGTCAGGTGGTCATGCTCCAGCAGTTGGCGCAGCACCCGCCCCGGCGTGATGCCGGTATCGGAAATAATCGCCAGGCGGTAGCGGCTGGCGAGATCGGGCAGAACGCTTGAAACTTCGGGGGCCAGGGTAGGCGCATCGGCCAGGATGCTGTGCTCCATATTTAGCCGGATTTCGGCCAGGATTTCCAACTCAAGCGTCAGGCGCAAATCTTGCAGCATGACCCCCAGCCACTCCTCGGCGGTCATGGTGCGATGTTCTTGGGCCCAGGTGCGGCTCCAGGTCTCACGGGCCAGCTTTACCGCCGCCTCAAATTGCTCCGGCTCTACTTTTGAGCCGCTGCCCCGCTCAACCGACTCTTTTAATGTCAACAGTCGTTTAGCATAATCCACAGTTTTGCTTTGGTAGAGGGTGGACCAAAAATCGAAGGTGATGGCTTTGATAGGCAAGGGTAAACTCCGTAGATAGAAGATAGAAGATGGTAGATAGAAGATAGCTGATTTCCATTACCTTTCCATCCTCTATCTTCTATCCTCTATCTTCTATCCTCTATCTTCTTCTTTTATCGTTTCTCTAATTTGAGCGGCCAGATTCTTCGCCCGTTCCGGCGCGTCGCCGACATAGTGGGAGGCGTCGAGGAGGGCCATAATTTGAGGCGGGTCGAGATGGACGGTAATTCTGGGGTCGGAGGAGAGATGCTCCGGCAATGTATTGTTTCCGCCGGCGGCTAGCTCGGCCCAGGCGGCCAGGCTGTGTTCGCGGATGATTTCGTGCATTTCCTGCCGATCGGCGCCGGCTTTGGCTGCGGCCAGCAAAACGCGCTCGGTGGCGGCGAAGGTGCCGTATTTTTCCAGGTTGCGCCTCAGCGCGGCTTCATCCACCCGCAGGTCGCGCACCAGGCGGGTGGCCCGGCGCAGAATTTCGTCGGTGGCTAAAAAGGCCGCCGGGAAGATTTCCCGGCGGTTGGCCGAATCGTCCAGGGTGCGCTCCAGCAGCGAGTGGGCGGCGTTGTCCCAGGCCACGCGGGGCAGGGTTGCCACAAAGCGGGCCAGGCTGTCAATGTTTTCGGCATTGATCGGGTTGCGCTTGAAGGGCATGGCGCTAGAACCAACCTGCTTGCGGCCAAACGGCTCGGCCACCTCCCCCAGCGAAGGCGTTTGCAATAAGCGCAAGTCAAACGCAAATTTGTACAGCGATCCGGCTACTCCGGCTAAACTGTTCAACACCAGCCAATCCTGCTTGCGGGGATACGTTTGAGTGGCTACGGGGAAAGGGTCAAGCTCGATGGCGGCCATGATGCGGGCTTCGAGTTGGGAGGCAGAGATTGGAGATTGGAGATTGGACGCCTTTGGAGATTCGACGGTCGGCGGCTTGCCCTGAGCCTGTCGAATGGGTCGGCGGTCTCCGGTCGGCTCCGCCAACAAATCCTGATACGACGCCGAAGTACCCACCGCGCCTTTGAAACCTTTGCCCCGAATCCCATCGCGTACCCGGCGCACTTCAGCGAAATCGGTCAGCAGGTCGAAGCCATATTGGGCCAGGCGGTAGCCCAGGGTGGTCGGTTCTGCGGGTTGGAGGTGGGTGAAGCCGATGATCGGCGTATCCGCCCATCGCTCGATTTGGACGGCGAATTCTGCCAGCAGCGTGGTCAATTTAGCCAGAATAACATCCAGGCTTTCGCGCAGGCGCAGGGCATCGGCGTTGTCCTCAATATCCATCGAGGTTGCGCCCAGGTGAATAATGCCGCCCCCCACGGGACACTGTTCGGCAAAGGTTTTGACCTCGGCCATCAAATCATGTTGTATTTCGGCCTCAATCGCCAGGGCGCGTTCCACGTCAATCTGATCGGCGTGCGCCCGCAGATCATCCACCTGAGCCTGGTTGACCAGCCCGGCAGCCATTTCCGCTTCGGCCAGGGCGACCCACAGCCGCCGCCACAGCCGCCGTTTGTGGGCTTCGCTCCAGACCCGGCGCATCTCGTCGCTGCCGTAGCGCCAGGTAAAGGGGGAAAGGAAAGTTTGGTGGGAAAAAGTTTCGGTCATTACTTACTCGTTGCACGTTAAAAGATTGAAGGGTTGAGCAAAGTATAGCATGGTGAATTACCTGCGGCAAAGCTATTGGACTGAGTAGCGGGAAACTGATAAAATGGAAGCAGGTTTTATCTATTTTTAGGAGAAAATTTATGTCCCATATTCAAGAATCATCCCTCATCAAAGACGTTCAGATTGTCACCCTCAAACCCTTTGCCGACGAGCGCGGGCGCTTTATGGAGACCTTTCGCAAAGAGTGGTTTCCGCAGCGCAGTTGGGACATTATCCAGACCAACCGTTCTGACTCCAAAGCCGGGGTTTTGCGCGGTCTGCATTATCATTTTCAGCAGGTGGATTACTGGTATGTAATTGCCGGAAAAATTCGGGCGGGTTTGTATGATTTACGGCCCAGTTCGCCTACTCATGGAACTGCCCAAACCATCGAGATGGGTGAGGAAAATCAAGTGGGGGTTTTTATCCCGGTGGGCGTGGCCCACGGTTTTGTGGCGCTGACCGACGTGACCTTGATTTATGTAGTGGATAATTATTACAGTGGCGCGGATGAGTTCGGCGTGGCCTGGAATGATCCCGCCCTCGGAGTAGCGTGGGGGGTGGAAGCGCCCCTGGTTTCGGACAGAGATGCGGCTAATCCAAAGTTGAAAGATATTTCGCCTGATAAATTACCCAGATAAGGTCCAATAAAGAACTTACCAGTTTAGAGAAACCCGACTTATCTTAGCCCGTTGCTGGCTAAAAATTGCGGCTAAGGTTTGGAGCGGTTCCGGCTGGCCGGTGGTGAAAAAATGATGCTGCGCTCCACAGCCAGTTTCAGTTTCCAGTTGGCGCTGCCTGAGCACACGCTGGACCTGCCGGGCGACGGCCTGGGCCGGGTCAATCACGGCAGCGCGGCCGGCCACCACCCGCTCGATGAGCGGCAGCAGCAAAGGATAATGGGTGCAGCCCAGGGCAAGCTGGTCGGCGTTGGCGGCCAGCATGGGTTCGAGATAGTGGCGCAGCAGGGCCTCCGTTTCGGGAGCGTCGAGTTGGCCTTTTTCAACCAGCTCGACCAGGCCCTCGCCCACCTGCATATGCACTTCGATGTTGCGGGCGTGGCGTTCTGACGTATTTTTGAACAGATAGCCGTTGAGTGTGCCCTCGGTTGCCAGCACACCCACGTGGCCGGTTCGGGTGGCTTCGGCGGCAGGCTTGAGGGCAGGTTCCATCCCCACAATGGGCACATCAAACTCTGCCCGCAGCGTTTCCAGGGCAGCGGCGCTGGCCGTGTTGCAGGCCACCACAATTAGCTTGGCCTGATGAGCCAGCAGAAAACGGGTAATGGCCGTTGATAACGCCTGGATTTCCGCCGCCGGCCGGGGGCCATAGGGGCAGTGAGCGCTGTCGGCAAAGTAGAGCGTGGCTTCGTGGGGCATACGCCGCACCACTTCGCGCCACACCGACAGGCCGCCCACTCCGGAATCGAACAGACCGATAGGACGTGAGTCAGTCATAAAATAATCGCTCCCAAGTCCCTTTACTTATCTACTTCGAAGAGGCGAGGACTCATGAGACGAGGAGGCGAAGAAGATAAGGCCTCTCGCCTCCTCGCCTCTTCGCTTCACTGCGCCTTCAAGCCCTGCGCCAAAACTTTATAATGGTCTACAATGCCTTGAGGCACAATTAAATCCAGTTCAAAGGAAGTTGTGGCCCCGGCTTTGAGCAAGGTCACGGCCAGTTCGGCCTGGCGTTGAGCCAGCACCCGCTCGTCGGCGTCGTAGGCAATGGCAACCAGCCGGACCGACTCGACGTCGCTGGTTCCGCTGTTGCGAAGCTGCCCTTCCAGGCGGTAGGTCGCTAACCCCTCAGGCGAGCCGTGCAGGTCAAACGTTTCCAAATCAAAATAATAACGAGACTGGTCAGAAATCGGTACGCCCGAAACAGTGACCACCTGGTACTGAGCAAAGCTGTCGGGCGGTGAGTCGAACAGAATTGCAAACGGTGCGCTCTCTCCCGGCTGGATCACGTCGAGTTGGGTGTAGGCCGCGCCCCGGTCCAGCACCAGCCCGGCTCCATCCAGCAGCGACGCTTCGACGACGACTTCGGCCAGGGGCAGGCTGCCGGGATTGCTAACCTCGCCCAAACACCACAAGGTCCCCTGCCGGGTTTCCTGAAAGTTGATGGCCGTTACCTTGAGCACGGGCGGCGTCGGGGTGGGGGTGGGGGTGTCTTCCGGGCTGACTCGGGGCGGGGGGATAATGATTTCCTGGCCGATTTGCAGAAAGCGCGGGTCGGCGATGCCGTTGGCCGTCTGAATTTCCTCGGTGGTGCGGTCGAATTGGATGGCGATACTGAGCAGGGTATCGCCTGATTGGATGACATAGATGACGGGGGTCGGGGTAACGGTGGGCGTAGCGGTCGCAATGGGCGTGGCCGGGCGTGGGGTGGCGGTCGCGCGGGTGGTAGGGGTGGGGGTCATGCTGGCCGCCGCTACCGGCGTCGCCGGGGCGGCCGGGGTAATACTGCTGATCGGCGTAGCCAGCCGGCCACAGCCGGTTATGATTAAGCTGCACAACAACCAAAGAACGGGTCTCACCCGCCGGAACTTCCCAAACATAAGGCCGGATTATACCACGATTGGGCCGCAGAAGTGAAAAACAGTTAGTTCGCGACGAAATTGAAGCAAACAGATACATTCGCGAAGTCATGTCATCCATTCGACAAGCTGAGCCGAAGGCCCCCTAGTGGCAGGACAGGTTCCGACCGCAGGGAGGAATCTCCGTTCCCATGGCAAAAATGTTAGTGCCTTAGCAATTGAGTCCTTGTACATTGAGCAAGAAAATCTCACGCAAAGCCGCCAAGAACGCCAAGAAAAAATTATTAAAAATCTTTGCGTCTTGGCGTCTTGGCGAGAGAACTCTTTTTGGCTCTGGCTTGTCCAGGTTAGAGTGAGCAAGAAGATTTCTCGCTGGCGCTCGAAACCTGTCCCACCCCTTCGGGTGCGCCGAAGGGCGTGAGCGAAGTCGAAGGATGACATACCAGAAACTGGGCTGGCGATTTTGCTCATGAAATAGATTAGGCGTCTTTGCCAAAGCGCGGCGTCACTTAAAAATTTCCATTACCGGCTTGCCGTCCCAATTTGAGGGAATGGGTAATTTTAGGGCCTGTAGAGTCGTAGCGGCGGTATCGTAGGTGTTGATGGGGCGGGTCAAGGTAACACCGACAGGAACATTTGGCCCAACGGCCAACCAGGGGATGGTGCGGTCTTCGGGGGAGTTATCGCCGTGGTTGAACCCATGGCCACCGTGGTCGGCTGTGACAATCAGGAGCGTGGTGTTCAGATAGCCGCCACTTTCAAGGGTGGCCAAAATTTCGCCGATCAAATTATCTACAAAAGCGATGGCCTGAAGCTGGTTGGGCGACATCCAGCCGGAGGCATGGCCCACCCGGTCGGTATCGGGAAAGTGAAGAAAAAGGACGTGAGGCAGACCGGCCTGAATGATTTCAAGGGCGTGATCTTTGATGTCTGCATCGTGCATATCCGCCCCAAAGCGTTGATCTACCGAATTTGGCAAAACCAGGTAATTCATCTTCTCTTTGCCAAAAACCATAGCGGTTGTCAACCCGGCCTCGTGAGCCACGCTAAAGAGGGTCGGACCATTCATACCGGGCCAGCCGATATAGGGCATGCCCCACACAATTCCGTGCTTTTCCGGCAGCATGCCGCTGAGCATGGAGGCGTGGCTGGGCAGGGTGATGCTCAGCGAGACCGTTTGGGCATTGGGGCTGTAAGCGCCCTGCGCAATCAGGGTATCCAGATAAGGCGCTTCGGCGGCAAATAAGGCATCGGGCCGCAGGCCGTCAATGCTGATAATGATGACATGCTGGATTTGGGGCGGCGCGGGCGTGTCGGTTGGCTGTGGGGCGCTGGCAACCGGCGGCGGTTGGGTGGCGACAGCGGTCGGCGTTAGAGTCGGAGGCAGGGGGGTGGGCGTTTTGGTGGGTGTTGGCAGATAGATAACGGCCTGGGTGGCCGTCGCTGTGGGCGCTGAGGCCGGAGTCGCCTCTGGCAATTGAAAGTGCGTTGGGGCAAGCTGGGCAGCAGCCGGAGCCGCCTCTTGACCGGGCGTAAAAATCCAATAAGCCGAAACAGCCGCTACGCCGCTGCCTTCCAAAATAAGGATAGTCAGCCAAATGAGCAGCAGCTTGGGCGAGACAAACTTACGCCGCCGAGGTTTAGATTTTTTTGGAGCAGATTTCGGTGGCATGATCCTCACCGGGTATTTTATGTCAAATATAATAACATAAATGTGGCGAAGATCAAGTCTCAGTGGATCCAAATTTCCCGTAGGGTGGCAGCCCTATGCCGCCCGCTGACGCATGGGGATGCGTCAGCTACGGAAATTTTGAAATGCGTTGGGTATACTCAGTAGATCCAATTTTCCGAGGACGCGAAGCGGGCACGCCTTCGTGCCGAACGCCGCCGCACGTGGGCGTACTGACCCCTCAAATTTGGATCCACTGATACTATTCAGTTTTAATCAACTCGCGGACCCGGCTCAACAAGGCTGTTTCGGCGGCAGCGACTCGGGCGGCGGCTTCTTCAGACCAGGCCCGGTGGCGGGCCAGAGCATCCCGGCACTCGGCCAGCATTGCTTGCAAAGGCTCCGGCGCGGCCCCCCCTGCCTGGCGGCGGGCAGCCACTCCGGCAGAAGGATCGAGCGCCTGGGCCAGCGCCCCTGCTGAAAGATGGAGCGGCTGACCGAGGACTGCCTGAGCCGCCGCATCTACCTCGATGCTGGTAATTTCGCGGGCAGAGCGACTCGCGGAGAGAGCATCGCGCACCAGCCGGCCTACCACCCGGTGAGCCGAGCGAAAGTCCAGCCCGGTTTCAAGGGTGATGATTTCGGCCAGGTCGGTGGCGATGGCAAAACTGTCCGCCAGGCGTTGACCGGCCAGCGTGGCGTTGAAACGCAGCCCCCGCAGCACCCCGGTCATAAGCGTCGCCGCGCCGGTAGCCGTCTGCACCGCTCGCGGGACGCTGCCGTAGGCAAAAACGCGGTTATCCACTTGCCCGGAAGGGGTGCGGCCATAGGCGGCGGCTGAGACTAACTCGCCGGACAGTTCATTAGCTACACCGCGAATATAAGTTAAGGCGTAGGGGTTTTTCTTTTGGGGCATGATGACGCTGGCGCGGGCGTGGCCATCGGCCAACTCAATCAGATCAAATTCGGCGGTGGCGAAGATTTGCAAATCCTCAGCCAGCCGGTCCAGGTTGACCAGCGCCGCCGCCAGCACCGACAGGGTTTCAATCGGGCCGTCCGGCGGCCACATAGCATCGCGGGCGTGGGGAACCAGACCGGCGAAGCCGAGCAAATCGGCCAGGCGCTGCCGATTTTGGGGCAGCCGGGAACCGTTGACGCTGCCACAGCCGGCCGGGCTGAGGTTGGTGCGGCCATACAACGTCTGGAGGCGATCCAGGTCACGCAGCAGGGGATAGACAAAGGTGAGCAGATAATGGCCGAAAGTTGTCGGTTGGGCCGGTTGGAGATAGGTGTAATCGGCCATGAGGCTGGCTTGATGCGCTTCGGCCTGCTCCAGCAGGGCCAGTCCGGCCTCGCTCAAGGCGGCGGAAAAGTCCAACAGCCGGCGGCGTAAAATCAGGCGGTAGCCGGTGGTGGTAGACTCGCGCCGGGCGCGGCCTGCCCCCAACCAGCCGGTAGCCGGGGTTCGAGCGGCTAGCCAGGCTTCGCGATTGGTGTAAAGATCGCCCAGGGCTGGATCGGGGCTAAAATCGGGCGGTGCGGCGTGTAGAGCCAGCAAAGCCGCCAGCAAATCCCGCCCGGCCTCCGCTGGGATCACTCCCCCTTCGATCAGCATTATAGTGTGGGCCAGGTCAGCCAGGCTCATGCCTTCAAACAAGGGCATTTGGTCGGCCAACTCGCGGGCAAAGGCAGTTTGGACTAGTTCCGGGGCGGGTCCGGCGGCCAGCCGGCTGCCGACACTTAAAACGTCCACCTCGATTCGCTCAGGCATACGCTACCTCGGCGGCCAGTTGGCGTAAGGCCGACTCCACCATAGCCAGGTCGACCCCCCAGGGAACAACCCCAATCGGGCCATCCTGCTCAATGTGATACTCTAGCAGGCAACATTTGAGCAAGGTCGGTTCGGTGCGGACGCCGGCCAGCTTGCGGGGACACATTTCCACGCGGGGCGGCTCATCGCCGTAATAATGGCGATGAAATTGCAGGCTGCGCTCACAGCCAATGAGAGTCCAATTTTGCCGGGCAGGGCGTTCATCCAAAAAACTAACCGGCGCGGGCAGGTCGTCCAGGCCGCCGGAGCGGCAGGGGACCAGGTAGGCTTCGGGCTGCACTTGGCGGGCCAGATCGGCTACCTCGATTCGTTCCAACTCCAACCGGATAGGTGGCAGGTCGGCGTAGCTGAGTACGTGTTGGGCCAGGCCGTAGAGCTTGGGCGGCTCCGGCGGGGCCACTTCGACCACCCGAATCACCAGCGGGTTGGGGTGATGGATAAAGTTGACGTGATCGTACATCCCCTCGACCACGACGGTGCTTTCCGGCCCCAGGCCCAACTCGTGGGCGACTCCTGCCAGGGCGGAGCGATTGGCCGGATCTACGGCGGGGCGTTTCACGTAAACACAGGTGTCCGGCAGCGCCAGCACCTCAACAGAGGTAATACAAGAGAAGAGCGGCTCCGCTTCGGCGCGAGTGATGGCAACCACGGCAGTCTCCTTGTCCTTGCCTTTGAGGACGATGAAATCGGTGCGGCGGTAGGCTTCGCGCTCCAACAGCAGGGACTCGATGGCCTCAGCGGTCATGGGGCCGTGGTAGGGCTGTACACTCACCCGGCGGTAGGGCAGCGGCGTCAGATTGCGCTGGCTGCGCCAGGATCGAGGTTTAGGATTATTGTTCATATAGCCTCCTGGAAAAACTTTGGCGGTGAGGAGATTGCCTAAAATGAACGGGCACAAACACGCCACACACAAGCCGCTGGCTCTTTACTATACTGCTTTACCATAACAGGTCAAATTTGAATTTATGGATAGAGGGGATGCTCTGGCGAATGTTGGGTTGGATTGAACTGAGCTACCAGGAGAGATAGCGGGTCAGGGTTATGGAGACAAAACTGTTTTATGATTATGTCTCTTGCAACTTATAGCAAGCGTCACAATAGGCAAACGGGGTTTGTGATAACAGCGAAATTAGAGTTGTAGATTGGCCTCTCGATTATAAGTTAAGAGCATACAATAAAAAAGCCAGACGGTGATCTATCGTCTGGCTTTATCTGTTTTTATACACAAGTTTCTATCTGGATATAGATTGATCTGCTGAGAATGAGATTGGGCGCTGTTCTGTTAGTAAAGCTGAACTTTTTGTCGTTCGGGTAGATTTCTCGGAGTCTGGCTTTGTGGCAGCTTTTTTCTCACTGTTACGCTGAATTATGAAATCGTAGACTCTGCCCAAAGAGTGGCGCTTATAAGAGGACAAATCGAGTAATTTCATATCAGATTTTGAAAGGAAGTTTAACAGCCAAACCCTTTCATTTATGTTAATAAAATAACATAAATCCTTTCAAAATCAAGGTGCTTTTCAAGCTTACTTGACCATGATCTGGTCGTTGACAGATTAATAAATTTCTGGATATAGTACTTGTCTTTCGACAAATTTTTGACCTTAAAAACCGAATTGAGTTAAACTTGTGCCACTATGGCAGAAGTAGACATCCAAACTGAACGGATCGATGACATACCCCTGTTGGTGGCTCAGCAGCACC
>Ga0209172_10004751_pt1 | contig 17633 bp, 21 predicted proteins | sample LarsenN4metaG_FD_184113 | JGI IMG/M metagenome (GOLD analysis project Ga0209172, IMG submission 184113) | Hot spring sediment bacterial and archeal communities from British Columbia, Canada, to study Microbial Dark Matter (Phase II) - Larsen... ... | reverse complement strand
AGCCGACACGCATAGGAGCTGGTGGCGAGTGACTCGCCCAGCCACGAAACCGCGCGCGGACGGGAACAACGAAGACGTCACCTTCGCAGACCTCAGGCGGGTTAGGAGGTCTGCTCCGGTGACGTCTGTCGAAACGGAAGAGACTTGACATCAGTCCGGCTCATAGGAGCCGGACCGGGAGGATTATAGGCCGCGTTCCCGACCGCCCATGGGGAAAGACGGCGGACTTACTTCAGCAGCTCCATCATGTATTCCTGCGCCTCGCGCGCCTTCATCAGCGCCAGCTTCTCGACGATCCGCCGCTTCAGATCGCGATCCGTCTCTTTCCTGGCGAGCGCGACGAGCGCGCCGGCATTGCCGGAGATGAACAGACCGTCGATCGCGGCGCGCTTGACGGCGGCGTCGGTCTGACGGCCGTAGATGCCGACCAGCGTATCGGCGGCGCGTGCGCCTCCGGCAATGCCGAGCTGTTGAACCGCCCGGCGGCGCAGATCGATGTCGGCCTCGGAATTGGCGACCTCGGTAAGGTGGGCGACATCGCCGCTGATCATCATGCCCGGCAGCATCTCCCGTTTGACGTCGGCCGACGACTCCTTCTGATAGAGCTGCCACACCTCCTCGCGCGCGCCCATCATGCCCAGCGCGCGGACGGCCTCGGCGCGCAGCTCCGGCGCCTTCTCGCTGGTCGCCGCGGTCAGCACGCGCCGGCGATCGCCGGCAATGCCCCACGAGCGCAGGATCTGCCGTCTGATATCGATATCCGGCGACGACCTGTACACCTCCTCGAGCAGCTGGCGGTTGGCGGCTGAATTGTGGATGCCGAGGTACTGAATCGCCTTGCGCTGCAGGTCGGGATTGCTGTTGCCCTTCGCCACCGCCGCCAAGACCTGCTGGGCCTGCGGCGCGCCGCTCTGCGCCAGCACGAACAGCGCGCGCTCCTTCACCCGCGGCGACTGCGCGCCCTGCAGCAGCTTCTCGAGCAGGGGCACGCCCTGCGCCGGATCCATCTGCTGCAGTCCCTGGATTGCCAGCAGCTTCAGGTCGTCGTCTTCCTGCTGGTCGGGCGGCACTGCCTGCCCGGCGCGCTGGCGCATCGCGATTTCGAGGGCGCGCGCGTCGTTCAGCCAGCGGCTCGCCGGGTACGACTTGACCAGCTCCGCGATCGCCGCCAGCGCATCGGCCTGGCGGCTCACCTTGTCGAGCGCGTATGCCTGCCAGTACAGCACCGCGTCGCCGCGCGAGAACCCGCTGTCGGCCAGCGACCGCAGCGTCTCGATCGCCTGCGCCCATTCTTCGCGCTCGATCGCGCGCCTGGCGCGCTCGTACGCGCGCTCCTGCGCCTCTCGTTCGCGTACTCGTTCACGCTGGCGTGCGGCCTCTTCGCGCTCACGCGCCGCCTGCTCGCGATCGCGCTCCCGCTGCCCGGCCATCAACCACGCGATGCGCTCGCGCTCGTGCGCGGCCTCCTCGCGCTCGCCGGCCGCCTGCGCGCCGTCGCGCTCCTGCTGCTCGGCGACGACCTGCTCGAGACGCTCGCGCTCGTCCTGCCGCGCCTGCACGGGCGCCGCGACCGCGAGGATCAGCGCGACCCCCGCAGCCGTTCGTCCGATGGATGCTCTCATGGTTCCCCCTGCGACCTGAATCCGGCGCGCTCATCCCGCGCCCGCATCGCCGCGGTCATTACCCGCAACCGGAAGATCAGGTCCTGTTCGCTGATACGTGCCCGAACCTCCGACAAAGCGTTCGACGTCTCGTCCGCCGATCCGTTAGCGATCTCCACGAGCACGCGCTCCACGTCCTCGAGCAGGTCGCGCGTGGCCGTGTCGCCGATTTCCTCCGCCGACCGCCGATACAAGCGGCCCGCCGCCACGAGATCGGCGGCGCGATCCCGGTCGCTGGCAAGCACCACCGGCGCCGCTTCATCGTCGGCGTTCACGAGCTCGACGAAGACGCGCTGCGATCGTTCGAGGTGTTCCTCGACCTCGCTGCGGAACACCAGCTCCCCGAGGTCGCGGGCATCGGCGGCTGGCGCAGTGACTTGCGCGGGACCGTCCCAGACGCGGCCCAGCGAAAACGATCCGGCCGCCAGGGCGGCCACGCTGGCGGCCAGGACCCAACGCGGCCACTCGAACGACCAGGGCGTCGAGGCCGCTGTTCCGGCAGCCGCGCGACGTTCCCCCGACACCACCGGTTCGAGCCGTGCCGGGCCGCGCGAGGCCGAGACCACTGGTTCGAGCCGCGCCCACAGTTCCTGCTCGAATCCCGGCGGCGGGTCCACGGCCGGCTCGCGGTCCACCAGCGCCAGCACGGCGCGCAGCTCGCGGTCGAGCGCGCGGCACCGGGCACACTGCTCGAGGTGCGCACGGATCTCCTGGCGCTGCTCCGGCGTTGCCTCGCCGTAGAAGTCCAGCAGCAGCTCCTCGTCGGTGATGTGCGGCCCCGTCATGTCCTACACCTCGACAAACGGCGCGAGCGCCGCGCGCATCTTGCGGACCGCGCGGAAGATGCAGTGCTTCGTCGCGCTCGTCTTCAGCCCGAGCTCCGATCCGATCTCGTCGATCGACATGCCCTCGACGTGCCGCAGCATGAACGCCGTCCGCTCGACCGGCGTCAGACGCGTCATCGTCTGGCCGACACGGGCACCGATCTCCCCGGCCAGCACCAGCTGCTCAGCGCCCGGATGCGCGGCGTACGCGGTCGGCGCCCCGCCGTGCTCCTCGAGGCAGGCGGCATCGAGCGGCATCTCACGCCGCTTGTGCGAGCGCAGGTAGTCGATAGCGCAGTTCACGGCAATGCGCGTCAGCCACGTCCGCACCTCCGACCGCGCCTCGAATCTCCCGAGCTGCCCGTGCACCCTGAGCCACGTGTTCTGGACCACGTCCCTGGCGTCCTCGGTATTACGGACCAGCCGGAACACGACGCCGAAGAGATAACGGCTGTGCCGTTCGACGAGCGCGCGGAAGGCGTCGATATCGCCGTCGCGGGCCCTGGCGACATCGACGATGTCGCCATCGCGGGCCCTGGCGATGGCCGCCTCGTCGCTCTCGTGCATGCCTCTGGCTTAGACGGATCGCGGCAGCCACGGTTGGCATGGTTCAAAGAGCCCGGGATTTTTTGGATCTTTTGCACGGTCGGCAGCCGCCCCGCGCGATTTCGCCTGACCCTGCGCCCGAATCGATTGGCGCAGGCGTTGCTCTTCCCCTGGTGGATGCCAGCGCCAGGACCGAGGTCGAGGTATGAAAAGCCCCGAAAAACTAGATTCCCCCGCCGATAAACCACTCCCCTCGAGCGACCCATCCTCGAATACCGTCGTCACCGGCGTTCGCATCGGGCCGTCCACCGAGTTCGTCGTCCGGGACAATCAGGAGATGAGCCGGTTCGAGATCGAGATAGCCGGAGAGCTGGCCACGCTTCGCTACGAACGTCACCCGCACTCGATCGTGCTGGTCCAGACGGATGTGCCCCAGCGGCTGCGCGGCCGCGGCATCGCGAACGCGCTTGCACGATGGGCTATCGAGCACGCCCAGCGCCAGGGGTTGCGTGTGATTGCCACCTGCCCCTTCGTACGCGCCTACATGCTGCGGCACGCGTACGGCAACGGGTCCGGATCCAGTCAGCCGCACTGAACGCACCGGCCGGGGCGCTGCTGCGCGCGATCAGCGTCCGGGCGTCGTGCCGGATCGGCTGTTCCAGAACTGCGCGACGAGATTCGCCGCAACCTGACGGCGGTACTCCGCGGTCGATCGGAGATCGTCGATAGGGGCGATCTCGCGCTGCAGGGTCTGCTGCGCCTCCGCCAGGGACGCGCCGCTGCCGAGCGCCCGCTCGGTCTGCCACAGGCGGAGCGGCACGGGGCCTACGCTGCCCATCGCCAGCCGCGGTTCCCTGTCCTGCACGCCGGCGACGACGATCTTCGCGATCGCCTGCGCCGCCCGTGTGCCGACCTTGCGGAACCATTGCCGCCCGCGGACCGGCGGGATCTCGAACGCGACGATCAGTTCCTCCGGGGTGGCGACGCTCTGCCGGTAGCCGGTGTAGAACGACGTCATCGGCACGCGGCGTACGCCGGCGGCGCTGCGCAGCACGACGACGGCGTCGGCCGCAAGCAGCACGGGCAATGTATCTCCGGCCGGCGACGCGTTGGCGACGTTGCCGCCAATCGTGCCGCGATTCTGGATCTGGACGCCGCCGATCTCGCGCGCCGCCGCGGCGAGCATCGGCAGACGGCGGCGTATCGTGGCCGAGCGCCGGATCTCGGTATAGGTGGTCAGCGCGCCGATCCGCAGCGCGCCACCGCGCAGCTCGATGCCGCGCAGCGCGTCCAGGTTCCAGAGGTCGAGGAATCGCGTCGCCTTCAGCGTGCCGAAGTTCAGCGACACATACAGGTCGGTGCAACCCGCCAGCGGCACGAGCGGGCCCTCGTTCCGCAGCATCTTCAGCGCGTCGGCCAGCGAACGCGGCTGCAGCAGATCACGTCCGCGGAGGGTGCCCTGCATCAGCGTCTGCTCGCGCGCTGGATGGAACGATAGATCGCCGTATAGCCTGTGCAGCGGCACAGGTTGCCGGCCAGACCCGTCCGAATCTCCTCGAGCGTCGGATGCGGGCCGAGCGCCGCGGCGGCCATGATCATGCCGGGCGTGCAGATGCCGCACTGGGCGCCGCCCTGCTCGACGAACGCCCGCTGCAGCGGATGCGAGCCGGCGAGCCCTTCGATCGTCGTGATCCTCGTGCCCCGCGCATGCGCGACCGGCACGAGACACGAGTTGACCGGCTGGCCGTCGATCAGCACGGTGCAGGCACCGCACTCGCCTTCGCCGCAGCCTTCCTTCGTGCCGGTCAGTCCGCATTCCTCGCGCAGCACATCGAGGAGCCGCGTCAGCGGATGGGCCTTCACCACGACGGTCCTGCGGTTGACGGTCAGACGCATATCGCTCCGTAGTGTCCGGCTTCAGCCGGACCTCTGCGTCCAGCTTCAGCTCCGTAGTGTCCGGCTTCAGCCGGACCGCTTCATCGTCCCTTTCATGATCTTTTCCGGCGTGGCCGGGATCTCCGAGAGGACCACTCCCGCATGCCGCAACGCGTTGACGACCGCGGGCGCCGGACCGTCGATCGGCATCTCCCCGACTCCCTTCGCGCCGAACGGCCCGTGCTGGTACGGCCGCTCGAGAATCCTCACCTCCATCGGCGGCGTATCGAGCGTCGTCGGGATGATGTAGTTCGTCAGCTGCGCGTTGGCCATCCTGCCGTCCCGCATCACGACCTCCTCGAGCAGCGCGTAGCCGAGGCCCTGCAGCGATCCGCCTTCGATCTGCCCGGCGGCCAGCAGGGGATGTATCGCGCGGCCGATCTCGTGAACCGTCGTGAAGGCGACCGGCGTCGCCTGGTAAGTAACCGGATCGACCTCCACCTCGACGACGTCGCACGCCCAGCCGTAGCTGCCGTAGGCGTCGCCGCGATAAGCGTCCTCGTTCCACGCCAGGCCGGGCGGCGGCTCGTACTGCTTCGTGATCACGAAACCGCCGTGCTTCCTGAAGTAGGCCGACGGCGTCAGGCCTCCAAGGCGCGCGCGCATCTCTTCCGCGCAGCGCTGCAGCAGGCGGCCGACGATCATGCACGTGCGCGAGGCGACCGTCGGACCGCTGTCGGGCACGATCGACGTGTCGGCCGCGCTCACGTCGATCTGGTCGTAGGGCACGCCCAGCGTCTCGGCGACGATCTGCGCGTGCATCGTCCGCGTTCCCTGGCCGATCTCGGTGCTGGCGACGCGCACCTGCACGCCGCGCCCGGTCAACGCCAGCGACGCCCTCGACGCGAGCTTGACCTCGCCGCCGCCGGTGAAGCCGGAGCCGTGGAAGAAGAGCGACAGGCCGATGCCGCGGTTCGTACCCTCGAGTGCTTTGCGCCTGCGCGAGAACGACGTGCGGCGGCCCGCTTCGCGCAGCACCTGCAGCGCGCTGCAGTCCCTGCCGAGCTTCTGTCCCGTTGCGGTGGTGTCGCCCGGCCTGAGCGCGTTCCGCTCGCGCAGCTTCAGCGGATCGATGCCGAGCCGATCGGCGATCGCGTCCATGTGGACTTCGACGGCAAACTGCGTCTGCGGCGCGCCGAAGCCGCGGAAGGCGCCGTTCGGCGGCGTGTTCGTCATCATGACGCGGCCGCGCGCGCGGACGTGATCGCAGCGATACGGCCCGGCGGCGTGAATCATGCCGCGCGAGAGGACGACAGAGCTGAGCGTGGCATACGCGCCGCCGTCGAGGACCACGTCGATCTCCATCGCCGTCAGACGGCCGTCCTTCTTCACGCCCGTCCGGTGGCGGACGATCGCCGGGTGGCGCTTCGTCGTCGCCAGCATGTCCTCCACGCGGTCGTAGATCAGCTTTGCCGGACGCCCCGACTTCATCGCCACGAGCGCCGCGTGTCCGGCAATCATCGACGGGTATTCCTCTTTCCCGCCAAAGCCGCCGCCCGTCTCGGTCTGCACGACCCGGACCTTCTCCGCCGGAAGGCCGAGCAGAACCATCAGCGCCCGATGCACGTAGTAGGGGCACTGCAGCGACCCGTACACCGTGATACCGCCGTTCTCCGGGACGGCAATCACGCCGTTAGGCTCGATGTAGAGCTGCTCCTGATGGCCGGTGCGATACTCGCCCTCGACGATCAGGTCGGCCTCGGCCATCCCCCGCTCGATCTCGCCCTTTTCAATCGCGATCGACTTGAAGCACGTGTCGGATCGCTCGGGGTCGAAGTTCGGCGTTGTCTCCCGGCAGGCGATCGACACCCGGGCCTCGGCGAGCGTTGTACGATCGGAATGCGCCAGCAACAGAATGGGTTCGGCAACGTGCCGGACGCGGAACTCCACAAGGCTCGGCTGATCGTCCTCGATCAGGGCAACGACGTTGCGGCCCGGGATGTCGCGGTGGTCGACCACCGTGAAGCCGGCGCGATCGAAGCCGTAGCGGATATCGACGATCTCGCCGGCCGGCACGGTCGATCGAATCGTCCGAACGTACAGGATGTCCTCGAAGCGCAGGTCGTCGACGTAGCGCGCGCGGCCGGTGACTTTGTCGCCGCCTTCCTTCCTGCGCACGTTGCGTCCGACGGCACGCTTCGGCATGAGGTAGTGCAGCGTACATGGGATCGGTTCGGCGCTCAACCATCGCTCTCGCCGCAACCGCCTCGGCGCTGCTGCTCCACGCCGCAGCCGCAACGGCACAGCTGCAGCCGTCGCCGATCGAGGGACCACTGCCGTGCCTCGAACCCGTGAACGGATTCACCTGGGTTCTTTGGACCGGGGATCGGCAGCAGCTGGACCTGTGGTGTCGCAGCGTCGGCAAGCCGATGGTGGAGGAGGGAACGGCTCCGGCGCGCGCCATCGCGGGAATGCGGATCCTGAGCTGGAACGTGAACGTGGGAGCCGGCCGGCTGGAAGCGCTGCTGCCCCACCTTCTCGACCAGGCTGCCGCCGACGGACTCGGTCTCACCATCCTGCTTCAGGAAACCTTCCGCGCCGGCGATCTCGTTCCCGACGGGTATCCCGCGGCGCTGCGCGTGCCGAAGGCCATCCGTCCCCGGCGGCCGGCGATGGACGTCCTCGATATCGCCGTCCGATTCGGCCTGTCGGTGGCCTATGTGCCGTCGATGAGAAACGGGCCGGGAATCGCGCCAGGCCATCGTGAAGATCGGGGCAACGCGATCCTGTCGACCGAACGGCTCGCCGACGTGCACGCGATCGAGCTGCCGTTCGGCAAGCAGCGGCGCGTCGCCGTAGCCGCGCTCGTCGTGCCGCGGCGTGCAGACACTGACGACGCCTTGCGCGCGGACGGTGCCGCGCGTCGCCTCATCCGCGTCGTGTCGACGCACTTCGATACCAACGGCGATCGCGCGGCCCAGGCTGCGGCATTGAGCGAGCGCCTTGCGGTCTTTACCGATGCGCCGCTGGTTGTCGGCGGGGATCTCAACGCGCGCGCTGGGGCGAACGACGACGCCGTCGTGCCGCTCGCCAGCCGCATTCCGATGGCCCCATGCGGAACGGGGCGCACCAATCGCTGGCCGCTCCGGCTCGACGTGCTCTTCCCCGTCGGCCGCCTCGACTACCTGTTCGCCGACACCTTGGCTGGCGACCTCGTACGCAGCTGCCGGACCCTGTCCAATGCCTACGACTCGGATCACCTGCCGCTGCTCATGACGCTGGAGTACTAGTCAAGGAATCACAGGAATCAGGAATCAGGAATCAGGTATCAGGTATCAGGTATCAGGAATCAGGGTGGCGCACGACTGTCCCGGCGCGCGTTGTAGGATCGGGACTTCACGATGTCGTGGATACGGCGCTTCGTACTCCTGCTCGCCGCCCTGGGGTGGTTTGACGGGACCGTGTCGGCGGATTCAGGCAGGCGCGTTGGACGGGTGGTCGACCAGACCGGCGGGCCGCTGGCCGGCGTCACGGTCGAGCTCGTCACACCGGCAGGAGAAGCCGTTGCCATCAGCGACACGACGGGCGCGTTCCGATTCGACGGTGTCGCACGGGGGCCGGCCGATCTCACCTTCCGATTGATCAATTTCACGGTGCAACGCCGCTCGGTGACCGTCGACGGCGACCAGACATCCACCGGCGACGTCGTCATGCCGCTGTCGCTTCGCGCGGACGTTGTCGTGACCGGGACGGCCACGTTCCGCAACATCGCCGACATCGCGAGCCCGGGCGAAAGCCTCGTCGGCATCGCCTCTGCCGCCAGCCAGGGGGCGATTACGGCGGCCGCGTCACGTACCGCCGCCTGGGTCGTATTCTCGATCGTCACGTCGAGAGCGCCGTCGGCGCGCAGCTTCGCCACGATTGGCTGAAACCGGTGGGCTGTACCGCACCGCCGCGCGTCAACGGCTCTCGACGACGCGAGAGGATCAGGTCGGCCAGACGATGGCCGGCGTGTTCGCGCAGAGCGAGATCGAATGGACGCCGCGCATCCGCACGACGATCGGTCTTCGCGCCGACGGCTATCACTTCGACGTGACCTCGAACGACCCGCGCAACTCGGGGCGCGGCTCGGACGGCCTGCTCAGCCCCAAGTTCTCGGCCGCCTTCGGGCCGTGGCAGGGCACCGAGCTCTATCTCAACGCCGGCATGGGGTTTCACAGCGACGACGCACGCGGCGGCGTGATCACGATCGATCCGGCCACCGGCGACGCGGTCGATCGCGTCACGCCGCTCGTGCGTGCGAGGGGCGCCGAGGTCGGCATTCGCACCGTGCGCTGGCGCGGCCTGCAGTCCACGCTGGCCGTGTGGCACCTCGGCATCGACTCCGAGCTGGTGTTCGTCGGCGACGCAGGCACGACGGAGGCAGGACGGCCGAGCCGCCGCGTCGGCATCGAGTGGACCAATTACTGGCGGCTGCGGCCGTGGCTGTTGGCCGACCTCGATGTGTCCTGGTCGCGCGCCAGGTTCACGGACGGAGACCCGGCGGGTCCGCACATTCCCGGGGCGCTCACCCGCGTGATCTCCGGAGGCATGAACGTGGAGCCGCGTCAGCCCGTCTTCGGCAGCCTGCGGGTACGTCATTTCGGGCCCCGGCCGTTGATCGAAGACGGCAGCGTCCGCTCGCACAGCACGACGCTCTGGAATGCCGAAGCCGGCTATCGCGTGTCCGCCGGCGCGCGCGTGGTGCTCGAGGTGTTCAATCTCTTCGACGCGAAGGTGTCGGACATCGACTGCTTCTACACGTCGCGTCTGCCCGGTGAACCGCTCGACGGTATCGGGGACGTGCACACTCATCCGGCACTGCCCAGGTCGGCGCGCATCGGTCTGCGTCTGTCATTCTGAATGCGTCCGCGCTGGGCGGCCGGCCATCCTCCCGGTTGTGCCGGCAGCGCCGTCGCACCTCGCGCAGTCGCCTGCCTCCGGCGTTCAGATCGAAGTGGCCGTCCCCTCGCCCCCCATCACGGTGCGCGGCGCCGGCGCGTCGCATCTGTTCTACGAGCTGCGCCTCATTAACGCGGCGGTGAGGTTCCGTGAGCGGCCGGTCCGGGAGAACCGGCCCTACGCAATTTCGAGCAGCTTCCTGGCGTTGCCGCCGAGGATGGCTTCCTTGTCGCTGTCGCTCAGGAACTTCGCGTTCAGCACGAAGTCGACGCCCACCGGCCAATCGTACGGATAGTCGGTGCCGTAGACGATCTGGCCCGCACCGGCCATGGACGCGAGATACCGCAGGCCCTCCTCGTGGAAGATCATCGTGTCCACGAGCAGCTCCCGCCGGAAGTACTCGCTTGGTTTCTTCTTCAGCGCGCGGCAGTCCGCGCCGCTGCCGCCGGCGCGTCCGCACAACGCATCGGAACGCCCGCTGTACGACGCCAGATAGCCGCCGGCGTGCGCCGCGCAAATCTTCAGTCCCGGGAACCGGTCGAGCGTCCCCTCGAAGATCAGATGCGACAGGAACACCGTCGTCTCGAGCGGGTTGCCGATCGTGTTGCCGAGCAGTCCCTTGCCCTGCAGCCGCGGGTTCTGCGTCGTCCCCGGCGCGGCCTGCGGGTGCATGAAGAGGACGACGCCGAGCTCCTCTGCTTTGGCCCAGAAGGGATCGAATTTGCGATCGGACAGCTCGACGCCCTCGACGCTGCCGCCGATGGCGGCGCCGCGCATGCCCAGCTTCTTCACCGCGTGATCGAGCTGCTCGGCGGCAAGCTCCGGATACTGAAGTGCAACCGTCGCCATCCCGACGAACCGATCGGGATGTCTGGCGCAATACTGCGAGATGCGCTCGTTCTGGAGCGCGACGAGGTCGCGTGCGAGCGCCATCTCCGCGTTGTAGCCCCAGGCGTTGACGTTGAGCGCCTGGTAGTCGACGCCCTGCGCGTCCATGTCGATCAGACGCTGCGGGTTCCCGAGCTGGAGCGTCGCGAGCCCGAGATTGCCTTTCGCCGCCTGCGCCAGCGGCGTGTTCCTGATCAGCTCCGCCACCTCGGGAACGAAGCAGTGCGCGTGGAGATCGACGGTCGTCACGCGGCGGCCGCCGATCGTCACCTCGCGGCGCTTGCCCGGCTTCGCGTTCACCTGACGCAGCGCCGCGCGCGCATCGAGAAGGCCTGCACCGCTCGCGATCATCCCTGCTGCCGCTCCCGTCGCCGCCGTGATGAACTCCCGTCGACTTCGCATGTGCGCCTCCAGGACGGCGGCATTATACGGGCGCCGGCTACAGTCCGATGTGAATGCCGGCGCCCACGTACGAAATATCGTCCTGAAAGAACTGGCCGTACGGCGACGGCCCCTGATACATCTCGAACAGCAGCATGATGAGGCGCCCGGGATGGCCGTCCGGGCCCGGCCGACCCAGCTCCAGTCCGACGCGTCCGCTCACCGCCGGCGACCAGTCGTGCAGCTCCGTCGTCTTGACGTCGACACCAGCCAGCATCTGCACCTTCCGGGCCCGGCCGGAGCGCACCTCGACGCCCGTGTGGAGCAGGGAATCCGGCAGCTCGTCGGGCTCGCGCCGGAAGATCCGCTCGGCGCCCGCGTACACCCGGAACGCCCCCATCTCCTGCGACAGGAGGAACTCGATCGACTCGAACGAGAGATTCTCCCGAACGATCCCGTCGTCACGCAGCAGATACTCGTCCCCGAGGTGGGAGCTCTGGTGATAGAGCCGGGCGCGGAAGCTGAAGCCGCGCCGCCGGAACGTGAGCGGAAATCCGACGGTGTAGTCGGCGTTGATCAAATCGTTCGACGGTGCGCCGATGTCGAACTGCGCGAAGATGCCGCCGGTGACATCCAGCTGCAGGCCTTCGCCCGGGTCGGGGCCGCCGAAACGAAACAGGCCGAACGTGTCGCCGATGCCCACCGAGGCAATCGACGTTCCCTCGCCGCCCGGATCGTCAAGCGAGCGGAACGTGCCGCGCAGGTAGCTGACGAACGATCGGGGCTCTTTCGGGTCGGCGATCAGCGGGCAGAAGATCTGGTCTTCGGGAAACGCGACCGAACCGGTTGCCTCCGATTCGTGCACGCCGGTGCCGCACCGCGGCGCATCGACCGTCTGCGCACCGGCCGGAACGGCCAGCAGGAACAGCACGATCGCAGACGACCGCGCCGGAAGACGACGAAGAGGGGCCATGGCGCAACACTCTCGGGGGGAAGGCGCGAGGGTATTGTAGTCGCCGGCCTCGCTCTTTCGATGACTTACTTGCGTTGCTGCAGCTCCTGCTGCCGCAGCTTCTCGAGCTCCTCGAGCTCCAGGTTGTTGGTGCAGTAGAACTCGTAGATCTCGCCGTTGCCCAGCGTCCACTTGCGCGGCGCCGACTTCCACGGCCTGAGCAGGACTTTCGGATCGTCGACCGTAATCTCCACGAACAGGTAGTTCATCGACGGCCGCGTGTAGCGCTCGGTCACCCTCAGCGCGTCGCTGTGGTACCACCCGTTCGGCATGATGTAGGTACGCTCGTCGAAGCCGATGGATTCGACGACGAGCGTGTCGCCCTCCCAGCGGGCGGTGCTGTTGCCGTGGAAGAACGGCTCGGGGTTCTTCGGCAGCGGACGGCCGTCGAGATGAATCAGCCGCCAGTTGTTCAGCACCTCGTAGAGCTGCACCATCAGACCCGGCTTGTGGACGATGTAGGTGGTGTACGGGTTCTGCAGCCAGATGGCGGGGACGCCGCGCGGCATGCAGTTGACCGATGATTTCGACAGTTCGAGCTCGACCGGCGTCATCGACTTGATCTTCGCGAGCGCCTCGGGCCGGAACTGCGGCGGCTCTTCGGGAGTCGATTTCGGATCGAACTGCGGGATGGCGGCCGGATCGACGCCGTAGCGGCCCGACACGCCCTGGCCCGCGCCGTTGGGGAACCAGTGGCCGGTGAAGTCCGGCTTCCCGTCAGGGAGACGCGGCGGCGGCCCGCCCGGCGGCAGCGGCCTGACGGTGTATCCGTTCGGGGTCTGGCCCGGAACCCCGCCTTGAACCTGGTTCTGAGCCTGACCTCGAACCTGACCCCAGGGCAGGCACAGCGCGACGACGGCGATGACGAGCGCGCCGACAATTCGACGGGTGTGCAGCATGGCCATCCTGTCAGTTCTGGATCTGACCCACCTGCCGCAGCACGCCGTCGGAGAACTTCAACGTGCCGGCCGCTGCGGCGTTCGGCTTGCCTGATTTCGACAGACAGCCTCTGACCCACACGTCCTTGTCGATGTTGTCGAGGAACACCTGCCGATCGGTGCCGTTGCGCCGCAGCGTGACCGGCGAGTAGGCCTGGAACGACCACTGCTCCACCTTGCCGTTCTCGTCCTTCACATCCACGAAGAAATAGGGATGCGGGTTCTGCCAATCCAGCTTTCGCAGCACTCCGATGAAATCACGGCACCTGGTGCCGTCCCACTCAGCCGCGAAGGAATGGTGCGCCGACGCGGGCGCCGCCGGCACCAGGACGCCGCAGACGACCGCCGCCGCGCGGAACAGGTTCGATAGCGTCATTGCCGCCTCCCTCGAGTCAGCGTGCGCCAAGTGTATACTCGCTCGCCTCATCCGAGGCGGCTGCCGTGACTCTGTCCCACATTCTGTGTCCCATCGATTTCTCCGAAGCGTCGCAGCACGCGCTCGAGCAGGCCACGGTCATCGCCGGGTGGTACGACGCGACGCTGACCGTGCTTCACGTCCACCTGCCGGGCCCGCCGATGGCGCTGGAACCGTTCGGCGTCAACGCCGCGCCAGAGGAGGACAGCGCCGAGCTGGCCCGGCTGCGCCTGTTGGCGCGCGAGGCCGCCGACGCGGCCGTTGCCGCCGACATCAAGGTGAACGTCGTCGTCGACGCGGGACATCCCGCTCGCCTGATCCTCGCGCGCGCCGAACCCCGCGAGATCGGGATGGTGGTGATGGGCACACACGGCGCGAGCGGGTTCGAGCGGCTCGTGCTCGGATCGGTGACCGAGAAGGTGCTGCGCCGCGCGCGCTGTTCGGTGCTGACCGTCCCGCCGCGCGTGCACGCGCCAACCGCGATGCCGTTCCAGCGCATCCTGTGCGCGATCGACTTCTCGGATTCATCGCTGGTGGGGCTGGAGTGGGCGTGGTCGCTCGCCGACGAGGCCGGCGCGACCGTGACGCTCCTCCACGTGATCGAGTGGCCGTGGGACGAGCCGCCGGCGCCGCCGTTCGACGCGCTTCCGGGCACCGAGGGCCGCCGGCTCATCGAATTCAGGCAGGCGGCCGAAGCCTCGTCCCGTCAGCCCCTCGAAGCGCTCGTGCCGGCCAATCTGCAGCACCGCTGTCCGTCCGCGCCGCTGATCCGGCACGGCAAGGCCCATCGCGAAGTCCTGGCCGCCGCCGCGGACGTGCGGGCCGACCTGATCGTGATGGGCGTCCACGGCCGCACCGTCGTCGACATGACCCTGTTCGGATCGACCACCAACCAGGTCGTGCGGCAGGCGCCGTGTCCGGTGCTCACCGTCCGCACGCCGCGCTGACGCCGATCGCGCTGCCGTTCTACGCAGCGCCGCAAAGGTGCGCGCGTGTCTCCGCCGTCACGGCGCCTCGTCGTCGGGCCGCGGCCGCCAGAGGGTGACGATGCGGCCGACCTGCTGGACGACAGCCGCCTGTGTGCGTGTGCCCAGCGTCTGCGCCAGCTCGTCGCGGGTCTCGCGATCGGCTCCGGCAAGCCTCACCTTGATCAGCCCGTGCGCGGTCAGGGAGCGATCGACTTCGGCGATTACGGTGTCGGACATACCCGCCTGTCCCACCTGCACCACCGGTTCGAGGGCGTGGGCTCTGGCTTTCAGCCGTGCGCGTTGAGCTGGCGTCAGCGATATCGGCATAGATGAACGAAGGAGTGCCTTTCCCCGCAACAAGAGTAGCGGAAACCAGGATCTGGCGCGGCCAGGGCACTCACTTGCTGAGCAACGAGCAGGAGATGTGATGAGCAACCAGAGCCCCACCGCGAGCGGGAAGGACCAGCTGCCCCGCACGGATTCCGGCACGGACGAAAAAGGCAGCGCGCCTGATCAGAGCGAGGCTCGCGGCCGGAGATCGGGCACGCAAGCGGCCCAGGAACGGCCGGAGCCCGTGTGGAGTCGTACCACGCCCGGCAGCGCCGAAGGCGAGCGCGACCCGGATGAACAGAGCCGCTGAGAAATGATCACGGCTCGCGGCACCGCCAGTCGACGTCACCGCTATGTCGCCGCTGCCACGCACTGCGGCGCAGCGTGTACGTGCGCAGGGGATACTTCGGCCCCTGCACCTCGCTGAGCAGCTGGAAGCCGAGCGCGCGCAGCATCCGCTCGGACGCCACGTTCGGCACATCGTTCACCGCGCTCAGCATCGGCAGATCGAGCGCGTCGAATGCATGCGTGAGCACGGCGGAGAGCGCTTCGCGCGCGTAGCCCCTGTGCCAGTGCGCGGGTGCCAGCGCCGCCAGCACCTCGAGCGTTCCTGCCAGCGCCGGCTCGTGTTCGGCGGCCGTCGTCGCGGGCATCAGGCCGACGCATCCCAGGAGCTCACGACTCTCCTTCCCGTGCACGAGCCACAAGCCGTGGCCGGAGGGAGCGCACGCGAGGCAGGAGTCGAGGATCGACTGCGCCAGTTCCAGCGGAACGTCCGTGTCGTCGAAGAGGAAGCGGCGCACCTCCGGCAGTGACCAGAGCGCGTGCATCCGTTCGAGATCTCTGGAGGCTGCCGGGTGCAGCTCGAGCCGGGGTGTGCCGAGAGAAGGCTGTCGCATGGCGCGCGACGCACGGTACGTCTTCGAAGCGTCAGGTCATTTCCACTGCAGATCACCGTCCGGTGGGAGCAGTGTGAAGGTCGTTCCGGCCGGTGCCGGGAGATAGGTCTCCGGAATTTCGAACAATTCCGGCGCCGGCTCCTCCTGGCGAATGTTGGTCAGCCGGAACTCGACCGTCCCGACGCGCGGATACACGTGACGCGCATACACGACGAGCCCGAGATCGGGCGACACCTCGCGGGCGACGAGGTCGCCTCCGAGGATCCCGCGATTGAACACGAAGCGCGGCGAGGTGACATCCGATGCGCTGTGGAAGAGATGCTGCGCGAGGACCACCGACGCCGGCGCGAATGTCCTCGCCTCCGGTTTCAACAACGCCACCCTGCCGTCACCCGGGTCGGTATCGATGATGATCAGCCCGCCCTTGCCCCGACGCCGTTCGGCGCGCACGCGGCCCGCCGAGTCGCGGTAATAGCGATCCCGCTCCGTCTGTATCGCTTTCGCCGACGCATCGCTTGCAGGAAACAGAGTCGTCACGGCATCAGCGATGAATGGCGCATTCACGACTGGCGCCGCCGCGAACAGGCTGTCGGACACCGCCGGCGGCTTCGACTGAGTTGAAGGATCCGCCAGGCTCACCATCAGGCAGAGTATCAACGCGACCAGCGATCGGCGAATGCCATTCACAGCTGACGCCATTGCTGTTCCTCCTGTCGCGATAACCTGCGCGATCGCGATCTCGCGGAGACCCTCGTTACCCGTTCTGCGACCCATCGTCCCGAGGCCGCCAACACGCGAGCCTTCGTGCGTGCTCCCTGGACGTGCTTCGATCGTTCGAGCCGATCGGACGACCTGCTCTCGGGCCGCAGCGCGAGTCCCGCACGGGACACCGTCACCTGTCGAGCGCGTCGGAATAGACTGTGTCCTCCGGCACATCGGTGGGGCTTTCGAAATCCAGGCGGTACCCGTCGGGGTCCCTCACGGACGTCACCCACACCCCGTTTCCCACGAACGGACGCTGCGCGGCAATGCCCCGTGAGGTGAGGTCGCGGTAGATGGCTAGGGCGTCAGTGCACATGAAGCAGATGCTCACCCCTTGACCCAACGGGCCGTCCGGCGCACCCGCCCGTCGACCGTCGCGCCAATGCTCCTCGAGCATCAGTGCCGCCTCGCCGAGCTGCAGCCAGCACCACCGGATCCGTCCTTCCGGCACCCACTGATTCGTCATCACGCATTTGAGGCCGTCAACGTAGAAGCGAAGGGATGCCTCGATGTCGGTCACCAGAAAGAAGGGCACTGCCTGCCTGACGTTCGACGTGGCCGCGGCTTCCGCTGGCATAGGCGAGTCCTCTCAGCCGAAAAGCGCGTGTTAGTTGTACCACAGGACGCCCCGGCCAGGCTGCGATGCGTCGCTGGTGATGATGCGCGTCGCGTCGATGCGCGCGGGTGGATGCGGGGACGCAGGACGCGAACGATCCCGGCTGCCGTTCGGCGCGCCGTCGTCCGCGATCGGCGCTGCCAATGTCCTGGCTGCATGGCGCGGCGCTGCGACGGCCACATTCAACGTGCTGCGCAGCGCATCGGGTTCTGAGCGTCGATGCTTTGCATTCTTCAGTGAGCTCCCAAAGCACGACCTGCCCCTCCATCATGTGCCACGCGTCAACCATGATCGGCGGTGGTCGAAAGAGGTTATCGCCACGCACCGCTTCAAGGCGTGCTGGATTGACGGCGGGCTTGATGATAGAACGGAAGTACGTGTCACGCGGTTCTCTGAACGGCCTCAGCACCATCCAGGTATCGTTTATCTTTCCCCCACTTGCCTTTTGTTCGGTCTTCACCGATTTGAGTACAGCGGTTGAGCGGTCAGAAAGCGCGCCAGGTCTCGAGCCGATCGAATCGGGTGAGCGGTCGCCCATTTCAGTTTCAGCAGCAGCATGGCTTCATCCCTCATGCCC
>Ga0209172_10004749_pt1 | contig 17645 bp, 23 predicted proteins | sample LarsenN4metaG_FD_184113 | JGI IMG/M metagenome (GOLD analysis project Ga0209172, IMG submission 184113) | Hot spring sediment bacterial and archeal communities from British Columbia, Canada, to study Microbial Dark Matter (Phase II) - Larsen... ... | reverse complement strand
TTTCACGTTGGGGTCCAGCACGATGTTCAGCCCGCTGATCTCATGGATCAAGCGAAAGAAGTCCTTCAGATCCACATCCTTCAAGTCCACCGAGACGGGCTCCTCGGTGTACTGCATGGCCGGCCGCTGAGGCACGGCAGGTTGCTGCGGTTGACTGGGGCCCTTCGGCTCGCCCACAGGCTCAGTGTGCGCCTTGGGCTCAGAGGAAGAAACAATTCCGACCTGCGCCGCCGCTGGATGGGCAAATATGCCTGCGCCACTAGCCAGCGATTCGGGCAGAGACATCCGCCCAAGGCCCATCTCAGGCGGCCCGGGTGCGGATTCTCGGCCGTCTCGCCCGCCAACTTCTGCGGGAACCCGCGAATCCGCGGCCATCCTGAAGGCCACGCGGACGCAAGTCTCGTCGCTATCCACGCTGTAGGGAACCAGCCGATACAGATCGATCACGACACGGGCGCGGTCCGCCGTAAACTGGCTGGACCGAACCGCCTTGACCGGCGCGACCACGCCCGTCGTCCGGCGCGCCGGAGCGCGCAGCATGGTTCCAGAAAAATCCAGCACAACGCGGTCTGGGTTTGACAAACGCTCGACGCCATAGGCAAGCCGCCCGTTGCCGACAATCCGAACCACAACTTCCCCGGAGCCCGGCTCTATGGTGATGCTTCCGATCTCCCGAAGGGGTGCAACTCTCTCGCTTGACGCCGAAGCCGGCGTGGGGACCATCCGATTCGCTGTGCGTTCCACCACAACGCGCAGCTTGCTGGGACTCTCGCGTTCAACCCGTGGCACAGCCCCCGGATGGAGAAGGATCTCCAAGCGGACAACCAGCTTGTTTCCGATGCGGTGCTGGAGAACGCGATAGCTGCTCACCAGCCCTGAGGGGAGCAGCCGCGCGATGTCCCCTGCGTCGGGCGCCACTCCCTCGAGGTCAACAAGAAACAGGTTCGCGCCCGGCTGCCGGGTTATGAAGTCGAACGGGGCTTCGGCGGTGGCCTCGAACCGCACCGCATCGGCTTCCACGACCGCCCCGATTCGCACCGCGGGTGCCGTGGAAGCCCGCGCCTCCTGCAACAGCGCGAGACCCAGTGCGGAAGTCGCCGCCAACAACACCGTCAGAAATCCCCACTTTTTCGTACGCATCACGATTCTCCTGCGCTAGGGTGAAGCCGTTTAGTCACCTGGCGCTCCACCGGCTTACCGAAAGGATCCTTACTGGTTTCGCGGAAAACGACGCTGTCGGTCAGGATTCGCTCGACGAAGCCATCGTAGAGTTTGTCACCTTCCCGCAAGAAGTACACCTGCTGGCGGGGGTTGCTGACCACAGCGATCATTCCGCTGGGCGCTTTAACAAGGCCATCCACCCGCAGCGTGGAGATCACGAGCCCTGCCTTGCCCGGTGGCAGCCGCTCCGACACCTTGTTCCCCGGCCGCTGCTTGCTGACCAGGGGGTCGAACGGGTCGCGACGAGCCACGGGTGCACTTTGGGCTTGCGCCGGGACTTCGACTTGTGGTTTCACCGTTTGCGGCGGTTTCTGCGCCGCCGACTGCGCCCATGCAGCGCCAGCGGTCACAAAGAACAGGCCTGCCACGAAAGAAACCTTGAACCGACCTGCACCAGACATTGTGAGCCCCTTCAAGGATCCCTACCTCTTGGCCGGCTGCTTGGCTGGTTGTTTCCCGGGTTGCGGCGCGGGAGGAGGTGGCTCGGCCCCCTTGGTGAAGAAGGTCGTGGCCACCACCGACCCCGTAACCGTAGTGCCGGGGCGCAGGGGATACTTCTTTCCCCGCGTTTCATCAATCCCCTTGAAGCTCAGATCTCCCACGTTGATGATGCGTGGGATGCGACCGAGCCGGGTAAAAAAGTCCAGAACGGCGAAGTACGGCCCATCCATTTCCACTTCAAACGGTGCCTCGTTGTAATACTCCTTGGGCACCAGCGCCTTGGCCTCCAAGCGTCGAATGGCAACGTTCGACGCGGCCGCGGCGCCCTGCAGGATACGAATGAAATCGTCCACTTCCTTTTCCTCGGGAACGATAGCCTGAAGCGTAGCCAGTTGCCGCTCGAGGGCCTCCATCTCCGTGCGGAACTGGGCGTGGCGCCGCTCGTAGTCCCTCAGGCGGGCCACCTCGTCCTGCATGGCTTTCGCATCGGCCTTGGCAGATTCCAACTGCTGACGGATGGGCTGTACGGAGACGTACGGCACGGGCGCAAACTCGCCTACTGCAACGATCGCTACAAGCAGGAGCAAATAGACCAGCGCCTGCGCGTACCAGGGCAGCTCTCGAAACACGATCGCCATCGCCTCCCCCTAGTTGCCCCCCGTCCCCGAGCTGCCAGGCAAGACAAATTCTGCAGTGAGCGTGAACTGGAAAATCTGAACCGCTGGACTGCGCTCGTCCTGCTGGGACTCTTTGATTTCAACATTCTGGAAATAGCCGGAGCGCTTGAGCTGGGTGATGTAGTTCGCCACCGCTGTAATCGAACCGGCGGTTCCTTCGATGGTCAACGCGCTGCCCTTTCGCTCGACTGAGGTCAGCCACAAAGAATCGGTGCGCGTCACCGTCGTGGCCAGCATGTCGAGCAGCTCCTGCGCCCCCGTCTTGCTGCGGCGCAAACTCTCAATTACGGCGATGCGCTGCTGCAGCACTTGCTTTCGCCGTTCGAACTCTTCCACCTTGCGCTTCAAATCTTCAAGGTGGGCCTTCTCCCCCCGCCAACGGTTCAACTCTGCATGGGTTTGCTCGAGCTCCGCGGTCATAATCTGTCTGTGGAACAAGAGAATGCCGACCCCGACAACCACCAGGATGATCGGCGTCAGCACTTGCAGGGCGGGGCCGAGCGGCACAGCAGGCCGCTTGGTTTTGGGGCGCGGCTGGCTGAGCAGGTTGATGCGGATCATGGCGTATCAAAGCTCCTCAATGCCAGACCAACCGCAATGGCAAGGCGCGGCCCCATCTCCCGGAGCAAGGTTTCATTGTGCCGCCCGGGGTTGATCGCAATCCGGCGCACAGGGTCGAGTTCTTCCACCGGCACAGCGAATTCCTCTCGCAACAAGTCAAGCAGGCCCGGCACGCGGGCCGAACCACCGGCTACCAGAATCCTCTGGATATTTTCGCCGCTGGCCGTGGCCCGGAAGTAGTCAAAGGTTTTCTGAATTTCCAGAATCAAAATGTCCGACACCGAGCGGAGAATGGCAGCTTTCTGCTCTTCGCTGACGCCCGCGATACTTTCGCCCCGCTTCAGGCGTTCCGCGTCCTCCCAGCTCAGGTCAAGCTCTTTCTGCAGCGCGTCCGTGTATTGGTTCCCGCCGACCGAGACGTCACGCGTGAACAGGGGCACGCCATCGCGGACGATGTTCATGTTCATAACGCTGGCCCCAATGTTCAGCAGGGCCACAATCTGTCCGGGATGCTCGTAGTTCAATTCGTAACAGTTCTGCAGAGCAAACGCATCAATATCCACCACCGTGGGCGATTTGCCCGCCTGCGCCAGGACGCTTGTGTGATTCAAAATCTTGTCCTTCTTGACTGCAACGAGCAATACGTCCATTTGGGGGCCGGTGGACTCGAAAACCTGGTAACTGAGGTTAACATCGGCGACGTCAAATGGGATGTGCTGGCTGGCCTCGCTGTGGATCCGATCGTACAGCTCTTCTTCCGTCATGTAGGGCATGGAGACGCGCTTGACAATCACCGAATGTCCGGACACGGAAGTGGCCACGTTCTTGGTCTTGATCCTCTGGGCTTCGCAAATCAGTGTGATTCGCTCGGCTACGCGCGGCGCGTCCATGATCGCGCCGTCCACGACCGTGTCCTGCTCCAGCGGCTCCAGCCCGAAACTCAACAGCTCGTAGCCGTGCTTCGTGCTTTTCAGCTCCACGGCCTTCACCGAGCTCGAGCCGATGTCCAGCCCAAACAGCGGCTTCGATCTAGCCATGCCGACCCTCTTCTCTCTCTAAGTTAGGCTCTCGGCTCGTCCTACGTCCTTCTGCCGCCGAGCAACATCTTCCGCTCCATCCAGCGGTCCAGAATGGTTTTCTTGAACTTCCAGCGGTTGCCAAGCTTGAAGGCTGGGATGCGATGCTGGTAGATGTAGCGATAAAGCGTATCCGGCGAAACACCCAAGTATTGCGAGGCTTGTCGCACATTCATCACCTCGCGCGGCTCCATCATTCCTGCACCCGCCTGCCTCCGTCGAATGCGCCTAATGCGCCGACGCCGATGTTGCCTGAACCTCGTGGCTGCTCCCCTCCTTACCCAGCATGAAGCATCGGCCTGCGAATCCATGTCAAGTGCGCGATTAGGCAAACGTCGCTAATCCACCTTGTTTCTTAGGCATTTTACGGCAGGCCTTGGACATCCGGCAGAAGCCCGTAGTAATGCTTACAGCACACCTCTGCGCAGGAAAAAAGAGAATACGACGGGAGGTTCTAGCGGCGGCCAGGATCTGCGGGAAGTCCCAGCTTGCTCCAGAGAGCGTCCACGCGCGCCTTGATTTCAGCGCTCATGCGGATCTCATCAGGCCACGGCCGCGAAAATCCTTCCTCCGGCCATTTCCGCGTGGCGTCAATGCCTATCTTCGAGCCGAAGTCCTGCAAGCGCGCTGCGTGATCCAGCGTATCCACCGGCCCCAGCACAAATTGCATATCGCGCTGCGGGTCAATGGCGCACAGCGCCTTCCAGACCACTTCGCGGAAGTTCTGCACATCCACGTCGTGATCCACCACCACAAGCACCTTCGTGAACATGGCCTGGCCCAGCGACCAGATCGCGTGCATGATTTTCCGCGCGTGGCCCGGATACGATTTCCGTATCGAGACGATCATCAGGTTGTGGAAGATTCCTTCGGCGGGCATGGCGATGTCCACGATTTCCGGATACTGCATGCGCATCACGGGCAGGAAGATCCGCTCGATGGCGTGACCGATGAAGAAATCCTCCTGCAGCGGCGGGCCGACAATGGTCGTCAGATAGACCGGGTCTTTTCGCTGGGTCACACACGTTACATGAAACACGGGATACTCACCCTCGAGCGAATAGAAACCCGTGTGATCGCCGAACGGGCCTTCCATGCGCAGCTCGTCGAGCGCCACGTAACCTTCCAGCACGATCTCCGCGTTGGCCGGCACTTCCAGGTCCAGCGTTTCGCACCGCACCATCTCCACTGGCTCCCGCCGCAGGAAGCCCGCAAACACCATCTCGTCCAGGTCCGGCGGAATGGGCAGAATGCCTGCCATGCACGTCACCGGATCGGAGCCGATGGCCACCGCAACTTCCATTTTTCCTTTCCCGCCTTTCTCGCGCGCGCGCCGGAAATGCTCGGCGCCATGTTTTTGCGTCTGCCAGTGCATCGCGGTGGTGCGCTCGTCGAACACCTGCATGCGGTACACCCCGACGTTTCGCTTGCCCGTCTCCGGGTTCTTCGTGATCACCAGCGGCCAGGTGATATACCGTCCGCCGTCCTGCGGCCAGCATTTCAGGATGGGGAACTCGAATAGCGAAAAGCCGTCCTTGCGAATGATTTCCTTACACGGCCCGTTGCGCACCGGCTTGGGGAAGAAGGACCCCAGCTCGGCCAGTTTCGGCAGCATTTTGATTTTGTCGAGCAATCCCTGCGGGGACTGCATGTCCAGGTATCCGCGGATGCGTTCGCTCACTTCTTCAATGCGCTCGACCTCCAGCGCCAGATTCACGCGCCGGTGACTGCCGAGCAGGTTGATGGCCAGCGGAATCCGTGAGCCTTTGGGACGCTCGAACAGCAATGCTGGCCCGCCGGCCTTCGTTACGCGGTCGGTGATCTCGGTGATTTCCAGCACCGGATCCACTTCCGTGGAGATGCGCTTCAGCTCGCCTTCTTCTTCCAGCTTTTCAAGGAACGCGCGCAGATCGCGGTACGCCAAAGCTTCCTCCTTTGTCCCCCGCCAGTGCCGACTCCGGCCGGGCAGCGCGCCACTCTAGCACGGCCCTTCCTCGAGCCCCAACTGCAAGGCACACACCACGGGCCTCTGCCAAGCCCCACGCCCGAGACTTGGGGTGGTGGGAGTTTAGCCCCGGGCCCAGCCGGGGCGATAATTGGGTGACTCCGAAGACTCGCTGCGGTGATGCAGGGTCCGGCGCCCATGCTCAGCGTGCTGGCAGATACGGGGAACCACATCAGCGCCTTCTGCTCCGATGTGGCGGGCAACCTGCCGGGGGCGTCGGCGCCGCCATGCACCGTTCCCACCTACACCCGCAACACTGAGAACCAGCTTGTGGCCACCGGTGGGGCAACCTGCACGGAGTTTACCCCGAGAGGACGCGAAGGGACGGCTTGAAGGGAGTGACAGTCAGCCGATAGGCCCCATCTGATTTGCGCTTTTCAAACCTGTAAGCCGTTAGGTCAACTTCTTCCCTTCTTGACTGACAGCCAAGAGCATCCTAGGCAATAGGCGGCCCACCTTAGACCATCAGCAAGCTGCGGGAGGCAGAAGTCGATTTGAACCATGGCGCGACCATCGAAGCGGTATGCCGGAAACTGGAGGTGGGCGCGCAATATCTTAACCCCGACTTGCTGCAGGGGCTCGAGCGGATAGCACGGGTAGGGTACGCCCTAGCCGCGGACCACACGAACGCGGGTGTCGTAGAACACGACGCTGCCACCGACGGGATCGACTAGAACCGGTTGCAAAACTGGGGACAACGCGTTGATGTTGCCATAGTTGGCCTTCCCCTAGCGGGGTAAAAAGGGGCTTGCAGCGCCAGGGGGAGGACCGATGCCGCGATACGGTCGGTTGCTGACCGACGCGCAACGGGAAAAGATTCGGCCCCTGCTCCCCAAACGGCCGCGGCACCGCCACGGCGGGCGGCCACGCGCCCCCGACCGCAAGGTGCTGGAGGGCATCCTGTGGATTCTGCGCAGCGGCGCCCGCTGCGCAGGATTTGCCGGACGAGTTCCCGCATCCCTCGACCTGCTGGCGGCGGCTGCGGGATTGGGAAGAGCAGGATGTTTGGCTGAACATCTGGCGCGCGTTCCTGAGCGAGTTAAACGAACAGCAGCAGTTGCAGTGGAGCGAATCGTTCCTGGACGGCAGTTTTGCCCCAGCGAAAAAAAAGGGGCTGCGGAGTGGGCAAAACCCGCCGGGGGAAAGGCACGAAGTGGATGGTGGTGGTCGACGGCGCGGGTCTTCCTTTGGGAGACTACCTTCACTCTGCCTCCCCGGCGCAAGTCCGGCTCGCGGAAGCGACGCTGGCCACGATCCGCGTAGGCCGACGGCATCATCCGGGGCGTCCACGACAGAAGCCGGAGCGGGTGATCGCCGATGGCGGCTACGACAGCGATCCGCTGCGTTTCCGTTTGCGGCGGCGGGGCAGCGAACTGATCTGCCCGCACAAGAAGAATCGCGTCCGCCCGCCCACGCAAGACGGCCGGGCGCTGCGGCGCTACAAGCGGCGCTGGATCGTGGAGCGTACCATCGGCTGGCTGGGGAATTCCCGGCGTCTGGTGATGCGCTATGATCGTTCCTTGACGATCTACCGCGGGTTCTTTCATATCGCCTGCTTCATGATCGTCTTGCGGAGGGTTTTGCAATAGGTTCTAGCCAGCCCAACGAGGTTAGCGATACGGTTTTGTCGTGGGGTCGTCCGAAGCTAGCGCGTCGCCGTCCCTCGGCCGTTAAAGAAGGCGAAGCTCGATGCGGAAGGTCTTGAGTTTCTGGGTTGCGACCAGTTGCTTTGAGGCCACCAGGGTCGCAACTGAAAAATTTATGGCAAGTCAACAGGAACATTTTGCGGGCCTCAGAAGGCAACGAAGGATGGCTGCCCGGGACTAAGACGAGCGTACTATTGCAGTTGGAGAGTAGTTCTGGTACTTATGAAGGCGGAAGCGGGCGTAGTTCAATGGCAGAATAGAAGCTTCCCAAGCTTCGGACGTGGGTTCGATTCCCATCGCCCGCTCCATAAGTCTCCAAAGAAAGCACCTTAAAAAATCTGGCACACTTCGGGGACCTCGCACCACGTCAACCACAGTTCCAGCCGCAGCATAGCATTCGATTTTCTCCGCCAGAGCGTCCCCGGCTCTGCGCTGAGAATCCCCGACAACGTGGCCGTATTTCTGCAACGTTGTACGGGCGTCCCCATGCCGTAGCTGACGCTGTACCACGGTGAGGGGCAGGCCTTCTTCCAGCATTTCGCTTGCGGTTGCGTGGCGGAAAGCGTGAAACCCCGTGTTCGACAGGAGAGTCTTGGTAAAGGGGAGCACTTTTGAATGGTTGAGAAACCAATTGGGAAGGGAAAGGTCCGTGCATCTCGACGGTTCTTCGCACTCTATGGTGTGCGCTGCCGCACATAGTTCTCGTAAGCTCTGAGGATTCGAGTCGCAGATTCGGTGGCACGGCGCTGGTCAGCCATTTCGGTCTTTTTTAGTGTGTCTCCTCTTTTCGGTGCATGTCGCTGGTCCCTAGCTGGCTCGTTGGCCAACTTTTTGACGCGCTTGAGGTCCTTCCTAACACGTAAAGCTTTGATTGCTTGCCTCTCGCCATCAAATTCCTCGTCGATTATCTTAACTAACTTATATAAAAAGAAAAGGCTTTCTTCGGGATGCTCACGCGCATCCTGGAGATAGTCAACGGTGGGAACTGTGTCTCGGTCTCCTTCTTTCGAATTGAATGTCTCAACGGAGGGTGGTGCGAACGTCAACATTCCACTGCAGAGTGCCCCGTCAAGTGACCTACCGTTCGCACTAGGTCTCTAGGACAGCGTCCAAATTAAATTTACTCTGCCGCTGCCGTCACCGCCGCCCAAGTTGCAGCCGTGCAAGGAGAAGAAGGAGAAGCAGGAGAAGCAACCGAATTGCCCCAAATAAGATGGAAAAGGTAGCCGAATGAAAGCAAGTAAGTACCTTGCGCCCGCATTGGCTGTTCTTGCCTCCGCGATATGCCTGGTTGGTCTTCTGCCCGCAGCGTTTGCACTGCCTGGGATGGGAGCGAAACCGCTGTTCCCACTTGGCGCTGCCCTAAGCTTTCTCGAGTTGTTGGGCGGGCCACTACTTCTCCTGGACTCTGGTCTCCGGGCCATGCTAGGGAAATTCTCCAATCTACAGTTTCTCGTTGGGTTTGCCGGGCTTTTTGGTGCTGGGGGATTTCTGCTCTTCCCGGGGGCTCCCAAGTATCCACTCTTCATCGACTGGATAGCGATGAGTATTGCCATCTCGCTCCTCGCGGCTGCGCTTCGGCGGAGGTGGCTGTGGGCACTCGTAGGGGGAGCATGGGCGGGCGCCCTGTTGGGCTTGTTCGTTGTCGCGACCGTCCAGGACCTTCTGTCGCCCCGGTCGGGGGTCACTTCTCCACATCGTTTCTCATTTGGTTCCTCGTCTGGTCGCTCGGATGCCTCCTCGCTCTTCTTACCTCAATCCTGGCCTTCGTAAGGAGGAACACTCCGGATCCCGGCTGAGCCGGGCAGCGATGCCAGCGAGGGCCAATGCGACGAGGCCGACTTCACCCCCTACGGGGAGGAAAAGCTAATCCTTAGCACCTGCACGCCCAAGCACAACTTCACCGGCCAGGAACGCCGAGCATGTCCCGCCTTTAGTTGAAACCTGAGAAGGAAGTAGCGGCTCTTGGCTCGGACTCGGATAGAGTCCGAGGTGAGAACTTTTCTTTGGAAAAGGAGAGCCGCCATCAGGAACAGATACCAGAGCAAAGCCAAGAAGTCCAGGAAGTTCGAGGTGGTGGGAGGCGGCGAGTTGCCGGTGCCGTTGGCCGTGCCGCTGGTGGAGGTGGGGGAGGAGTTGCAGCCCCAAGCCGAACGGCTGGCAGGCGAAGCGGGGCTGCGGATTCTGGGAGCGATCCTGGAGGAGGAGGGGAGGCAGCGCTGCCAGATTCACAAGCGGCGCAACGGGAAAGAGCACTTGCCGGAGCACAGCCGGGCCGACTACGACCGCCAGTTGCGCAACGCCTACGCCATGGCGAGCTACGAAGATGCGTGGGTGGCGCTGGAGAAGCTGTCCCGCACTTGACTCTACAGCAGCAGATGGCGTAGCGTGCTGGCCCTCGAGAGCCGCCACTTTCAACTAAATCTGGGACATGCTCCCGATGGCAGGCAATTGTAGGGCGGGAACGGCGCGAGCCGATTCCCGGCATCGAGGTACGCGCCCGTCTGCAACGAAATCGCGAGCTATTGGAACCTTCGCGCCGCCGCGTTGGGTTGCAGGGCTTGCGGAAGTGGGCGTGCAGATTCCCATTTCCAGCCGCACCCAGGGCGCTGTGGAGGCCGCGCGTTTTCAAGTCGAACGCGCACAGCAGGAGACGCAGCCCCGTCACGCTGGCACTGGGCGAACGTGCGACCGCCATCCTGGATGTGTACCATAGCCCGCGAATCGTGGTGGAGCGATATCGCGTCCAGCGCCTCCCGCGCGCGCTGAAGGCGTATGAGCTGATGGTGCACAAGCAGGCCTCGTGCTGGCGTCCCAGCCCCAGGTATTGCTCGCACAACGCACGCTCTTTCCACCACAGACCGAATACGTTGCCGCGCTGGAAGGGCTGTGGTTTAATGCCGTCCCCGTCGGGGCTCTGCTGCTCGGCGATGGCAGGGAAGCACCGGCCCGGCCGGACGAGATAGATGTGCCCGCGCGCGAAATCAAGGTGCCCATGATGCCACCGACAATGTCAACGGAGGAGTAGCATTGACCATGCGAACTGTCGTGCTGATGTTGCTCGTCATCGTGCTGGCCCTCGGGCTCTACGGATGGTCTGTCCTTCACCGTGGCTTTAGCGCTCACGACCAACCTTCTGCCCTGGAATCTCTCCTGGCTCGGACAGCACGTAGCTTGGCGGTGCCAGCCTCCTACAGGAGCCTCAAAAATCCGTACCCGCCCACCCCGGAGAATATCCGGGAAGGCCTGGAGCACTTTGCCGATCACTGCGCTGTCTGCCACGCCAACGACGGCAGCGGCGACACTCCGTTCGGGCGCGGCATGTATCCCAAGCCGCCCGACATGCGGCAGCCACCGACGCAGAACAAGACGGATGGCGAGATCTACTACACCATTGAGCATGGTATCCGCCTGAGCGGGATGCCCGCCTTCGGCGAGAACAATCGCACGGATAACGAGTCCACCTGGAAGCTCGTGCACTTCATTCGGCGCCTCGCGAAGATCACCCAGGAAGAAATCCGACAGATGGAACGGCTGAATCCAAAGAGCCGGGAGGAGTTCGAACAGGAAAGGCTCGAAGAAGAGTTCCTGCGCGGCGCGGAGCCCAAGCAACCGGCGCCACGCCGACACCACTAAAACAAACGGGAGCAAGAACGATGAAACGAGTGCTGGCAGCGCAGTTCTCGATCCTTGTACTGGCGGGCGTTTTGGCAGCGCATGAGGGCATGCAGCATCTTCTCGGCAGAGTGACAGCCGTCACGGAAAGTTCCATCACAGTAGAAACAGCGGGCAAGGAGCCCAAACTGGTGACGGTCTCGATCACGCCCCAAACCAAAGTGGAGAAGGACGGCAGTCCCGCTTTGCTGAAGGACCTCAAGGCAGGCGAGCGTGTGGTCGTCCATGCGAAGGAGAACAACAAAAAGCTCGAAGCGGCTCTCGTGATCTTTGGGAGACCGGCCCCGAGGAAGAAGTAATAGCTACAGAACGCCAAAAAGGAGACAAAGACAGATGAAGCGCGCGTTGTTTGCGATGGGCATGACCGTCTTCTGCGGGTCGTTCTTTACGGTGAGCGCCCAGGACACCTCATTGAAAGCCGCCCTGGAAAAGTATGACCGGGCGTTCCGCGCCAAGGACACCGAGACAATCAAGGGCCTGCTGGCTCCGGACGTTCTGCTCTACGAACACAGCGCCCGCAACGATGGCCTGCAGGACGTCTTTGAGAATCACCTGAAGCCCGAGATTGTGGAGTTCGAAGACTTGCAGCTTGAGTTTTCTGATTTGCGTGTGACTTCAGGAACTGACCTCGCCCTAGTCACCCGCCAATACACCATCCGAGGCAAGCTGCGTGGACGGGACATCAACGCCGGCGGCAACGAAACCATGGTTTGGAAAAAGGTGGGGGCGGAATGGAAGATCCGCCATATTCATTACTCCCACCCCTGCCCCAGACCTCCCGCCCCGAAGCAGTAGCAGGCGTTGCAGGCTCTCGTCCGAGCGGGACTGCAAGGGCTGGCCGATGCCCGCCGAGCGGGGCGTGGCTTCATCCGGGCCGCGAGCAGGGCAGCAATCGGCCAGCATGCCGGCCGGTCTCGCTTCCCGCAACCCTCTGGAAGCTGGCGCTAGAGAACGGGCCCCCCGCGCAACAGAATCAGGGGCGTGCCGAGCGGATCGCGGCGGCCCATTTGCCCTGGGCTTTGAGGATCAACTCCACGACTTCGCGCACGGCTCCTTCGCCGCCGCGGGCCGCGGTCACGTAGTGGGCCGCTCTCTTGACCTCCGGCACGGCGTTGGCCACGGCCACAGCCAGGCCGACGCGTCCCAGCACGGGCAGGTCGGGCAGGTCGTCGGCGATATAAGCCGCCTGGTCATCGCGCAAGCCGCAGCCGCGCAGGATCTCCTTGTAGGCGGGAAGTTTTTCCGGCCGGTTCTGACAGACAAAGTCGAGTTCGAGTTCCCGCGCGCGCTGCGCCATAGCGGGCGAATCGCGACCCGTGATGATCCCGGTTCGCAAGCCCCCTGCGCGAGCTAACTTCAGCCCGGCGCCGTCGTAGGCGCTGAAGACCTTGATTTCGGCTGCGGTGCCGTCGGGGAGCGATTGCAGGTAGATGCGCCCATCGGTGAGCACGCCGTCCACATCCATCAACAGCAGGCGGATGCGCCGGGCGCGGCGGAGGACGCTCGCGGTGGGTTTCTTCATCGCAGTTCGATCGTCACGGTCGAGCCGCCCAGGGAGGCCCTACGCAGTTCCCAGATGCGGGCCAAGTGGTGGTCGTCATGCTCGGCAATAAAGTACATATGGTCCACCAGGCGCATGGGCATCCGGAGGCGCGGGTGCAGAGCGACGCGGGCGAAAGCGTCGCGCGGAAGATTCTCCAGCCGGGCCACAAGCCGCAGACGCGCCACGCGGAACTCCTGAAGGATCTCGGTCGTGGCCCGGCGGTTGTGCTGGGCCTGGTGGGTCTTGCGATTTGTCAAGTCGGCCGGCGAAAGCTCCGTGGCCCCGGCCAGGTATTCCTCGACGCGTCGGTGCCACAGTTCTTCGGTGTCGAGCAGATGGCCGGTATTCTCCTGGATGGACCACTTGCCCTCCACCTGGCGCGTAAGCGCGTCGCGAGAAAGACCGCGCAGCAGCTCGTCCAGCCGCGCCGTGGTGCCGCGCAAGCGCGTGCGCAGATTGGCATACAGCTCGACGGGAAATTCGAACGTAAACTTGCGCTCGAACCAGGCCAACACTTCACTCACGCGCGCTCCTGTCACCCGAGAGTCAGAAAAGCTGCAGAGTCCACAGGTCGTGGAGGTGGACGACACCTTCCAGGCGGCCGGCCATGTCCACGACCAGGACAGAGGTGATCTTGCGCTGCTCCATCAGGCGCAGGGCGCTGGCAGCGAACTCGGCGCGGCCGATGGTCACGGGATGGAGCGTCATGGCCTCGGCGGCGGTCAGCTCGAGCGCTTCCTTCCTGCGGCGCTGCATCAGCCGGCGCAGGTCGCCGTCTGTGATGATCCCCACCAGCCGGTCGCCATCGGCCACCACAGCGGTCAGGCCCAGGCCCTTGCGGCTCATTTCGTAAATCACGTCGGGCATGGGCGTCGCAGGAGCCACGCGAGGCACCGCGTCGCCCGTGTGCATCAGGTCGCCCACGCGCTGCAGCTTCTTGCCCAGTCCCCCGCCGGGATGCAACGCGGCAAATTGCTCGGGGCTGAAGCCGCGCCGCTCGAGCAGGCTGATGGCTAGGGCGTCGCCCATAGCCAGCGCAGCGGTGGTGCTCGCCGTAGGGGCCAAGTTCAGCGAGCAGGCCTCTTCCTTAACGCTGATGTCCAGGGCCACATCGCTGGCCGCGGCCAGCGACGAGCGCGGGTTCCCGGTCAGCGTAACCAGCGGAATGCCCAGGCGCTTGACCGTCCCCAGCAGCCCCAGGATTTCCTCCGTTTCCCCGCTGTAGGAAATGGCCAGCAGGGCGTCTCCCTGCATCAACACGCCCAGGTCGCCGTGCAGGGCTTCTGCGGCATGCAGGAAAAGCGAAGGCGTTCCGGTGCTGGCCAGCGTGGCGGAGATTTTCCGGCCGATCAGGCCTGACTTGCCCATCCCGGTCACCACCACGCGGCCCTGGCAGGCCAACAGCAGCTCGACCGCGCGCTCAAAGCGGGCATCGAGCCGCTCGAGCAGCCCGCCAATCGCTTCCGCTTCGATGCGCAGCACGCGCTTGGCCGATTCCAGGCTCACGTCAACTCCACTGCCGCACTAGCTGGGCAAGCGCCATCAGCTTTTTCAGCAATGCGGACAGCCGGTCCAGCGGCAAAGCATTGGTGCCGTCGGAAAGAGCGGCCGACGGATTGTCATGGACTTCCAGGAAGACCCCGTCGGCGCCCACAGCCACCCCCGCGCGCGCCAGCGGCTCGATGAACTCCGGCTGGCCGCCGCTGGCCGCGCCCGCCCCGCCCGGGAGCTGCACGGAATGCGTCACGTCGAACACGACGGGATAGCCAAGCTGCCGCAGCATGGGAAACGAACGCATGTCCACGACCAGGTTCTGGTAGCCGAACGAGGTGCCCCGCTCGGTGACCAGAATGCGCTCGTTGCCCGTGCTGGCCACCTTCTCCACGGCGTGGGCCATCTCCATCGGCGAGAGAAACTGGCCCTTTTTCAGGTTGACGGCCCGACCCGCCTTGCCCACGGCCAGCAGCAGGTCGGTTTGCCGGCAGAGAAACGCGGGCACCTGCAGCACGTCGCAGACTTCCGCCGCCGGACCGACGTGCGCGACTTCATGCACGTCGGTCAGCACAGGCGCTCCGAAGCGTTCGCGAATCCGCCTCAGAATCTCCAGCCCCTTCACCAAACCCGGGCCGCGATAGGAATAGAGCGAAGTGCGGTTGGCCTTGTCATAGGAAGCCTTGAAGATCAATGGCACGCCGAGTTCGCGCGTCACGGCGCACAGCCGCTCGGCCAACATGGTGGCATGAGATTCGCTCTCAATGACGCACGGCCCGGCCACCAAGAAGAAAGGCTGGCCGCCGCCTGCGCGCACGGAGCCGATGCTGAATTCGCGCGAGGGTGGCATCGCGAGAGTCAACCGACAAGCGCACTAGCCTATGCGCGAAGCCAGGGATTTTCAATGCCCGGCTAGGCTGGGCGCTTGACCGGGCTGGCCAGCGCGCGCTGCTCTGCGTCAGCCGCTCGGCCGGTGCGGTGCTCGTAGGCCGCCTGGATGAAAGAAGCAAACAGCGGATGGGGCGCCAGCGGCTTGGACTTGAACTCCGGGTGGAACTGGCAGCCGAGAAACCAGGGATGGTCGGCCAGCTCGATGATCTCGACATAGGTGCCGTCGGGCGTCTGCCCGGTGAGGCGCAGGCCGTGCCGCGTGAGGACTTCTTCGTAGTCGCGGTTGAATTCGTAGCGGTGGCGGTGGCGCTCGTGGATCTGCAAGGTGCCATAGACGCGGCTGGCCAGCGAGCCGGGTTCCAGCCGGCAGGGCCAGGAGCCCAGGCGCATCGTGCCGCCCATTTCGTCCACGCCGAGCAGTTCGCGCAGCTTGTAGATGACGCGATGCGGCGTGGCCGGGTCAAACTCCGTGCTATCGGCGTTGGCCAAGCCGCAGACGTTGCGCGCAAACTCGATGGTGGCGCACTGCAGCCCCAGGCAGATGCCGAAGAACGGCACGTTGCGCTCGCGCGCATACTGGATGGCGTAGATCATGCCCTGGATGCCGCGCCGGCCAAAGCCTCCGGGAACGAGCACGGCGTCGGCGCCGCGCAGGCGTCGCTCGGCCGTGGCCACAGAATCCAGCTCCTCCGCCTCGACCCAGCGCAGGACAACCCGCAGCCGGTGGGCTAGGCCGCCGTGCACGAGCGCTTCGTTCAGACTCTTGTACGCGTCTTCGAGCTGCACGTACTTGCCGACGATCCCGATCACGACTTCCCCGCGCGGATTCTGGATGCGCTCGAGCAACTCTCGCCAGGCGCGCAAATCGCTTGCGGGCGCTTCCAGGCAGAGCAGGCGCAGGATCTGCACGTCCAGTCCTTCGCGCGCCAGGCTCAGCGGCACCTCGTAGACCGAAGCCACGTCCTGCGCGGAAATCACGCAGGACTCCGCCACGTTGCAGAACAACGCGATCTTGGCCTTGACCTCGCGGGGGATAGGCCGGTCGCTGCGGCACAGCAGGATGTCCGGCTGGATGCCCAGGCTGAGCAGTTCCTTGACGCTGTGCTGCGTGGGCTTGGTCTTCAGTTCGCCGGCCGTAGAGATGAACGGGACCAACGTGACGTGCACGAAGGCAACGTTCTCTGCGCCGAGTTCCAGCCGCATCTGCCGGATGGCCTCCAGGAAGGGCAGCGATTCAATATCGCCCACCGTGCCGCCAATCTCGACAATCACCACGTCCACGTCGCGCCCCACCTTGCGAAACGCGGCCTTGATCTCGTCGGTGACGTGCGGGATCACCTGGACAGTCTTGCCGAGGTAGTCTCCGCGGCGCTCCCGCGTAAGAATCGCTTCGTAGATGCGGCCGGAGGTCCAGTTATGGTCGCGCGTCAACTGCGCCGACGTGAACCGCTCGTAGTGGCCCAGGTCCAAGTCGGTCTCCGCGCCGTCATCGGTGACATACACTTCCCCGTGCTGATACGGCGACATCGTTCCGGGATCCACGTTCAGGTAGGGATCACACTTCTGCAGAGTGACGCGCAGGCCGCGGCTTTCCAGCAGGCAACCGATGGACGCTGCGGCCAGCCCTTTGCCCAGAGAGGAAACCACGCCGCCAGTCACAAAGATGTACTTGGGGCTGGGCCCGGCTGGCGCTGCGGATTTCAGACGGTAAGTCTCCTCCCGGAGAGTCAGCGTACAAGGCATTATCTCCGGAAGCCGCGGAACTGTCAAACGGCGTCAGCGAATGGGCCGAGCGCGCCGGGCAAGAAGTTTTTCCACGCGGGCGACGTCCTCGGGGACGTCCACGCCGACCGAATGGTATGCGGTCTCTACCACCCGAATGCGGATGCCGTTTTCCAGTAGACGAAGCTGCTCGAGTTGTTCGGCGCGCTCCAGCGGACCCTGCGGCAGCGCCGCAAACCGGCGGAGGGCCTCCGCGCGAAACGCGTACAGCCCGAGGTGTTTGTGGTAGCGCGCAGGCGCGCCGGAATCGCGCACCCAGGGAACCGGCGCGCGCGAGAAGTAGAGCGCATCGCCTCGCGCGTCAAACACAACCTTGACCACGTTGGGATCACGCCACTCGTCCGGGTCGGTGAGCATGGCAGCGAGCGTGGAGACGGCCACGGCCGGGTCGTCCAGCAAAGCTCGGACTGCGGCATCAATGGCATCGGGCTCGATCAGCGGCTCGTCGCCCTGCACATTGACGTAAATGGCCGCCGGAATCCCTGCCGCGACTTCGGCCATCCGTTCTGTCCCGGAAGTGTGGTCAGCCCGCGTCAGCAAAGCTTCCCCGCCCCATCCCTGCACCGCGGCGAGAATTCGCTGGTCGTCGGTCGCCACGACCACGCGGGAGATCGTCTTCGCCATCTTCACCCTCTC
>Ga0209172_10004744_pt1 | contig 17659 bp, 8 predicted proteins | sample LarsenN4metaG_FD_184113 | JGI IMG/M metagenome (GOLD analysis project Ga0209172, IMG submission 184113) | Hot spring sediment bacterial and archeal communities from British Columbia, Canada, to study Microbial Dark Matter (Phase II) - Larsen... ... | reverse complement strand
GAACCCGAAGAACCGGGCCAACGGCTGGTCGCGGCTGGTCGGGAAGGACGAGGATTACAAGTACTTGCCTGACCAGGACTTGCCGTAGCGTCGGCAGACAACTGGTGCGCCGTACAATTCGTTGCGTCCGCGCGTCGCGGGCGAGTTTGCGGGAAGCATGCGGAACGTACCCCACAAGTCGCAGTCTCCTCGCAGCACGGCGTGCCGGCGGGGGGGTTCACCCGGTTGGGCTCTTTCGCCCCGCTGGGGCTGGGAACCCGGCGCGCGGCGCTACCGGGGGCCGACGCCCCCGGCTACCGACGGTCGGCCCTCCGGGCCTGCGGCGCAGGTGCCGGTGGTGCGAGTCGCGGCCGCAGGCAGCGGCGGCCGCAGGCGAGGAGTTTGTGTCGTCCGGCGACACCTGCAAGCTGCGCTTGCCCATGGCACCCGGGTTCACAGCCGAGGGCGGCTGTGCCACACGGTCGGGGCAGCGAGCGCCCGCCTCGGCCCAGGGCGGCTGTGCCACGCGGCGTTCACGCTTACGGAGCTGCTGGTGGTCATCGGCGTGATCATCGCGGTCGGCCCAGGGCGGCTGTGCCACGCGGCGTTCACGCTTACGGAGCTGCTGGTGGTCATCGGCGTGATCATCGCGGTGCTGGCGATCGCGGTGCCGGCGTTCAACGCGCTGAGCAAGGAGCAGCGCGTCAGTCAGGCGCGGCAGATCATCAATGCGGCGCTGATCCGGGCGCACACGACCGCCGTCGCCGACCGCACGCGCGTGGCGGTGCGCTTCGCGCCGGCGGAGTGGGAGATCGGTGAGCAGGGGGCGCAGGCGTCGCCGGGCGAGTTGCGCGGACGGCAGGCGCTGGTGACGTACGGCTGGAGCGGGTCGGTGCACATGCCGCAGGAGCGGTTGCCGCGCGACGGGTACTTCGAGCGTCTGCCCGAGCGCTCGCCCGCGTTGCTGCCCGCCGACGTGTGGGCGGCCCCGAGCGAGGCGCTGCTGGCGCCCGGGCGGATGGTCGTGTCCGTGCCGCCGAATGAGAACAACGTCCGCTGGAGCGAACGGCTGCTGACCGGGCGGATCGGGGATTTCGCGTTGGACGGGTCGAAGAAGGCGACCAACCAGGCTGAGGGCGAGGAGTTGCTGCCGGCGGATGATTTCCTGGTGATCTTCAACGAGACGGGCGCGGTGGAGCAGGCGATCGAGAACAACATCGCGCGCGTCTGGCCGCTGCGGGCCTACGATCCGCGCCCGGGATTCCAAACCGAGAGCGCTGGTGACGGATGGATCGGCCGCGAGCGGCGCTTCAGGACGCCCTTCCAGCGTTTCAACTCGACCGGTGTCGTGATCTACCGCCGCGAGCCGTTCGAGAAGGCCGGCCGCAACGCGCAAGCCAATGTCCGGCGTCCGGTGCTGGAGCGGTTCGGGACGGTCTTCTACGTGGATCGCGGCAGCGGCGGGCTGGTGAGCGGGGGTGTGCCGCAGTGACGAATCGCCGGTCGAGTGTGGTCGGCGTGCACGCAGGCCCGGAGGGCCGACCGTCGGCAGCCGGGGGCGTACGCCCCGGGTGGCGCGGCGCAGGCGCCCGGGAGCCCCTGAGGGGCGCGCCGCCCGAGCGGCACGGCGCTGGCAGCCGGCGGAACCCCGCCCGCCAGGGGCGGGGCATGGACGCGATCCTTGGCGGAGCGGGTTCGGATCGTGCTCTGGCGCGCGGCCGGGGCCCGGTCCTTGGCGGACCGGGTTCGGATCGCGCTCTGGCGCGCGGCCGGGGCCCGGTCCCTGTCGGAGCGGGTTCGGATCGCGCTCTCGCGCGCGGCCCGGGCCCGGTCCTTGGCGGACCGGGTTCGGATGGCGCTTGCGGGCGCAGCGTGCGGCGTCGGGGGTTCAGCCTGGCGGAGCTGATGATCGCGCTGGTGGTGCTGGGGCTGGGGCTGCTGTTCATCGCCGCGGCGCTGCCGGTGGGGGTCGAGTACGCGCGCCGCAACCTGGACATGGCGGTGGGCGAGACGGCCGGCCAGCACGCGCTGGAGCTGCTGGAGATGCAAGTCCGCACGTCGGCGGCGCTGGGCGTTTATGCACTGATCCACTCTCCGCCTCCGGCCCCTCCGCCGCCACAACCTGCGCGCTTGGACAGCATTCACCGACCGCGCGCGGTGCCCACGCCGCCACCGACGGCGCCCCATAACTTCTACACTGCGCCCACCGTGGTGAACGACTATGAGCCGATCATCAAGGTCCGGCCGTTTGCGCTGGCCAACATCACGATGGGCTCGCCGCAGGGACTGGAGACCGGCGTGGCGGTGCTCGATCCGGTCGAGGCGATGCTGTTCCAGTACGGTCAGCTTCCCATTCCGCCGAACCCGGCCACACCGTTTGTCGAGTGGGACGTGTTCCCCTCGAATGTGAACTTCTACCCGGCTCCTGCGGACATGAGCCCCAACGGCCACCGGCTCAGCCTCTCGCAATATCCTGTGTTTGCGCCGGTGGCGCGCGTGTATCCGCCGATCGAGCCGTTCACGACCTATCGCGCCCAGACGTTCTTCCAGGGAACGCAAGGCGGGCCGGATTACCCCAGGTACGAGCCGCGACAGTCCCTGTCCCTGGAGGACCTGCGCCGCGAGCGGCAGGCAGTCGTCGACCGCCGTATCGTGTGGACGGCGTTCTATCGCCGGGTGTCGTACGCCCAGCAGAGCGACCCGCTGACGTACGAGCTGATCGTGGTGGTCTGCCGGCGCACGTCGGCGAATCACCGCTTCCCGCTGCAGGACGTGCGCGACAACCGTATCGCAACGTTCCGTGCGCCGCAGGCCGTACGTCCGGGCGACCAGGCGCATCGCGACATCCCCGCAGACTTCACGGGTGCGGACCGCCTGGCCCCGACGCCGTGGCTGGTGACGTTTGAGAGCCTGCCGACGCCGGCGTTGGTGAAGGGGCAGGATTACAAGGAAATCGTGACGGTGCAGGGCGGCCAGACGAGCGTGCCGCCGACGCGGCAGCGCTTCCTGGTGCCGTCGTTCGTCCAGCGGCCCAAGCTGGAATTCAAGTGCACACGCGAGCTGGGCGTGCTTCTGCCGGTCGGTGCCGTGCTGATCCCGGCCCGCAATGACATGAGCCCGACCGAATTGGTGACACCGGGACCGTGGCCGCAGCCTCCGCCGGCGTTCGACCGCATCGGGTTCGTTCCCAGCGCGCCGGACGCGCTGCCGATCTACGAGGTCATCGAGCGGCCGGACGACACGACCGTGGTCGTGGCCGGCAACGGCTATTACCCCTGGTGGGATCCGAGCATCAACGCCGCCGCCGCCGACCAGTTCCCGTTCTGGATCATCCCGCCGAGCTTCGTCTCCCGCGCGGGCAGCGCCGACCGGCAGCCGGTGTACGAGCGCAGCTCGCCGGTGGTGGCGGTGGTCCGCAAGGTGGTCCGGCTGCACGAGATTCCGGCGCAATGAGAATTCGGCAACCAGCTCGAGCAGTCGTGTGCCGGCCGTCGCAGCGGCGTAGCGCGCGAGTTCCGGCGCGGTCAGCGGTTTACGAGCCGGCGGCAGCGGGCCCGTTCCCTCCGCCGCGGGGGGCGGACGCTACCAGGGCGGGGCACACAGCCGGGGGCGGCTGTGCCACACGCGGCTTCACGCTGGTGGAGATGCTGGTGGCGCTGGCGGTGATGGCGATCGTGCTGGCCCTGGTCGGGCACGTCTTCAGCATCACGACGCAGACCGCGGCCAGCGCCAGCAAGCTGGCCGAGGTGCAGGCCGTGGCCGACACGCTGCTGGCCCAGCTCGAGGCCGACCTGGAGGGCTGCGACCCGGAGCGCAGCCTGCTCGTGATCTTCGGCCGCACGCAGCTTGCCGGCCGCACCGAGGCCGACCGCCGGGCGCGGCTGGCGTGGCGCGTACTTGTCGGCGACCCGCTGGCGGTGCCCGGCGGCTTCAACCCGCGCACCACCGTCCCGCTGCCGCCCAACAGCCAGTACAGCGACCCGCGGGCCGACATCCTGATGTTCTTCACGTACCGGCCCAACGCTTCGCAGGCCCCGCCGCGGGCGACCGGAAGCCTGTCCGATGATTTCCAGCGCGCCCTGCGGCAAGGCACGAAGGTCGCGCCCGTCCAGGTCGTCTACGGACACGCGTCGTTCGGCAAGGCGGTGCCCGACGCCGGCGCCAGCGGGTTCACGCTGACGCCGCCGGAGCCGGACGATCACATTCAGACCGAGGCGCCGCGGCAGCAGTTCAGCCGCTTCCCGGTCACGCGGTGGCACCTGTCGCGCCGTGCCCTAGTGATCGAGGATGGGCTGCCGGCCAGCAGCGCGATCCCGGCTTCGTTGCAGCCGGCGATCCGGCCGGCGGTGTTCCGGCGGATTCTGACGTTGATAAGCGACGACCCGGACATCGCCGGCGACTCGCTGCGGATCGAAGACTTCAGCTCGAACATGACCTGGTCGCTTGCGCGCCGGCTGCTGAATCCGAATCCGAGCTTTCAGGCGGCGCTGGCTAGCCCATACCGCTTCGATCACGACGGCGACTGGCCTCAGCCCGCCGGCTGGTCGCCCGACAACCTGTGGTCTGACTTGCCCCAGTGGATTCACGGGCTGCTCTACAAGGGCGGCGATCAACAGTTCCACCACGTCGCGACGATCGTCGAGCAGCCGCCGGTCGAGCTGGCGGACAATCTCGGGCTGCACCTGGCCGCTGGCTGCGCGTGGTTCCAGGTGGAGCTGCTGTTGCCTGAGGATCCGCGCAACAGCCGCGACTATCCGCTGCCCGACCAGCGGATCGACATGCCGCGCTGGGTGGAGGTGCCGGCGGGCCAGACGTACGTCTTCGTGCCGGACACGCCGGAGAACCGGGCGCTGGTTCGAGCGCAAGTAGACGCGCAGGGAAGACCGGTCGGGGCACCGAACCCTCCGCTCGGCAGCCCTGGGTATCGACTTAACTCGTTCGCGCAGGTGATCCCGCCGTCCACGGCGCCGCCGCCGTACAACGTGTACAACGGTCCGAACACGGTCGACAACCGCATGGTGCGACTGTGGCCGTACGCGATCCGGATCACGGTGCGGATATTCGATCGCGAGGGCCGGCTGGAAGACCCGATCGTCCGCAGCCTGGTGCACCGGTTCGAATAGGTCAGTTCGAGCAGGTCGGGCCGGGTAGCCCGACACGCCGGAGAGGAGAGGTGTCGGACCCCACCTGCGGTATGCGGGGATGCGCAGGCTCGCAACTCGCCGGCTGGATAGCCGTAACAGTAGTGGTTACAAGACGTTGTCTTTCGGGACGCGTGGGAAGTTTGACGGGCGGGGCAGAATGCCAATGGGTGATCATGTCGCGGGCTGGCCGCTCTTTGAGGGGCGCGGCCGCGGTAAGACGCCTCCGAGCGGCTGACCAGTGAATCGAATGCCTGCCAACCTGAGTACGCGTCGGCGGCGCGCCACCGTCCTGATGACCGTGGTCGGCCTGCTGGCGCTGCTGTTCGTCATCGTCGCCGCCTTTCTGCAGGTGGCCCGTTTCAGCCAGCAGACGCGGCGGGAGATTCAGCGCGGCGACCGCGTGGACACGATCGTGAACAACGTCGTGGACATGGTCAGCGGGCTGGTGGCGGGCGGGATGCGCGATTCGCGCGGGAAAGTGCTCGGGGGTGCCGGCGGCGACTCGTACGCGGACATCCCGGGCTACGGCCCCACGGCCTGGCTCGGGTCGCTGGAGCCGGTGTGGAACTTCAGCGACGAACTGCCGTGGCAAGGCGGTCCATTGCCGCCGCAGCCGAGTTTGCCGACCGGCGACTGGCAGCGGCTGATCGATCTGGTCTGGCCGGCGGTTTCGTCGCTCTCCGGCGACGCGAACAGCGCACCGCGGCCGTTCGCGATCTTTCAGTTGATGCTGGAGGACCCGTCCCCGACCGATACCAACGCGCTGGGATTGCAGAGGGAGGACGTGCAGCGCTTCGTGCTGCTGCCGTTCACGGATGCGGACGGCGACGGCGTGCCGGATGCGGACTTCCTCAGCTCCGGCCGGGCCACCGAGCTGGCCAACGCGGTCGGCGGCGTCGCGATCGCACTGCCGGAGCATCCACCGCTGGACGCGAACGGCGATGGCGTGCCGGACACCGGAGGCGTTCCGGCCCTCCGGCTCTACGCGATCCCGACCCCCGCCGGTGGGCTGAACGCGCAGCGTCAGGTCGCGACTTGGCAGGATTTCAACCAGCGTAGTCGCTACGTCGTCGCAGTGCGGGTGGTCTCGCACGGCGGGATGCTGGCGCTGGACGCGCCGACGCTGCGGGCGGCGAACGGCCAGCCGGTCGCCCCGCCGCGGCGCGCGTTCATCGTCGACCTGTTCAACGTGATGGCGGATTTGCAGGTCGGCGGGCAGGCGCCGCCGCTGGCGCGGCTCAATCAGCTCACGCGTCCCGAGGTGAACCGGATCTTCGACGAGCTGGATGTGTACCGCGGGCCGGTGGAGCAGGCGCTGCGGCGGCGGGGCGGGCTGTTGCCGGGGCCGCAGCTCGGGCTGGCGGGCGACGACCTGTATCGGCGCGTGCCGCCGGTGCTGAGCGTGCTGGAGCGTGAGCACGAGGCGGCGTTCATGGCGCGATTCGAGCTGGTGCAGTCGGAGAGCGGGGCGCTGGAGAACTGGCGGCCGATCAACCTGGGGCTGGACCCGGACGGCCGCGGGACGGAGTCGCGCCGCGCGTGGGCCACCGTCGCGTCGCTCAACCCGGTGGCGTACAACAGCGTGGGCGGCGGCGGGCAGCAGGCGATCGGGGCGCGCTACGACCTGCGGCACCTGATGACCACGACCAGCGACAGCGACGAGCTGGCGCGGAAGCTTAAGGCGGCGGAGCCGCCCACGGAGAACCCGAGGTTCTTCGACCCGATGACGCTGAACGCGGAGTTCCCGCTGGCTACGTATCGCGGCGAGCAGAAGTTCTACCTGGGCGAGATCGGCAAGGCGTTCGACGAGGTGTCGGCGGGTCAATACCGCTTCAACCGGCAGCGCGGCCGCGCGATCATCCAGCGCCTGGCGCAGGTATTCGGCGACATGCTCAGCCCGTACGGCGACTGGACGCTGGGCGACACGGAGTCCGATGTCCTCACCGACAGTCCCGCGGCCGCGAGCCAGAACAAGCAAGTGCTCAGTGCCCGGCAGCAGGCGTTCATGCTGGCCGTGAACGCGGTCGCGTTTGCCGCGCCCCGCGACACGGCGGCCGCTACGCAGGGATGGATCGATGTGGCGTCGTACGCGGACGGGGAGGATTGGCCGCCGACGGGTACGCAGCCGGATGGGGTCGCAGACCGATTCCTCGAATACGTCGGGTTCGCGCCGCAGCCGTTCTTCTCGGAGGTGGTCGCCTACCGCGAGCCCAACCCGTCGGGTCCTTCCAACCTCGCCCTGGTGGTGGAACTGTTCAACCCGGGCGACCCGCACTATGGGGGCACCCCGCCAGCGGACGTCTTCGCGCGGGGCACCCCGCCAGCGGACGTCTTCGCGCTCAACCCTGCGCAGTTTGCGGTCAGCATCGGTCGCGGCACAGACCCCAACCTCGATCCGATGGGGGCGCGCTGGCGCCCGCTGGTGCGGCTGCCCAGCGACCCGGCGGTTAGCGACTTCAACCCGCTGCCCGGGCCGATTGCCGGACGAAGCTTCTTGGCGCTGCACATCCAGCGCACGAGCCAGTCGAATTCGCAGTTTGCGACGCTCAATCTGCCCACTGCCGATCTCGAGGTGCCGAAGAACGATGAGTGGATCGTTCTGAAGCTGTGGCGGCGCGGGCAGGCAAGAGTCGGCAACAACTTGGTGCAGCGTTGGTACTGTGTCGACCTGATCCGAGTCGAGGATCCCGACCGCGCCGCGGTTGACCCGACCCAGGACCCGGCCTGGACCAGCCGCTGGCGCGACACGTCGCCTCTGCTCCATTTCGGGCAGGTGGTCGATAGCGCCGGGCAGCCCAGACTGGCGCGCTGGGCGGTGCCCGTGGCGTGGAACGACGCGGACATGAGCACCGGCGCTGCCGACGTATCCGGGAACAGCGCCGAGGCGCTAGGGCAGCCGGATGTGAATGCGCTCCGTGACGCGATCGCCTGGACCGAGCCTCCTCCGGGCAACCTGAACCCCGAGCGGCAGTTCGGTGCGGCGAGCCCGTTGCCACCGGTCGTACCGCAGACCCCGCTGATCACGATGAACGCCGGCCCGGTCGGCGGCGCGGGGCCGCTGTCGTTTCGGCTGGCGAACCTGGCGATGTTCGACATGACGCCGGGCAATCCGCTGGACGACGATCTGCGGCCGCGCTCGTTCCCGACGGTTGGGTTCATGATGTTCCTGCCGCGCTACGCCCACGTACACCGCGTGGACCCCGGCGGCGGGATTCTAGGCACCCGGCCGGCGTCGCAGACGCTGGACAAGGAGCGCCAGCGCCGCAACTAGCAGACGCTGGACAAGGAGCGCCAGCGCCGCAACTACAGCGCGACCGGATACCCGGCGGACTTCGGGCACATGCCGATCTTCGACAACCGCCAGGATGTCGCGCCTGACACGTACCTGCAAGCGGTCGGGAAGGTGCCGTGGGGGCTGCTGGTGTTCGATTACTTCACCACGCTCAACCCGTACCAGGATGTCAACGGCGACGGCGTGGCGGACATCGACCCGTTGCGCGTGCCGGGGCGGATCAACGTCAACGCGGCGCCGTGGTTCGTGCTGGCCAACCTGCCGCTGCTGGGGCCGAATCCGGCCCAGGGCGACACGGTGCCGATCATCCCGACGGGCGCTGTGACGGCCGCTTTTCCGTCGCCATCGTTCTGGGATCCGTCCGTCGGCGTGCTGGTGGGAGACGACTCCAGCGGCTCCTTCGGCCGGTTCATCGGCGTCAATGGCGGCATTGTCAACTCGAGCCACCGCGATCTGCCGTACCACAAGGCTGGACCCAACGTGCGCTGGCGGCTGGGTCCGTGGCTGGCGCAGTCGGCGGCGGCGTACCGCGACGGTGTGCAGTACCTGCCGGACAGCGGCTCCGCAGCGTACAGGGTCTACGCGGACAGCCACGTGCGCAACCGCAACGGTCAGCGAACCGGCCCCAACGCTCAAGAGAGCATCATGGCGGTCCCGTACCGGCCGCCCACCTACGGCACGGCTGCCGACGCGATCCGCGGAACCGGTGCGCCCAACGCGGCGGCGGACCGGCCGTCGCAGTACGGGTTCATCACGGTGGGCGAGCTGCTGAACGTGAAGGGATTCGATTCGTCTTTGCCGGCACAACTGGCGCCGAGTGTGGCCCCTGGCGGGACTAATCTCGGCAGCCCGAACGGCATCCCACAGCCCGACTTCGTCAAGGCCGTCAGCCTGCTGGCGCTGCTGGACACGCAGTACCTGACCACGCGCAGCAACACGTTCACGATCTACACCAGCGTGTTCGACCGCGAGAACCCGACCGCCAGCGTCCGCGCCCAGGTCACCCTCGACCGCAGCAACCTGCTGCCGCGACTGGAGTACCGCCCGGTGCGGCCGAACGGCACGTACGTCCTGCAACCCACGGCGCTGGAGCTGGCCACGCTCCCACGCATACCGCTGCTGTTTGACGTGGACAACAACGGTGTGCCGGAGACGGCGGCGCGGCAGGCCAACGACGGCGCCCGCCCGCAAATCCTCACGCAGCGGCGCGTGGGGTACTTCAGCGCCCGCTTCGACGACTGACGGGCAACCCCGACACGACGACGTGCGAAGCCTTCGAGCTCTCTCTGGCTCGTGGCCGCTGCCCCCTTGGCAGCTACCGGAGCACGCCGGTAGTGCTCGTCGTGGGTGGCGGCGTGAGGTGCGGGGCTTGCGCCTCGGACGGGTGGCAGCACGATGCCCGCGGCGACAAGTGGCAGCGTGGGGACGATCCGCGCGGGGGCGCACATTGCCGCCGCGGGCGACAGCGCGCGTCGTCGCGGAAATGGTGCAAAAGAAAACGGGAGGAAACGCGCGTCCGCGTTCCTCCCGTTGCATTGCGATTGCCAGCGCAGCGCTCAGGAAACCCGGCGCGGCAACCGGCCGATCAGACCCAGCCCGACCAGCCCCAGCAGTAACGCACCGGGCGCAGGGGCTTGCCCGCCCCCGTCGGTTCTTGGCCCGATCGGCGCCTGGAGGCCGGCGTTGACTCCGTTTCCGGCGGTGACCAGATCCGTTGGACGCGCCGTGCTCAAGCTCTTGGCGGCGACGCGGTCCGCAAAGCGGTAGTCGCCGGTCGCCGTGGCAGACGGTTTGGGCGCCAACCCGGGACCCGTGCCGGAAACTGCGAAGTCGAAGTCGGCGGTCTGCGGATCAAGGGCGACCAGCGTTGCGAGGTTTGTCGCGTCTGAATCGGTCCCGGAAAGGTCGGTCGGGCGCAAGTCCGCGCGCGCAACAAGCGCGCCGCCAGACAGAAGCAATGCGAACGTTCCTGCGCGCATACCTACCGCCCTTCTCAAAAGCACTTTATACACCGGGCGCCCTAAGCTTGTCAATGGGCGAAGCCCGGAAAAAACGGGAATCCTTCGCGATTGTAACCCACGTTACAGACGCGACTTAAGGGCCGGCCCGGCGCCCGCCGTCGTCGCCGGCGGCGCCAGAAAGTTCATCAGCCACAGCTCGCCGATCAGAATGACGATCGCAAGCGGCATCATCGTAATCCCGGCGAAGTCGTGGAAGAAATGCCTGGCGACGTCGCTGTCCACGTACAGATACAGGACCGCCGTGACCGAAGTGCGGGCCACATTGCAGATGATCGCCACGGGCACGCTGCACAGCACGAGCGTGGCCCGCTGCCAGCGCGGCCGCTGCACGAGGAAGGCCAGCACGGCGGCGACCATCACGAACGCCGTCAGCATGCGCAGGCCGCCGCAGGCCTCGGAGATGCCGATGGGCACCTGCCCGTCGAGCGTGATGACGTTTCCCTGCCGCGCGACGTCGACGCCGGCCAGCTCCAGCACAAAGGTCGTGCTGAGGCTGGCGAATTCCTGCAGCGGGCCGGCGATGCGGTTGTGAACCTGGCCCGGCAACGGGACCATCAGCGCCAGGAACGCGAGCACCCAGCGGACGCGCCAGAGCAGCGCCGGTCCGACAACCAGCAGCACCAGACCGGCGATCGTCAGCACGATCGAGTATCGCTCCGCCGACTCGTAGAGGTAGACCAACCCGAACAGGTTCGCCGCCTGGGCCGCGATCAGCAGCAGCAGGCCCCACCAGCACGCGCGGACCGCGCAGTTGCGAAGTGCGGCGCGATCGTTCCACAGAATCCACATGGCCGCCAGCGGCACCAGCGGTCCGGCGGAGTAGTTCGGGTCGTCCCAGTCCTTCCACAAACGCACGAGCACCGGCCAGTAGGCCCATGCCAGCACACCGGCCAGCAGCGCGCCCAGCGCCGTCGTCGGCCCGAGCGCGAGCCGCGCCGCCTCGCCTGACTGGGGAACCGCTCGCACCGCTGCCGTCGATCGCACCATGCTCACGACACGCCTATCCTCGTGATGAGCTTGCGCCACCGTGACGAGCTTGCGCCACCCCGAGATTTTCAGGGCTCGGCCGCTCGCGTCACACGGTCCAGCAAATCCAGGATCAGGCCGCCGCTCTGCTCGGCGAACTCGGTCGCCGTGCTGATCGCCGCGGCCGCGCCGATTTCCGCTTCGACGCGGCACGTGACCTGGACCTGGGCCACGTAGCGCACGCTCGTTTGGCCCGCCGCGGCGCGGCGGCGCAGCAACGATACGTCTTCGCACGTCTGCCCGTCCACCACATAGTAGTTCACCACTGCCACGCCGCGCTGCTCGAAGCCGCCGGTCGAGAACGTCAGCGTGCGCGCGGCGATCGGGCGATCCGCCGCGATGTGCAGGGCGGTGTCGCGGTGGTCCTGCAGGTTCCAGCCCGCGCCGGGGTAGCAGACTTCCGGGCGGTGCGGCATCAGGTCGCGGGCCCGCACGCCGAACGCCACGTACAGCCCCACGACGCGGCCATCGCTGCGGTTCGCGTAGAGGCGATTGACGTAATCCTGCAAGTCGGCCCGGCGGACAATGTCAGCGTCGAGCGGCTGGTCGCGTCCGTCCCAGTCAGCGATCCGCAGCGGCAACTGGTTCAGGGCGCCGGGGGCGATCGCCATGCCCGGGGCGGCCCGGTCGAGCGAATGCGCCACGGTGCGGTAGGCGACCCCCGAAAGGCCGAGGAACGCCGTGGCCGCCGCGGCCGCTGCGACGACTGCTCGGTTGGCTTTTTTCAAAGTCTCATAACTCCGAATCGTGGGGGTTGGGCGATTCTCACGTCACCCGCGGGTGGCGCTGCTTCCACTGCGATGCAGGAATGTTGGCGGGTCGCCATCCGTTCGCAAGCTCCGATAGCAGCCGGTGACAGTGATGTTATCGGACAAGAACGTGTTCCCGGCGCCCGGGTAGCATGCCGGATGGGGATCCTGGGCGCAATAACCGTGCCGTCAAACTTGCCGGACACCCGTTTCAATTCCAAGCTTCCGGTGTAAAGCGCGGAAAGCTGGCGAGTCTGGGCACCCTTTCCTACGGGAGAGCAGCGAATGAAACTGGGCATTCTTCTGCATTTACGGCGTTCGACTGCCATCGTCTCAACTCTGTTCGCCGCGTACATGCTCGGCGGCTGTCCGGGGCCAAGCCCGGAGAGTGGCGCCTTATCGGACGGCGGCAACCCGCTCGCGGACGGGCTGATTGCCGGGGTGGCCGAGGGGTCCGGCGAGGGCGGCTTGGGGTCTGACCTGCTCTTCTCCGTATCGCCATTGGACGGGCCGCGCGACTTGACCGTGCTGGCACGGGCATTTAGCGTCAGCGGCCAGGCGCTCCCAGAGGGCACGTACGCCTGGTCGTTCGACGACCAGGCCGAGTCCGGACCGGTGGCAACCCATTCCGAGATTCGGCACACGTTCCGGACGGGCGGCCTACATCTTGTACGCCTGGTCCTCACGGTTGCGGGGGTGAGCTACAACATCAACTGTGCAAACGCGCCGCGTGGGGAGAGCGACCGCGCGCAGGTGACGGTCTGGCCGCAGATCGTCGGGCATGTGCTGGAAGCCGACGGCAGCCCGATGTCGGGCGTGCGGGTGGGCGTGGACGGGACCGACCTGTCGGCCACGACGGATGCAAGCGGGCGTTTTGCGCTGGCCGTGCCCTACGGCTCGTCCGGGACGCTGCGACCGTTGGTCGACGGCGCCGATTATAGTCCCGCCGCCTGGTCCTTTGCGAACCTCACGGGCGACGCGGATGGTGCGGACTTTGTCCGGGGCGGTGGAGGTGGTGGGAACAGCAGTCACTTCACCGTATCCGGTCGGGTTCACGACGCGGCCGGCACCGGCGTGGCGGACGTCAGGCTCAGTTTCGGCTTCTTGTTGGCCACGACCGACGCATCCGGCCTGTACAGCATTTCGCTCCCGCACGGGTGGTCCGGATCGGTCATGCCGATCAAGGCCGGGTGGACGTTCGCGCCCGGCATGCGGATCTACGCGCCGCTGACCGCGGACCTGCCCGACCAGGACTACACCGCGACGCTTCAAACCTTCACTGTCTCCGGCTTCGTGCGCGATTCCGGCGGGGCTGGCATCGCAGGCGTCCGCATCGACTTCCCCGGCCAAGGCGCGGCATTCACAGGTGCGAACGGTTTCTACAGCATCCAATTGCCCTACGGCTGGTCGGGCGTCGCCACGCCGAGCCTGAGTGGCTGGACGTTCACACCCCCGTTGCGCATCTACGCGCCGCTCACCGGCGACCGCACGGGTGATGATTACTCGGCCTCGTCGAGCGGTTCCGGCCCCGGTGATCTCATCCGGGTCGGCGACACGTGGAACTACCTCAAGGGCCTGGCGGGCACGCCGCCGGCCGGCTGGACGCAGGCCGCGTTTGACGACTCGGCCTGGCTGTCCGGTCCGACCGGCATCGGTTACGGCGACGGTGACGACGCCACCGTGCTGACCGACATGCGGAACAACTACCTGACCGTCTACGCCCGCAAGACGTTCAGCGTGGCGGATCCGTCTTCCATCAACACGCTCACGCTGGAGATCGACTACGACGACGGCTTCGTCGCGTACATCAACGGTACGGAGGTCGCGCGCCGCGGCCTCGGTGCAGCGGGCAGCCCGGTGGATCGCAATACGCCGGCCGCGGATCATGAGGCTGGCACGCCTGAGACGATTACGTTCTCGGCTGCGGGCCTGCTGCTGATTGGAACGAACGCGCTGGCCATCGAGATCCACAACGTGGCGATCAGCAGTTCCGACCTGTCACTGATCCCGGCCCTGACAAGCAACGGTGCCCCGGGTGCGACCTACACGATCGCGGGATTCGTGCGCGACGCGTCCGGCAACGGGATCAACAGCGTCCTGCTGAGCTTTACAGGGTTGAACAGCGTCACGACCGGTGCGGACGGCTCGTACAGTCAGAGCGTGCCCGCCGGTTGGTCGGGCACGGTCACGCCGTCCAGGGCAGGCTGGACCTTCGCGCCCGCCAGCCGGTCGTATAGCAATGTCAGCAGCGATCAGACGGGCCAGAACTATACGGGCAGCTCCGGCAGCGGGAGCGTGAGTATCTCGGGCACGGTCCGCGATGGCGGCGGGTCGGCGATCGGCGGGGTGACGCTCACGTTCACGGGCCAGGGCAGCGCGACCAGCGACGCGAACGGGACCTACAGCAAGTCGGTCCCGAGCGGCTGGAGCGGCACGGTGACGCCGAGCCTCTCTGGTTGGACGTTCTCGCCGGCCAGTCGTTCGTATACGAATGTGACCGCAAACTCGAGCTCGCAGGACTACACCGGGACGGCGCTATCAGGGCCGACGATTTCGGGCGTTGTCTCGCTAGTGCCGACGCTGGGCGCACGACCCAACATCGGCCAGGTGGCGCTCCAGTTCACCGGCACGAACGGCAACCCCGACTACTCGACTACGACCGACGTGTACGGCTCATTCACTGTCACCGTGAACAGCGGTTGGACCGGGACGATCACTGCCGGTGACCCCAGCCGCTGCATCCTGTTTCCCGACGTGACCTCCATGACGACGCCGGTGACGAGCCCTGCGACGCAGAACCTCCAGGCCTGGGTGCCGCCGATCGCGATTCCGATGCCGCCGTTCGGCATCCGCGAGCAGGCCCCACCGCCGCCCAATCCGTGGAACGCCGCGGTCAGCGGATGGTACTACGTCGACAACACGCACCCGAACGCGACCGACAGCAGCAACCCCAACGGCTGGCCGGGCCGCCCGCGGCTTACGATCCCGACCAGTCTGGCAGCCGGCAGCGTGGTCGAGGTTCACGGCGGACCCTACTCGTCCGATACTGGATGGAGCGCTGCCGGTACGGCCGATCAGCCTGTTTTCATCCGCGGGATCAACGGAGCCGATGGCAGCCAAGTCCGAGTGGGAACCGTCGGCAGAATAGACGACTTAGGCGTGGCAGGAAGTTACTTAATCATTGAGAATCTCGATATTGCCGGTGCGGAGATAGAGATCTCAGAGGCCGGCAACGAGATCGTACCGACCGACCACATTGCGCTGCGGAACAACCATATCCATCATACGGGAGGACACACCGGTTCTCTCATCACGGCGCAGGGCCTCGACATCGTTATCTACAATAATGAAATCGACCACGCTGATTATGTTACCCTGAGAGATAATGATGGCGTTAGATTGGCGAATGGAGATCGTATTTGGATTCTAGACAACGAAATTCACGACAACTCTGGCGACAGCGTTGGGACCTGTCATCAGTGTCCTCTCAGCGCCTCTGCTCACAACATTTACGTCGGCAGAAACGAAATGCACCACGAGCAGGAACGAAGCCTTGGATTCAAGGGGCACGGAGGTGTGTTTATCGCCTCGCAGAATGATATGCATGATCTTGACCTTCGGTTTGCTGGAGGCGGCGATTCGATTCGTATCGACGATGAGGTTCCCACTCCGGATGACCAAGGGGCAATCGCAATCATCTTCAACCGTATCTACAACGGTTCTGGAGGCATTGATGCGCATGGCTCACCGGCCGGCGTGAACGGCAGGCTGTTCATCATCGGCAATCTGATCTACGACCACACGCTTCAAGACCCGGAGGGAGGAAATGAAATCGGCGTCAGCCACGACGGCGGTTATGTGATTGGAAACACCATCTACAATGTGGATGAAGGGATCCACTTGGGCTCGAATCGTGAGGTCGTGGCCAACAACATTATTGCCAATTCCGGTGTCTGCGCTATCTGCGGCAACGGTGGAGCGAATGACGAAGTACATAATAATCTTATTGTAACCAATCCAACATGGTTTGCAGATTTAGCTGCAAGAGACTTCCACCTACAATCCAACAGTCCAGCTATCGACACAGGGGACATACCACAGGCCGCCATGAACGCCTGGCAAACACACTTCTCCGGTATTCCATTCCCGCTAGTTGACTTCGATGGCAACGCCTGGCCGGTGGACGGTAACAACTCGGGTACCGCCGAATGGGACATCGGCGCGTATGAGTTCGGGGCTGGCGGCCCACCGACGCCCCAGAACCCCCTTGCGAACGCCGGGCCTGATCAGACAGTAACCTTGCCGCAGGGTGAGACGTCGATGCCGATCACGCTCAACGGCTCGGCTTCCTACGACCCAGACGGCGGTGCAATAACCTTCTACAACTGGACCGGCAACCCTGACCCGGCCAACACTGCAACACCGACAGTGACCGTCGGGGCCGGAGCCTACACCTTCACACTGGTGGTTACTGACGACGAGGGGGCTGTTTCCGCTCCGGACTCGGTCAGCATCACGGTGAACCCGCCTCCACCCGCTGATACCCAACCGCCAGCGGCCTCAATCACCAGCCCCAGCAACGGCGCGACGGTTTCGGGCATGGTCAACATTCAAGCCAGCGCCTCGGACAACGTGGGAGTCAGCCGCGTGGACTTCACGGTTGACTCCGCGCTTGTCGGCAGCGACTCCACTTCGCCTTACTCCTTGTCCTGGAACACGACTACCCACGGCAACGGCTTGCACACGCTGCGTGCCCGAGCCTATGACGCTGCAGGTAACTTTGGTGATTCAGCGCCGGTTTCGGTGACGGTGAATAATGAACCCCAGCCGCCCAGCGTTTACGAAGGATACGGCTCGATAACGCAGGGGGCCGACAGTTGCCCGTCCGCTCCTACCACCTACCATGTTACCAACCTGAACGACAGCGGCCCGGGCAGTCTCCGCGACGCCCTCTCCCAAGGCTGCCGGCGAGTGGTTTTCGATGTCGGCGGAACCATTACCCTGCAGACCGACTTGAACCTTAACCAGCCGTATGTGACGATTGACGGCTCCACGGCGCCGAGTCCCGGGATCACCATCCGGCCGGTCCGGAGAACGGACGCCGGTTACGATGGCTCGTTCACCATCCAGGGTACGCACGACATCGTGATTACTAACATTCGCTATTGGGGTTTATGGAGCGAGCCCGGCGACCCGGAGCCGCAGAACGCGGGTTTCGGCATTGATGGTGATTCCGGTCCGGACCATGTGGCCCAGAGGATTATCCTCGACCACATGGCCATGCGCGGCGTAACCGATGCCGGGATGGATCTATGGGGAGAGATTCGCGATGTAACGATCTCGTGGTCGCTTACCTACGACAGCCCCGCTCCGATGACCATCAGCTTCCAGGACGGCAGCCAAGTCCGCGAGCGAATCTCGCTCCACCACAATGTCTGGGCCAACAAC
>Ga0209172_10004743_pt1 | contig 17665 bp, 18 predicted proteins | sample LarsenN4metaG_FD_184113 | JGI IMG/M metagenome (GOLD analysis project Ga0209172, IMG submission 184113) | Hot spring sediment bacterial and archeal communities from British Columbia, Canada, to study Microbial Dark Matter (Phase II) - Larsen... ... | reverse complement strand
CCGCTGGCCGCCGCACCCGCGCCCGTCGCGCGCCTCGTCGAGGCGTTCCACAAGCTGCCCGGCATCGGCCCGAAAAGCGCGCAACGGCTGACGTACCACCTGCTGCGCATCCCGCGCGAGGAGGCGCTGGCGCTCGCGGACGCGATCACGGAGCTGAAGGAACGCACGGTGCTCTGCTCGGTCTGTCAGAACGTGACCGAGGAAGACCCGTGCGCGATCTGCCGGGACATGGAGCGTGACCGGTCGCTGATCTGCGTCGTCGAGGAGCCGCTGGACATTCTGGCGATCGAGCGGACGCGCGGGTTTGGGGGGCTGTACCACGTGCTGCACGGCGTGATCTCGCCGATGGACGGGATTGGGCCGGACGACCTGAAGATCGGCGAATTGCTGGCGCGCATCCGCAGCGGCGAGGTGCGCGAGGTGATCATGGCGACGAACCCGAACCTCGAGGGGGAGGCGACGGCGATGTACGTGGGGCGGCTGCTGACGCCGCTCGGCGTGCGGGTGACGCGGTTGGCGCGGGGGTTGCCGATGGGGAGCGACCTCGAGTACGCGGACGACGTGACGCTGTCGCGGGCGATCGAGAACCGGCAGGACGTGTAGGCGGTCGTTCGGTCTGTGAGTCTTTCAGTCGCAGGATGCGGGGCGGGTGGTGCATCCCGACGGCGCGGCCGCACGTACATAAGAGTGGGCGCGGAGCTGTAGCGCGATCGATCTTCCTGCTGGGGCGGCACGCATGCGCCAGGCGGCGGCCGCATCGTGCCGCCAGACCGCTCCGCGCCCCGCTTTCCCTCCGGGCATCGCGGGCGTACCATCCCGGCCACCATGAGACTGCTCGTGACGCCTGTGCCGCAGCGCGTCGAGGCGCTCGGCGCGGCGCGCGCGCTGCCGCGCGACCGGACGATCGTGCTGACGGGCGAGGCGCTCAGCGCCGGAATGGCGGGGGCGCGGGCATTACAGGCGGCGCTCGAGCGGTACGCGGGCGTGCGGTGGGAGATCCGCGCGTGGTCGACGCTGGCCGAGCGCGAGGGCGCCGTCGCGACGATTGATACACGGGCGACGCCGCGGGCGGAGAGCTACCACCTGACGATCGGAGAAGAGCGCATCGGCATCGTCGCGCACGACGCGGCGGGGCTGTTCTATGCGTTCATGACGCTGGCGCAGCTGGTGCGGCAGCACGGGCGGCGATTGCCGCAGGTCCACATCGAGGACTGGCCGGACTTCGCGCAGCGCGGGCTGATGCTCGACGTCAGCCGCGACAAAGTGCCGACGATGGAGACGCTGTTCGGCCTCGTCGACATGCTGGCGGAGTGGAAGGTCAACCAGCTCCAGCTGTACATGGAGCACACGTTCGCGTACGAGCGCCATCGGGCGGTGTGGAAGGACGCGTCGCCGTTCACGGGCGAGGAGATCCTTGCGCTCGACGCGTACTGCCGCGAGCGGCACGTCGAGCTGGTGCCGAACCAGAACAGCTTCGGTCACATGGCGCGCTGGCTCACGAAGAAGCCGTACAACGACGTCGCCGAGGCGCCGCGCGGGGTGACGCTGCCATGGGGCAAGCTGCCGCCGTTCACGCTGGACCCGTCGGACGCGCGGTCGATCGCGCTGATCGAGGAGCTCTACGCCGAGCTGCTGCCGCACTTCACGAGCGGATCGTTCAACGTGGGCTGCGACGAGACGTTCGACCTGGGCCGCGGCAAGAGCGCGCGGATCTGCGAGGAGCGCGGCGTCGGGCGGGTGTATCTGGACTTCCTGCTGAAGATCCACGCGCTGTGCCGGCGGCACGGGCGGCGGATGATGTTCTGGGGTGACATCGTGCTGCAGCACCCGGAGCTGATCGCGGAGGTGCCGGAGGACGTGATCGCGCTCGACTGGGGGTACGAGCACGACCACCCGTTCGAGGCGGAGACGGAAGCGTTCGCGCGGGCGGGACGCGACTTCTACGTGTGCCCGGGCGCCGGCGGCTGGAACAGCTTCCTCGGGCGGACGGACAACACGATCGCGAACATCAGGAACGCGACGGAGCACGGGCTGCGCAACGGCGCAAGCGGGGTGCTGAACACGGAGTGGGGCGACAACGGCCACATGCAGCCGCTGCCCGTCGCGTGGCTGGGGATGCTGTACGGGGCGGCGATGAGCTGGTCGCCGGGCGCGAGCGCGGATATGGACATCGCTCGGTCGCTGAGCCTGCACGCGTTCGACGATCCGTCGGGGGTTACCGGGCGCGTCGCGTACGACCTGGGCAACGCCTACACGATCAACGGCGCGCGGACGCGCAACGGGAGCCTGCTGCAGCAGCTCTACTTCTTGCCCGTCGAGAACGACTGGCCGATGCAACGGGCGCGCCCGGGCGGGTTCGCCGACACGAGCGAGGAGCTGGCGGCGATGATCGCGAGGCTGGACGCGGCGACGATGCGGCGGCCGGACGCGACGTTGATCGCCGACGAGCTGCGCTGCGCAGCGGCGCTGGCCGACGCGGGGGCGACGATCGGGGCGACGAAGCAGGCGCGGATGGAGGGCGCGGGTGCGGCGAAGCTGCGCGCGGGCTGGCGGCGCGCGGCGAAGCAGATCGAGGCGGCGGCGCCGGAGTTCCAGCGGGTGTGGCTAGCCCGCAACCGTCCGGGCGGGCTGCGCGACAGCGTCGCGAGGCTGGAACAGACGGCGAAGATGCTCCGGCAAGCGGCATCATAGGGCGTGGTCACCTACGAGATCGCGCTGCTGGCGGAGGCCGACACGGGCGACATTGACGTGGACGCCCTGCGGCCGCTTGCCGTGCGGGCGCTCGCTGAGGAGAGCGTCGAAGCAGGCAGCGAGCTGAGCGTCGTGTTCGTGGACGACGGAGAGATCCGGCGGCTGAACCGCGAGTACCGCGACACGGACGCCGCGACGGACGTGCTGTCATTCGGGCAGATCGAGGGGGAGGCGTTCGCGCGGCCGGAGGATGCGCCGCGGCACCTGGGCGACGTGGTCATCTCGGTCGACACGGCGCGGCGACAGGCGGCGGAGTACGGTGTGCCGCTGCAGGACGAGGTGGCGCACCTGCTGGTGCACGGGATCCTGCACCTGCTGGGGTATGACCATGAGGAGACGGAGGACGAGCGGATGATGCGCGAGCGGGAGGAGGCGATCCTGGGGGAGGCGCACCATCATTGAGGGAGGTGGGAAGCGGGAGGCGGGAGGCGGGAGGCGGGAACGGCGGACAACCGGCAACAACAGCAAACAGCGAACACGCGAACAGCCAAGAACAGAGAACCAAGAACCGAGAACCAAGAACGTAGCACGTGAGAACGGCCGTTAAAAGCGGTTGTGAGTGCTGAGTTCTGAGTGGTGCCGCCGCCCGCCAGTTGCTCCTCGGTGATCGCCTCGGTATTCCGGCCCGAGTCCGGCTGCTCAAGTCACGAGCGCTTTCCCCGCCAGGGTGTGCTTGACGAACAGTACGTTTGTCCTTGTCGGTTCGTGGGCGATGCGCGTACGATTGCGATCCAACGCTCACCGAGACTCCCCGTCCCGAGAGGCGCGTGCTGTACGAACGTCTCTCTTGCCGAACGGGAGGAATCATCCGTGCTCGCATCCAGTCGCACGACGAACGTCTTGCTGATCCTCGTGTTGGCCGCAGGAATTGGGATCGTCGCGATGCTTGCGACGAGCGGTCGCGCGGGCCCGCTCGACCCGCAGGGGACGCCGGCGTCGACCGACAGCGTACGCCTGCCTGGTACCCCAATCAGCGGCCAGACGACGATCTCAGCGCCCGGTCACTATTACCTGACGCGCAACATCACCGTTCCTGGTGCGGCGACCGCCATCACGATCACAGCGAGTAACGTTTCTCTCGACCTTGGTGGATTCACTATCGCCGGCAACGATGCGGTCGGCAGTTTCGGCATAAACGTCTTTGGTCTCGTGGAGAACATCGAGATTAGGCATGGCACTGTCCGGGACTTCCACTTCGGGTTGAGCACCTTGGGGGCAGCGCCTGCCCGCCTGGTCGACGTGCATGCGGTCTCGAACGTGCGCGGCATGCAGGTCGACGCGCGAACCAGCCTCCTGGATTGTACGAGCACGGGAAACACCGAGACCGGCATCTACCTACCGAACGGCGCCGGACTCGTCCGTGGCTGCATCGTGTCCTTCAACGCCTTTGACGGAATCAGCGTCAGCAACTTCTCAACAGTCGTTGAACGGTCAACGATGTTCGCAAATGCAAGTGCGAACTTTAATGTGTACACGAACTTGAGGCTCGGCGGAGGACAGCACCATATTGCGAGAGAGAACGTGATTCCCGGTGGATCGGTCCGAATTGAATCCACTCAGACGGCCTTCGTCGATAACGTGTGCACGAACGCCGTCGTGATCGACACATCGTCGAACCCCGGGAGCAACATCAAGGCGGCGCCTGACCACCTCAATGCGAACTGTTAGATTGTCGTACCGGCGTCAGACGGCGGACGCTACCTGGCGCGGCAGCAACCTGGCATGGCAACGATGAGACGTCTGGTCTGGTTCCGGGTTCGCGCGGGTCAGGTGACGAAGAGAGGGGTCATGTTGCGGCGCTCGACGAGTGAACGCATCTGATCATCGGGGGGCCTGGCGTGGAAGCGGGCGGCGGCGTCGAGGATGAGCGGGAGGAGCGTGGGGTCGCCGGAGCTGTTGAGAAAGACGTCGGGGCGGCCGAGCACCCAGTGCACCGCCAGGTCGACGTCAGCCTGATCGGTGAGCGGCTCGTACCAGGTCCTATGCGTGCGCTCCCTCTCGTTCCAGGGGCCGAGCGTGAGCGACTTGATCGTCTGCATGGCGACGCCGCGCTCGGCGCACACCTGCGAGAGGCGCTCGAAGTCGCGCGCATAGCCGGGGTTCTGCATCATCGTGTAGTTGTACGGCAGCAGCACCGAGTCAAACGGGAAGCGTTCGAGGCTGCGCAGGTGCATGGCGGCGACGGTGACGCCATGCCCCGTGACGCCGATGAAGCGCACGCGTCCCTGGTCGCGCGCCTCCCTGGCGAAGTCCAGCGCGCCGCCGGGCGACAGCGCCGTCTCCCACTCGGCGGGGTCGACGAGATTGTGGAGCTGGAGCAGGTCGACGCTCTCGACGTTGAGCCTTTCGAGCGACTTCTCGAACTGCGCGCGTGCGCCGTCGTAGGTGCGCTCGTTCGTCTTCGTCGCGAGGAAGAACTTGTCGCGGTGCTCGCGCATCCACGCGCCGACGCGGCGCTCGGAGCGGCCGTAGCTCGCGGCGGTGTCGATGTGGTTGATGCCGTAGCGGAGCAGCAGGTCGAGCACGGGCGCGGCGTCTTCGTCGGTGGCGGCCCAGAGCGCGGCGGCGCCGAAGATGATGCGCGTGCTCTCGTGGCCGGTCTTGCCAAAGGGGAGCTTCTCGATCATCGGGCGGCCTCCTGCAGGGATGCAATGTGCTCGAGCCGGCGAATCAGCTCTTCTTTCACGACGGCGGAGATTCGCTGCTCATCGTACCAGCGCTCGAACGTCGGGCGGTCCCAGCGGCCGCGCGACGTCATCTCGCCGATGCGCGGCCAGACGGGCGAGGGCAGCCGCAGGTCCATCAGCTCGCGGTTGCGGCTGACGACCCGCTCAGCGGTGCCGTCGGCGAAGGCGCGCTCGACGGCGTCGCTCTTGCGGCCGAGCGCGGTGCGCACGGCGGCAGGTTTGCCGAAGAACGAGTCGAGCGGCGCAACGGCGAGCAGTTTGGCGGCGGAGAGCGGGCCGACGCCGGGTACGCCGGGGACGCTGTCCGAGGGGTCGCCGGTGAGCGCGCGGTAGTCGAGGAAGCGCTCCTGCGGGAAGGTGACGATGGCGCCGGAGGACGTTCGCGGCGCCGCCATCTCGAAGAAGTTCGACTGGTCGATGATGGCCTTCTTCACCGGCGCGTAGACGGACGTCTTCGGGCCGACGAGCTGGAGGAAGTCGCGGTCGGTGGAGACGATGCGCTTGACGGCTTTCGGCTCGGCCTGGACGAGACCGGCGATGAGGTCGTCGGCCTCGGTGTTCTCGCCGCGCAGCACGTCGACGGGCGCGCAGTGCATGGCGGCGGCGAACTCGTCGATGGCGCGGAGAATCGTCGGCTCGTTCTGCACGAACTTGGGGTCGTACTCGCGGTCGATCTGGTAGTTGGGATAGAGCTCGCGGCGCCGGACGGGACGGCCCATGTCGAAGCAGATGGCGACGCGCGTGAGGGGCTCGGGCGGCTCTTTGCCGGGCGGCTCACCGCAGCGGGCGATGGCGCCGAGCACCATGCCGGCGAGGCCGAGCATTGCGACGCGGTGGCGGCGCTCATCATCCTCCGGCTTCATCGCGCGTTCGAGGGCGTAGAAGCCGGCCCACGCGAGATTGTTGCCGTCGATGAGGAGGAACATCAGGCCGCCATTGTCGTGGATTACCCCACCAGCGGGAACGGAAAAGGTAAAGAAGCGTGCGCGAACCGGTCGAAAGTGCGCGAGAGGGCTAACCTAAGCGAAAACGTTGACCGCGCGCTGGGCCGCCTCAATGAGCGGGATGGGGTAGACGCCGAACGCGAACACCCCGGCCGCCGCAACGAGCAGCAGCGCCTGGCTTACCGGCGTGTACGAGAGCGCGGGCTTGCCGTCGGCCTCACCGGTGTACATCTGGCGCGCGATGCCCAGGTAGTAGAACGCCGACACGACCGTGTTCAGCACGGCGACGATGACGAGCCAGACGAGGTCGGCCTGGACGGCGGCGTTGAAGATGTAGAGCTTAGCGATGAAGCCGGCGGTTGGCGGGAGGCCCGTGAGCGACACGAGACAGAGTGTCAGCACGAGCGCCGGGATGGGGGCGCGGCGTCCCATGCCGGCGTAGTCCTCGATCTCGTCGCTGCCGGTGCGCAGGCCGATCACCATGACGGCGAAGAAAGCGCCGAGGTTCGTGAAGGCGTATGTCGCGAGGAAGAAGACGACGCCGCTGGCGCCGAACTGCTCGCCACCGTCGGCCGAGATGGCCGCGAGGCCGACCAGGAAGTTCCCGGCCTGCGCGATCGAGCTGTAGCCCAGCAGGCGGCGGACGTTCGTCTGACGCAGCGCCATGACGTTGCCGACCGTCATCGAGACGGCGGCGAGGACGGCGAAGAGCATCTTCCAGTCGTCGCCGACGAACGTGTCGGCGCCGAAGCCCTCGAAGAAGATGCGGAGGACGACGGCGAACGCAGCGGCCTTGCTGCCCACGGAGAGAAACGCCGCGACCGGCGTCGGCGAGCCCTGGTAGACGTCGGGCGCCCACATCTGGAAGGGGACGATGGCCATCTTGAAGCCGAAGCCGGCGGCAATGAAGACCATGCTGACGAGCAGCGCCGAGAGCGTGCCTGAGTCGCCGGCGGCAATGGCGTCGGCGATGCTGGGCGATCCGTCGGTGGTGACGAGGCGCGTGGTGCCGGCGATGCCGAAGAGGAACGCCATGCCGTAGAGCACGACGGCCGACGAGACGGCGCCGAGCAGCAGGTACTTGATCGCGGCCTCGCTGCCTTTGTCGTCGCGGAGGAAGCCGGCGAGGATGAACTGCGAGATGCTGGTGAGCTCGAGCGCGACGAAGATCGTTACGAGGTCGCGCGCGCCGGCGAGCAGCATCATGCCGGAGGTGGCGACGAGGACGAGCGCGAAGAACTCGCCCTGGAAGCGGCCGAAGCGGTCGACGTAGTCGAGCGAGGCGAGCACGACGGCGCCGGACACGCCGATGAAGAGGAACATGAAGAAGATGCTGAAGTTGTCGAGCGCCATGGAGTCGGAGAAGAACGACGCCTCGCGCTCGCGCAGGATGAGCGTGACGAGCCAGACGGCGGCGCCGGTGAGGCCGGCCAGCGCGACGCCGGCGAGCCACTTCACCCGCTCGCGCGGCAGCACGAGGTCGACGAGCACGACGACGCCCGCCGTCACCATGACCGCGAGGATCGGGCCCAGCCTGTCGACGTCTTCGATCACCGCTTATGCTCCTCCGCCTGCGGCCAGCGCGCGCACGATGTTGATGACGCCGCTGTCGAGGAAGTCGACGATCATCGCCGGGTAGATGCCGACGGCGACGATCGAGATGACGAGCGCGCCCATCGGCACGCGTTCCCACCAGTGATCCGCATCGGGCAGGGACGCCCAACGCTCGCTCCTCGGGCCGAAGAAGACGCGCTGCACCGTCCATGTGATGTAGCCGGCGGAGAGCAGGATGCCGACGACGGCGATGATGGTGGGCGCGGTGTACTCGTCGAAGCTGCCGAGGAAGACGAGCAGCTCGGCGACGAAGCCGGACATGGCGGGCAGCCCGAGCGACGCGAGCCCGGCGATGATCATCACCGTCGCGGTGAGCGGCATGGTGTGGGCGAGGCCGCTGAGCTGGCCGATATCGCGCGTGTGGGCGCGGTCGTAGATGACGCCGACCATGACGAAGAGCAGGCCGGTGATGGTGCCATGGGTGAACATCTGCAGGGCTGCGCCGTTGAGGCTGACGTGGCCGAGCGCGGCGATGCCGAGCAGCACATAGCCCATGTGGCTCACGCTCGAATAGGCGATCAAGCGCTTGAGATCGGTCTGGCGCAACGTGAGCAGCGCGCCGTAGATGACGGAGACGGCGGCGAGCGACGCGAGCCAGACGCCGTAGTCCTCGGCGGTCTGGGGCATGAGCGTGACGAGGATGCGGAGGATGCCGTAGCCGCCCATCTTCAGCAGCACGCCGGCGAGGATCACCGAGACGGCCGTGGGCGCGTCGGTGTGGGCGTCGGGGAGCCAGGTGTGCACCGGGAACGACGGCAGTTTGACGATGAAGGCGACGAGGATGAAGCCGAAGATCACCCAGAGCGGCAGCAGCGTGTCGGTGATGTCGGACTGCTGCAGGCGCACCATGTCGAACGTCGGCTGCGGCTCGGCGCTGAAGCCCATGACGAGGAAGCCGACGAGCATGAAGGCGGACCCCGCGATCGTGTAGAGCACGAACTTCATCGCGGAGTATTCCTTGCGGCCGGTGCCCCAGATGGAGATGAGCATGTACATCGGCACGAGCTCGACCTCCCAGAAGAGGAAGAACTGGATGAGGTCGAGCGATGTGAAGACGCCGAGCACGCCGGTCTCGAGGGCGAGCAGCCAGATGAAGTACTCGCGCGGGCGCAGCTCGACGCCGAACGAGACGAGCATGGCTACGACGAAGAGGAACGTCGTCAGCAGGACCATCGTGATGCCGAGGCCGTCGACGCCCATATGGAACTGCACGTCGAAGCCGGCGGTGCCCGCGTCGATCCACGTCGCCTGCGACTCGAACTGGAACAGATCCGACTGGGGCACGCCGGGGCTGCGGTCGAAGGCGATGATGAGCACGAGCGAGCCGGCGAACGAGACGAGCGCGGCGATCAGCGCGAGCCACTTCGCCTGCTCCTGGTTCTCGCGCGGGACGGTGAGCAGGATGACGGCGGCGGCGACCGCCGGGAAGAACACGGTGAAGACGAGCAGGCCGTTCATCCGCTACGCCTCCACCAGCACGAGCATGAGGAACGTGGCGATCAGCAGGCCGGCGAAGCCGACGGCGCCGTAGGCCTGCACCGAGCCGGACTGCACCCAGCGCAGGCCGTCGCCGACGCGGCGGGTGACGTGGCCGCTGCCGTTCACGGTGGCGTCGACGACGTTGGTGTCGAACCAGGAGGAGACGGCGACGGCCACGTCCATGAGGCCGGTGCGGACGATCACCTGCTCGTAGAGCGTGTCGACGTAGTAGCGGTTCTCGACGAGCGTGAGCACGGGCCCGAAGACCTTCTGCAGCTCCTCCGACTCGACGACGCGCTGGACGTAGATGGCCCAGGCGAGCATGACGCCGGTGAGCGCGAGCGCGGTCGAGCCGATGGCGATGCCCCACGAGAACTCTGCGTGGTGCAGGACTTCTTCGGACGCCTCCGGCAGCGCGCCTTCGAGCAGGTGGGCGAGGCCGTCGGCCGCCGGCGTGTTGACGAAGCCGGCGAAGATCGCGGGGATGGCGAGGAGCAGGAGCGGCACGGCCATCACCGGCGGCGACTCGTGCGGCTCACCATCGTGCGCGTCGTGGGCGCCGTGTTCGGGGGGCTCGCCGCCGCGGTACTCGCCCTCGAACGTCATGAAGACGGCGCGGAAGCTATAGAAGGCGGTCATGAAGACGACGGCCATGGCCACCCAGAACAGGAACTGGTTGTCGTCCCAGGCGAAGCCGAGGATCTCGTCCTTCGACCAGAAGCCGGCGAGCGGGAAGACGCCCGCGAGGCTCAGCGAGCCGATGAGGAAGGTGACGTAGGTGACGGGCATATAGCGGCGGAGGCCGCCCATGCGCCGCATATCGAACGTGCCGGTGGCGTGGTTGACGGAGCCGGAGCCGAGGAAGAGCAGCGCCTTGAAGAACGCGTGCGTGAACAGGTGGAAGATCGCGGCGACGTAGCCGCCCGTGCCGAGCGCCAGCATCATGTAGCCGAGCTGGCTGATCGTCGAGTAGGCGAGGACGCGCTTGATGTCGGTCATGACGATGCCCATTGTCGCGGCGAAGATGGCGGTGAAGGCGCCGATCCATGCGACGGTGGTGATCGCGTCGTCGGACGCCTGAAACACCGGGAACATGCGCGCGACGAGGTAGACGCCGGCAGCGACCATCGTCGCCGCGTGAATGAGGGCCGAGACGGGCGTGGGGCCCTCCATGGCGTCGGGGAGCCACGCGTGGAGCGGGAACTGCGCGGACTTGCCGACGGCGCCGGCGAACAGGCCGAGCGCGAAGAGCGTGACGACGGTGTCGGAGAACTCGCCCTGGAGCGCGAGGTCCTGGATGAGCGGGATGTTGAAGGTCTCGGCCTCGTTCCAGATGAGGAGGATGCCGAGGAGGAAGCCGATATCGCCGAGGCGCGTCATGAGGAACGCCTTCTTCGCGGCGGCGGCGGCGCTCGGCTTGTGGAACCAGAAGCCGATGAGCAGGTACGAGCCGAGGCCGACCAGCTCCCAGAAGACGTAGATGATCAGGATGCTGTCGAACATCACGAGGCCGAGCATGGCGGCGGTGAAGAGCGACATCCACGCGAAGTAGCGGGAGTAGCCGCCGTCGCCCTGCATGTAGCCCTGCGAGTAGACCTGCACGAGCAGCGACACCGACGTGACGACGACGAGCATGATGGCGCTGAGGCCGTCGATGTTGAGCGCGAGGTCGACGGTGAGCGAGGGGCCGCCGATGTTGCGCAGAATCGGGTTGTCGGTGCTGATGGTCAGCCACTCGTACGTGCCGAAGGCGAGACGGTGGCCGTCGGCGTCGATGGCGCTGTCGAGCGTCCAGAGGGCGAAGAGGAACGACGTGCCGATGGCGGCGATGGTGACGTAGCCAGAGAGGCGCGGATACGGCTTCGTGAGGAAGCCGATCGTCAGGAGCGAGGCGACGGGCAGCAGCAGGATTGCCCAGACGACGCCTTCAGGGACGGTTGGCAGCAGCACGCGCTCCCCTTAAATCTTCCGCAGGATCTCGGCGGCGACGTGCGTCTTGCTGTCGGGCACCCAGATCTCCCTCGGCTGCGACATCGGCGCCGGGCCGTTGAGCGGCGGCACGATGCGGTTCGACACGCCCTCGGCGTCGAAGAGCTCCTTCCACACCTCGGCGGCGTACCCGTTCTTCACATCCATGAACTTCGTCCACATGCGCTCGCCACTCCCCTACCAGCGCAGTACGTCGATCTCGTCGATGTTCACGGTCTCGCGGTGGCGGTACACCGCGACGGCGAGCGCGAGCGCGACGGCGGCTTCCGCCGCCGCGATCGTGATGACGAACGTGGCGAAGACGTGGCCATCGATCGGGCGCGGAGACTCGATGAAGCGCGCGAAGGCGAGCAATGTGACGTTGACGGCGTTGAGCATCAGTTCTACGCCCATGAGGATGCCGATGGCGTTGCGCTTCGAGAGCGCGACGTAGAGGCCGATGGCGAAGAGGATGCCGCCGACGATCAGCACCTGCTCCAGCTCGAGCGTCATGAGGACGACATCAGGCAGCACGCTCATCCTCCGGTTCCTCGCGGCTGAGGACGATGGCGCCGATCATCGCGGCGGCGAGCAGCACGGAGGCCACCTCGAACGGCACGATGTACGGCTTGAGGAAGGCCTCGCCGAGCGAGCGCGCCGTCGCGCTGAAGGCCTGGCGGTCGGAGATCGCCCATTCGGTGTCGAGGGCGACGAAGACGATGACGGCGAGGACCAGCGCGGAGAGCACGAGCGCGGGCGCCTGGAACACCGTCGACGAGTTGAGCCGGTCGGCGCCGGGCGTGAGCATGATGGCGAACGTCATCAGGACGCCGACGGCGCCGGCGTAGATCAGCACCTGCACGACGGCGACGAAGTCGGCCGAGAGCACGATGTAGATGCCGGCGACGCCGACGAAGGTCAGCGCGAGGAAGAGCACGGCGTGGATGAGGTTGCGCGCTGCGGCCACCATGAGCGCGCAGATCACCGTCGTCGCCGACAGGATCCAGAACGCGACGACGATGCCGGCGTCGTCGATCATACGGTCGCCCTCCTCGCCGGCGCGGCGCCGGGCGCCGTGGGGCCGATGCTGGCGGGCGCGGGCAGCGACGGCACGTCGATGCCGTCGTACATGCGCGGGCGGTCCGGGTAGCGCTGGAACTTCGGCGCCATGACGCGCACCCAGGCGACGATGAGCACGGCCGTCATCGCGCCGTTGATGGCGATGTAGAGCGGCAGCAGCAGGCCGGCGCTCCAGCCCGTCTCCTCCCAGAGCACCACCTCGCCGGCGACGAGCAGGATGTTGATGATGGCCATCGGCGTCATCCACTTCCAGGCGAAGGCGAGGAGCTGGTCGATGCGGAAGCGGGGCAAGGTGCCGCGCGTCCAGATGAAGACGAAGTAGACGGCGTAGATCTTGCCGATGACGATCATCCAGCCGGGGACGATCTCGTCAATCTTGTAGAGCCACCAGCCGCCGAGGAAGACCGTCGCGATGATGGTCGAGACGGCGACCGCGTTGATGAGCTCGGCGGCGTAGTAGAGGCCGAACTTCATGCCCGAATACTCGACGTGATAGCCGCCGGCGATCTCCGACTCCGCCTCGGCGAGGTCGGCGGGCGTGCGGTTGAGCTCCGCGGACGACGAGAGGAAGTAGATGAGGAAGGCGAGCGGCTGGAGCATGATGAGGAAGAGCCAGTTGTCGGCCTGGAAGAGCACGATCTGGTTCAGGTTCATGGAGCCGGCGAACATGACGACGCCGAGCAGCGAAAGCACGATCGGGATCTCGTACGTGACGAGCATGGCGATGACGCGCATGGAGCCGAAGAGCGCGTACTTGTTGTTCGAGCCGTAGCCGCCGATGAAGACGGCGAGCGCTGCGAGCGATGACATCGCGAAGAGGAAGACGATGCCTACGTCGAGGTCGGCGAGCACCATGTTGCGGCCCCACGGGATGACGGCGAGCAGCGCGATGCCCGGCACGGTGAACGCGATCGGCGCGACGGTGAAGACGAGGCCGTCGGCGACGCGCGGCTGCAGCACTTCCTTCTGCATGAGCTTGATGGCGTCGGCGACGGGCTGCAGCAGGCCGAACGGGCCGACGCGGTTCGGGCCGAGACGCGACTGCATGCGCCCGACGACGCGGCGCTCGATCCAGATGTTGATGATAGCGACGCCGCCGATGAACGAGACGATGCCGAGCGTGCCGAGGAGCGCGCCGACGACGTAGGTCAGCCAGCCGGGGCCGCCGGCGTCCTCGATGAGGTCGAGGATGGCGCCGCTCAGGTTCGAGAGGTCGCGGATGTCCCACCAGTTGTCGGTGACGAGCGCCGTGGGCGCGGCGAGCAGCGCGCCGATCATCGGTCCACCTCACCGACGTTGATGTCGATGCTGCCCAGCGTGACGATGGCGTCGGCGATCGTCTGGCCGACGGTCATCTCGCGCAGCACGGTGAGATTGATCAGCGAGGGTGGGCGCACATGCCAGCGGTACGGCGCGGAGCTGCCGTCGCTGACGACGTAGAAGCCAAGCTCACCCTTCGGCGACTCGACGCGCGAGTACGCTTCGCCGGCCGGCGGCCGAAGCGCGAGCGGCACGTCGACCTTGTGCGGGCCGGCCGGCAGGTCGGACATGCACTGGCGGATGATGCGGAGGCTCTGCTTCATCTCCTCGATGCGGATGACCATGCGGTCGTATGAGTCGCCGTTGTAGCCGACCGGGATATCGAAGTTGACGCGGTCGTAGACGCAGTAGGGGTCGGCCTTGCGGATGTCCCAGGCGATGCCGGCGCTGCGGATCATCGGTCCGCTGAGGGAGGCGTTGATCGCCAGCTCGGGGGTGACGATGCCGACGTCGCGAGCGCGCATGAGGATGATCTCGTTGCCGACGATGAGCTGCTCCAGCTCCTCGAAGCGGCGCGGGAGGTCGTCGTTGATGAGCCGGTCGAGGGCGGGCAGGAACTCGTCGGGGATGTCGAAGGCGACGCCGCCGATGCGCATGTAGTTGGTGGTGATGCGCGCGCCGCAGACCATCTCGAACAGATCGAGCACCTTCTCGCGGTCGCGGAAGCACCACATGACGGGCGTCTGCCAGGCGCCGCAGTCGTTGATGAAGGCGCCGGTGGCCATCTCGTGGCTGGCGATGCGCTGCAGCTCCGCGAAGATGGTCCGCAGGTACTGCGCGCGCTCGGGCACCTCGACGCCGGCGAGCTTCTCGACGGAGAGGACGTAGCCGAGGTTGCCCGTCATCGCCGCGAGGTAGTCCATGCGGTCGGTGAACGGGATGTTCTGCGTGTAGGTGCGCTCTTCGGCGAGCTTCTCCATGCTGCGGTGGAGGTAGCCAACCACCATCTTCACATCGACGATGCGCTCGCCGTCGATGATGGCGACCATGCGGAAGACGCCGTGCGTGCTCGGGTGCTGGGGCCCGATGTTGACTTCGACGAGGTCGGACTTAATCGCCACGATGCGCTCGCTTGACCGTCATTCGCCCGTCCCGGGGACGCGCGGCCGGAACTCGCCGCCGGTCTGGCCGGGCACCTGCTTTGGAAACTGGCTGAGCCCCGGCTTCTGCCCGCCGGGCAGCGCCATGAAGTCCTTGCGCAGCGGGTGACCCGGGAACTTGTCCCAGAGGAACAGTCGCGTCAGCTCCGGGTGGCCGGTGAACACGACGCCCATCAGGTCATAGACCTCGCGCTCCTGCAGCTTCGCGCCCACCCAGATCGGCGTGACCGACGGCACCTCCGGCTGCTCGTGGTCGGCGGGCACCTTCACCTCGATGATGTGGTTCTGCGCGAGCGACGCGATGTGATAGACGACGTCGATGCGCGTGATCATGTCGACGCTGCAGAGCTGCACGAGGTACTTCCCGTCGAGCTGCTCGTCGTCGCGGATGAACTGCATGGCCTCGAACGCGTGCGCCGGCTCGAGCACAACGTAGCCATCGGTGGCGTCGCGCACGGCGGGCGGGAGCGACGACCGGATCCGTTCGGCGACGGCCTGACCGGGCAACGTGACGGTGACGGCGTGGGGCACTAGGTCCACTCCATGGCGCCCTTGCGCCAGGCGTACAGGTATCCCACCAGCAGGATGGCGATGAAGATGACGGCCTCGACGAAGGCATAGAGCCCGAGCTGGCGGTAGGCGACCGCCCACGGGTAGAGGAATACCGCCTCCACATCGAAGATCACGAAGAGCAGGCCGAAGAGGTAGTAGCGGACGTTATAGCGGACGAGCGCGCTGCCGACGGGCACCATGCCGCACTCGTAGACGGATTCTTTCACCGGATCGGGCTTACGCGGGCGGATGCGGAACAGCCCGAAGACGACGGACCCGACGATGGGGATCAGCGGGAAAATGATCGCGAAGATGAGCAGGAATCCGGCGCGGCCAAACTGCTCGATCAACTGCCAGACACTCCCGTGGGGGACTTTGTGAATTTCTACGCTATCAGGCAGCGAATACTATCACAGGCCCCTCACACGAACAACGCGGCGCCCTCCTCCCCGGGCGCTCGACTTTTCTTCTAAGCGCGGTGCCCTACGGGCCACTTGGCCCTCAAGTACGGGGTTTCCCTGCCGATAGCTCAAATAGCAGACGGAAATCACCCAACGTTGGAGGTATCGAATGGCCCGCCACATGTCGACCGCTCTCGTGGTCATGAGCGTCCTCGCCACCGTCGCGATCACCGTCGCGCCGTGGACCTGGGGCCGCTAGGCCGAAGGATCAGCCTGCAAGTTGAGGCCCTCCGCCCGTGCGGGGGGCTTCGTGGTTTTCCCTGTTAGGGGCCGCGCCGCGCGCCGATACTCCTGCGGGCGGGCTCGATGAATCACCTCATCTTGGTTATGTCACGTAATCGCCGCGCCGCCAGCGCCTCCCTTGCGCTGGCGCTGATGGCGCTCCAGTTCGCCGCGCTCCGCTGGTCGCCGGACGACGTGCCGGTGCGCGTCATGTTGCCGCTGACGATTGCGCTGGTGCCTGTGGCGCTGTGGCCGCTGCGCGACTATGCCGGGATATGGGTGATGTTCGTGGGGCTGGCGGCGAACCTGGCCGTCATCCTGGCGAACGGGGGTCTGATGCCGATCGAGCGCGCCACGGTCGTCGCCGCGGTCGGCGAGGAGCGGGCGGCAGAGTACGCAGCGGGGGAATGGATACGCGGGTCGAAGGACGTGCTCGTCAAGGATGGCGAGGGGCGGGCGCTGGCGCTGGCGGACAGCATCATCGTGCGCGCGGGCGGCGGGGGGTTCGCCGCGAGCCCCGGCGACCTGGTCGTCTGGTGCGGGCTCCTCGTGCTGGTCGCCGAGGCATCGTGGCGATGGCAGCGGAGTCGGCGGCCGCTGCCGGCGGCGGGGGTCCGTGGGGCGGGTGGCGGCGCGCCCACTCCTCGCTGACGCGCCGCCCCGCCGCCACTCAGAAGACACACGACAGCGAGGGCAAGAATCTGCCGCGTGACTCTGACTGAGGTCATGTTATGGTCGTGTTCTCACCGGGCTCTCACCGCGAATTCCCGTGAGACGCGCCCCCTTTTCGTGAGAGCCCGTATGCATCCCGAAAAGCGAAGACCCGGCCGTGGCGGCCGGGCCCTGATGACTCGTGAACACCTGGACTCAGGCGGGGACGACCTCGTCGACCTTCGCGCGCGCGGCGGCCTTGTCCTTGTACCAGAGGGCGTTGATCTCGATGAACGGCTTGGCGGCGTCCGGCACGTCGTCCTCGGCGAAGATGGCGTTGACCGGGCAGGCGGGCTCGCAGGCGCCGCAGTCGATGCACTCGTCCGGGTCGATGTAGAGCATGCGGTCCTCGTCGCCGTCGTCGTGGATGCAGTCGACCGGACAGACGTCGACGCACGAGCGGTCCTTGGTTCCGATGCACGGGTCGGTGATGACGTAGGTCATGGCTGCAGGCTCCTGTCGAGCTGATTGCTCCGCGTTTCACAGACATTCTAGGAAGCGGGCAGCAGAAAGAGAAGGGGGTTTTCGCACAAATGGCTTGTTTTATTGGCAATTGGGAGCCGTCCGCGCGCGGCTGGCGTAGGATCGTCGAAACGGCGACCGAGGGAGGAGCGAGAACATGCTCAGGATCGGCGAAGAGGCACCCGACTTCGCGCTCGAGGATGAGAACGGGCGGCGCGTGGCGCTCGCGGACTTCAGGGGGCGATGCGCCGTCGTGCTGATCTTCTATCCGGCGGACGAGACGCCGGGATGCACGCGGCAGCTCTGCGCGGCGC
>Ga0209172_10004742_pt1 | contig 17667 bp, 14 predicted proteins | sample LarsenN4metaG_FD_184113 | JGI IMG/M metagenome (GOLD analysis project Ga0209172, IMG submission 184113) | Hot spring sediment bacterial and archeal communities from British Columbia, Canada, to study Microbial Dark Matter (Phase II) - Larsen... ... | reverse complement strand
GCTCGGCTGGCGCGGGAGCGGCGCCGGGGAGCCGTCCGCCTGCCGCCGCCCGCCGTCGGGGCGGCCGGCTAGCGCCGGAGGGCGCGGACCGAGTCGCGCGTGACCAGCACGTCGACGGCGGTGCCGGCCACGTAGCCCGTGATCGCCTGCGAGTGCGCCATGAACTTCTCGAGCTCGACGCTGTCGGCGTTGGCGACGTAGATGGCGTCCTTGTGCCGCATCGGGAAGCGTTGCGCCAGGAAGAAGCTCGACGGATCGCGGAAGTTCGCCCGGTAGACCGTCGGGATGTACTTCCTGTCCCCGAACTTGCGGATGTCGACGCCGATCCGCTCCAGCGTCTCGCGCAGCTCCATGCGGTAGAGGAACACCTGCGGATTGGAGCGCGAGTCGACCAGGCCGCCCGCCTTCGCGATCGCCTCGTTGAGCGACAGCGTCTCCTGCTCGAAGGCGAAGAGGCCGGTGACGCCGCTGGTCTGGCCGCCGGAGCCGAGCGCGCCGAGCGCCACGAACTTCTGCTGCTCGCGGTAGATGTAGAGCGTGTCGCCGGGCGCCACGAAGATGTTCTCGCGCGGGTCGTTGATCAGCACCGGGAAGTGCACCGTCGCCCGGTGGCCGCGCCGCTGCAGCGTCACGAACAGCTCATAGCCCGGGAACGCCCCCTTGCCGGCGCGCGCGATGAGGTCGAGCACCCGCTCGTTGGGTCTCACCTGCAGCCGGTTCGAGCCGCCCTCGGTCACCACCGTCACCGAGGCCGCCGTCTGCTCGACGGGCGTCACCACCACCTGCGGCTCGACCGCGCGCGTCGCCAGCGCCTTCTCGATGTCGACCCGGATCTGGTCGGGCGTCCGGCCGGCGGCGCGGATCTCGCCCGCATAAGGCACCGTGATCGTGCCCTGGCGCGTGACGGTCTGGGGCGGCAGCGTCACGAAGTTGCCCGGACGCACGCCGGCCTCCGGCGGGATGAACAGGCCGCCTGAGGAGGATTCGAAGATCGTCACCGTGAGGACGTCGCCGACGCCGACCGCGATGGTGGGCGCGCCGCTTCCCTTGCCAACCCCGAAGCTGCTGAAGAACGCGCCCGGCCCGAGCGCCGTCACGCACTCCAGCACCTTGTCGGAAATGTCCACCAGAACATAGTCGTAGCCGACCTTGTGGCGGTCCGCGACCACGCTGGCCGTGGCGGCGCGGGTGATGTCGCCATGCAACGGACCGTTGACCGGCAGGTTGGTGCACCCCGCCAGCAGCGCTGCCGCAACGATGAAGCCTGATCTGGACACACCGCCCCCACTGGCCACCCGGCGGCCCGGGCGCCTGACGCCCCACGAAACCCGCCGGAGCCCCGCACCTCGGACGCGCACTGCCGCCCGTCGAGCACACTAGCCCGACTCGCCCGCCACACTCATCTGTGAGTGATGTTCAATTGCAACTCGGCCGGCAAGTGAGGCTTTCGCGCCACATTCTTGCCCGATTCCGCCCCACGCGAGGTCTGGTGCAAGTCCGTCAACTTCCGGAGTCTCACGATTGCGGGTGGGGTCACGCGCGCTCTGACCGCCAGGGAACCGGTGGCGTCTTCTGACCCGGCCCCCTCCCCCGGCAGCAGGAAGCCGCCGCCCCTCCCGGAGTTGCCCCAGCCGGTTTCCGCATCAGCGGCCGGCCCTCCCCGACCACCTGGACGACCGCATCGGCCACTGCGCCCGAGACAGCCGCGCCTCCCCGCCGTAAGCTCTCCAAGTTAACGCTGCGGGCTTTTTGCCTAGCCGACTCCTTGCGCCCGCCGTCCATAGCAGGCATACCGGCCGCTGCCCGCTGCAAGCACCGCCCGGCGCGACTGGGCCGGCAATGTCTGCTGGCGAACCGCCCTGGTCTCAAACCGAAAGCTGATCGTTTGAGCGACACGAACCGCCCGCCGCTCGCACTCCAGCAGAGTTTCTGGAACACGTGGAATGCGGCCAACCGAGAAGAGACGGTCACCGACATCTCCCGCGAACAAGCCGCCGTCGTTCTGGCATGGCTTGAGCGACTGGGCCGGTCGGACCTCAAGATCCTCGAGGTGGGCTGCGGCACCGGCTGGCTGTGCGGCCAGCTATTGCCCTTCGGGGCAGTCACCGGCACGGACCTTTCCGATCAGGTTCTAGAGCGCGCCGCCAAGCGGTTGCCCGCAGCACGTTTCATTCCCGGGGATTTCATGGCGCTCACGTTCGAGCCGGCGCACTTCGACGCCGTGGTCACGCTCGAGGTGCTCAGTCACGTCGCCGACCAACCGGCGTTCCTGAGAAAGATCGCGTCGCTCCTCAAGCCGGGCGGCACTTTGATGCTGGCGACGCAGAACAAGCCGGCCTTGCAACGAAACGAAATCCCTCCTCCCATGCCCGGCCAGCTGCGGCGCTGGGTCGATCGCCGGGAACTGGCACAGCTCTTGAACGAAGAGTTCTTCGTCGAAGAGCTGTTCTCGATCACACCGCGCTTCAATCGCGGCGTCTTGCGGATAGCAAATTCGCGCAAACTGCGGGCTCTGGCTGGCCGGGCGGGGCTTTCCTTCGCTACGTCCGCTCTCAAGAAGGCCCAGGAACGCGCCTGGCTGGGGTGGACGTTGATGGCACTTGCGCGAAAGCGGGCCTGACTGTCGACCTGGACCGGCGTGCCAAATGTTCCTAGAATGAGTTTGTTGCTGCCATCCTCGACATTCTGCCTGCGAAGTAATGCGCACGAAGTAACCTGAGTATCCTCCATGGCCTCCATCGACTACGGTCAACCCGCAGATGATGCAACCCAGCGGACGATGGGTCGTGTTCAACCTGAAGTCGCCGATCTTGTCGGCATCTTCCGGCGCGGCTGGTTCATCATTTTTGTCGGCGCCGTCATCGGAGCCCTGTGCGCCGCCGTGATGGTATCGACCATCCCGCCGGTCTACAAGGCGAACTCCCGCATCGCTTTCGACCGCTCGCTGATACGATATCTGCAGACCAACAAGGTCACCAACGAACCAGTTATCGACGATGCGGACACGTGGGGCCAGATCTACGTCATCTCCTCCGAGAGCATCCTGCTGTCGGTTGTAAGGTCCCTCGGCCTCGCAAACGACCCGGAATTCATTGGCGAGAAGGAGCCCAAGTCCGTCACAGCGCGCGTGCGTGGTCTCATTCGCAACGCCGCCTTCGCCTTGGGCTTCCCGGAGCAGTCGTCCGAGGCCCAGCCCGGAACGTCTCAGGCAGACCCGGAGAAGATCGCGTTCGACCACGTCGTGCGCAATCTGTCCGTCAGTCGCGAGGATGTCCCGAGCGTCATCAACGTCGCCTTCGCGTCGCGGGACCCGGTCAAGGCCGCGACGATCGCCAACGCGATCGTCGACACGTACATGAACGCGAGCATCGCCAACAAGGTGAAATCGACGAACGTGGCCGGCAAGGTGGTGCAGGAGCGCGTCGAGGAGCTGAAGCGCCAAGCCAAAGATGCCGAGCGCGCGCTCCTGGAATACAAGATGGCCAACAACCTGATCGGCTCCGCCAAGACCACGCTCACGGGCGAAGAGCTCACCGCATTACAGAACCATCTCACCAATGCCCGCATCGCCATGGCCGAGGCGCGGGCGCGGATGGAGCGCGCGGCGAGTTCAGCGGAGGAAAATGCCCTCTTCACGCCCGACAACGAACTCATCACGCGGCTGCGCGCGCAGTTGCTGGACCTCACCACGCGCCTCAACGACATTGAAGGCCGGGTCGGCAAGGACCATCTGGCGGCGGTCAAGCTTCGCAACCGGATCGACGAGGTGCGCGACGCCATCGCAAGCGAGCAGAAGCGCATCTCCGGATCGTTCAGCAAGGAGTATGAGCTTGCACGTGCCCGCTACGACGAGCTCTCGGCAACCATTGCGAAGGTCATGGGCGAGGAAGGCGCCAACAGCGAGGTCAAGGGCCGCATGCGTGAACTCGAGACCGCGGCCGAGACCTTGCGCGGCCTTTACAACCGCATGCTGCAGCAGCTGAGCGAGATGCACAAGTTCGAGGTGCAGCCGACGATTGCGCCGGATGCCCGCATCCTCAAGCGGGCCGCTCCCCCTATGCAGACGGAGTCGGCCAAGAAGCGGCTGGTGATCCTGGCCGGCGGCTCGATGCTCGGACTCCTTTTGGGCGCCGCCTTCGTCCTGGCGAGAAACTTTCCGTTCGGCGTCTTCAGGACCTGTCAGCAGGTGACGAGCGCAACCGGACTGCCGTGCGCCGTCCTGCCAAGCCTCTCGGGCTCGAAAGACCGCGCCGCGCTGGAAGCCGGGCTCTACGCACTTGAAGCGCCATTCTCGCGCTATGCCCAGACGCTGCGCAGCATGTGGGCGACGATCAGCCTGGCGCAGCGCGAATCCGGGGCGAAGGTTGTCGGCGTGCTCTCCTCCGTTCCCGGAGAAGGCAAGACGACAGTCTTGACGAATCTCGCAGCGCACTTTGCCCGCCATGCGACCATCCGCGTCCTGATGATCGACGCCGACTTCCATCGACAGTCGCTGACGAAGCGAGTGGCCCCGGAGGCCACCGAAGGCCTAAGAGAGGCGCTTGCGGCACCGAATTCGCTTTCTAAGTTCGTCGTCCGAAACGACGAGCTGAAGCTGGACGTGCTGCCGTGCCCGGGGGCGGACAGGGTGCCCAATGCGGCGGAGTTGCTCGGCTCGCCCCAGATGGAGCAGGTCATCGCTGCCGCGCGCGAGGCCTACGACCTGGTGCTCGTAGAGGCGCCGCCCATGGCGGTGGTCGTCGACTATAAGATGATCGCCAGGCACTGCGATGCCTTCGTCTTCGTCATCGAATGGGGCAAGACCAGCCAGCGGGTGGTCCTGGAAAGCCTCGCGGAGGGGGCGCCGCTGCTGGACCGGCTCCTCTGCGTCGTCCTCAACAAAGCCGATCCCTCGGCGCTGCGCAGCATCGAGCACTACAAGGGTGACCGATACCAGAACTACTACAGCGACCGGAAAGTGGCGTGAGACCTGCCCGTCGGGATTTGTTCGCTCCGGCCGCCTCCCCTGCTGACTGAAGACTGCCGCGTGGCCCGGATCTTGAAGGCGCCCGAGGACGACAGCATTCGAAATCCATTAAGATGGCGTCACCCGTCGGGCAGATCGCAGACATCTGTAGTATCGTGAATGCCCAGGTTCGCTTCCTGGGCAAGGCGAAAGTGCCGTTGTCGGTGCGTCTGCAGGGGCGCGTCTGCGTGTCGGGAAGCGGCGAAATCATTCTCGGCCGAGGCGTCAGCCTCGTCGGGACACTCGTGCCCGTCGAGCTCGCGACGTACGATTCGGGACGCATATCGGTTGGGAATCGCACATTCATCAACTACGGCTCGTCCATTGCCGCGCGCACGTTGGTCGAAATCGGTGCCGACTGTCATCTCGGCCATTACACCTTCATCATGGATAACAATCAGCACGACATCATTGAGCGGACCAAGCTTCCGCCGTCGGCGCCGGTCGTCATCGAGGATCATGCCTGGATCGGGTCGAAGTCGATCATCCTTCCCGGTGTGCGCATCGGCACCCGCGCGGTGATCGGGGCGGGCAGCATCGTCACCAAGGACGTCCCGCCACGCTGCGTAGCGGCCGGCAATCCGGCGCGCGTCCTGCGTCACCTGACAGAGCTCGAGTAGGTGGCGCCGTGAGCGGCTGGCATCACATGGAACGGCTGCGAACCAGGCCGGCAAGAGACCGCAAAACTTGGCGGCGGGCACGTCCGCCCCAATGGCAGCCGGATCAGTGGCGGAAGCGATTGCGAGGCTGACATGACGACGGGCGATGCCAGGACCGTTCTCGTCACGGGGGGCGCAGGCTACATCGGATCGCACACCTGCAAGGGCCTCGCGCAAGCCGGCTATCTGCCCATCGCCTACGACAATCTGTCGTCGGGCCACCGATGGGCCGTCAAGTGGGGACCACTCGAGACGGGCGACATCCTCGACCGGGCTGCCCTCGACAAGGTCCTCGAAACCTATCGCCCGGCGGCCTGCCTCCACTTCGCCGCCTTCGCTTACGTCGGCGAGTCCGTCACCGATCCCGGCAAGTACTATCGGAACAATGTGGCGGGCTCTCTGACCCTGCTCGAGGCGCTCAGAGATCACGGGGTCGACCAGTTCGTGCTCTCGAGCACGTGCGCCACTTACGGCGTTCCCGCCACGATCCCGGTTGATGAAACGTCGGCGCAGGTCCCGATCAACCCGTATGGTGCATCGAAGCTCATGGTCGAGCGCATGCTCGCGGATTTCCACGCCGCCCACCGTCTGCGGTCGATTAGCCTGCGCTACTTCAACGCCGCCGGCGCCGATCCCGACATGGAAATCGGCGAGGTCCACGATCCCGAAACGCACCTCATTCCGTTGGTCCTCGAGGCCGCCTCGGGAGACCGGAAGGACATCACCATTTTCGGCACCGACTACGAGACGCCGGACGGAACCTGCATCCGCGACTACATCCACGTAATGGATCTTGCCGCGGCGCATGTGCTGGCGCTCAAAGCCCTGGAGCAGGGCCTCGGTCTGGGCGCCTTCAATCTCGGCAATGGGCTTGGCTATTCGGTGCGCGAGGTTATCGCCTCCGTCGAGCGCGTCACCGGCAAGCCCGTCCCCGTCAAGCTGGGAAGTCGCAGAGCAGGCGACCCGGCGCGGCTCATCAGCAATTCGGCGCGCGCTGCACGGGACTTGCATTGGAAGCCTCGGATCACGGACATCGACGCCATCGTCGAGACGGCCTGGGAATGGCACAAGCGGCGTGCGCAGCAAACATTGAGGAGATGAGGAACGTTATTGGACAAGCCGAATCCGTCACGTGCCGCAGCCAGCCATGCGCGTCGTCACGACGCCCGCGACGACACCCTAACAGATCCGCCGCGATTGGGGCGACAGAGAGCTCGTCACGCACCAACCCCGTCTGACAGCCGAAACAATTTTGACGCATCGCAATGAACTGTCACTCATCACGCAGCCCGAAGGCGATTGACCTCGGGCACGAACGACGCAGCATAGGTGGCGCATGAATGACGAACGCGGTGTCGTGGTCATTGGCAGCGGGCCGGCCGGCGCCATGGCCGCGCACGAGCTCCTGCGCAACCGGATACCTGTGACGCTGTTGGAAAGCGGCGACGACATTCAGCGGGGCCTCCTGCTCAGGATGGCAGGACGGAACTTGTACCGCAGACTGCCGCCCCTCACCCGCACACCCGGACTGATCGCCACCGGAGACCCGCGGACGGACCTTGATTACACATACGCGCTGGGCGGCCTCTCGAACCAATGGACCGGAGCGGTTCCGAGATTCTGCGCCGAAGACTTCTCCGCCGGCGCGCAGGTTCACGAGAGATACCGCTGGCCGGTCACCTACGAGGAGCTTGCTCCATTCTACGAACGTGCGGAGCGGACGATGGAGATTACCGCCGATCCGCGGGAAGTGCCGATTCTGCCGCCCGGTTACTGCGATTTCCGCCACACGCTGCCCGACGACTGGCTGGCGGTCGCGCGGTCCGCGCACAAGCGAGGACAAGGGTTCACCGTCATGCCGCTGGCCGACGGCAGACCCTTTCTCCTGCTGCGTCGAGGCACCTCGTTCAACAGCCACAGCAAGCTTCTTGCGAAGTATGTCGGCCGGCCTGAGTTCCGCCTCCTCACTCATGCCCATGCGATCAAGCTCGAATGGAACCGCGCTGCGAGCAAGGTTACTTCAGCGATCTATACCGATCGGCGGACGCTGACCCAGCACAGAGTTCCCGCGAGCGCATTTGTGCTTGCGTGCGGTCCTCTCAACTCACCAAGGTTACTCTTCAATTCTGCGTGCTCCGGCCATCCCGATGGCCTCGGAAACAGCGAGGGCTTGCTCGGCAAGTATCTTCATGATCATCCGCGTGAATGGTGGGCGGTCGATGTGGAGTCCCCCCTGACGTGTCTTGCGCCGCCGGCGTACATGACGCGGCTTCCACACAAGTCGTCCGATCCGCTGCTTTCGACGTCCTGGACAATCGGCGCATTCGGAACTGTTGACAAAGTCAAGAGCCGCTTCGCTCTCAAATCGAACGCCTTTGGCGTGCAGGTCTTCGGAACCATGATCCCGACAGAACATTACTATGTCCGACCGGCACGGGGCGTAACCGACGAGTTCGGGCTCGCTGGACTGGAAGTCCACATCAGCTTCGACCAAGCGGTGCTGGATAATGTGATACGGGCGCGCGAGCATTTTCTGGAGGTGCTGGCGGATGCGGGCCTCAAAGCCAGGATCAGACCCGTCGTTCCCCAGCTCTTCCCTGGCACCGCCAAGCACTTCGGCGGCACGGTTCGCATGCATGCCTCGCCGAAGTACGGCGTCACCGACGGTTACAATCGCCTCCACGATGCGCCGAATGTCCTGGTGGTCGACGCCAGCTGCTTTACGACGGGGGTCGAGAAGAATCCGACGCTCACCGTCATGGCGCTCGCCGCACGGGCGGCCGATCGCCTGACGCGCGACCTGAAGAGCCAGTGACGGAGATCATGCGTGCGCTACAGGGAGTTCGGAAGAACCGGATGGCATGTCTCCGAGATCGGTTTTGGGGCGGCCCGCATCGGAGGCCTGCTGGCTCAGGACGGGGGCCGCGCGGAAGCAATCCGGACACTCGAGACGGCCCGTGACGCCGGCATCAATTTCTTCGATACGGCGGACATCTACGGGCAAGGCGAGAGCGAGATCCTCATCGGCAAGGCGTTCCGGAAAGGACGCGATAAGGTATTCATCGCCAGCAAGGGCGGTTATTGCCTTCCGACGAGAGGCCGTCTCGTCCAGTTCGTGAAGCCCCTCGTTAAACCTCTCGTCCGGACACTGGGACTTCGTCGACAGTCGCTCCCCTCAGGGCTGACGGCTGCACCGACCCAGGACTTCTCCCCCGTCCACATCCGCAAAGCCGTCGAGCACTCGCTCCGGCGCCTGCGGTCGGACTACATCGATCTCTACCAGTTGCACAGCCCGCCGCCCGCGGAAATGCGCCTTGCCCGCTTCTCTGACACAGTCGGAGAGCTCGAGCGAATGAAAAGAGAAGGCAAAATTCGCGAGTTCGGCCTCGCGCTGGACTCGGCCGAGCATGTCCGATACGGCCTCGCCTTCACGAGCTTCGCAAGCATGCAGCTGCCGTTCGGCCTCCTCGACCTGGAAGCCCTCGATGGAGTGCTTCAGAGCCTGACAATGCATCAGATGGGGATCATCGCACGCGGCTGCTTCGGCGGCGGTGCGCTGAAGGACACTCTGCCGGAGTCTGACCTGCGTCAGTCGGAACCCAAGTGGGAGCGCGTGCTCGCACTCAAGCGCATTTTTGCACGCCACAACCGACCTGCTCTTGAAATGGCCCTCCAGTTTGCGTTGCGGGCCCGCGACGTCTCCGTGAACATTATCGGGATGCGAACGACAGGGCAGCTGGAATCCAACCTGCAGTACTATGCATCCGCCCCACTGTCAGAGGACGAGTATCGGGAGTTGCTGACGCACGCTGCGCAGTCGAGGTAAGCGAAAACTTGGTAGCGAACCCTTCCTGGGTGAGACTGCAACGAGGCTCGTCCTCACCGCGCGATCGGCAACAAACCGCCGATAACGCTCGTCGGACCGCCAGCGGCACACGGCCCGCCCTGACGAAAAGCGGCTGCAGCTTGCCGTTCCGAGTGGTCCAGAGACGGGGGCGGTTCAGCACGGCAGTCGCGCAAAGACTCCCTGGTCCGGAAACCATGGGCCTGTCAGCGGCTTAACCAGCCCGCTCATCGCAACCTCTTGTTCCCAAATAGAAAGTACTCGCACGCTAGGTTCTGGCTCCGATGATCGCTGCGTCAGCGAGAAGACCGATGTTTCCCAACATCAGGTCGTGATATCTTCCCCGCGCGAGGCCTTCTGTTTGATGCACTGCCATTGCTGCAATGTCTAACAACGGGAGACGCCGGATGACACCCTGGGAAATCCGCACCATCGAGTTTGCGAACTGCAACTGCGCCTACGGCTGTCCGTGCCAGTTCAACGCGTATCCGACCTATGGGCATTGCGAGGCCGTTGTCTGCAACGAGATCACCGAGGGGCACTACGGAGACGTGAAGCTCGATGGTCTGCGCTTCGGTGGCGTCTTTCAGTGGCCGAAGGCAATTCACGAAGGCAATGGCCGAGCACAACCCTTCGTCGACGAGCGCGCAAGCCAAGCTCAGCGCGAGGCGATTCTCAAGATCATGTCGGGACAAGATACCGATCCGTTCGCGACTGTGTTCGCTGTTTTCGCGTCGACACTGACCGAGGTCTACGATCCCATCTTCTCGAGGATAGATTTCGACGTCGATGTCGACGCGCGAAGAGGACGGTTCGTTGTGCCCGGAGTCGTCGACTGCCGCGGCGAGCCGATCACGAACCCCGTGACCGGCGCGGAGCATCGTGTCCGCATCGATATCCCGCACGGCTTCGAGTACGAGCTGGCCGAGATGGGCAGCGGGACGGCAACCACACAAGGCAAGATCCAGCTCAACCTCAAAGACAGTTACGGTCAGTTCGCGCGGCTCCATCTCAACAACCACGGCGTCGTAAAGAACCGCGCCGTGTAGCTGCCATGGCTGCAGATACGACGGCCGTCGAGACGCTCTTGCGCCGGGAGCGCGCAATCGTCTCGACAGGACTGCTGCTCATCGTCGGGCTCGCATGGGCGTGGCTTCTGCTCGGCTCCGGGACGGGCATGAGCACGATCCATATGACCACGTGGCGGTTCCCTCCACCAATCCACGAAGGTATCGCTGAAAGTTGGACGCCCTCCTACGCGCTCGTGATGTTCTTCATGTGGTGGATCATGATGATCGCCATGATGACACCGAGTGCGGCACCGATGATCCTGCTTTACGCACGCGTCTACCGACACGAGCAGCGACAAGAGAAGCTTCCTAGCGGCGCCGTGCCGACATTCGTTTTTGTGCTCGGCTATTTCCTTGCGTGGGCGTGTTTCAGCCTCATCGCGACCGGACTCCAATGGGGACTGGAGCGCGCCGGCATCCTGCATCAGATGTGGATGTGGAGCCTCAGCCCGCTCTTCACGGCGACGCTCCTCATCGCAGCGGGGCTTTACCAGCTAACTCCCATTAAGGGTGTCTGCCTTGCGCATTGCCGCGCCCCTGCCCAGTACCTTGCGCAACACTTCCAACCAGGAGCTCTCGGCGCACTGCGCCTTGGCTGGAAGCACGGACACTATTGTCTCGGCTGCTGCTGGTTCCTGATGGCGCTGCTGTTTGCCGGCGGCATCATGAACCTCGTCTGGATTGCCGGCCTTGCAATCTATGTGCTGGTCGAAAAGCTTGCGCCGCAAGGCTTCTTGATTGCCCGCGGTGCAGGCTTTGCGATGTTGCTCGCCGGTCTATGGGTCGCGGCGGCGACTTTCATCGCCTGACCGTGCACATCATATCCAAGCCAAATGCCGCGCAAACCACTCGCCGGCGCTTCGCGAAGATCGTGCGCCAGTTAGTGGCTGACCTTGCCCCCGAAAATGCCCCCACCTTGATGTAGAGTCCGTCCATTCGAGGAGACGGACGTGATGCGCAAGAGCCTGCACAGCGAAGAGAAGATCATCTCGATCCTAAAGGAGCACGAGGCGGGCACGCCGGTCGCGGAGCTTTGCCGTCGCCACGGGATGAGCCAGCCGACGTTCTACAATTGGAAGGCGAAGTACGGCGGCATGGAACCGTCCGACGCCAAGCGTCTGAAGGCGTTGGAGGCCGAGAACCAGAAGCTGAAGAAGCTTCTCGCCGAGCAGGTGATGGACAACGCGACGCTGAAAGATCTGCTCGCAAAAAACTTCTGACGCCCGGCCAAAGGAGATCGGCCGTGAGCTGGGCGATCGAAACGAAGAGCTATTCGCAGCGCCGCGCGTGCGCGCTGATCGGCATGTCACCGAAGACGTACCGCTACGAGGCCCGTCGCGCCGACGACGCGGCGTTGCGTGCGCGGCTGAAGGCGCTGGCTGCCGAGAGACGGCGGTTCGGCTACCGGCGTCTGAAACTTCTTCTGGAGCGGGAGGGCTTTGTCGTGAACCACAAGAAGGTCTACCGGATCTACCGCGAGGAGCGGCTCGCTGTGCGCAAACGCGGCGGCCGCAAGCGTGCGCTCGGGACGCGGGCACCGGCGGCAGTGCCGCAAGGGCCGAACCAGCGCTGGAGCCTCGACTTCGTGTCGGACGCGCTGAGCGATGGTCGCCGGTTCCGGGTACTGTGCATCGTGGACGACTTCACCCGCGAATGCCTCGGGCTCGTCGCCGACACGTCGTTGTCGGGGCGGCGCGTGGCACGCGAACTCGATCGGCTGATCACCGAGCGCGGGAAGCCGGCGCTGGTCGTCAGTGACAACGGCACCGAGCTGACCTCGACCGCGAGGTCTTCATGCTGGCGGCCCGACGACTATGAGGTAACGGCGGCCGAGCCGCGATTGAGCCCGGGTACCAACAACAGAGGATCATCGCCGAGCCTGATCACGCGGCCTCAACGGCTGGCGACGCCCGCGCACGTCGGTCGGACCTCGGCTTCGCTGCTTCGACCCCGAATCTCAGATCGTCGCAAAATTATCATAGCCGGGAGAAGGCCGGGCTACCAGGACATCGCCAGATGAGCCGGGGAATAAGCTCGAGCAATCAGATCGGCATGTCATTCAGGCAAGCGCCGCACTCCCCCCGCGCGCGAGTAGCGGCGCGTGGTATTTTCCGTTATCGAGGCTCAAGACGGCACAGTTGCGGCCGGCGGCTCGGAATTGGCATCCTCGATAGAGCGAACGGAGCTCGGTTGGAAATGTCAGAGCCTGGACTTCACGCGGCTCTTGATGTGACCGCCTCTCGATAGAGCCTGTCAATCTCGTCCTTGTACTTGTCGATGACCCGTGCCCTCTTCACTTTGAGGGTCGGGGTCAACAACCCGTTTTCCACTGTCCACCGATCAAGCGTCAGGTGCACGGCACGGACCCGGGCGTGCTCGGGAAATTGGTGCAAGCCGCCCTGAAGTCGCCGCAGAATGGCGGGGCCGGCCGATGCATCGCTGGGTCCGGGTGGGGTCGCGCCCGGATCCCCGGCGCGCTTCTGCCAGCGCTCCATGTTCAGAGAGAGCACCGCGGCCACGAACGGCCTGCCATCGCCGACCACCACCGCCTGCTCGAATAGCGGGTCTCGCAGGATTGCTGCCTCGATCTCTGCTGGCGCAACCTTTTCGCCGGTCGATAGGACCAGTAGCTCCTTGAGGCGGCTGCGGATGATGACGCGACCATCTTCGATCTGTGCGATATCGCCTGTATGCAGCCATCCGTGTGTATCGATGGCGCCCGCTGTCAGGGCCTCGTCCCTCCAATATCCGTTCATGATGCTCGGGGAACGGACGAGGAGTTCGCCTTGAGTCGAGATCTCGAGCTCGATGCCTTCGAGCGGTGTGCCGACGGTGCCGGGAACATAGGCGCCCACTTTGTTGACCGTAACGACCGGCCCGGCCTCTGTGAGCCCGTAGCCCTCGACGAGGGGAATTCCGAGGCCGATCAGGAACCGGGCAACATCGGGTGGCATTGGGGCGCCGCCGCTGACGGCTACCCGCAGGCGCCCTCCGAATGCCAGGCGGACCTGAGCGCCGACCCGGCGATCAAGATGACGCCAGACCCACCGCCTAAGACCGGCCGGCTCAGGGAGTGCTGATTGCTTCGCTTCCACTCTCGCCCAGCCGAGCTTGGCTGTCGTGAAGAGCAACAGGCGCTTAATGGGGTTTTTCTGCGCCCTCGCTTGAATCGCCATGCTGGCGCGTTCATAGAGCCGCGGAACGCCGAGGAAAACTGTCGGGTGTTGCGATCGGAGATCGTCAGCCAGGGTTTCAATTGAGCGTGCGTAGACGACCTCTGATCCGCCAAGCATCGGAAGATAGTATCCAACCGTCCGCTCGAAGGCGTGCGCCAAGGGCAGACACGACAGAAAGCGGTCATCGGATCGCGGTGGAACCACCTGCGCGGTCATCGTGGCATTCCAGAGGATCGCGCAGTGCGACAGCATCACCCCCTTGGGTCTGCCGGTCGTGCCAGATGTATAGATGATGGTTGCGATGTCGCCGGGCTTCGGCCCGAGCCAAGGCCCGATGTCTCGCTGATGATCGAGCACGTCGGCCATGGCTTTGACGCCGGGGCGCGCAAGATCCTTGCTGTCGGGCCCCAGCCCATCGCGTATCCAAACATGCTGGAGCTCGATGAGCTCCGGCCAGTGCGGCAGAAGGCTTCGCCATCGCGCCTCGGTATCGACGATCAGTCCGCGCACAGCGGAATTGGTGAGGATGAAGGCCATGTTGGCCGGGCTGTCGTGCAGGTAGAGCGGCACGACGATGATCCCGAGCGACAGAGCGGCTATGTCGAAGCAGACCCAGTCCGTGCCGTTCGGAAGGGCTATGGCTAGACGATCCCCCGGTCCGAAGCCGACGCTCCGCAAAGCGGCCCGGGCCCTGGCAATGCGTCGATCCATGTCCTGCCAAGTGTGGTCGCGCCAGCGACGGTCTCGGGTGTCGAATTCCCGATAGGCCACTTTGTCGGGGCTCTGCCGCACCCGCTCGCGGAACAGCCCACCCAAGTTACCGGCTGCATCTACGGTGACAAGCTCGCCCGACACGGGATGCTGCAAGGGCTGTCCTCCTCGTGCTTCACTAGCTGACGCGAAAAAATCGCGACCATCTGCGCGAGAGCTTCATTGATCATGGTCATTGTTGCTCGCGATTGGCTGGCGAGATGTGTTCGAATGAAGCAAAATGAGGACGGTCGTCAGCAGCAAGAGAGCACGATAGCGGTCGCCGGTAGCGGCGCCGTCCCAGAGCCGCCACAGCTCGGGGATGTGCGCGATCGGCTTCTGGGGGTCGTGGGCGAGCTTGCGCGCGAGTTGCAGTCACGTAGGGGTGCGCGGCTGGATGTCAGGCTCGATAGCGACCTCGATCGCGATCTCGGCCTCGATAGCCTTGGTCGAGCCGAACTCCTCCACCGCCTCGATCGTGCTTTCGGTGTGCGCCTTCCGGAAGATCTGCTGAGCGATGCGACAACGCCGAGAGATCTTCTCGTTGGATTGCTGGGCTCGAAGTCTGCGCGAAGCTTGCCCGCACCAGGCGTCGCCGAACGACCGGGACAGCTTCCCGAGACGGAGGAGCCGCGTCAGGGCCAAACGCTCCTCGAAGTCCTGTCGTTTCACGTGCGCGCGCATGATGAGCGGCCGCACATCCGCCTGTGGCTTAGCGACGAACAGGAACGGTCGATCACGTACGGCGAACTCGATCGGGCCGCGCGGGAGGCGGCGGCCGGGTTGCTGGATCGCGGCGTGCAGTCTGGCGATCGGATCGCCATCATGCTGCCGACGAGCGCCGAGTTCTTCTTCTCGTTCTTTGCCATCGTGATGGCGGGGGCGGTCCCGGTGCCGATCTATCCGCCGTTTCGCCGCTCTCAGGTCGAGGACCACATGCGACGGCAGGCGGGCATTCTGCGCAATGCCCAGGCGAGCCTGCTGATCACGATTGCCGAGATCCGCCCGATGGCGGCCCTGTTGAAGGGGCTGGCCGAGGACCTGAGGGCGGTCGTGACCTTTGATGAGCTCTGCAGGTCGGGCACTATCGCAGCACCACTTCCGGCCTCATCTGGCGATACGGCTCTCATCCAGTACACCTCGGGGAGCACCGGCGATCCCAAGGGTGTCGTACTCACGCACGCGAACCTGCTGGCCAACATCCGGGCGATGGGAGAGGCAATGCAGGCAAGCTCACGGGATTCGTTCGTGAGCTGGCTGCCCCTTTATCACGACATGGGGTTGATCGGCGCTTGGCTGGGCTGCCTGTATTTCGGGGCGCCAACCGCCATCATGCCCCCGCTGTCGTTTCTCGCAAATCCGGCGCGTTGGCTGTGGAGTATTCATCGCCGCCGCGCGACGTTGTCGGCGGCGCCCAACTTTGCCTTCGAGCTTTGCTTGAAGAACGTGCGGGACGATGACATCCAGGGCCTCGATCTCAGCTCGCTCAGGATGGTCGTAAACGGCGCCGAGCCGGTCAGCCCGAGCACGATCAGGCGCTTTACTGAGCGCTTCGGAGCATTCGGCTTTCCTGCCGAGGCGATGGCCCCTGTCTACGGCCTCGCCGAATCCTCCGTGGGTCTCGCATTCCCCCCGGTCGGTCGGCGGCCCATCATCGATCGCGTGCAGCGGGTGGCCCTTACCCGGTATGGTCGTGCGATACCGGCCGATCAGCAGGATTCGACGGCCCTCGAGTTCGTTGCCTGCGGGCGGCCCCTGCCGCGGCACCAGATCCGGGTGGTTGATGAGGCGGGCAATGAGCTGCCAGACAGGCGGCAAGGTCGGCTGGAGTTCAAGGGCCCATCAGCCACGGCCGGCTACTTTCGCAATGAGGAGAAGACGCGGGGACTTTTCGATGGCACCTGACTCGACAGCGGTGATCTCGCCTACATAGCGGAGGGGGATATCTATTTGACCGGCCGCATCAAGGACATGATCATCCGGGCCGGTCGGAACATTTATCCACACGAGCTTGAGGAGGCAGTAGGCCGGATCGAGGGCATTCGGAAAGGCTGTGTTGTTGCCTTCGCAGCCCGCGACGAGCGCACCGGCACCGAGAAGCTGGTTGTCATGGCCGAAACCCGTCTTGCGGCCGAATCCGAGAAGAAGCGCCTGGAAAGTGAGATCGCGCAGGCCTCGCTGGCGCTGCTTGAGATGCCGCCCGATGACATTGTGCTCGTGCCGCCGCGCACGGTCCCCAAGACATCGAGCGGCAAGATCCGCAGGTCAGCGGCGCGTTTGCTCTATGAAGCGGGGGCATTCGGCGAAACCAATCGCGCTCTCTGGCTGCAGCTGGCGCGCCTTGCAATCGGCGGCGTGACACACCGAAGCCGGCGCGTGCTCGCGCGCACGGTCGAGGTCGCCTATGCCGGGTATTGGTGGGCGCTGCTCGTTGCCCTCGGTGTGTTGACCTGGCCGCTCGTCGTTCTGCTGCCGAGACGAGAATGGCGACACGCCGTAGTCCGTGCCGCCGCGAAAGGTTTCCTGCGTCTGACTGGGATATCACTGACAATCGAAAGGGCGGCGGCGATGCCGCGCGGCGGCGCGATCATTATCGTCAACCACGCCAGCTACCTCGATGGCTTGGTGATGAGTGCCGCCCTTGAGGGCGAACCGACGTTCATCGCTAAGCAGGAGCTGCAAGAGCAATGGATTGCGGGCGTCTTTTTGCGCAGACTCGGCACGATTTTCGTTCGCCGCATTGATCCGAAGGGTGGGGTTGAGGACACGGACGTCATCCTGAACGCAGCACGCGCTGGCGCCGAGCTGGTCGCAATGCCGGAAGGAACCTTCTCTCGGATGCCCGGCCTTCTGCCGTTCCGGCTGGGGGCCTTCCTCGTCGCGGTCGATGCGAAGGTTCCCGTCGTTCCCGTGACGATCAAAGGCACGCGCATGGTCCTGCGAGGTGATCAATGGTTTCCGCGTCGGGGCGATCTCTCAGTGACTATCGGTGAGCCGCTATTGGCCGACGGGGCGGACTTCGGTGCCGCCGTCCGCTGTCCGCGCTCAAACACATATGAGAATGCCCGAGGTGGGCGAATCGGAGATCTCCGAGACTTGGGTCGCCAAACCTGAGCCAACCGGAGATCTCCATGCAGATCAGAAACCTGCCCCGTCACCTTAT
>Ga0209172_10004738_pt1 | contig 17673 bp, 15 predicted proteins | sample LarsenN4metaG_FD_184113 | JGI IMG/M metagenome (GOLD analysis project Ga0209172, IMG submission 184113) | Hot spring sediment bacterial and archeal communities from British Columbia, Canada, to study Microbial Dark Matter (Phase II) - Larsen... ... | reverse complement strand
CGATCTCGACGACGGCGGCGCGCGGCATTTCGCCGAAACCATCCGCGCGATTCGCGCCCGCTGCCCGGGCACCACCATCGAGGTGCTGACGCCGGACTTCCTGCGCAAGACCGGCGCGGTCGAGCAGGTGGTGCGAGCAAGGCCCGACGTATTCAACCACAATCTGGAAACGGTGCCCTCCCGCTATCTCACCGTGCGCCCCGGCGCGCGCTATTTCGCATCGCTGCGGCTCCTGCAGCGCGCCAAGGAGATCGACCCGACGCTGTTCACGAAGTCGGGAATCATGGTCGGCCTCGGCGAGGAGCGCAACGAGGTGCTGCAGGTGATGGACGATCTGCGCACCGCCAATGTCGACTTCCTCACCATCGGGCAGTATCTGCAGCCGACGCCCAAGCACCATCCGGTCGTGCGCTTCGTTCCGCCCGCCGAGTTCGAGGCGTTGAAGGCGATCGCGCTGGCGCGCGGATTCCTCATGGTTTCGGCAAGCCCGCTGACGCGCTCTTCGCACCACGCCGGCGAGGACTTCGCGCGCCTTAAGGCGGCGCGGAAGGCACAGGCCACGCTCTGAACCATGCCGCAATTCACGACCAAGCGCCGGGTGCATCATGCGGCGCCCGACATGTTCGATCTCGTTGCCGATGTGGAGCGTTATCCCGAGTTCGTGCCGCTCTGCCGCGAATTGAAGGTGCGCCGGCGCAGCAGCGTGGACGAAGGCATCGAGGTGATCGTCGCCGACATGACCGTCGCCTACAAGCTCGTGCGCGAAAGCTTCCGTAGCCGCGTCACGCTCGACCGCCCGCACCTGCAAATCCTGGTGGAATATCTTGAAGGGCCGTTCAGCCATCTGGAGAACCGCTGGACCTTCCGTCCGCTCGGCGAGCGAAGCTGCGAGGTGGAGTTCTACATCGCCTATGATTTCAAGAGCCGCGCGCTCGGCCTGTTGATGGGCGCGATGTTCGACGCCGCATTCCGACGCTTTGCCGCCGCCTTCGAGCGCCGCGCGGACGAAATCTATGCCCGCCGGTCGGCCTGAACGCGCGGGGTCGCGCGTGCAGCCATCTCCGACAGCAGCGTGAGCGCATCGAGCACCGCGCGCCGCCGCACCTCGCCGCGTCCCAGGTCGCCGTAGCGGCGTTCGCGATGCTCCAGCCGGCCGTCACGGGAGGCGGCGGCGATGTGCACGAGACCGACCGGCTTTTCCGCGCTGCCGCCGCCGGGCCCGGCGATGCCGGTGATGGCGACGGCGAGGTCGGCCTGCGCGTGCGCCAGCGCGCCTTTGACCATGGCCTCGGCGGTCTGCCGGCTGACCGCGCCGTAGGTCTTCAGCGTCGCCTCCGGCACGCCAAGCATCGCCTGCTTGGCGTCGTTGCTGTAGGTCACGAACCCGCGATCGACGACATGCGAGGAGCCGGGAATCTCGGTCAGCGCTGCCGCCACGAGCCCGCCGGTGCAGGATTCCGCCGTGGCGAGCTTGAGCCCGCGCGACCGGCACAGATCGAGCAGGTCGCTGGCCGCCTTGCGGAGGGGATCGTCGGCCATCACCAGGACCACGGCAGCCGCACCGTCGCGGTCGCGAGCGCAGCGATGCCTTCGCCCCGGCCGGTGAAGCCGAGCCGCTCGCTGGTCGTGGCTTTGACCGCGACGCGCTCGACCGCGATGTCCGCGATCTGCGCGATCCGCTGGCGCATGGCATCGCGGTGCGGCCCGATGCGGGGCGCCTCGCACACGATGGTGATGTCGAGATGGGCGATGCGGCCGCCGCGCTGGGCCACGCGGTCGGCGGCAAACTTCAGGAACTGGTCGGACGAGGCCCCGCGCCAGCGCGGATCGCTCGGCGGGAAATGCTTGCCGATATCGCCGTCGGCGAGCGCGCCGAGGATCGCGTCCACCGCCGCATGCAGGGCCACATCGGCGTCGGAATGACCGCTCAGGCCGCGGTCGTGCGCAATGCGCACCCCGCCCAGCATGACGTGATCGCCCGCACCGAAGGCATGCACGTCGAAGCCCGTGCCCGTGCGCAGATCGGCCAGGCTGGCGATGCGTCGCGCTTCGGCGCGGGCAAAGTCCTCGTCCGTGGTCAGCTTCACGTTGCCGCTCTCTCCCGCGAACACCGCGACCTTCAGTCCCGCCCATTCGGCGAGCGCCGCATCGTCGGTGAAGTCCTCGCGCCCGGCAACGAGCGCGCGGCGGTGCGCGTCCAGCAGCGCCGGAAAGGCAAAGGCCTGCGGCGTCTGCACCGCGCGCAATTGCGTGCGGTCGAGCGTGCCCGCCACGCGTCCGTCGGCATCGAGGCGCTTGATCGTGTCGGTCACCTCAAGCGCGGGAACGGCAGCGCCGGTCGCGGCGCAGGCGGCAATCGCGCGCGATACCAGCGCCGCCGAGCAGAACGGTCGTGCCGCGTCATGCACCAGCACGATATCCGGCGCACGCGCGCTCAAGGCCTCCAGTCCCGCCCGCACCGAGGCTTGCCGCGTGGCGCCGCCGGCCACCGGCTGGAGCAACCGCAGGCCCACGGCCGCCGTCTCGAACAGGGCGCGGTCGTCAGGATGAATCACCGGCAGCACCGCGGCGACCTCGCCGTGAAAGGCGAACACGGACAGGGTTGACCGGATCACCGGTTCCCCGGCCAGGCGACGGTACTGCTTGGGAACATCACCTCCGGCGCGCAACCCACGGCCGGCTGCGACCACCACGGCGGCAACGGAAGGACCCATGCGCATCACCGGCGAATTACCCAAGCTTGGCATCGCTTTAGCGCGTCCCGGCGGAGGCGCAAATGGGTTTCGGCCTCGCCCTGTCTATGCTGCAATGCAGCACTTGCGCCGCAAGAAGATTTGGCTAAACTCTATGCAACTGTCGGCTCGCTCAAATTATAGGCATCAAATGCCTTGCGACTCTCCATCAGCCCGGGCCATCCCGGTCGGGCCCGTGGTCCTCGCCAATCCCGTCGTGCTCGCGCCGATGTCGGGGGTCACCGATCTGCCGTTCCGCCGCCTCGTGTCGCGGCTCGGTGCCGGGCTTGTCGTGTCGGAGATGACCGCGAGCGAGGCCCTGGCCGAAGGGCGCCCGCAGGCCGTCCTGCGCGTGGAAGGCGAGGGCATCGGTGTCCACGTCGTGCAGCTCGCCGGCTGCGAGCCTCGCTGGATGGCGGAGGGCGCCCGCATCGCCGAAGCCGCCGGCGCCCGCATCATCGACATCAACATGGGCTGCCCGGCCAAGCACGTGGCCAACCGGCAGTCGGGCTCGGCGCTGATGCGCGACCTCGACCACGCGCTCGCGCTGATCGAGGCGACGGTCCGCGCCGTCAGCGTTCCCGTCACGCTGAAGATGCGGCTCGGCTGGGACCAGCGCACCATCAACGCGCCGGAACTGGCCCGCCGCGCCGAAGCCGCCGGCGTGCAGCTCATCACCGTGCACGGACGCACGCGCTGCCAGTTCTTTTCCGGCCGTGCCGATTGGGCGGCGGTGCGCGCCGTCAAGGCGCGCATCAAGATTCCCGTCGTCGTCAACGGCGACATCCGCGGCTTCGACGATGCGCGCGCGGCCCTCGCGGCTTCGGGCGCCGACGCGGTCATGATCGGTCGGGGCGCTCAGGGCCGGCCCTGGCTGCCCGGCCAGATCGCGCGCTTCCTGCAGACCGGCGAACGCACGGGCCCGCCGCCGCTTGCCACGCAATTTGCCATGATCGCCGCGCTCTACGAGGACATGCTGGCGCACCACGGCCTCCGGATCGGCCTGCGGCACGCCCGCAAGCATCTCGGCTGGGCGCTCGATGCAGCCGCCGCGAGCGCCGGCGTCGCGGCCGAGACGCTGCGGCGCTGGCGCGGCGCCGTACTCACCGGCGAGACGCCGGCGGCCACGCGCATGCGGCTGGCCCAGGCCTACGACGCATTCGCGTGCGGAGCTGCGGCATGAGCCAAGCGGAACCGCATGCGGCAGGCGAACCGCCGTCGAGCGCCGCCGACGCCGTGCTCAACGCCTTGCCGCTGCCGGTCATCACCATCGCCGCCGACGGCCGGATTGCCGACGCCAACGTCGCCGCCGAGAGTTTCTTTGAGGTGTCGGCGCCGCTCCTGCGCCGCCATCTGCTGCGCGATCTGGTGCCGTTCGGCAGTCCGCTGCTGGCGCTGGTCGAACAGGTGCGTCGGCGCGGGGCCGCGGTGAACGAGTACAAGGTGGATCTCTCCACACCGCGCAACCCGGGGGATCGGCTGGTCGATCTGCATGTCGCGCCGCTGCCGGAGCGACCGGACCATGTCGTGGTCATGCTGCAGGAGCGCACCATCGCCGACAAGATGGATCGCCAGCTCACCCATCGCGGCGCCGCGCGCTCGGTGAGTGCGCTCGCCGCCATGCTTGCGCACGAGATCAAGAACCCGCTGTCCGGCATCCGCGGCGCCGCCCAGCTCCTGGAGCAGTCGGCGGCCAGCGAAGACCGCACGCTGACGCGGCTGATCTGCGAGGAGGCCGATCGCATCGTCAAGCTGGTCGACCGCATGGAGGTGTTTTCCGACGAGCGGCCGGTGGAGCGCGAGCCGGTCAACATCCATGTCGTGCTCGATCACGTCAAACGATTGGCGCAGTCGGGCTTCGCGCGCCACATCAAGCTCGTGGAGAGCTACGACCCTTCGCTGCCGCCGGTCTATGCCAACCGCGACCAACTGGTGCAGGTGTTCCTGAACCTCGTCAAGAACGCGGCCGAGGCGATCGGCGAGGACACGCCGGAGGGCGAAATCCAGCTCACCACCGCCTTCCGCCCGGGCGTGCGCCTGCAGGTGCCGGGTTCCAAGGCACGGGTGTCCTTGCCGCTTGAATTCTGCATCAAGGACAACGGGCCGGGCGTGCCCGAGGACCTGATGCCGCATCTGTTCGATCCCTTCGTCACCACCAAGCCGTCGGGCAGCGGGCTTGGGCTTGCGCTGGTGGCGAAGATCGTGCGCGACCACGGCGGCATCATCGAATGCGAGTCGCAGCCTCGGCACACGGTGTTCCGCGTGCTCATGCCCATGTTCACCGGTGACGGCGCCGGGCCGCCATCCGCATCAGGATCCTGAGGATCGAAGAGGGACCCATGCCAGCGGGAAGCATCCTGGTCGCCGACGACGATGCCGCCATCAGAACCGTGCTCAACCAGGCGCTGTCGCGCGCGGGCTATGAAGTGCGCTCGACCGGCAACGCGGCAACGCTCTGGCGCTGGATCAGCCAGGGCGAGGGCGATCTCGTCATCACCGACGTGCTGATGCCGGACGAGAACGCCTTCGATCTCTTGCCGCGCATCAAGAAGCTGCGTCCGAACTTGCCGGTGCTGGTCATGAGCGCACAGAACACGTTCATGACCGCGATCCGCGCCTCCGAGCGCGGGGCCTACGAATACCTGCCCAAACCGTTCGACCTGAAGGAGTTGATCGCCATCGTCGGACGCGCGCTGTCGGAGCCCAAGGACGGCGCGCGATCCGTACGCAGGCCGGAAGAGGTCGAGACCATCCCGCTGATCGGCCGCTCCGTGGCCATGCAGGAGATCTACCGCTTGGTCGCGCGGCTGATGCAGACCGATCTGACGGTGATGATCACGGGCGAGTCCGGCACCGGCAAAGAGCTCGTCGCGCGCGCGCTGCATGATTACGGCAAGCGCCGCGGCGGCCAGTTCGTCGCCATCAACATGGCGGCGATCCCGCGCGACCTGATCGAATCCGAACTGTTCGGCCACGAGAAGGGTGCCTTCACCGGCGCCAATGCGCGCAGCGCCGGCCGCTTCGAGCAGGCCGAGGGCGGCACGCTGTTCCTCGACGAGATCGGGGATATGCCGATGGAGGCGCAGACGCGCCTGTTGCGCGTGCTGCAGCAGGGCGAATACACGACCGTCGGCGGTCGCACTCCGATCAAGACCGACGTGCGCATTGTTGCGGCCACCAACAAGGATCTGCGGCAGCTCATCCAGCAGGGCCTGTTCCGCGAGGACCTGTTCTTCCGGCTCAATGTGGTGCCGCTGCGGCTGCCGCCGCTGCGCGAACGGGTCGAGGACATCCCCGATCTGATCCGCCATTTCTTCAGCCTGGCGGAACGCGAAGGGCTGCCGCCGAAGCAGATCGATCAGGCCGCGCTCGACCGCCTCAAGCGCTACCGCTGGCCCGGCAACGTGCGTGAACTGGAAAATCTCGCCCGCCGCCTTGCCGCCCTCTATCCACAGGAGACCATCACCGCCCCCGTGATCGATGCCGAGCTCGCCCAGCCCGCGCCGGTCACCCCCGAGCGCACCCCGCCCGAGGACAACCTCTCGGTCGCCGTGGAGCGCATTCTGGCGCGCTATTTTTCGAGTTTCGGCAACGGCCTGCCGCCCCCTGGGCTCTATCACCGCATCCTGCGGGAGGTCGAACATCCGCTGCTGTCGGCGGCACTTGCGGCCACGCGCGGCAACCAGATTCGCGCCGCCGATCTTCTGGGGCTCAATCGCAACACCTTGCGCAAGAAAATCCGCGATCTCGATATCCAGGTCATCCGGACCGGCGGCTGAAGCCCTTCAGCCGAGAAAAATTGCGCCAAGGAAATGTCGCAATTTGGCAACATTGTTGCATAAGAGCATCATTTCCTGAATCGAGCACCCTCCCGGAGCACGCACCTGACGGGTGCGCCAGCTCAACCTGAGTTCGACAGAGGCGGGATGACAAGCATCGCCGGCGTGGATCAGGCACCGCCCGCGGATCTTGCCGCAGCGTCGGCCGGCAGCCGGGCCATGCGCGCGCTGGGCCCGGTTGCGGCCGGCCTCGCCATGCTGGCCGCCTGCATCACCTTCGTGGTGCTGGCCGACCTCACGCCGATCACCCCGACCCATCGCGTCGTGGTCACGCTGCTGCTGAGCAATGCGCTGACCGTGCTCCTGCTGCTCGGGGTGATCGCGCACGAGGTCTGGCTCGTGGTGCAGGCGCGGCGGCGCGGCCGCGCTGCCGCGCGCCTGCACGTGCGCATCGTCGCTTTGTTCTCGGTGATCGCGGCCACCCCGGCCGTCCTGGTCGCGGTGGTGGCGAGCGTCACGCTCGATCGCGGCCTCGACCGGCTGTTCTCCACCCGCACCAAGTCCATCATCGAGAACTCGCTGCGGGTGGCGGACGCCTATCTGCAGGAGCATGCGCTGCTGATCCGCGGCGACATTCTCGCCATGGCCTTCGACGTCTCGCGCGCCAAGCCCCTGTTCGACCAGGATCGCGAGCGTTTCCAGCAGTTCTTCACCGCACAGGCGCGCGTGCGCGGCCTCTCAAGCGCCATGATCATCGGCGCCGATACGAGCGTGATCGTGCGCGCCGACGTCCGTCCCGATCACGCCACCGCGGTGCCCGATGCCAAGGGCCTCGAGACCGTCAACGAGAACGAGCCGCAGATCGGCATGCTGCTGGCCGCCAACGCGGTCGCTGCGGTGATCAAACTGCGCGGCTATGACGACGCCTTTCTGAACGTCATCCGTCCGCTCGATCCGCGCGTGATCGCGCAATTGCGCGAGACCCAGGCGACGGTGACCGATTTCGCCAATCTCGAAGCGCGCCGCTTCGGCGTGCAGCTTGCGTTTGCATTGATGTATACGGTGATCGCGCTCGCCGTTCTCCTGTCGGCCGCCTGGCTCGGGCTCAATTTCGCCAATCGCCTGGTGGCGCCGATCCGCCGCCTGATCGGGGCAGCCAAGATCGTCTCCACCGGCAATCTCTACATTCAGGTTCCGGTGCAGCGCTCGGAGGGCGATCTCGCCCAGCTCGGCGAAACCTTCAACCGCATGACCTACGAGCTGCGCACCCAGCGCGACGACATCATGCGGGCGCGCGACCTCATCGACCAGCGCCGCCGCTTCACCGAAGCCGTGCTCGCCGGGGCCAGCGCCGGCGTGATCGGCGTCGATGCCGAGAACCGCATCAGCATCCTCAACCGCTCCGCCGAGCGGCTGATCGAGCGGACCGAGGCCGATGTCGTCGGCCGCCCCCTGCTCGAGATCGTCCCCGAGTTGAAGGAGATTTTCCTCAACGCCCAGTCGGGCGCGCAGCGCCTGGCGCAAGGGCAGATCACCATCAACCGCCACGGCCGCGAGCGCAATCTGTCGGTGCGCGTCACCTCCGAGCAGTCGCCGGAGGCCGAGCGGGGCTACGTCATCACGCTCGACGACATCACCGAACTGGTCGCGGCCCAGCGCTCGTCAGCCTGGGCCGACATCGCCCGCCGCATCGCCCACGAGATCAAGAACCCGCTCACGCCGATCCAGCTCTCGGCCGAGCGGCTGCGCCGCAAGTACCGCAATGTCATCACCGAGGATCGCGCGGTGTTCGAGCAATGCACCGACACGATCGTGCGCCAGGTCGACGACATCAAGCGCATGGTCGACGAATTCTCCCGGTTCGCGCGCATGCCCAAGCCGGTGATCGCCGCCGAAGACGTGGCCGACACCGTGCGCCAGGCCGTGTTCCTGATGCGCGTCGGCAACGCCGACATCGACATCGATCTCGAACTGGCGGAAGACCCGATGCCGGCACAGTTCGACCGGCGGCTGATCTCGCAGGCGCTGACCAACATCATCAAGAACGCAAGCGAAGCGATCGCCGCCGTGCCGAATAGCGAGCGTGGCCGCGGTCGCATCCGCGTGATCGCCGCGCGCGACGGCTCCGACGTGGTCATCGACGTGATCGACAACGGCATCGGCCTGCCCAAGGAGAACCGTAGCCGCATCCTCGAGCCCTATGTCACCACGCGCGAAAAGGGGACCGGGCTCGGGCTTGCCATCGTCGGCCGCATCCTGGAGGAGCATGGCGGCCGCATCGAGCTGCACGACGCAGCGGAGAAATATCCAGGGCAGCGCGGCGCCTGGCTGCGGCTGCGTTTTGCCACCGCGCGGGCGACCGAGCCCAAGTCCGACGACACCATTCAAGTGCAAAGCGGGTAGCGACACATGGCGTCCGACATCCTCATCGTGGACGACGAGTCCGACATTTGCGAGCTGGTTGCGGGGCTGCTCCAGGACGAGGGCTATACGACACGCACCGCGCGCGACAGCGACAGCGCCCTCAACGAGATCAAGGCGCGCCGTCCCAATCTCGTTTTCCTCGACATCTGGCTGCAGGGCAGCCGGCTCGACGGCCTGCAGTTGCTCGACGCGATCAAGGAACTGCACCCGGAACTTCCGGTGGTGATGATTTCCGGCCATGGCAACATCGAAACCGCCGTCGCCGCCATCAAGCGCGGCGCCTACGACTTCATCGAAAAGCCGTTCAAGGCCGACCGCCTGGTGCTGGTGGCGGATCGGGCGCTGGAAACCTCCCGCCTCAAGCGCGAGGTGCGCGAGCTCAAGGCGCTCGCGCCGCTGCCGACGCGGATGGTCGGGCATTCGTCTTCGATCAACCAGTTGCGGCAGACGATCGACAAGGTTGCGCCGACCAACAGCCGCATCCTCATCATCGGACCGCCCGGCTCGGGCAAGGAACTCGCCGCGCGCACCCTGCACGCGCAATCGGCCCGCGCGCACGGGCCGTTCGTCGTCATCAATGCCGCCGCGATCACGCCCGACCGCATGGAAATCGAACTGTTCGGCGTGGAACAGTCGAACGGCTCGCAGCCGCGCAAGGTCGGTGCGCTGGAGGAGGCGCACAGCGGCACGCTGTTCATCGACGAAATCACCGACATGCCGCGCGACACCCAGAACAAGATCCTGCGCGTGCTGGTCGATCAGACGTTCCAGCGGGTGGGCGGCTCCACCAAGGTCGCCGTCGACGTGCGCATCGTCTCGTCGACCAGCCGCGACATCGAAGCGGAGGTGGCGGCGGGCCGCTTTCGCGAGGACCTCTACCACCGTCTGTCGGTCGTACCGATCCGGGTGCCGCCGCTGGCGGAGCGGCGTGACGACATTCCCGAACTGGTCAGCTATTTCATGGAGCAGATTTCGCAGGCGACCGGGTTGCCGCAACGCAAAATCGGCGACGACGCCATGGCGGTGCTGCAATCGCACGACTGGCCCGGCAACGTGCGTCAGCTGCGCAACAACGTCGAACGGCTGATGATCCTGGCCGGCGGCGATCCCGGCGCCGTGATCAACGCCAGCATGCTGCCGCAGGACGTGGGTTCGATGGTGCCCTCCATGCCGAATGGCAACGGCGGCGAACAGCTCATGGGCATGCCGCTGCGCGAGGCGCGCGAACTGTTCGAGCGCGAATATCTCCTGGCCCAGATCAACCGCTTCGGCGGCAACATCTCGCGCACGGCGGAATTCGTCGGCATGGAGCGCTCGGCCCTGCACCGAAAGCTCAAGGCGCTGGGAATCGGTTGACAGCGGGCCGGCGACGGGGGAGAGGGATGAGCACAGCCGTGCCGCCAACTCGCCATCCCTCGCTTCGATCCTTGCACCCCGCCCGCTGATGTCCCGCATCGCCTATGTCAACGGCCGCTATCGTCCGCTCGCGGCGGCGGCGGTCAACGTCGAGGACCGCGGCTATCAGTTCTCCGACGGCGTCTACGAGGTCTGCGAGGTCCGCCAGGGTCGGCTGATCGACGAACGCCGCCACCTGGAACGGCTGCGGCGCTCGCTGTCGGAACTGCGCATCGCCATGCCGATGACGGAGGCGGCGCTGTCGACCATCCTGCACGAGGTCGTGCGCCGCAACCGGGTGCGCTGGGGGATCGTATATCTGCAGATCACGCGCGGGGTGGCGCGCCGCGACCACGCATTTCCGCCGGCCGGTACGCGGCCGAGCGTCGTGGTCACCGCGCGCAATCTCGATCTTGACCAGGCCGAGCGGCTGGCGGCCGAGGGGGTGGCCGTCATTTCCGTTCCCGACAACCGCTGGGAGCGGGTGGACATCAAGTCGGTGTCGCTGCTTCCCAATGTGCTCGCCAAGCAGGCGGCGCGCGAACGGGGCGCGCGGGAAGCCTGGTTCGTCGACCGGCAGGGGTTGGTCACCGAGGGGTCGTCATCGAACGCCTGGATCGTCACCCGCGACGGCAAGGTGGTGACCCGGCATGCCGACCAGGCGATCCTCAAGGGCATCACGCGGACGGTGGTGCTCGACGTGCTCAAGGCGCAGGGGCTCGTTCTGGAGGAGCGTCCGTTCAGCCTGGAGGAGGCCTATGCGGCCCGCGAGGCCTTCATCACCTCGGCCAGCCAGATCGTGCTTCCGGTGGTGCGCATCGACGGCCGGCCGATCGGCAACGGCGCACCCGGACTGGTTGCAACCGCGTTGCGACGGGACTTTCACCGCCATGCGGAATCGAGCTGACAGCCTCGAATCGACTGGTTTTCGTCGCGTTGAACACGCATTTGTGCATTGCGGTCGCCAACTTAGGCTTGCGCCGGGGGAGGGCGTGCCATCTAATGTCCTCGCCCCAAGTCGAAACGGCCCCGGGGCTCAAGACGGCCGGTGACTTGTGAAACACCAACTCGCGACAGGGGTGCGCGAGCAATAATGGAACAGCGGCAATGGCAGCCGAGAGATCACAAAACCTCCAAGACACCTTCCTCAATCACGTCCGCAAGAGCAAGACGCCGCTGACCATCTTCCTGGTCAACGGCGTCAAGTTGCAGGGCGTGGTCACGTGGTTCGACAACTTTTGTGTGCTCCTGCGGCGGGATGGCCACTCGCAATTGGTCTACAAGCACGCCATCTCAACGATCATGCCGGGTCATCCGATCCAGCTGTTCGAGGGCGCCGAGGAAGCGCCTGCCGTGGAAAAGACCTGATTGGAGCCGCGCCAGCGTGATACCCGACAAGACGGCCTGAGCCCTTCGGGCCCAGGCACGAGCGGGCGCGCCCTTGTCATTGGCCCCTATCTGCGGCGGCCGCCGGCCCGCGGACCGTCGGCGCATGCCGTCGCGCCCGAGCGCACCCCAGCCGCGCGGCTCGAGGAGGCGGTGGGGCTTGCGCGCGCCATCGACCTCGATGTGGCCGAATCGGGCAGCGTGCCGCTCGGTGCGGTCCGCCCGGCGACCTACATCGGCCGCGGCAAGGTCGACGAGATCGCGGGCCTCGTCAAAAGCCTGGAGATCGGCGTCGTCATCGTCGATTGCGCGCTCTCGCCGGTGCAGCAGCGCAATCTCGAGAAGGCCTGGAATGCCAAGGTCATCGACCGCACCGGGCTCATCCTGGAGATTTTCGGCCGCCGCGCGCGTACCCGCGAGGGCGCTCTGCAGGTCGAACACGCCCATCTCACCTATCAGAAGAGCCGCCTGGTGCGGTCCTGGACCCACCTTGAGCGCCAGCGCGGCGGCTTCGGCTTCCTCGGCGGGCCGGGTGAGACCCAGATCGAAACCGACCGGCGGCTGATCGAGGAACGGCTGGCCCGCATCGAGGCGGAACTGGACAAGGTCAAGCGCCGCCGCAAATTGCACCGGGACAGTCGCGCGCGGGTGCCGTATCCGGTCGCGGCATTGGTCGGTTATACCAACGCCGGCAAGTCCACCCTGTTCAACCGCATGACGCGGGCCAGCGTGCTCGAAGCCGACATGCTGTTCGCCACGCTCGATCCGACGCTGCGCGCGATCCGGCTGCCGAGCGGCCTCAAGATCATCCTGTCGGACACGGTGGGCTTCATCTCCGACCTGCCGACCATGCTGGTGGCGGCCTTCCGGGCCACGCTCGAGGAGGTGATCGAGGCCGATGTGATCCTGCATGTGCGTGACGTCGCGCACGAGGACACGGCGGCGCAGTCGCGCGATGTGGAGCAGGTGCTGCGTTCGCTCGGCATCGACCCGCAGACCGACGACCGGCTGATCGAGGTCTGGAACAAGATCGATCGCCTCGACGCCGACGCGCGCTGGCGGCTTGTCAATCTGACCGAGCGGCAGCCGGCCGGACGCCGGCCGGTGCTGGTGTCGGCGCTGAGCGGGCAGGGGATCGATGCGCTCGCGGCGGCGATCGAGGCGCGGCTTGGCAGCCGGCGGGTGGTGCTCGATCTCGCGCTCGATCCGGCCGACGGGCCGGGCATGAGCTGGCTGCACCGGCACACCGAGGTCATGGCCAAGGCGCTGGGCGCCGACGGCCGCCTCGCCATGACGGTGCGCGTCGATCAAGCCAAGGCCGAACAGGTGCGGGCGCGCTTTCCGCGCCCCTGACGGCAGCGCGGATCAGCCTTCCGCTGCCTTGGCCGCCTCCCAGAGCGCATCCATCTCCGCCAGCGTGGACTGTGCCGGCGTCTTGTCCCGCTCTGCCAGCGCCCGCTCGATCGCAGCAAACCGCCGCTCGAACTTGCGATTGGTCGCGCGCAGGACCGCCTCCGGATCGGCGCCGAGATGGCGTGCGAGATTGACCACGGCAAACAGGAGGTCGCCGACTTCCTCCGCGGCTTTCTCGCGCCTGCCCTCGGCGATCTCGGTTTCGATCTCGGCGCACTCTTCCCGGATCTTGGCCAGCACGGCGCGCGGATCGTTCCAGTCGAAGCCGACGCGGCTGGCCTTGGCCTGCAGCTTGAGCGCACGCGTGAGGGCGGGCAGGGCCAGCGGGACGCCGGCAAGCGCGCTGGCTGAAGCGTTCGCGTCGGCGGAACCGCGCGCGGCCTGCCGCTGTGCCTTCTCTTGCGCCTTGATTTCCTCCCAGAGCCCTTTGACCTGATCGGCGGTCGCGCCATGCGCCTCGCCAAACACATGCGGATGGCGGCGCAGGAGCTTGGTGGTGATGCTCTCCACCACGTCGCCGAAATCGAAGGCGCCTTGCTCCTGCGCCATGCGGGCATGAAACACGACCTGCAGCAGCAGATCGCCGAGTTCCTCGCGCAGGTCTTCCATGTCGGCGCGGGCAATGGCGTCGGCGACTTCGTAGGCCTCTTCCAGGGTATAGGGGGCGATGGTCTCGAACCGCTGCTCGAGGTCCCAGGGACAACCCGTCCCGGGCGTGCGCAGCGCCGCCATGATCTCGATCAGCCGGGCGATGTCGCGCGAGGGGCTCATCGCCCGACCCTAACAGGCATGGGCGGCAAGCCGCGACCGGGCCGCCGGCTGAGCCCCGTGATTCGCATAAGATATATTATGGAATATTTTGCCCCGGCTCGGAACGTCGCAATCGGAACTTGAAAATGCTGTCCCAAGCATTTGGAATTGAATAGATATTCAAACTTTTGATCGACGGATCGGCAGGACTTGCGTGGCTGCAAAATAAGCGAATATGCAAAGACTTCTGTCGAATTGCTGCCAAGTAGCTCCAGCATGGGGTTAATCCGGCAGTTCGATCGCATAGCCGTCGTAGGCCGGCTCCACATGGGGCGGCAATTGCCCGCGCAGGGTCTCGTAATCGAGATCGGCATGCAGGTTGGTGAGGATCGCGCGGCGCGGCTTGAGCCGTTCGATCCAGGCCAGTGCGTCCGCAAGGCTGAAGTGGCTCGGATGCGCACTGTAGCGCAGCGCGTCCACCACCCAGACGTCGAGACCGGCCAGTGCTGCGGCGCTCTCGGCCGGCAGGCCGTTGAGGTCGCAGGAATAGGCCAGCCTGCCGAAGCGGAAGCCGAGCGAGGTGATGTCGCCGTGCTCCTGCAGAACGGGCAGGGCCGTGATCGGCCCCCCTTCCCCTTCGATGGTCACCAGCTCCCCGGGCCGCAGCCGGTGCTCGGTGACGATGGGGGGATATTCGCTGCCTTCGGGCTTGACGAAACAGTACGCAAAGCGCGTGCGCAGCACCTGCGCGGTCCGCTCGCCAAGGTAGATGTCGACGCGCCGTCGCTTGCGCACGAACAGGGCGCGCAGGTCGTCGATGCCGTGGGTGTGATCGGCGTGTTCGTGCGTGATCAGGACTCCGTCCAGCCAATCCACCTTGGCCTCGATCAACTGCTCGCGCAGATCGGGCGAGGTGTCGATCAGCACGCGCGTGCAGCCGTTGCCGCCGCGCCGCTCCACCAAAAAAGACGTGCGCCGGCGCCGGTTCCGCGGGTTGTTCGGATCGCAGGCGCCCCAGCCGAGCGCCGGCCGCGGCACGCCCATGGAGGAGCCGCAGCCCAGGATGGTGAAGGTCATGGCCATGCGGGGACGCTTACGCCGGCGCCGCCGGCGCGAGGGTGACCGCGGCGACCGCAGGTCGTGCCACCTTGCGAAACAGGCGGAAGAAGTTGTCGGTGGTCTGGCGCGCGATTTCGGCGACCGAGACGCCGCGGGTCTGCGCCAACACGTGCGCCGTCTCCGCCACATGGGCCGGCTCGCAGCGCCGGCCGCGATATTTCCCGGGGGCGAGGTAGGGCGCATCGGTCTCAAGCAGAATACGGTCGGCCGGCAGTTCGGCAGCGATGGCGCGCAACGCCTCGGACTTCTTGAATGTGAGAATGCCGGTGAACGACACGTAGAGGCCCAGTTCGATGCCGGCACGGGCCAGTTCGCGGCTGCCAGTGAAGCAGTGCAGCACCGCGGAAAACGTCCCCTTCGCCATCTCCTCGCGCAGGATGGCAGCCATGTCGGCGTCGGCCTCGCGCGCATGAATGACAAGCGGCAGGCCGGTCTCGCGCGCGGCGGCGATATGGGTGCGGAACCCCCGCTCCTGTGCCGGGCGCGGCGAATTGTCGTAGTGGTAGTCAAGCCCCGCCTCGCCGATCGCCACCACCTTCGGATGCCGCGTGTGGGCGACGAGATCGGCGGTCGTGATGTCGAGTTCCTCATGCGCGTGATGGGGATGCGTGCCGACCGAGCAGTAGACTTCGGGGAAGCGCTCGGCGATGGCGAGAAGTTCGCCCAGCCGCCGCACCCGGGTCGAGATCGTCACCATGCCGCCGACGTCCGCCGCGCGCGCGCGCGCAATCACGGCCTCAAGGTCGTCCTTGAAGTCGGGAAAATCGAGGTGGCAATGGCTGTCGATCAGCATGACGCTCAGGCCCGTGCCGCTTCCGGCTCGACATAGCGGGGGAACACCGGGACCGGCGGCGGCAGCCGCGTGCCCGCCATGATCCGCCGTTGCGGGCTGCCGAGCATCGAGAAGTCGCGCGCACTCGGCGCGACGGCGAGCAGATCGAGCAGCTTGCTCGCCGCGGCCGGGATGAACGGCTGGCACAGGATCGCGACCTGCCGCAGCACCTCGGCGGTGACGTAGAGCACCGTGCCCTGCCGTACCGGATCGGTCTTGGCCAGCGCCCATGGCGCCTCGCCCGCAAAATAGCGGTTGGCGTCGGCAATCACCGCCCACACGGTGTTGAGCACCTGGTGCAATTGCTGCGTCTTCATGTGCTCGCGGGCCGCGCCGATCATGGCATCGGCGGCCGCGAGCATGGCCCTGTCGCTGTCGCTGAAGGCGCCGGGCTCGGGCAGGACGCCGCCGCGCTGGCGCGCGATCATCGAAAGCGAGCGCTGCGCCAGATTGCCGAGATCGTTGGCAAGGTCGGCGTTGATGCGGTTGACGATCGCCTCGTGGCTGTAGCTGCCGTCCTGGCCGAACGGCACCTCGCGCAGGAAGAAATAGCGGAACTGATCGACGCCGTAGGCGTCCGCCATGGTGAACGGGTCGACCACATTGCCCACCGACTTCGACATCTTCTCGCCGCGGTTGAACAGAAACCCGTGTGAGAAGATGCGGCGCGGGACCTCGATCCCGGCCGACATCAGGAACGCCGGCCAGTAGACCGCGTGGAAGCGCACGATGTCCTTGCCGATCACGTGCAGATCGGCCGGCCAGTAGCGCTTGAACTTCTCGCTCTCGGTATCGGGGAAGCCCACCCCGGTAATGTAGTTGGTCAGCGCGTCCACCCACACATACATGATGTGTTTGGGGTTGCCCGGCACGCGGATGCCCCAGTCGAAGGTGGTGCGCGAGATCGACAGGTCCTGCAGCCCGCCGCGCACGAAGCTTGCCACCTCGTTCAGGCGCTCGCGCGGCAGCACGAAGTCCGGCACGCGCGCATAGAGATCGAGCAGGCGCTCCTGATAGGCGGACAAGCGGAAGAAATAGCTCTCCTCCTCCACCCATTCGACCGGCGTGCCGGTCTTGGTGGCGACTCGCACCTTGTTCTCATTCAGATGCGTCTCGTCCTCGGCGTAATAGGCCTCGTCGCGCACCGAATACCAGCCGGCGTATTTGTCGAGATAGATGTCGCCGTTCTGCTCCATCCGCTGCCAGATCGCCGTCGAGGCGCGGTGGTGGCGCTCCTCGGTCGTGCGGATGAAGTCGTCGTTCGAGCAGTTCATGCGCTCGACCATGGCGCGGAAGCGGGGCACGTTGCGATCCACGAGCTCGCGCGCGGAGAGGCCTTCGCGGGCCGCGGTCTGCTGGATTTTCTGGCCGTGTTCGTCGGTTCCGGTGAGGAAGAACACGTCATAGCCATCAAGCCGCTTGAAACGGGCAATGGCGTCGGTGGCGACCGCCTCGTAGGCATGCCCGATGTGGGGCGGGCCGTTCGGATAGGAGATCGCCGTGGTGATGTAGTAGCGGGGCTTCTCGGACATGCGGTCCCGTAGGTATCAACCGCGCCCGGCCTCGGCAAGCCGACCGGCACCGCCTTCTCCGCCGGCAAGCCGGTCAACCGCGGCCGCTGCTGGACGACGCAATCGCCGTTGCGACCCCGCTCGGCCTTCCCGTGCGCGGACACGCGCGCCGTTCGCGCTCAGGAGGCGGGGGCGGACGCCGCCTGCGCCGCGCCGCGCAGCCGATCGATCAATGCCAGCGGATCGTCGGGCAATGCATCGGCGCGCCAAGCGACGTGCCCGTCCGGTCGCACCAGCACGAGACGCCGCTCGTAGAGCGCTGCGGCCTGTGG
>Ga0209172_10004736_pt1 | contig 17676 bp, 13 predicted proteins | sample LarsenN4metaG_FD_184113 | JGI IMG/M metagenome (GOLD analysis project Ga0209172, IMG submission 184113) | Hot spring sediment bacterial and archeal communities from British Columbia, Canada, to study Microbial Dark Matter (Phase II) - Larsen... ... | reverse complement strand
GACCGACCTGAAGCCCGGCGAGTTCGTGCACACGTTGGGCGACGCGCATCTCTACCTTAACCACCTGGAGCAGGCTCGGCTCCAGCTCACTCGCGAGCCGCGCCCGCTTCCCACGCTGCGCCTGAACGCCGAGGTCAAGAACCTGCTGGACTTCCAGTTCGAAGACCTGGTGCTCGAGGGGTACCAGCCGCACCCGCATATCCCGGCCAAGGTGGCGGTCTGATCGTCTCGCTCATCGCCGCGATGGCGGAGAATCGAGTCATCGGGCGGAACAACGCGCTCCCCTGGCACCTCCCGGCCGATCTCCGGCGCTTCAAGTCGCTCACCCTGGGACACGCGGTGATCCTGGGGCGGAAGACCTTCGAGACCATCGGCAAGCCATTGCCGGGGCGCCGATGGACGGTGTTGACCCGCGACCGGCGTTGGCGTCACCCGGGCGTGGACGTGGCCCACGGCCTGGACCAGGCGCTCGGGCGCCTGGCGGGCGACGCCGAAGTGTTCGTGGCCGGCGGCGCGGAGGTGTACGCGCAGGCGCTGGCCCGCGCCGATCAGGTGTATCTGACGGTCATCCACGCGGACATCGAGGGGGACGTGAGATTCCCGGAGCTCGATCCTGCGGAGTGGACGCTGGTCGACGAGGAACGGCACCAAGCGGACCAGCGGCACCAGTACGCCTACAGCTTTCGGCGGTACCGGCGGGTGAGGCGGGAGACTTAGAGGCGCCTTCCGCCGCCCGCTTTCCGCTTTGGGTACGCGCGACGACAACCGGAGCGCCGAAATTCCACGGACAGCGGACCGCGGTGAGCGGAAAGCGATCCGTCGAAATCCGGCGGACCCTATTGCATATCTTCTCGTCATTTCTTATTCTGTTGCATCGCGAATCGCTTGCTGCGGAGTGCGATGCGTTTAGGGCTCGCTTATAACCAACGACCGAGCGCGATCAGTACGCGTCGCGACGCCGCTCTCTCCCCTCAAGCCTCTCTCGCCACAGATCAATTCGTAGAATGGGATGAGCCCGGGACCATCGCCGCGGTGGCGGATGCGCTGCGCGGGTTCGGCGACGTGGTGCTGCTCGAGGCCGTCGGCGATTTCCCGCGCCGGTTGGCGGACGCGCGAGTGGATCTGCTGTTCAACATGGCGGAGGGGCGCACCGGCCCGAGCCGGGAAGCCCAGGTGCCCGCGATCGCCGAGTTCCTGGGCGTGCCGTACACCGCCAGCGACCCGTTGACGCTCGCCATCGCGCTGCACAAGGGACGGACCAAAGAGATCTTGCTGCGGCGCGGCGTGCCCACGCCGCCGTTCTTGCTGATCGAGTCGTTCGGCGACCTGGCGCGGTTGGACGGCGTCGAGTACCCGTTGTTCCTCAAGCCGGCGTGGGAAGGGTCCTCCAAGGGCATCAGCGGCGCCAACCGGGTGGAGACTTCGCGCGCCGGGAAAGCGCGGGCCGAGCAATTGCTGGCCATCTATCACCAGCCGGTGCTGGCCGAGTCGTACCTGCCGGGCGACGAGTACACGGTCGCCGTGCTGGGGAACGACGGTGATACGCGCTGCCTGCCGCTCATCCGCTACCGGTTCGAGACGCTCCCCCAGGGCGCGCTGCCGATCATGGGCTTCGAGGCGAAGTGGGTCTGGGATACGCCGGAGGCCTCGCTGGAGGTGCTGGAGTGTCCGGCGGACGCCCCGCCGGCGCTGGCCGACCGCATCGAGACCACGGCGCTCGCGGCCTACCGGGCGATCGGCTGCCGGGATTGGGCGCGCGTGGACATCCGGCTGGACGCCCGGGGCGTTCCCAACGTGCTCGAGATCAATCCCCTGCCGGGGATCATTCCGGACCCGGCGGCCAACAGCTGCTTTCCGCGGGCGGCAGCAGCGGCGGGCCTCTCGTACGCCGACTTGATTCAGTCGGTGGTACGGATCGCCTGGCGCCGTGTGGCGGGACGGGAGCTGGCGGTACCCACCCTAGCCGGAGTGGCGGGCTGAGAGTCGCGATCCTGTACGACGGCGGCGCGAGCGACTGGAGCAAGCAGGACATCCAGTCGGTGCTCGATCCGGTCAACCAGATCGGTGACTTGCTGGCGTCGCTGGGCCATCGCGTGGTCCGGGTTCCCGTCCATCATGACCTCAAGTGGTTGGATCAGGCGCGCCGGTCGAAGCTGGTCGTCAATCTGTGCGAGGGCATCGGGGGCGTCAGCCGCTGGGAGTGCACGGTGGCCGGCACGCTGGAGCTGATCGGCGTCCCGTTCACCGGCGCCGGTTCCTGGACCATCACCATCTGTCACTACAAGCCGGCGGTCAACGCGCTGCTTCAGGCGGCCGGGCTGCCGGTGCCGCGGTGGCTGGTGCCGGTGAGCGGCAAGGTGCCGAGCGACTTCCCGCTGCCCGCCATCGTCAAGCCCGCAGCCGAGGACGCGAGCGTGGGGATCGACCAGGCGTCGGTGGTGAGCAACCACCGGCAGCTCCGGCGACGGGTGGCCCACATCGAGAAAGAATACGGCACCGCCCTGGTGCAGCAGTACATCCGGGGCCGGGAATTCGCGGTGGGTATCGTGGGGAGCACGCTGCTGCCGCTCTCCGAGATCGACTTCAGCGGCATGCCCCAGGGCGCCTGGCCCATCCTGTCGTTCGATGCCAAGTGGACCAGCGGGTGCGCGGAGGACCTGGGCAGCCGGCCGATCTGTCCCGCGCGGGTGGAGTCGTGGCTGGCGAAGCGGCTCCGCGCCGTGGCCCGATCCGCCTGGCGGGCGGTGCGGGGGCAAGGGTACGGGAGGGTGGACCTCCGCGTGGACGACGCCGGCCAGCCGTGGGTGCTGGAAGTCAACCCCAATCCGGATATCTCCGACGACGCCGGCCTGTCGCGCATGGCGCAGACGGCCGGCTGGTCGTACGACGACTTGATCCTGCGCATGGTCGAGCTGGCGCGGTCCACCGACCGCCGGCCGCCGGTGGAAGCGCCGCCGCTGGAGGTCAGGACCGCGTGAGCGTGGCGGCGCCGCCACTGACGCTCCGGCCCCCCCGCCCGAGCGATCGCGGCCGTGTGCTCGAGATCGTGCGCGCCACCGGCGTCTTCCGTCCGTCGGAAGTAGACATCGCGCTGGAGGTGTTCGGCGGCGCGGTGCAGAAGCCGGGGGTGGACTATCACGCGCTGGGCGCCTACGACGACGCCGAGCGGCTCATCGGCTTCGCCTGCTACGGCTCGACACCCGGCACCGAGGGCACCTGGGACCTGTACTGGATCGCGGTGGATCCCGGAACCCACCGCCGGGGAGTGGGCCGCGCGCTGATGGCGGCGTGCGAGCGGGCGATCGCGGACGCCGGCGGCCGGCTGGTGGTGGTGGAAACCTCGTCGCGACCCGACTACGGCCCGACCCGCGCGTTCTACCAGGCGCTGGCGTACGGGGCGACGGCCCGGATTCCCGACTTCTACGCCCCCGGCGATGACCTGGTGGTGTACACCAAGCGCTTGGTTCCCTCAACCGGCGAACGACCTCATGGCTGATTGGCAGAAACTCCTGCGCCAGCGGAGCATCGCGTCGCTCAACCAGCTGGTGGACAAGTTCGGGCCCGAGCACTTCCCGGACCGGGACCGGCTGCAGCAGGCGATCGACAACTTCGAGCTCAGGATTTCGCCCGCGATGGTGGACCTGATCAAGGAGCCGGGCGATCCCATCTGGCGGCAGTACGTTCCCGACCTTCAGGAGCTGGAGGTCATCGACGGCGTGCCGGACAGCCTGAACGAGGACGACGACAGCCCCGTCCCCAACATCACCCATCGTTATCCCGACCGCGCCCTGTTCCTGGTGAGCCCGGTCTGCGCCGCGTACTGCCGGTTCTGCACCCGGCGCCGGAAGGTGGGCGACCCGGAAAAGATCCCGATGTCGCAGTTCGAGAGCGCGTTCCAGTATCTGGCGGAGCACTCCGAGATCCGGGACGTGATCCTCTCCGGCGGCGACCCGCTGCTGTTGTCCGACCGCCGGTTGGACCAGATCCTGAGCCGGCTGCGACGGATGAAGCACATCGAGATCATCCGGGTCGGCAGCCGCATGCCGTGCCACCTGCCCGAGCGGATCACGCCCGAGTTGTGCGACACGTTGAAGCGGTACCACCCGATCTACCTCAACACCCACTTCAATCATCCGGACGAGCTGACGCCCGCGGCGGTCAAAGCCCTGGGGCTCTTGGCGGACGCCGGCGTTCCGCTGGGCTGCCAGACGGTGCTCCTCAAAGGCGTCAACGACGATCCCGACGTGATGAAGGAGCTGATGCAGCGGTTGCTCGTCGCCCGGGTGCGGCCCTACTACATCTACCTGTGCGATCAGGTGGCCGGTGCCGAGCACTTCAAGACCTCGGTCGAGACCGGGCTCGAGATCATCAAGGCGCTCCGGGGCTGGACCAGCGGGCTCGCGGTGCCGCACTTCGTGATCGACGCGCCGGGGGGCGGCGGCAAGATCCCGCTGCTGCCGGAGTACGTGGTGCGCATCACGGACGACGAGGTGGTGCTCCGGAACTACCGGGGCAAGCGCTACGTGTGGAAGCAGCCCCGCGAGGACCAGGCGTTGGTGGGTGCGGGGGCGCGCGAGGGGGAGCACGACTTCCTGCCCGACTTCGATGCCGAGCCCGCCGCCAAGACCAGCAAGAAAGCGAAACGACGCCACACGCGGGTGGCCTGACTACTTCTTTTCAGCCTCTTCGAGTTCCTTCTTGCGCGCCTCCACGACCTTGGCCGCCACGTCCGGCGGCACCTCCTGGTAGGCGTGGAACTTCTGCCGGTAGGTGCCGCGGCCGTGGGTGATCGAGTGTAACTGGGTCGCGTAGCGATCCAGTTCGGCCTCCGGCACCAGGGCCCGGATCTTGGTCATCCGGCCGTCGGCCTCGGTCCCCAGGATCTGCCCGCGCCGGGCCGAGAGGTCGCCCATGACCGGACCCAGGTACTCCTCGGGGGTCCAGGCCTGGACCTCGACGATAGGCTCCAGCAGCACCGGCCTGGCATTGGGGGTCACGTTTCGGAACGCCAGGATGCCGGCCATCTTGAACGACATTTCGTTCGAGTCCACGTCGTGGTAGGAGCCATCGAACAGCTCCACCTTGAAGTCCACCATGGGATAGCCGGCCACCGGGCCGCGGGAGGCGGCCTCGACGATCCCCTTCTCCACTGCGGGGATGTACTGGCGCGGGATCACGCCGCCCACGATCTGATCCTCGAACACAAACCCTGAGCCGCGCGGCAACGGCGCCACCCGAATCCAGCAGTCCCCGTATTGCCCGCGGCCGCCGGTCTGCTTCTTGTGCTTTCCCTGACCCTCGGCCTTGCCCTTCAGCGTCTCTCGATAGGCGATCTTGGGCTTTCCCAGCACCGCGTGAACCCCGAACTTGCGAGCCAGCCGGCCCACCACGATCTCCAGGTGCCGCTCGCCACGACCCCGAATCAGCGTCTGGGCCAGCTCGCCGTTGTACTCGTGGTGGAAGGTGGGGTCCTCCTCGTGCAGCCGCTGGAGGCCGCTGTTGAGCTTGTCCTCCTCTCCCCGTTGCTTCACTTCGACCGACAACGTGATGACCGGATCCGGGAACGGAATCTTGGTCAGAACGATCTGCTGGTCCTTGCTGGAGAGGGTGTCGTTGGTGTGGGTATCGCGGAGCTTCGCCACCACACCGAGGTCTCCGGCGTGCAGCTCCGGCGCCTCGGTCCGCTCCTTGCCCAGCGACACCGACAGGTGATTCAGCTTCTCGGCGGCCCCTCGGGGCGCGTTGTACACGTCGGCGCCGTTCTTGACCGATCCCGAGTAGATCCGGAAGAAGGTCACGTCGCCCACGTGCGGCTCGGACACGGTCTTGAAGACCTGTGCCACGAACGGGGCGTCGTCCTTGCACGGCAGCGCGATCGGCGCGGCCTCGCCCCAGGTCTGCCCGTCCACCGGGGGCCGCTCGGCGGGTGAGGGCACCAGCTCGACCAGCGCGGTGAGCAGGGCCCGCGTCCCGTAGGTCAGCTCGCCGGCGCCGCATAGCAGGGGGAAGATCTCTCCACGAGCCACGCCGGCGTGCATCGCCTTGACGAGCTCGCCCGACGAGAGCTCCTCGCCCCCCAGGTAGCGCTCCAGCAGCGCGTCATCGGTGGACGCGATGGTTTCGATCAGGTCCGTCTCGTAGCGCTCGAACTGTTCCTTGAGCTCGGCGGGAACGTCCTGCTCGTCGTACTCGCCGGTCTTGCTGCCCGGGCGGTACAGGTGGCACTTCCGGGTGAGCAGGTTGACGATCCCGTGGAACTTGGGGCCCGCGCCCACCGGGATCTCGATGGGCAAGACCTTGGGCGTAAGATCGGCCTTGATATCTTGATAGACCTTCTCGAAATCCGCGTGCTCCTTGTCCATGAGCGATATGAAGAACAAGCGGGGGATGCCGCGCTTCTCGGCGTGCTCCCACGCCTGCTCGGTCCCGACTTCGACGCCGGCGGTACTGCTCACCACGATGAGGGCGGCGTCTGCGGCGTAGATGGCGGCGATGGCGTCGCCCAGGAAGTCGAGATACCCGGGGGCGTCGATCAGGTTGATCTTGGTGTCCATCCACTCGGCGTAGGCCAGGCCTAAGCTGATGGAGTACTTGCGTTCGATTTCGTCGGGGGTGTAGTCGGTGAGGGCGGTGCCGTCTTTGACGGAGCCGTGCCGTTTACTGGTGCCGGCCACGAAGGCCAGAGCGTCAACCAGGCTGGTTTTGCCGCTTTGGCCGTGGCCGACGACGGCGACATTCCGGATGGCTTCTCCTGTGTACACGCGCACGCGCGGTACCTCCTGCCAGGGGGAGGGGAAACTTGAACGCCGGTCCCAGCGCCCGCAACCGGCGGCGGCTCTGAGGGGCGGTGCGTCTCCTCGCGAGCTTGAGTTCCGCGCGCGCCGCAGACGAGGAGAGAGCCAAGGCGTGCGCTCCACTGACGCGCGCTCCGGAGACGCCCTGCTTCTGCCCGCCCCTACCGGTATCCCGCTGCCTGGAGGTTGAACAGCTCCGCGTACAACCCGCCCCGCCCCACCAGCTCCTGGTGAGTACCGTGCTCTACCAGCCGGCCGCCGGTGAGCACCAGAATCCGATCCGCCATCCGCACGGTCGAGAACCGGTGGGAGATCAGGACCGCAACCCGGCCCCGGGTGAGCTCCGTGAACCGCAGGAACACCTCGTACTCGGCACGCGCATCGAGCGCCGCGGTGGGCTCGTCCAGGATCAACACCTGCGCCTCGCGAAGGTAGGCCCGCGCCAGCGCGACCTTCTGCCATTCGCCGCCGGAGAGGTCCACGCCGCCGTCGAAGCGGCGACCCAACTGCTGGTCGAAGCCCTTGTCCAGCCGCCGGGCTACCGTGTCGGCCAGACTGCGGCGGGCCGCCTCGCGAATCCGGTCGTCGTGGGACATGTACTCCGTCTGCCCCACGCCGATGTTCTCCCGGAACAGGAACGCGTAGCGCATGAAGTCCTGGAAGATCACGCCGATATTGGCGTGCAGGCTGGCCAGGTCATACTCCCTCAGGTCCAGGCCGTCCAACAGGATCCGGCCCCGGTCCGGGTCGTAGAGCCGAGCCAGGAGCTTCACCAGCGTGGTCTTGCCGGCCCCGTTCTCACCCACGAGGGCAATGGATTCGTCCGGCGCCAGCGAGAACGAAACGTCGCGCAAGGCCCAGTCGTCGGAACCGGGATACTTGAAGCTCACCCCCTCGAACTCGAACCCCCGGCGGATGGGCCGCGGCACCGACCGGGCGCCGGGCTTGGAGACCACGCGAGGCTGGAGCCCCAGGAAGGTGAAGAGGTCGCGGAGATAGAGGCTCTCTTCGTACACGCTCGAGAGCGTGAGCAGCACCCGCTGAATGAGATCGCGGCTCTGCCGGAAGGAGCCCGCGAGGAAGGTCAACACGCCGATCGTGAACGGGCCGGCGGGAGACCGGTAGCCCACCACGGTGAGATAGATGATGACGCCGTAGGCGCTGTAGTATCCCAACGACCCGATGGCGGCGAGCAGCGTTGAGACCGTGGCGCGCTTGATCGAGAGCCGCTTGTTGAGCTCGTAGAACTCGTCCGCCAGGCGGCGATAGCGGCCGATCAGCCACGGCGACAAGCCGAAGAGCTTCACCTCCTTGGCGGATTGATCACTCGCAGCCGTGAATCGCAGGTAATCCAGCATGCGCCGCTCCGGGGTCCACTGGAACAGCAGCGAGTAGCCCAGCGCGGCAAAGTGGGTCTCGCCCAGGAACGCCGGGATCACGGCGATCGCGAGCAAGGCCAGCAGCCACGGGACATACAGAATCAACGCCGCCGCAAGCGAAACCAGCGTGATCAGGTCCTGCACCGTCCCTAACAGCTGAGCCAACAGGCCGATGCGTCCCACGGTCTGTCGCCGGGCGCGCTCCAGGTGGTCGTAGGTCTCGGCATCCTCGAACTGGGCCACGTCCAGCCGGGCTGCATGCTCCATGAGCCGCACCGAGACACGGTTGGAGAAGAGGTCGCCCAAGAGGCTCTCCAGCAGCGACGAGGCCCGCGCCAGCCCTTCGCCGCCCACGGCGATCGCGAGCTCGATCCCCACCAGGAGCGCCAGGCGCGGCCAGTCCACCGGCTGCGCCCCGCGGTAGTAGGCCTCGATCGCTTCGATGATCAGCTTCCCGATCCAAAGCAGACCCAGCGGCACGATCGCCCGCACCACCCGAAGGGCCACGATCGCCACGGTGTAGCCGCCATGCGTCTCGTAGACCATCTTGAGGAGCGGCGGCACGTGCTTCAGGGCCGCCAGCCGGTCGGACCAGCCGGGAAGCTGGTCCGGGGTCAAACGGCTTCGGGGCCGGGGGTGAGGAGGAACGAAGGGGACCGTCACAAAGGGTGAAGTTAACAGCGGCCGCTGGCCGGCGTCTCAGCGATAAACCACAACCCCTCCCTCCAGAGCGTCCTATGCCGGTGGTACCCAAATCCTGGTTCGTGGCTGGCTCGATCTTCGGGGCGATAGCTTGGGGCCCGGCAGCCGCTCGGTCAGCGCCCCAGGTTCAGCAGTCGCCGGCTGACAGCGTCGAACGCGCTCGCGCGCTGCACGTCCTCAACCGGCTGACGTTCGGGCCCCGGCCCGGGGACGTGGACCGCGTGGTTGCGATGGGCGTGGACCGGTACATCGAGCAGCAGCTCAACCCGGAGAAGATCCGGGACGACCAGGTAGCGCGGCACCTGGCGAGGCTCAAGGTTCTGCGCACGGGACCCGAGGACCTGGCCAGGATCTACCTCGAGGAGCAACGGGCCCGCCTCGAGCGACAGCGGGCCGCAGGGCCGGATTCGGTGGCGGACACGCGGCGGATGCTGCCGGAGCGGCAGGATGTCGCGTTGTCGCCGGCCCGCCGTCTCGCCGGGGAGTTCCAGCAGGCCGCCGTGGTACGGGCCACGCTGTCCGAGCGCCAGCTCTACGAGGTGATGGCGGACTTCTGGACCAATCACTTCAACGTGTTCCTGGCCAAGGGCGCGGACCGGTTCCTGATGCCCGAGTACATCGAGCGCACCATTCGCCCCAACGTCCTGGGGCGGTTTGAAGATCTGCTGGTGGCCACCGCGCACAGCCCGGCCATGCTGTTCTATCTCGACAACGTCCAGTCGGTGACTCCAGGAGCCAGGCCGCCGCAATTGGAGCGCCTGGAGCGAGCCCGGCGGGCCATGGCACGGGGCCGCCCCGGGAGATTCCCGGGACGGGCCGACCCGCGGCAGCTGGATTCGCTTAAGGCGCGGATCGAGCAACGGATCCCCCAGGGTCTCAACGAGAACTACGCGCGCGAGCTGTTGGAGCTACACACCCTGGGGGTGGACGGGGGTTACACCCAGCAGGACGTGATCAACGCGGCCCGGATCCTCACCGGGTGGAGCATGACGCCGCCGCCGCAGGGGGCCCGATTCGTCTTCAACGACTGGGCGCACGACCGAGGTGAAAAGGTGGTGGTGGGACGGTTCTTCCCGGCCGGACGGGGCGAGGAGGAGGGTGAGGAGCTGCTGCGCTTCCTGGCCCGCCACCCCTCGACCATGCGGCACGTATCGGCCAAACTGTGCGCCCGGTTCGTGGCGGACGACCCGCCCGACGGTTGCATCGATGCCGGCGTGCACGCCTGGGAGCGAACCGGCGGAGACATCCCCGAGGTGCTGCGCGCGATCTTCCAGTCGCCGGAGTTCTGGGCGCCGGCATACCGGGGCGCCAAGGTCAAGACGCCACTCGAGTTCGTGGTGAGCGCGGTCCGCGCCGTCGGTGGGGAGCCGGACACGACGCTGGCGCTGGCGCAGGTCGTATCCCGCCTGGGCCAGCCGCTCTACCTGCAACCGCCGCCGACCGGCTACCCGGAGACTCAGGACTCATGGGTCAACTCGGGAGCCTTACTGGAACGGCTCAACATCGCGTTGGGGATCGCGGCCGGTCGCGCCCCCGGCGCCGTGGTGGACGCCCAGGCGCTGATTCCGGCGTGGACCGACTCCTACGAACTGGCCGACTTCGTCAACCGCCGGGTGTTGAACGGGACCGCGTCGCTCAACACGCTCCGGGTGATGCGAGAGCAGACCGCCGACTTGCCGCCTGATCGGGCGCGGGTCGTGGCGCTGGGACTGGCGTTGGGGAGTCCGGAGTTCCAGCGACAGTAAGACGAAAGCAGTGAGACGTAAGAAACGAGAGGTGAGATGTGAGATGTGACGAGTGCTCCAGCCCGATGAACGCGGTGGATCGCCGAGTGTTTGTGAAAGCGGGGGGCCTGGCGCTCGTGGCGTTGGGGGTCGACCCGATCTTCCTCACCCGCGCCGCGTATGCGGTGAACCGTCGCACCGGATCGTCCGCTCGCGCGAAGACCCTGGTCTGCTTGTTCCAGCGGGGCGCGGTGGACGGGCTCAACATGGTGGTACCGCACGGCGATCCGTTCTATTATCGCGAACGGCCCCGGATCGCCATCCCCCGCCCCGGCGCCAACGGCGGCGCGCTGAACCTGGACGGTCATTTCGGACTCCATCCGGCCCTCGCCCCGCTCCAGGCCCTGTACCACAACGGCTCTCTGGCCATTGTCCACGCCGTGGGATCGCCGGAGGACACCCGAAGCCACTTCGACGCGCAGGACTACATGGAGACCGGGACGCCCGGCCTCAAGTCCACCCCGGACGGCTGGCTCAACCGGTACCTCGGTCTGCGCCACGCCCGGGAGCACCAGGACACGCCGTTTCGCGGCGTGGCGATCGGGCCGCAGCTCCCGCGCGCGCTGCGGGGCGCCGCGCCGGCGCTGGCCATCGACAACCTCCAGGCCTTCGGCCTCCGGGCTCCGGAGCCGGCGCGGGATCGGCTGACGCAGGCGTTCGAGGAGTTGTATCAGGGCTCCGCCACCGGGCTGGTCGCAACTTCCTCGGAAGAAGCGTTCGAGGCGGTGCGGATGTTGAAGGCCCTGAACCCGCGGCGCTACGAGCCGGCCAACGGCGCCCAGTATCCTCCCGGGCCGCTGGGTCGCTCGCTCCGCCAGATCGCTCAACTCATCAAGGCCGACCTCGGCATGGAGATCGCGTTCGCCGACGTGGGCGGCTGGGACACGCACGTGAATCAGGGCGGGAGCGAGGGCCAGCTGGCCGCTCGCCTCACGGACTTCGGCAGCGCCATCGCCGCGTTCACTCAGGACCTGGGTGAGCGGATGGCGGACGTGGTGGTGCTCACGATGAGTGAATTCGGCCGCACGGTGGCGGAGAACGGCAACGTCGGAACCGACCACGGGCATGCCACGGCCATGTTCGTGCTGGGCGGCGGAGTCAAGGGCGGAAGAGTCTACGGCGACTGGCCCACGCTGGATCCGGCGCAGCGATTCGAGGGGCGGGATCTCGCGGTGACGACCGACTTTCGCGACCTGTTTGCGGAAGTGCTCACGGGCCAGCTGGGTGTCGCCGAGCTTGCGGCGGTCTTCCCCGGCTACACGCCCGTCCGGCGCCTCGGCGTGCTAGGCTGACCCGGAAACCGCTGCGGCGGTTCCCTCGCCCGTCTTGACCGTGGTCAGCACGCGCATGCGCAGCCACCCCTTCACGTGCTCCTCCCGCAGCACCCGCAGCCGGTGGGCGCGCAGCTGGGGATCAGGGTCCGCAGGCCGGAAGTGCCCCACCAGCGCCGGCAGCGTGCGGTAGGCGGCCGGTATGCACATGCCCTACCGCACCCCGTCACTCTAGATCATACGCCGCGGCTCCTCGCTGCGAGCCGGGCTTCTATCGCCCCAGCCGGATCTCGGCAAGCCCGGCGGCGCGGAGCTTTTGATTCAGCGGCGGTAGGTCCCCGGTCAGGATGCCCTCCCAAGCAGCCAGCAGCTGCGACAGCACCGCCTGGCGCTCGCGGATCGCTTCGACGACCACCGTGGTTGGCGCCACGTCGGCATCCTGCACCAGGTCCAGCAACTGCGCCAGGTTGCCGCTCAGGCGCGACAGGCTTTCGCTCGCATCCACCGGGGCTCCGAAACCGCCGCCACTGCCCACCATCGCCGCCACGCGCTCCTCCAGCGCTGCGATCGCGGAGCCCAGATCGCCGCGAACCTCGGGCCGCCGGCGCTGGAGCTCCCCGCGAAGCGAGCGAGCCTGCTCCAGGGCGACGGAGTCCCGCTTGAGCGCCTCGTACAGCTGCATGCTGAGCGCGAGCTGCCGGGCCAGGTCCGCCGCCGAGGTTTTGACCCGCGGGTCCATCCGCACGGTCAACGGCTGGGTGTAGGCGCGTCCCGCGACAGTAAGCCGAACCGTGTAATTCCCGGGCACCACCCACGGCCCGCGCGGCTCCCGGGGCGTGTTGCGGTAGATCGCCGAAATGGGGTAGGAGAAGTTGGTCACGGCCGGCGGTGGGTAGCGCAGGTCCCAGGTAAAGCGATGCATGCCCGGCTCGGCGGACAGCACCTGCGGGGGGCGGATCCAGTAGTCGGGATGATTGGGGCGCTCCACCCGCGGCTCGGGGGGGTCGTCGCTGGCGAACCGGCGGATCACCATCCCCTCCGAATCCAGGATCTCCAGCCTGACCGGTGCCGCCGGCTTGGCCTGGAGGTAGTAGTTGATGATGGCGCCGTCCGGCGGATTCTGGCCTGCGGGCTCGTCGGGCGGCAGGGGCGTGTCCGTGTTCTTGTTCCAGCGGAACCGGATGGCCGTTTGCGGCCGGAACAGGAAGGCGTCGGCCTGAGCCACCGAGTCCGCCAGCTGCCGAAGCGGCGTGATGTCGTCCAGGATCCAGAACGAGCGGCCGTGGGTGCCCACCGCAATGTCGTCGTCCTTGATGATGAGATCGCGAATGGACGTGGGCGGGAGATTGAGCCGAAGCGACTGCCAGTGGTCGCCGTCGTCGAACGAGACGTACACGGTCTGCTCGGTGCCGGCGAAGAGCAGCCCGTTCCGCTGAGGATCCTCCCGCACCACGTTCACGATCCCGCCGTCGGGAATGCCATTGGTGATGTGGGTCCAGGTCCTGCCGCCGTCCCGGGTGCGGTAGATGTGCGGCCGGAGATCGTCCAGCCGGAAGGTGTTGATCGCGGCGTACGCGGTCAGGGTGTCCCAATGGCCCGCGTCCATGATCGAGACCTTGGCCCATGGGACCAGGCCGGGCGGGGTCACGTTGGCCCAGCTCTTCCCGCCGTCATGCGTGACGTGGATCAGCCCGTCGTCGCTCCCCACCCAGATGGTATTGAGCGACCGGGGCGACGGCGCGATGGTGTAGATCACCCCCGGATGACGGGCTCGCGCCGTCGGTGTGTTGGAGTAGACGCCCACGCTGGGCGGCACCACCGAGTCCGTCCGGGTGAGATCGGGACTGATCGGGGTCCAGGTGTCGCCCCCGTTGGTGGTCTTCCACAGGACGTTGGAGGCGAAGTACAGCGTATGCGAATCTACCGGCGAGAACACGAGCGGCGCGGTGCGCAGCACGCGGTAGTCCGGCGTGCGGATCGGCTTGGGCCCCACGAAGTGCGCCTGCCCCGTCCGCCGGTCATAACGGGTCACCTTGCCGCCGTACACGATATCCGGATCCAGAGGATCCGGAGCCACGTAGCCGTACTCCTCGACCGCCACGGGCGACCACTCGCGGAAGGTGATCTGCCCGTGATCGCCGCGGCTGGCGACGCAGGCCGAGCCGCTCTCCTGCTGGCCGCTGCACAATCGGTAGGGGAAGGCGTTGTCGGCGGTGACGTGATAGAACTGCGCGGTGGGCTGGTTGTACCACGAGCTCCAGGTCTGGCCGCCGTTCACCGTGATGATGGCCCCCTGATCCGACGTCATCAGGATGATGTCGCCGTTGTTGGGGTTGATCCAGGCTTTCTGGTAATCGTCGCCACCGGGAGCGCCCCGGAAGCCGGTCCAGGTCTTGCCGCCGTCGGTGGACTTCCAGGCCACGATGGTCACGGAATAGACAATGTCCGGGTTCGTGGGATCCACCACGATCTCGGCCGCGTCAGTGGGACGCGTGGCGATCCGGCCGTCGGTGGTCATGCGGGTCCAGCTCTCGCCGGCGTCGTCCGAGCGATAGACGAACCCGCCGCCCCGCTGCTCCACCGTGGCGTACATCCGGTTGGGATCACTGGGCGCAATGCCAATGCCGATCCGGCCCAGTCCTTCTTCGAACGTAGGCAGTCCCTTGGTGAGCTGCCGCCAAGTGTTGCCGCCGTCAATGGATTTGTAGAGCCCGCTGCCCGGGCCGTTCCAGGCGGCGTTCTCCCAGGGCCCCTGCCGCGCCTGCCAGAGCACCGCATAGACGGTGTTGGGGTCCTTGGGGTCGAACAGCAGGTCCGACGCGCCCGTGTCCTCGTCCTTATACAGCACCTTCTGGAACGTCTGCCCGCCGTCGAGGGATCGGAACACTCCACGCTCCGCGTTGGGCCCGTAGGGGTGGCCCAGTACCGCCACGAACAGCCGGTTGGGGTTGGTGGGATCCACGATGATCTCGGGGATCTGCTGGCCATCGCGCAGTCCCAGGTGAGTCCAGGTCTTTCCCGCGTCGGTGGACCGGTAGATCCCATTGCCGGTGGAGAGGTCGGGCCGCTGGAGTCCCTCGCCGCTGCCGACGTAGATGATGTTGGGATCGGACGGCGCCACGGCGATGGCGCCGATGGACCCGGTGGGCTGATCGTCGAAGATCGGCACCCAGGTCCGGCCGTAGTCGGTGGTCTTCCACACGCCCCCGTTCACCACGCCCACGTAGAAGACGTTGGGCTGGCTCGCGACGCCGGAGGCCGCCTTGGTTCGACTGGCGCGGTGCGGGCCGACGTTTCGCCAGCGCAGGTCTTGAAACAGCGAAGGGGAGAACTGCTGGGCTACCGCCCGCTCTACGGTCGGCGTGAGACACAGCGCAAGGAGTAAGGGGTAGACGCGACGCATGGGGATGCTCCTGGAGCGCGAGGCCATCCGGAACCCGGGCCAGCCAAGATACCGTCGCTCGGCGTAGCTTTCCACGGCCATGGGCAAGGCGCCGCACGACACGCTGGAAACCACGTTGCGAGACGGGTCGCGCGTGCTTATTCGCCCGGTCACTCCAGAGGACAAGCCGTTGCTGCGCGAGGGATTCAGCCGGCTGTCTGAAGAGTCCCGCTATCGCCGCTTCATGCGGCCGGTGAAGGAGCTGAGCGAGGCGGACCTCGATTACCTCACGCGGCTCGACTACACCACGCACATGGCCTGGGTGGCCGTGGATCCGGACACCCCGGCGCACCCCGCCCTGGGCGTCGCCCGGTACATCCAGCTTCCGCACGATCCCAAGGTTGCCGAAGTCGCGATTACCGTGGTGGATTCGCATCAGGGACGCGGGCTGGGCACGATCCTTCTCAGCGTCATTACGCGCTCCGCCATGCAGCAAGGGATCGAGATCTTCGTGGCGCACGTGCTGATGCAGAACACCCCTGTGCTGAAGCTGTTCCGCGAACTGGGCGGCACGGTGAGGCTCGACGACGCGGGCGTGGTGGCGGTGCGCACGCCGCTCCCGCGCCGGCCGGAGGATCTTCCCGACTCCCCGGCCGGCAAGGTGTTCCGCGAAGTGGCACGGGGATTCGCGCGCTCGCCGTAGGCCCTTGCGGGGTTCCGGCCCCGCGCACATATCAACGGCCGTCCCGTCTCCGCTGCGAGGCCTCGATGCGACGCATCGCCCTGGTTTGGTCGCTGTTCCTGCTCGCGGTCCCGTGGAGCGGCCGGGCGCAATCGCTGCGCGACGACCCGCGAGTGCAGCAGGCGCTCCACCTGCTGGACCTGTGGCTCGACGCGGCACGCGACTACGGGCACATCCCCGGCATCTCCGCGGGCGTGGTGGTGGATCAGGAGCTGATCTGGAGCCAGGGGTACGGCTATCAGGATCGCGAGACCCGCGCCGTCCCGTCGGCGCGGACCATCTACAGTATCTGCTCCATCTCGAAGCTGTTCACCAGCATCGCGGTGATGCAGCTGCGCGATCAAGGGAAGCTCCGGCTCGACGACTCGGTGAGCCGTCACCTGCCCTGGTTCTCGATCAAACAAGCCTTCCCGGACGGCCCGCCCATCACCGTCGAGGGGCTGCTGACCCACGCGTCGGGCCTGCCGCGCGAGGCCGATTGGCCCTACTGGACGGGTCCCGACTTCAGCTTCCCCACCCGCGAGCAGGTGATTCAGCAGCTCGGCAAGCAGCAGACGCTCTATCCGGCCGAGACCTACTACCAGTACTCCAACCTGGGCCTGACGCTCGCCGGGGAGATCGTCCAGCAGGTGTCGGGCCAGCCGTACGCGGACTACGTGTGGCAGCAGATCCTCGTGCCGCTGGGTCTCTCGAGTACCACGCCCGAGATCCCGGCCGACGAGCGCGGGAAGCGACTCGCCACCGGCTACGGCGCGCTTTCTCGGCAGGGAACGCGCACCACGCTCCCGCTGTTCCAGGCGCGCGGCATCGCGCCGGCGGCGGGATTCGCCTCCACGGTGGAAGACCTGGCCCGGTTCGCGGCCTGGCAGTTTCGGCTCTTGGCGCGCGGCGGCACCGAAGTGCTCGCCGCCAACACGCTCAGAGAAATGCATCGGGTACACTGGACCGACACCGACTGGCGGACCACGTGGGGATTGGGGTTCAGCGTGTGGCGCAACAAGGACAAGACCTTCGTGGGCCACGGAGGCAGCTGCCCCGGCTACCGCACCCAGCTCTCGCTCCAATCCGACGACAAGATCGCCACCATCTTCATGGCCAACGCGTTGGGCGTGAGCCCGCAGCCCTTCACCATGCGGATGTACGAGGTCATCGCGCCCGCCGTCTCGGAGGTGAAGAAGGCCCCCGGCGCCGGCAAGCAGCCGGATCCCACGTTCGCCAAGTATTACGGGTCCTACGAGCAGTCGTTTGGGGGCGAGAGCGCGGTGATTCCGTGGGACGACGGCCTCGCGATCGTGGGGTTCCCCTCGGACGATCCTTTGCAGAGCCTGGCCAAGCTCAAACACGTGAGCGGCGACACCTTCCGCCGCGTCAGGGACGACGGCCAGCTGGCCGAAGAGATCGTGTTCGAGACCAACGCGCGCGGTGAGGTGACGCGCCTCAAGCGGAACAGCAACTACTCGTCCAAGGTGCGGTGACGGCGCCCTCCCCGCTCTCCCTCCGGAGCCGCTGGTGGCAGCTGCTCGTGGGCGTCATCTGCTTGTCGATGATCGCCAACTTGCAGTACGGCTGAACCCTGTTCGTCAATCTCATCGACGAGAAGTTCCCGCCCTCCTCCCACCGGG